>Ga0082212_10006734_pt1 | contig 15355 bp, 17 predicted proteins | sample TergutNt197P3_FD_71548 | JGI IMG/M metagenome (GOLD analysis project Ga0082212, IMG submission 71548) | Neocapritermes taracua P3 segment gut microbial communities from Petit-Saut dam, French Guiana - Nt197 P3 | ecosystem: Host-associated > Arthropoda: Insects > Digestive system > Gut ...
CCTCTTCGCCTGCCATTTGAGGCGTGTACATTTCCTGTAGTTTGCGGTCGTCCATCATGTCTTCGTACGAGAGGTCGGAACCCATGACCGATTGACGCAGCATATGCCCCGAAATCATAATGGTGCGGTCGGTGGCAGGAGCGTACACCCACATCTCCTTATCTAACTTTAACATCTTGGTACCCTTGTCTCTTGCAGGCGATAAATATTCGGTAAACGATTTTTTGTCGCCCATGGTATAACTTTTTGAGGTCATGGTGCGGTCGTTCCGTTTGCCGCGTACGGTCATGGTCGATTCAATAATCCGGCTCTCGGCGGATATATTTTTATCTACCTCGTTCAGGATTTTTAGGGCATCCTGGGCTTGCGCCGCCATCAGGCTGCAGGTAAAAAGGAGTGTAAAGGCTTTTCTCATGGTGTATAAAGGGATTTATCCTAATTCTTTAAATAATACGGCCGTTTTGCGTTTATAGATGGCCATGCCTGCTAATGCACTGCCGATCAACATCGATATAACCCCCGGAATATAACCGATGTAAAGCATCCGGGGATGAAATTGGGCACGCACTACCGGATCGATCAACAGCGACATATTGTTCATCATATCGGCATAATTGATACCGTGTTTGCTCAGGTAGAGCGACAGGGCAAGACCCAGCAGGGTGCCGAGAGAAGATCCGATCACTCCAATAAAAAACGATTCAATAAGGAGGCTGCGGTAGATATGCCCCTTGAGTTCTCCCATCGCCAAGCGGATCCCAAATTCGTTGTACCGGCGGATCCCACCCAATACGCCCGTGTTCCACAAGACAATGGATAAGGCTAAGATCAGCAGTACGATCATTATTAAGAATACACTATTGGCGTAGGCCATGGTGCTGGCCATGGAGGCTTGATCGGCCAATTGGAACATGATGGGGGCGTATTCATCAGGGTCATCCGAATAGTATGCGTTATACGCCTCTTTAACCGCCTCGGCCTGTTCGCGGTGGTAGCGGTCGTCCGGCAAAAAGCCAAAGATTTCTCCCGCGGCGTCATCCATATCAAGGAGGAGTCGGGCGTCAGTAATGTCCAAAATAATAGCTCCCCGATCCAAAGCGGCTATGCCAAAACGGAGGATGCCCGCCACCCGATAATTGGCGGCGCTCATCGATCCGTACATGGTCGTACCAAAAAAGGTGAGCGGATCGCCGGGCCGCACCCCAAATCGTTGGGCAAAGTCGTCGCTGATGATCACCTCTCCGGTGTGTTGAATCAGGCGGCCTGCGGTGAGGGCTTTTTGGAGGCCGAGCCGTTGGATTTCACGGCTTTGTGGCGCAAGCAGGTTGTAGGCTGTGCCCATGACCGGCCCCTGAGCCCGCGTTTCGCCCTGGGCGTCCGGAACGTCGAGCAATCCCCCAAAGTAGATGCGCGGAGTCCATTCTACTTGAGGAAAAAGGGTGTTTAGTTGATCCAAGACGGCATCTGTTTCAAGGATGGCTAAGTCTATGGGTTTTTGCTCTTCGTTCTCATGGTACGCACGGGTCATCACTTTGAGGTGTCCCGTCTGGAAGCCGGCGGTCTTATCGATCAGGGAGTTGATCATCCCTCCCATAAATCCGTCTAAGAAGATTACAAAAAAGATGCCTATGGCTACTACGATGACGGGCAAGAGGCTACGGCTCCGGTCCCGAATGATTCCTTTCCAAAGAAAACGGTTCATAAAATTTTTCCTTTTAACGCTTCCACAATATTTTGGCGGGCGATTTTGCGGGCGGGCAGGTAGCTGATTACCGCCGACAGCCCTACCACAATGAGGATGCTGGTTAAGATAGAGGAGGGGGCAAAGTCGGGATACAATACGTTTCCAATGGCTACGCCCATATCGTCTACCATTTCGGGCATTTTGTATCCGATCCGCGAAAACCAGATCAGGAGGGGAGTGCCCCATACTACGCTGACCATGACGGCTAACAGGCTAAAACAAGTCCCTTCTAAGGTAAAGATCCGTATTACGCGGCGGGGCGTTATGCCTAAGGCGACGTAAGTGCCAATCTCCCGCTGACGCCTGAAAATCGACAGGGTCTGGGTGTCAAACACGGCCAAAAGGGCTATGGCTAACAGGATGCCAAAGATGATGACCGTTTCTACATTGCTGACCTGCATCATTCGGTCCAAATCGGCCATGAGAAATTTGAGGTCTTTGTACAACCACCCCTCGGTATCGGCGTGCAGAGAACATGCTTCGGAAGCGATAAAGTAGGTGGCTTCGTCGGGCAGGTTGATCATCTGCCGTACCTGCGCAATGTCCATCCAAAACTGACCTGCATCTACCGTAGGTACTTTAGTTTCAAATACCTGTGCAATGATAATTTCCGTAGCGTCAAAGGCCCCGTTTTTATCGCGCCAGCGTAGCATCACGCGGTCGCCGTGTTGCAGTTGGGCTGATCTGGCGGTGCGGGTTCCTATAATGGCGACGGGCGCGTCCTGGTCGTTATTCAATGCCCAAGCCGGAATCTGCACCACATTTTGATGGGGATCAATCCCTTTGATCAGTACGTTCTGCATCCGTCCCTGAGGGTAAATAACCCCCTGAGTAACCAAAACAGGGGTCAAATTTCCGCTTTGGATATGGTTTTGAAAAGAGTGCGGAACAGGGCCGTGGGCCTCCTGAAGGGTAAATACGTCCAACCAGTCGTAATCGGGATGCCAAAAGTGTCCGGCCCCCGTTTCCCATGCGCGGGTGTCGCGGCGCGCCTCCTGCTTCCAACCGTTGATGATGCCGTTGTAGGCAACCATCAACACAAAGGTAAAGGACAATACCGTTACATTGAGCCAGGTACGCTTGCCGGCGCCCAAAATATTCTTAAAGGCCGTTTTGAGTAACAACATGATCGCTTATGATTTGTCCGTCCTGCAGTTTGATGATCCGGTGGAGGTATTGCATCACCTTTTCGTCGTGGGTGGCAAATACAAAAGTGGTGCGGAGTTCGCGGTTAAGGGCGCTCATCATCTGCAAAATATGGTGGGAGTTTTCTGCATCCAAATTGGCCGATGGTTCGTCGGCCAATACCACCTCCGGGCGCTTGACCATGGCGCGGGCAATGGCTACCCGTTGGCACTCCCCGCCCGAAAGTTGCGCCGGCCTCGAATGCTTTTTGTCGGTTAGGCCAACCCATTCCAAAGCCTCCAAAGTTGCTTTGCGGCGCGTCTCCAAAGGCATATTGCGGAGCAGCAGGGCAAATTCCACATTCTCGTAGACAGTATACACCGGCAAGAGGTTATAATTTTGAAAGATAAAGCCGATCGATTGATTGCGCAAGGCTGCCGATTCCTTAGCGCTGAGGGTGGCCACGGAGCGTCCCAGCACGGTGGCCTCCCCTTGGGTAGGGGTATCCAAAGAGCCCATAATATTGAGCAGGGTGGTTTTTCCCGACCCGCTGGGGCCGACTAAGCCGATAAATTCGCCCGTTGCGATGTTCAGGGTGATCTCTTTGAGGGCGGTAAATGTGCTTGTTCCCATGGGGAACTCTTTTATTACCTGTGTAATGGAAATGACAGGGTGCATCTTAATCCATATTAATTTGTTCTTACTTCGTTTTGGAGGCTGCGCTCATACACCGAAAATCGCTTAAAGGGCTCTTGAAAGCCGCGCTTGGAAAACCGCATCGATCGGGTATTCTCTTCTAAAATCCAACTGCTGGTTACGTGGGTGGTTTTGGGATATTTGCGGGCAACGATTTGGGACATTTGGGCCAACAGTACGGCAATCAGCGGGGTGTTTTGGTATTCGGGTATGATGGCGATTTCTTCGATTTTTACGGTAATCGGATAACGCCCCAAAAGCTTAAATTTGACGTATGTTTTCCAGTCGGCAGCTCCCTGGGGAGGGACTAATTCGTTAAAATCGTGGTACCAGAATAAAAAACCGCACAGTTTATGGTCGATATAGGCAAAAATAAAATTCTCCGGTCTCAGGAGGGGGCGCATGGTATGAAACAGTTCCAATTCTTCTTCAAAAGAGCGTGGAAAAAAATATTTGTGGTCAAAGAAACAGGCGGTATTCAGGTTAACGTATCGCGCCACCAACTCTTTGAGCGCTTTTTTCCCGCTAAAATCGGCATGATCCAGTCGAATATTCCCTTTCATGCGGTATGTACCCAATTTATCTACCGGCGTGGTTGATATGGCGCCTTTATAACTGACTAACCTTGTTTGCGTAAAACCAAAATGGGCAAAGAGCGCTCCGTACCACGCCGGGTTATAACTCTGTCCAAAGGCGGGAAAGTCATGGGACCCTCCCTCTAAGTACCCTATGGAGTAGGCAATATGTCCGTCTAAACCGGCAATAAGTTTGGTGCAACGCCATGAGGCGGCTAAATCGTTGGCATACTGTATTAATTGGTGGAGCGTATGCGTATCTTGATCCATACTTTCGAAAAAAGCCATCATCAGGTTGTCGGGATATTGTTGGTGGCGGATAAAGATGCAGCCGGTACGGAGGCTGCGGTTATCGAACACCCCCGCTATGTGCTGTTGGGTGTTCCGGTAAAAGGCGCTGCGGGGATGCGTCACCATTTTAATCACCGAGGTTTTATTGTCTTTAAACCAAAAGTCCTTCCGGTAACATGCTTGAACAAAAGCGATGTACTCCTTTATGCCAACTGTTTTAACACACATATAATTCCGGATGGAGGTACAAAATTTGAACAAAAGTAGTCAAATTTAATTACATTTGTTCTCTCGAACGTAATCATGACTATTCTATGAAAAAACAAAAACTCGGATTGTTGCCCAAGGTGGCCATTGCCATCGCCTTAGGCATTGTATGCGGACTCTTTTGTCCCGATTGGGCCGTGCGCATTTTTACCACATTTAACGGACTGTTCGGCAATTTTTTGGGCTTTATCATTCCCCTGCTGATTTTAGGTTTAGTAGCCCCCGGCATTGCCGAACTGGGCAGAGGAGCAGGACGGTTGCTGCTGATTACGGTAGCCTTAGCCTACGGGTTTACCCTTTTTTCGGGCTTTTTTACCTATTTTAGCTGCAACCTGATTTATCCCGCTTTGCTGCACAATGCCTCCTCTATGACGGTGGCCGACACCATAGAAGCGGCTTCGACGGCTCCCTTTTTTGAAGTGGCCATGCCTCCGTTGATGGGGGTCATGACGGCCCTCATTTTGGCCTTTACCTTAGGATTGGGTATGGCGGTAATTGACGGAAACAGCCTGAGGGCGATGATGGAGGACTTTAGAGGCATTATTAATAAGGTAATTACAGGCGTGATTATCCCTGTATTGCCCCTCTTTATTTTTGGTATTTTCTTAGAGATGACCTTTGCAGGAAAGGTGGCCAGCGTGATGGGCGTCTTTATCAAAATTATTGTGGTAATTTTTGCCATGACGTTGGTATTGTTGTTGATACAGTTTTCCGTTGCCGGATTTGTAGGGAAAAAGAATCCGTTAAAGTTGCTTAAAAATATGCTGTCGGCTTATGTTACCGCCTTAGGTACGCAGTCGTCTGCCGCCACCATTCCCGTAACTTTGGCCCAAACCATTAAAAATAAAATACCCGAACAGATTGCCGGTTTTGTAATCCCCCTTTGCGCCACCATTCATCTGTCGGGCAGCACCCTCAAGATTGTGGCGTGTACGCTGGCGATTGTGATGACGTCGCATATTGACGTCTCGTTTGCCCAATATGCGGGCTTTATCTGTATGTTGGGCATTGCCATGGTGGCGGCGCCCGGGGTTCCGGGGGGGGCGATTATGGCTTCGATCGGGATTATTCAGTCGATGTTGGGCTTTAATCAGGAAGCAATAGGATTGATGATTGCCCTCTACATTGCCATGGATAGTTTTGGCACGGCCTGTAATGTTACCGGCGATGGGGCGATAGCGGTAATTGTAGATCGGATTTATAAGGGAAAGACGATGTGACGGTCGGTTAAGAAATTTTTTTAACTTTGTACTTTAAAAATAGATATAAATTCTAAAGTATCGGTTAAAAAAATGGAGCGAATTTTACATATTGACCTGACAGATAACAATGCCTTTTTTCTTTGGGGAGCAAGGAAAACGGGTAAAACGACCTACCTAAAAAATACATTCAAAGAGGCGCTGTACCTTGATTTGTTAAAGACAAATGTGTCGCAAAAATATGAACTCAAACCCGAATTATTGAGGGAAGAGGTTGCGGCCATTCAGCCCGCGCTGGTCATTATAGATGAAATCCAAATAGTTCCCCGCTTGTTGGACGAAATTCACTGGTGCATAGAAAATACCCCTTCCAAATTTATTCTTTGCGGCTCTTCGGCACGTAAATTGATGCGCATGAAAGCAAATTTGCTGGGGGGACGCGCCTGGCGCTATGAGTTGTTTCCGTTAACCACGGCAGAAATTGGCGCCGATTTTAATCTGCTCCGTGCCATGAACCACGGGCTTATTCCGCAGCACTATTTTTCGAATCAACCTGTCCGGTTCTTGGAAAGTTATGTGTTGGACTACCTGTCTCACGAAATCAAAGCGGAAGCGATGGTTAGAAACGTGCCCGCTTTTCACCGTTTTTTAGAAATGGCAGCGATTTCAAACAGTGAAGTCATTAATTTTTCGAGTATTGCCCGCGATTGTGGCGTGTCGTCGGTTACGGTAAAAGAATATTTTCAAATTTTGCAGGATACTTTGCTGGGATTTATGTTGATGCCTTTTACCAAAAAGATAAAAAGAACGCCTGTAGAAAGTTCCAAATTTTATTTCTTTGACATGGGCGTTACAAGGGCACTCCGGCGTATGTTGTTGATACAGGAAGAAAGCGTAGAATTCGGACATTTTTTTGAACACTTCATCCTGATGGAAGTACGCGCGTTTCTTTCGTATTACCATCGTTATAAAAACATATACTTTTGGCGTACCCATTGTGGCAAAGAGGTAGACCTTGTTATTGGGGAGGCCGAATGGGCTATTGAAATAAAGAGTTCCAAACAAAAATCAATGAAAGATTTTAAGGGACTTTTGGCTTTTGGCGAAGAGTTTCCAAACGCAAAACTGATGGCCGTTACTTTGGACGACACCAAAAGAATAGTGGGTCATAAAATAGAACTCTTCCCTTGGCAAGCATTTTTGAAACAGTTGTGGGATAATACCTTAATTTAGCATTACCCCTCATTCGATTTTTTGTGAGGTGAGGCCAAAGCAAGTTTTGCCTTAAAATGCTGCGATTTTGTCTTAGAATGCCGCTTGTTGTACGCTGGTCTTTAACAACACGGTTTCACAGTTGTTTCTATCGCTTTTTTACGAAAGTATTCCACAATTTCCGACTTTGTCATTTTTGATAATACTTCGCTTAATCTGTCGCGTTGCTGCCGCATAAAAAGCACTGCATTAAATGTTTCTTTACTTTTATTCATTGTCTTCATATCTTTCAAATTCTCGTGGTGAACGTATTTCTAATTGTTTGTATCCGTTTCTAATGTTTATAGAGTTATACCCCATGATTCGTCGTACATTCACTATATGCTTGAAATTCCAACTAATCAAAAAATCAGCCCGATGAATCGTTGCAAGAGCAATGTGTAAGCAATCGGCGTAACAAGTTTGTCCAACAACTCTTTCATTAATATATTCGTTTGCCAGATCAACTGCTTCGTCTGATATTATCAAAAATTCCGTAAATTCATTTTTCATATTTCTAATCAATTCCTGTACGTGTATGGGAGCATTTTCTAATTCATCCTGAGTGACAGTTGATAGTAGCACAGTAAATTCGCCATTCTGAATTCGTTCAAACAGTGGAACTGTGTATGACTCAAACTCTGCGTCATGGTATCCGCCAACGACCGAAGTGTCTATATAAATTCGTTGTTTCATGGTAACTATTTTTACTTGATGATTGCAAAGGTAATCAAAAAAAGTTTGCCCCGTTAATTTGTATAAAACTCTCAGACCAATTATCCGCCATCTTCGCTTGTGCTGTCCCTCGACTTGCGTACAACGTCCGGCGGCTTGGCGAAGGCGGGGGCTCACCAAACCAAACACAAATATAAATTATATTAATACACAACTATTTACAGAATAAATGTACAAATATGGTACAAATGAGATAGAAACAACCATAAACTGTAAAATATTCTGTGGCAAAGGTATTAAAAGTTTTTGATAAGCAAATATAAATACGGGCTGAAAGATACTTATCTTTTCAATTTCAGCACAAAAAAGAAGCTGACAAGTAACAGGATGGCTAAGGCAATGCGTCCGCACTAGAGTTGGAAGTGCTGCCATCCGGACAACGGTTTTTTGACCTCTTTGGGCACCTCTACCGGATAGGGTATGCGGATGGTGTCGGTTGTGAAAATGCTATCCCGAACAATTTTGTCTTTGTAGAGGTAGCGGTACCGTTCCAAATAGACGGTATCGCCCCTCTCTTTGACGTGGATGGAGTCGTAGCGGATAATCGAATCGCGGATGTAGTTGTCTCGATACTCAGTTCTGACGGTTTCAACCGGAACGTACTGTAAGGTTCTGCACCCGCAGCAGAGGGACAGAGCGGCTACAATGATGGTGGGTGTTTTCATGGCTTGGTTATTCTTTTTTGGAGGTTAAAGCCTGCCCTGACCGCTGCGATGTCGGCGTTTTTGCCGTTTTCCATGAAACTCATGGCGGCAACAATCATGATGTAGTCGGCGCCATCGGCGGCGGTTTGCAGTTTGTCGCGGGGCACTCCCGACCACCTTTCTACGCTGGCGATGTATTTTTCGGTATCGTTTTCGACGGGCGGCGCCCATCGGGAGATGATTTTTTCGATGGTGTTCCATCCTCTTGAGTTGTAGGTGGCGAGGTTTACAAAGGCGGCTCGGTAGCCGTAGGGCATGGATGAAAATGTTTTGAAGGCTTTGTCGCTGCCTTGGATTTCGCCCTGAAAGTGGTCGGGATTGTGGCGGATGTTCAGGGGGTTATTGTTGCGCACTCCTCTTGGTGTCATGGCTTTTTTGGTGTTTGGTCGTTCAGGAATGTGATGAGGCTCTTTATCTCCTCTCTGTTTTCAAAGAGTTTTAACAGGTTTTTTGGGATTTCGTCCACGCCCTTTTCGTGGTGTTTGATGTTTTCAAATACCGATCTTGCTTCGACCATGACCATGCCGATGGCTCCGACAACGGTAAAGTAGGGCATTTTGAATACAATGCTTGCCGCTATGTCGGCGATGGAGAGCATGAGCATTAACCCTAAATAACTCGTCAGTTTGGTAATGGTGCGGCGGTAGCCAAACTGACGACAAACCGAATCCAAAAACAAATATATTTGGTTTTGGTAAGGTGCGAAGGAAGAAGACGAAGTCAAACTTGTACGGACAATGTTCAGCCTTTTGGCGCGTTTGACCCCAAAGAAGAGGTCAATCAATACGGACAGGAACACACAGGCGTAAAGGATAACCACAACGGCAAGCAACGCTTTTATCCGTGCCCAGTCCTCGTTCATGATGGACGGTATGACTAACAGGTGTTTCATATTTTTGATTATTTATTGGTTTTTAATGTCTTAAAAAAGCCGCCAAATGGCGGCTTCCCTGCATGAAAAGAAAAACACAAACCCGTTGTTAGGTAATGGTTACGGCACCCGCATAGACACTGTTGGCAATCTCTTTGCCGTCTTCGGAGATAAAGCCGATATAGGCATGAACGGTATCGCCGACCCAATCGGCGGGCGTGTTCACGCTTTGCGAGGCGTCGGTACGCTGCGCCGCGTTGGTGTCAAATACGGCTTCGCCTTTAGTCGGATTGACCACAGCCACCAAGGTTCCATCGGTTAACTTGGCGGTGCTTGATCCCGAATTGTCTAACCAGTCAAGATAGACGGCTCCACCTCCACCGGCGGGGGTTGCCGTAGCATTGACAGCCGGAGAGAGCGCCCCGCGTGAAATCATCACTTTGGCAGGGTCAATGGCATAAGCCGGATAACTCCCGGTAATAGCGTTGGCAATGGTGTAAGACATCGCCGCATTAAAGGGCGACTGGCGGTGTGCGTACTGTTTCCAACCGGTGCGGAGCAATCCCGTCATCGGTTTAAGGAATTGCAGCGTAAGGGCAAACTTGCTGCGCTGTTCCAATTGCGGTAAAGTGCGGGGGTTTCTCACCTTGAGCGGAAGCGAACGCATATAGGCAATCCCTTTCCAACTGGCACCTACAACGGTTCCGACCTTTCCGGAAAAACCACCCAAAATACCTTTTCTAATCGTTCCCATGATGTAAAGAATTTAAAAGGTGAATAATGACTTTTATTTGGAATTGGTACGGCTTTGGTATAGCCCTGACCTCATCCGGAAACAAAAATACAGCCAATAGTCGGGCACTTTTCACATTTGGCGGCGTATGCGTCCGTTTGCCGTAAGTTGCTTTGCGAAAGGGGAAACTACACATCGGCATACGCAACTCTTAGACATCCGTTCCAAAGGCAGGGGTCGGAATGGACAAAAGGAAACGGAATAAACAGGCGCGAGGTTGTGTGTGGGCTTTATGCCGTAGTCTTTTGTCCACCCGACAGGGCGAACCCGCAGGGTGAAGTACCGCTGCCTGCCGTTTACCTTTGTCTATGAGTTGAGGATGTGCGTACATAAGGTTGGAGGAACAGAGGAGAACAGAGAAAAACAGAGCAAAACAAGAATACACTGTAAACGTGAATAATAATATCCTGCGGAGGATTAAACTTTGCGCCACAGGCGCAGGGCGGTAGCCCTTTAAAAAACCTGCGTGGAACGCAAAAATAGAAATGCTCTCATAAAAAGCAGGTAAAGCAGCCTTGAGCCGGAGCGGAGCAGGGAAAAAATCAGCGGAGCGACAGCGGAGGGATTTTTTTTCTGCGGAGTGGAGCGCGAGCCGCCTGCGAGCGGAGCGAGGGTGCCGGACGCGGGAAAGCCCGCCGCGAAGCGGAGCGGGAGCAAGGGCGGTGGCCGGCAACGTGGCACACGCAGGGATGGCGCGGTTTTTGCTTGTGTAACAGAGTATTGACGAAAAAGCAAGTGTGGAGGGTTTGTATTGTTCATGGAGCGAAGCGACATGAACGAGGAAAAACCGCCACTCTTGCAAATAAACAAAGGCGTGGTGGTGTGAATGGAGCGGAGTGAGTGCAGCGAACGCAGCGGAACGAACACTACCAACACCATAAAAACAATGCAATAAAGGAAGTGTAACTAAAAACTGCAAAAACCGTGACAGCCCAATAGCCCGAGCGACCTGCAGGCGAGCACAAACACAAAGCGGCGGCTGCCCCCTTTGAACATGATGGCTTGAGAAAGAGTAATCGGCTTGATTACTAACTTTATTGGGGTAACAGGGGGCAGGAGTAGCCGATATGACGAGCGAATGAGCGCTTGGAGGGATAAACAAGGCGCTATGCCCGTTGCGAGCACCTAACGGAGCGAGCGCAGCGAGCGGAGAGGGTTGGAGCGCAGCAGCGGAGTAATAGCGGCGGTGCGTGCAAGGGCGGAGGGAAAAATACTACCCTCAGCGAAGCGGAGGCGTGGAGATTTTTTCCTCCGTTTATACACCCTTGCAGGCATGTTTGACCGACTAAGCGAATGAGGGAGGAATACCTTTTTACCTGCGTTGTTTTTGTGCGGAGCATTGAACACGGATTTATACCGCTTAAAAAAGATTTTGCCCGCAATGCGGGCTTTTTGCGCTGTAGCTGCGGGCAATGCAGGCTTTTTGCGGGCTTATGAAAATTCATAATAAGTACCAACACTTGCACCTGACTTTTTCAGCAAACTAAATTTTTCTACTAATTCTTTTAATTCGTAAGTTGTTGTCCTATTCCCTATTTCATTTATTTTTTGATACTCGTTGTTTGTGATTTTTCCTTTTTCTTTCACATACAATACTGCCTTTACCTGTCTGTTATTCAAACCCAACTCTTTTAAGGACTGTTCATTATAAGTATCTTTGCGAAAAACTACCCAAAAGCCTGACATATCTTAATAGTATAACGGTTCGGGTAATCCTATAGACAGGCATTGTGTGGTCATTTTAGAGAAGCCTCGCCCCCAAGTTTCAATGTAACCAATTCTAAAAAAAGCGTTGGCAATATCAGGATTGAAAGGCATTGAAGGGTGTTTGCTTTTAGATAACTTTTCCATTGTCCAATTTTCAGGAAGTTGCCCAAAGTTCCAAATCATAATTTTATCTTTATAAACGCTGATTTGAACGGGGGTTGCGCCTGTGTAATCCTTGTGTGCTACGGCGTTATGAATTGCCTCTCGGACTGCATCATACGGATATTCATAATTTTCTACGCGAAATTTTCCCTCATAACTAATAATTGCCTTAATGTATTTAGTAAAAAGCAATTCCAACGTTTTTTCAACCTGCTCAAAAAGATTGCCGCGAACTTCATCCTGAAAAACTAAATCGCTGTCGGTTTCAAAATAGCCGATTTTGATAAATGCACCGGTAACAAACTTTTCGGGTTTTGGGTGGAATAACAAAACAGCAGCACGTTTCAGATAGTTATTTTCGGTAAGTTGCAAATTCTCAAGCAAAAGTTCGTTGCTGTCTGTAAGTGAGTCTTCGTCAAGGCGTTTACTTTTCACTCCACGTTTGCGAAAAAAATCAAAAGTTTCGGGTTTCAAGTCGGCAAGCGTAACATTTGGAACGGGTACGCTATCCCAACGTCTGCCCTGTTTTTTCAAAAGGAATTTATCCAATGCCGCTCCTTTCAATTCCTGTTTTGTACTACCGCTACGATAATGGTATTCGCCTTTGTAATTTACCGGATTTGGTTGTGCCTCAACAACGATTTCGATATATTCGCCCAGCGGTGTTTCGTGCAGGTTTACATCGGCAACAATACCCAAAATAGTGGTTATTTTGTTGGGCAGGTCTTCCATCAACTTTTTGGAATCTTTCACACCTGCTTTATTGCCTTTGTCGTCTTTGCCAATGTAGAGCGTACCGCCTTGTGCGTTGGCAAAGCCACAAATCCATTTCAGGTATTCGTCGCGCCAACTGCTTTTGTATTCTATATTCTGATTTTCAGGCATAATGTATTGTTTTTAAATTATATATCCAACGCAAAACTAATTTCTTTTCCGTTTCGGTGCAATGATAGGATTTTTATCATACTCTTGTTTAAGTTTGTATAAATCTGTCCCTTCCTTTACTATTGCGTTACGGTAATTAGTGTAAAATTCTATCAGTTGACGGCTTTTCGGATTGGTAAATTGACATTGTACGGCTTCCGAAAAATCGTTGTCGTGGATTGCCTGAACTATTTTTGCTTTCTCTCTTTTGCTAAGAGTTTGCATACAATCACCGTAACATCTTTTCCAATTATCAGTTGAATGTGAGTGCTTATCTTTCAGCCACTCAAAGAAGTAACGATATAAAATAAATGTTTCGGGCATATCTAACAAATTGTAAAATTCTTCTTCTGTATTCCCAAACGCTTTGTAAAAGAATGTTTTGCCCCGTCCTATTTTACCTTTTGTGCTATTCAGAATTGCCTGTACAGCCCTGATATATTTTCTATTCCAATGTTCACCAATAAAATCACGGTCGTGAGAATAATCTATCGTATCGCCAGATTGTTTAATAATTGGGTGGTACTTCATCGGAAATTTGTAAGTGGTTCTCATAAATGCAAATTCAGTTTTAATCCTTCGTTATAGCCATTTGGGTAATAAAATAGTTTGTTCTTCCTATCAAAAATTGGATTTGTTGCGTGAATAATGCTGTGGTGGTTTGGACAAATAACCATAATGTTGTCGGCATTGTTATTCAATGAAACAGAAAAATATTCAATATGGTGCGTATGAATGACTTTTGCATCGTATTTTTTCCCAATATAAAGTCCACAGATTTGACATTTATAGCCGTAAATCAATTTCAAATTGTCGCTGATAGTTTTGTCTAATTTTCTAATTTTTACTGTTTTGAGTTTTTGAACAATCGAAGCATTGTCTTGCGTTTGTAAAATTTGTTCTATTTCCAATTCGTCATAATTGTGAATTGCGGCTTTTGTTTCCTGAATTTCATTGTTTGTTATACATTCAACAGAAAAAACATCATCAATATCGGTAGAATAGATTGCCAAATATTCCCGCATTTCGCAGGGAACAGATAATTGTAGCTTCTTATTTATAAGTTTCTGTTTTTCAATAAATAAATAATCGTAACTATTGTAAAATATTGCCCGCAACTTTTTTGCGATTTCACTGTTTGCAGTCCATCTGATTTGTAAAAGCTCTTTGTGCGTTGGGTATTTCGTTTCGTCAAAATAGATATTTGTAAGAATGACAGTATATTCTTCTCCTTCTACAATCAGTTTTATCTTTTTGTTTTCGCCCTTGTTAAGTTTGATTTTGATATTGTCATAAAAAACATTCTGCAACGACACAGGGATATTTACCCCGAAATGCAAGGCTGACCAATCAATTTCTTTTTTGTATATGTAGAGGGAGGGGGTCATTGTTTAATTTTGAAATTTACTTTTAATGATATTCAAAAAAATTGAATTGCGAGTGTCTGCATCATTAACCATTGCATCAAAATCAAGTAGAAAAATTCCCATTGGAAATGATATTCGAGGACTTATTTGTGTTACAACTTCTGTGGGCTTATAATATACTTTGCCTTTGGAAAAAAGTTGGTGATATTCGCCTGCGACAAGTTTTTCAAATTCTTCATCAAAATCAACTATCCCATAAAACCAAATTTGCTGAATTTTATTGTTATAGTGTTGCATTAGCCTGCCCGCTCTTTTCTTTAATTGAGTTTCAACGTCAAAATTACGTTCCGCCGAAATTCCCTTTTTCTTTAACTCAACAATTACGACATCGACCTTTTTGTCTTTGTTTTCATCGTAAGGATTACTCGAAAAAATCATTGCTATATCAGGTCGGTCATCATCTTTTTCAAACACTTCGCCATCTGTAATCACTTGTATTACTTCTGACATTTCTTTTTCACTTAAAATAATATCGTATGTCATATATTTATCGTCAAATACCCAAATATTATTGCGATACAAATCATTTTTCAAGTTTGCCGCATCAAATCGTTCATACTTTGGAACTATCAAATTATGAATAACAGATTCTTTATCTTTTTTATCTATTGTTTTTAGTTTATTGATAATATTTTGTCGGAATAATATATATTCGGTAAGAGTCCTCGAGGCTAATTCCAACGATTGCTTAAACTGCTCATCAGTCAAGTGTGAGGCTCTTAATATTTCTCTTTGCGCTCTAAAAAATCTCTCTTGTGCTTTTTTAAGTAAATCCTCTTGCGAAGTATAACCTATACTTTCTATTTCAAAATAACCATTTAGGTGAGGAAATTGATTGACAAGTCGTTGCTTTCTTTCTTTATTCAGTTGTGTTATTTGGGGTA
>Ga0082212_10006735_pt1 | contig 15355 bp, 11 predicted proteins | sample TergutNt197P3_FD_71548 | JGI IMG/M metagenome (GOLD analysis project Ga0082212, IMG submission 71548) | Neocapritermes taracua P3 segment gut microbial communities from Petit-Saut dam, French Guiana - Nt197 P3 | ecosystem: Host-associated > Arthropoda: Insects > Digestive system > Gut ...
ATCTCGCCTTGTATTTTTGCCATCATACTTCGTTGTCAAAACTTGCAAGGCTCCAAGCATTACTGCGTTTTGACGCCTCGTCTGCTGGCAAAAATACTGTGGCAATTTTGTTCAATTTATTTATCAACAGCTCCTTAGGGAAGCGGCACCGGCGCTATCCCGCGCTGCTCCCTGTGAGCATCTGTTCGTCAGCGAAGTAAACGCTCTTTACATCAGCTCCAAGGGTTGTCAGTTTTTTAATCATCTTCTCGTAGCCGCGTTCGATGTAGTTCACGCCTTCGACCATAGTCGTGCCCTTTGCGCATAGGCCGGCGATAACCAGCGCCGCGCCCGCTCTGAGGTCGCCTGCTTTTAGAGTAGCCCCGGTCAGGTACGGAACGCCCTCGATAATCGCGGTCCTGCCGCTGACACGGATCTCCCCTCCCATGCGGGTGAGCTCGTCGACATATTTGAACCGGTTGTCCCACACGCCTTCAGTCACCGTGCTGATGCCTTCGGCCAGGCATAGCACCGCTGACATCTGTGGCTGCATATCTGTGGGAAAACCCGGATACGGCAAAGTCTTGATGCTCGTCTTGAGCAGCGGGCCGGAGCGCGATACGACGACGTTGTCTCCGTTATTTGCGACACTGACGCCCATCTCCAGCAGTTTGAGCGTAATGCACTCAAGGTGCTTTGGAATGACATCCCTGATGACCACGCGTCCACCGGCGCCCGCTACCGCAGCCATATATGTGCCCGCTTCGATTTGATCCGGGATGATAGAGTAAAATCCGCCCCTGAGCCGTTTGACCCCGCGGATTTTAATGACGTTTGTGCCGGCGCCCCGGACGTCCGCGCCCATAGAGTTGAGGAAGTTTGCCAAATCTACTATATGGGGCTCCCTTGCGGCATTTTCGATGACAGTCATGCCATCCGCGAGAGTCGCGGCGAGCATTGTGTTGATAGTCGCGCCAACCGATACAACGTCAAGATATACGGAAGCGCCCTTCAGGCGGACATCAGTCACGGCTGAAACTATGCCGTTGCTGATGTTGACCTTGGCGCCCATCGCTGTAAAGCCTTTTATATGCTGGTCTATCGGGCGGACCCCTCCGAAGTTGCAGCCGCCGGGCATAGCGACGTGCGCGTTGCCGAAGCGGCCGAGCAGAGCCCCGATGAGATAGTAGGATGCCCTAATGCGCCTCATCGAGCTGAATGTAGCGGTCGAAGTGCCGACATGGGTGCAGTCGATGTCAATCGTTTTCTTGTTGACAAGGCGAATGTCCGCGCCCATTTCCTTAAGGATGTTCAGCAGCAGGGTTACGTCCGAGATTTGCGGCAGGTTCTCTATCCTGCATACTCCGTCTACCATGAGCGCTGCCGGTATTATCGCTACAGCGGCATTTTTCGCGCCGCTGATCTCAACTTCACCATTAAGGGGGTTGCCGCCGTTGATGACATATTTTGTCACAGGCTCACTCCTTTTTTCGGCGCCGCTAAGCATTTTTGGCGCCTGATTTATGAGCGTTTTTCCGGGTAACTTTGAACATTGTACCACAGAATGTAAATAAATCAAGCTTTTTGTATCATATTTGTATCTTTTGTTCTCTGTTTTGTATATTTGTATAAGAGAGGAGGGCTAAACACACAAAAATTCTAGTTATATATCATTTTGATATATAACTAGAATTTTTCAGTTAGTCTAAGGGGGGCGTGTCGAGTTCGAATCCCGCCCCCCTAGGCAATGCCCGCCTGTGAGAGGACATCCGGGACTTTCGACTCCCAGCCGAGCGTCATGATATGCACGCCCTGGCAGTAGTCGCGGCATTCCCGGATGATGCGCGCCGTTATCTCGACGCCCGTGATGCCTGCCTTAGCCCTTTCGGGATCCTTCTTGAGTTCCTCAATCATATCGGGCGGCACGCTGATGCCCGGGATGTTGTTGTTGAGGAAGTTGAGCGCGCCGGCTCCCTTGGGTATGATCAAGCCGAGCATAACGGGCACCCCGAACTGCTTGGCCCTTTCCATGAACTTGATGAACTTCTCCGAGTCATAGACAGCCTGTGTCTGGAAATACTCGGCGCCGGCCATCACCTTGCGCTCCATCTTTGAAAGCTGGGCGTCGATCGAATCGCTGCAGGGCGAGACGACGGCGCCCTTCGCGAACTTCGGAGGCTCGCCTTCGAGCTCCTTGCCTCCGAGATCGACGCCCTGTTCGAGCAGCTTGACCGTGTGGATCAGCGACACGGAGTCAAGGTCGAAAACAGGCTTTGCCTGCGGCGTGTCGCCCACCCTGGTGTGGTCCCCGGTGAGGAGCAGCAGGTTCTCGATGCCGAAGTAGGCAGCGCTAAGCAGGTCGGACTGGAGGGCGAGCCTGTTGCGGTCGCGGCACGTGAGCTGGAAGATGGACTCGAAACCGTTGTCCTTGAGCGCCTTGCAGGTCGCCATGGAGCCCATTTTCATGTTCGAAGACTGGTTGTCAGTCACATTGATGGCTGTGACAGCGCCGAGGTACTCCTTTGCCTCTTTGAGCATATGGTCAAGATGGAAACCCTTCGGCGGGGCGAGTTCCGCGGTTATGACGAATTTACCTTGGTCGAATAATTCTGTGATTCTCATATATGAGTTTTTCCTTTCTGTTTACGTCGCGCCGTTCCCGATAGGTTGCGGGGAGATTGCCCGCGCATATCGGTAAGCGCGCTGCTTGCATTCCCGCAGTTACTCAACTGCGAAGTCGCGGATCTTCACGGGATAGAGGAGGGAATCTGTCAAGCCGGCCGCCTCGAGCCGCCGGTAAATACGTTCCCACCCGCAGTCCATATCCTTGTCGACCTCGCACTTGCCGTATTTTGCTCCGCCGCATTGGCCGTTGACCAGGCTCTTTGAGCAGGCAGTTATAGGGCAGATGCCCCCGGTTGAGTTCAGGTGGCATTCTCCGCACTGGTCGCAATCGTACTCGAGCGGCGTCACTCCCTGGCCGCCCGGAAGGGGATAGGTGTCGCAGCCGGCATATACCTTTTTACCGGTAAAACAAGCGGATACCGTTTGGACGCCTACGCCGCAGGAGAACACGACGATTGTGTCGGCAGCGTTCAGTTTTTCCATGTGCTTTTCAAGCTGGAACATGAGATTGTCCGGATTGCAGATATAGTCCGTCACAAGGGAACCTATGCCGGCAGCTTCTTCTCGGAGCTGAGCCGCTTCCTCCTCGGGGAAGTAGACTTCCCTGCAGCCCTCGCAGGTTATATAGAATGCCTTGCTGCCGGCGATGGAAGCTATAGTCTCCTTAGGCTTAAGTTGGGTGATAAGCATATATTATATCAGTCCTTTCGTTCCATTGCCGCGACTTCCTTTTTGCCTAGCTTTATCGCGTCCCTGATTGGGATTTTAGCTGAGCAGATGAAATCGCAGCAGCCGCATTCCATGCAGTCCCTGACGTTCTTGTCTTTGACGCCCTGCCAGTTGCCGGCTCCGGCGTACTTTGGGAAGTAGAGCGGATAGAGCTCCATGGGGCAAACGTCCACGCAGCGGCCGCACCTGATGCATTCGGAAGGTTCCGAATCTTCGGGAGCAAAGGCGATCACGCCGTTTGTCCCTTTTAACACAGGCACATTCAAGTCGGAAATCGCGACCCCCATCATAGGACCGCCAAGCTTAAAGGCTACGTCGTCGTCCGTGACGCCGCCGCAGTAGCTGACGAGTTCCATGACGGGAGTGCCGATTTTTACGATATAGTTCCCGGGCTTCTCGATCTTCTCGCCGGTGACTGTCACGACGCGCTCGATAAGCGGCATACCCTTTTGAATTGCGTCCGAGACGGCTTTGACGGTGCTGACGTTGCTGACCACGACTCCCACGTCGAGTGGAAGGCCGCCGCTCGGAACCTGGCGCCCGAGGGCTTTTTTGATCAGCATTTTCTCAGCGCCTTGCGGGTATTTCGTCTTTGCTTCGAGTATCTCTATGTTGCCAATGTCCGAGGTTTTCGACTCGAGCAGCGCGATCACGTCGGGCTTGTTGTCTTCGACGACTATGATGCCCTTTTCGGCGCCGACGGTCCGTAGAAGGACTTTAAGGCCGTAAATTATATCGTCGGCGTAGTTCAGCATGACATGGTGGTCTGCCGTGAGCAATGGCTCGCACTCGCAGCCGTTGAGCAGGACTGTGTCGATCGGTTTTGCCGATTTGAGCTTCACTGCGGTCGGGAAGGCTGCGCCCCCCATGCCTACGAGGCCTTTCTCGCGGACTATCTCAAGTATGTCGTCCGCCGTAAGGCTGTCGGGATTCTCGTAAGGCTTGACAGACTCATGCAGCTCGTTCTTCCCGTCGGAGCGAATCACGACGGAGAGCACGTCCGCCCCGGTGGTTGGGTGCTTGCGCGGCTCGACCGCTGTGACCTCGCCGCTTACGCTCGCGTGCAGCATCGCGCTTACATAGCCTGCCGCCTCGCCGATTTTTTGCCCGAGCTTCACATGCTCGCCCGCGCTTACAAGGGGCTGCGCCGGGGCGCCTGTGTGCTGCGATAGCGGGATGACGACTGTCGCGGGTTCCGGGAACACCGCGAGGCCGATGTGCTCGCTGAGCTCCTTGCGTTCGGACGGGTGCAGCCCGCCGTAATACCCGTCAAGGCGTTTCTCGCGGATAGAGCTGACGTAGCTGCTGATGAACTTGTAATCGACTTTTGAATAGTCGCGCAGCTCGATGGGGTTGCTTGCCAGCTCGCCGGCGCGGTTTTGAGCCTGAAGCCTGTTGTAGATGTTCTCCCACGCGCAGTCTTTTTCTTTATCAACCTCGCATTTGCCGTTCTTCGCGCCGCCGCATTGCCCGTTGACAAGGCTTTTCGAGCAGTCGACGATTGGACAGATTCCGCCGGTAAGGTTGAGGTAACACTGGCCGCACGCCTGGCACAGCTTCTGAGTCAAAGCCATGCCGTGCCGCCCGCCGTAACTCACGGAGTCTGTAGCCGCGCAAACAGGGAGGTCGGCGATATCGGCGATAGTCTGTATGCCCAGGCCGCACGCGACGACGATAATTTTCGCCGCGTCCTGCGGCAGAGCCTCGACCAGGCGCTTTTGCGTCAAGGTCTTGTTGCACAGGAAGTCCAGTTTTGCGCAGCCCGCAATCTTTTTCCCCAAGCCGGCAGCGATGCCTGCGAGTTCGTCGCACTCGGGCTCGTCTTCCGCGGTGAACTCCTTGAAACACTTGTTACAGGCCAGGATAAACAGATCGTCCCCGGCTTCAAGAAGAGGTATCAGCTCATCGTTTCCTTTGAGCCTGAATTTCGTGTAGTCCTCCAAACTTATTGATCCCCTTTCCTCACTTGTACTCGCGCTGCTGCGCGAATACCGGATTGTATGTTAGAAACGACATCATTCGCTTAAAGGCTTCGTTTGGCGGGTCTTTCGGGAAAGCCCTCAGAACGGCGTCGTAGCGCGCTTTAACTCCTTCGTAGAACTCAGAGTGCGTGATGATGTACAGGTCGTTGCGCCGCACGCCTCGGATGACGAGCCGGCCTGCCAGCTCCGCCGGCATTGTTCTGTCCCTTGCGTCTTCCGGGTTGAAGTCCATGATTTCATCGAAATCCATCGGCGGGCGCTGCTGCGGCGGGGGAGGGGCTTCGCCCCTGATAAGCGCGGGGACTTCCTGCGACGTCTGCCCCAGTGTCGTATGGAACGGGCCCGGGCAGAACACGCTTGCGCCGTAACCTTCGGGAAGCTCTGCAGCGAGCGTTTCCGTCAGGCACACGACCGCGCCCTTTGTCAGGTTGTACAGGCCCAGCGTCGCGGGCGGCAACAGGCCGTTCTTTGAGGATGTGTTTACGACATGGCCGCCTTCGCCGTGCGCGATCATCCCGGGCAGTATGACCTGAATGCCGTTGAGCACGCCTCTCAGATTGATGTCGATAGCCATGTCCGTATCGTCGTAATTTACTTCCCACAGCCTTCCGCGCGTGCAGCCTATGCCGGCGTTGTTGCAGAGCAGATGGATGTTGCCGAACTTTGCCACCGCTTCTTCCGCAGCTTTTTCATAAGCTTCCCGGTCGGTGACGTTCAGCTCGATGCCATAAGCGTCGACTCCGTTCTCTTTGAACTTCGCCACCGCTTCGTCCAGCACCGCGCGCCTAAGGTCGGCGATGATGATGTTCATGCCGACGTCGGCAGCTGCTTTCGCTATGGCGAAACCGAGCCCGCTGGCGCCGCCGGTCACAAAAGCTGTCTTGCCCTTGAGTTTTTCCATTTTGCGTTCCCTCCTAAGTTAGTGTTATTGTAACTACCGCGCCATCCTTCCGGCGCTGAGGAGCTGTTGATAAATAAGTTGAACAAAATTGCCACAGTATTTTTGCCAGCAGACGAGGCGTCAAAACGCAGTAATGCTTGGAGCCTTGCAAGTTTTGACAACGAAGTATGATGGCAAAAATACAAGGCGAGATGTGCAAATTATTTATCAACAACTCCTGAGTAGCTATTGCTATATCATTGCCCGCTTACGCAGTCGACGCCGTCAAACAGGCTGTGCAGGCGTTCGAGCGCTGATGCCGGCAACTGAGGCAGCTTCAAAGATTCAAGGTTTTCGGCCAGATGGTCGTGATTGCTTGTCCCGGTCAGCGTTACCGTTATTCCGGGCGTATGCCTGCAGAAGCGGTACGCCGCCTCGGGCAGGGATTTCGCGATGCTTTCGGCGATCAGGAAGTCCAGGGAGTCCGCGTCAAGACCGCTTCCGCCCTGGCCTGCGGCCAGTATGCGCGCTATGTCTTTCATAAGCTGTTCCCGGTTCCACAGGGCGCGGCGCACTGCGAACATGCATAGGACTCCAAGGTTTTTTTCCAGGGCTGCGGGCAGCACATACTGCGCGGCTGACTGGTTGAGAAGGTTGTAGCCGACCATGATAACGTCGAACAGGTCCTCAGGCAGCGCGAGTTTCAGCATTTCGTGCGTTGTGTCCTCCGCAAATCGCTCAGTCACGCCAAGAAAGCGGATTTTGCCCTGCTGTTTCGCTTTGTGCATCGCAGGGACGAAAGTGTCACGGGCTTGCGCGTAGTCCTGCGCCATCAGCCCGTGGATATGGAAAACGTCGACGTACTCGACGCCCAGCTCCTTCAGGCTGCGCTCGAGCGATTCTGTCATCTTTTCCGCTGATATGATTCGCTCGCCTTCGCCGTAAGTGAACTTTGTCGACAGCGTGTAGCTGTCACGAGGCAGGCCGCTTAGGCCTTTGCCTACTGCCGGTTGCGTCTCGTACAGCGCGGCTGTATCGAAGAAGGTCAGCCCCGCGTCGTAAGCTGCACGGACGACCCCGGCTGCGTGGTCGATTCCTTTTGACAGGCCAATGCGCGAAAAACCGCCGCATCCCAGGCCTGCGACAGTCACGCTAAGGCCTGTCCTGCCAAGTGTAGTTTTTTCCATACAGTATACTCCTCGTATAATAGTATTTGCGAGGGGTTTTTTGTGTCCCCGCAACCACATTGAATCATCAAATCGTTTCTCATATATCTATAGCGAATCCATTAAGATGGCCAACCGGAGTGAACGACCTTCCCCACGCTGGTCGTTCGCGGAGGGCGGCAGCAGGCAGAGTACAGGCTTGCCGTTGGCCGAGCAGTTGCCCGCGCCTGAGCGAGCAGAGACCAAACTCTCGTCCTACGTCTCTCGTCTTTCGTCCTACGTCTCTCGTCTTTCGTCCTACGTCTCTCGTCTTTCGTCCTACGTCTCTCGTCTTTCGTCCCCGCCGCAGCGGCATTAAATCACACCGTGCAACGAATACCTCATTAATAATCAACCTGCCAGCTTGCCTATACCCATGATAGAATTGGCGCTATGTCAATCAGGCAAAAGTTCTTGTGCTCCTTGTTGAATCGAAAGATTACTTCATGGAAAGTCTGTTCCCCTGAGCCGTAAGTTAGCCTCAAACCGCCGGCTGTTTATCGGACAGTAGGCAGCCCGTCTAGCAGTGCGGGTTCGCAATGGCCTACTACCGGGTGGATTCTAATATGCGAGGGTGTCGATGCTACGGTATCGTGGGTATTGTCAAGTTGGTTGGCTAAAATCCAACATAGAAAGAAGGTGAAAATGTGAACAAACTTTTCGTTGGCATTGATGTGGGTAGCCGCGACAACGCGGTGTACATCATGCTGCCGGATGGCGACAAACACAGTTCCTTTTCGATGCACAACAATCTCGGCGGGGCGCAGATGCTTTCTAAGCGTGTCGTGTCCGCCTTGGAGGAGAAGAACTTAACCTCTGTCGTCATCGGCATCGAAGCGACTGGCGTCTATGGGGAAAACCTCATGTCTTTTCTTCGGGAGGATGGCGCTCTGGCGCGGTTTGAACGGAAGCTGTTTGTGTTGAATGCCAAACAGGTCAGCAAGTTCAAAGGCTCTTATTCCGATTTGCCCAAGAATGACCCCGTGGACGCTTTCGTTGTCGCAGACAGTCTCCGTTTTGGGCGGATCGGTTTCCCGATTCAGATGGATGACTATCGGTATATTGCCTTGCAGAAACTCACACGCGCCCGATTTTACGCTGTTCAAAACCTTACTCGGGAGAAGCAGCGTTTCATGAACTACCTCTTCATGAAATGCTCCGGTCTCGCGCAAGAGAGTGCGTTTTCCAACAACTATGGCGTTGCCGCCTTGGCGGTTTACGAGGAATTTGAAACTCCTGACGACATCGTCAATATGGATCTCGGCGCTCTTACAACCTTCATCGCCGAGAAAGGGAGTAACCGTTCCCCGCGTCCGGAGGAGATTGCCAAGGCCGTTCAAGCCGCTGCCAAAGGTTCCTACCGTCTCCCTAAAACCGTTAATGATTCAGTGAATCAGGTGCTGTCCATCTCTATCTCCTCTATGCGGGCCATGCAGGCTCAAATTAAAGCTTTGGATAAGGAAATCGCCCGTCAATTCGAGAACATTCCTAACACGTTGATTTCCATTCCAGGATTTGGCCCGGTGACTTCGGCGGGTATAATCGCCGAGGTCGGCGATGTCAATCGTTTTGCGAAAGGCCAGTCCGCTCTTGCCAAATATGCTGGCCTCGTGTGGAAAGAAAACAAGTCTGGTATGTTTGAGGGACAAATCACGCGCCTTATCAGGTCCGGCAACCGCTTCCTAAAATACTACTTGTGTGAAGCTGCATTCGCTCTTGTGCGTTGCGACACGGAGTACAAGCGCTTCTACGATCTCAAGTACAAAGAGGTCAACAAGTATCAGCATCAACGCGCACTCGCTTTAACTGCCAGAAAATTGGTCAGGTTGGTCTTTCGACTGCTGAAAGACAACCGGCTTTATATCCCGGCGTAGAATCCTGCGCCGATCCGGACGTCCTACTTCTGATTTTTGAAAAAATCAAGTAGGTAGGGCTTGGTCAGCTGTGCCCTTTTTCGACCTATTTGCTGGGCGTCCAGGCAGTTTGTTCATAAATAATTCACATTTTAGGGCTTGACATCGTACCGCCGGACTTTCCAACTATTCTTCCCGCACACTTTACCATATATTCCTGACTGTGTAAATGAGTAATCGGGGTTACATTTTAAGATGCTCCCACTCCGATTTCAGACCTTTCTTCTCCAGCCACTCGTCGAACTCCCTGCCGATTATCCGCTCCCCCGTCATCCCTTTTGCGAGCCCGGATGAGAGGAAGAGGATCGCTTCGTTTAGTATGCTTGCAGGCAGCAATGCGGAAAGGTCGAAACGCCCGCGCTCGTCTTCCGGCACAAAACCTGTGTTGGAAGCGCCCCCCGGGAGAAGGACATTCACGGTTGTGTTCTTGCCCTTGAGCTCGTCAGTCAGGATTACGGACATCGCCTCCGCGGCGGCGCGCGCCGGACCGTATGGCAACTGGCCCCGGGCCGTCATGGTTCTCAGGCCGGTGGATACGTTTACGACTCTGCCCCCGCCGCTTTTCAGTATGAGTGGGACGATGGCACGCGCCACATAGAAGTAGCCGATGAAGTTCGTCTCCACTATGTTCCTGAACGCATCGACAGGTATCTCGTAGAACGGGGTCGGTGCGTCCCGCGAGCCTGTGTTCGCGCCGCGCATGCCGATGCCTGCGTTGTTGACGAGCATATCGACGCGTTCAAAGTTTTTTGCGACCCAGTCCGCCGCCGAAGCGACCGAACCCAAGTCCCGCACGTCCATATCGACCCTATAGACGTCTGCGCTGATTTCCTTTAGCGCCGAGTACGCTTTCTCCAGCTTGTCGCCGCCTCTTGCCGCTATCGCTACTGTAGCGTTGTGCGCAAGCAGCGTCTTTGCCATTTCAAAACCGAAGCCGCTCGAACCTCCTGTGATAAACGCGTGAAAGCCTTTCAAATCGATCCCCATGCTTAACCTCCTCATTGTCTCGTCGTCGCAATTATGATAGAACAGTCAACGCTTCCCCTATGATAACACACCTGCGCTGATGTGACTATTGAAAAATTAACTTGACAGACTCAATATATAATAGTTTATTAAAGATAATGCAGGTATAGGTACGCCTTTTGCGCGATGTCCGAAATCCAGGAGCGCAGATTGTCCTTTTCGTGCACTGACAGGCTGCGGACCCACTCGTCATGCCGTACGCCCGGTTTCCAGTCAATCGGGAAGCTTATCTCGCCCGAAGGATCAAGCGACTGCATGCCGGGAAACACAGGCGCGGACCATTCGTCGGCAAAGCTGTTGTATCTGGCGATACGCTCATCGACGCACAAGCGGATAGCCTCAATAGCACCGACAAGCACAAGCGGCAGTTCAATGCTGCTGTCCATAATGCTTCGTATGAGCCTCACATTCTCATACCAGCCAATCAGCGCGTACAGCTGAGCGATGTACTGCGCGTTGCTTTCGCGGACTTTCTCGATATGCCCGGCACTGAGGCTGCGGCTGTCGAAAGGCCTTACGACATCGGACGACGCGGCCTTTCCGGAATAAATATGCGACTCGGGAACCGGCTTGCGGATCGTTTGCCCGGCGACGGTAGCCGCGCCGAAACCGACCGTGCCGGGGCCGACTATGCCTGAGAGGCCGCCGAGGAATATCCGTTCACGATCGAGGAAGACGCCGTCTGTCACATTGCCTATCAGGGATGGGGTGGCCTTGTCCCCGTTGACGCCCCAAGGCGTGAAGTTGAAGTGGATGAAGCCGCTGCCTACTTCTGAATGCTCGTTTCGCGAACTGCCGCCGGATATCAGCGCGTCGCAGAAGTTTATCAGCGACCCCAGAGTGACTGCGTGCATTAGTATCGTTTGCTTCAGGCCGACCGCGTGGGCTGTCGTCGCATCCTCTTCGAGCAGCGTGCCCGGCCTGAAATGGGCGTTGGCGCCCGCTTTCGAGCCGCTCAGCATAGTTGCGCCGGAAAGGTAACCGCTTGCGACCTCCGCTCCCGAGCCAATGGCGGAGTCATCGAGCGTGGCAGGCCCTTCCGTGCCGATTTTTGCGCCCGGGGCTATCAGAGTATGCTTCCCCGTAAGGCGGACGCCGGGGTGGAGCTCGCTCCCGCTGTAAATCCTGCTGAGGTCAACTTCGGGCGCGATATAGGTTTGCCTGGGATCGACAATCCTGACTCCCTTCGAGGCCAGTTCATCGATCGCGTGTTCGAGATCCGATAACATACTGATACATTCCCCTTTGCTATGCTATTTGAAATGAGGTCGCTATTATGGAAAAACGTTATCACGAAGACCCATCCGCACTCCACATAGGCACCCTGCCGCAGCGCTGCTACTATGTACCCTTTTCGAAGTACAGCCCGGGGACCGGCCGAGAGGGGAGCGATAGATTCGCCTCGCTTAACGGAGAGTGGGAGTTCATGTACTGCGAGACCGAAGACATGCTGCCCGAAGATTTTTTCGCTCCGGGCGCGCTGCCGGATAAAATAGACGTACCTTCCTGCTGGCAGATCAAAGGTTATGACCGGCACCAGTACACGAATGTCTTGTACCCTATCCCATGCGACCCGCCGTTTGTTCCGGCGGTAAACCCGTGCGCGCTGTACAGGCGGCGCTTCGCGGCAGAGCAGACGAGTATGAAGAGAACGCTTGTGTTCGAGGGCGTCGACTCATGCTTCTATGTGTATATCAACGGGCACTTTGCGGGGTACAGCCAGATCTCCCATATGATGAGCGAGTTCGACGTCACAGACCTGCTGTATGAGGGAGATAACACGATAGCCGTCCTTGTATATAAATGGTCGACAGAGACCTATGTGGAAGACCAGGACAAACTGCGGATGAGCGGGATATTCCGCGACGTATATTTGCTGAGCCGCCCCGGCGGGCACGTGTACGATTATACCACAAGTCAGGAGTTTGCGCACGACTATAAAAGCGCCCGGTTGAATATCGGTTTAGAGACGCACGGCAGCCTCAGTTTCGCGACAGCTTCGCTGCTCGACGCGGAAGGCGCGCAAGTCGCGAAGAGCGGGATTGACGGCGGAGCTGTGAGCCTTGAGATTCCCGCGCCGCAACTGTGGACTGCCGAAACGCCGTATCTCTACACCTTGCTCCTGGAAACAGGCGATGGAGATTACACGGAAGCTATCGCGGATCAAATCGGGCTGAGGGAGATAGAGATAACCGGCGGCGTCCTGAAAGTGAATGGCGTGCCGATTCGGCTAAAGGGCGTGAACCGCCATGACAGCGACCCTGAGACAGGCTATACGATATCCCGCGAACAGATGCTTACCGACCTGAAGCTTATGAAAGAGTACAACATCAACGCGATTCGCACGTCGCATTACCCGAACGCGCCGCTCTTCTACGAGTACTGCGACCGTTACGGCTTCTATGTCATAGATGAGGCGGACTTCGAAGCTCATGGAATGGAGACTTGCATCGGGGAACTGCCAGAGGTTACAGAACTTCTTGATTCACAGACGAACACGTCAAGAGGTCACGAGAACCCTTCTGAATTATTCGAGGATCCGCGCCTGGTGCGTGCCGCGCGGCGCTCGCTGATTGCTGACATGCCGGAGTACAAGGCTACAATAGTCGACCGTGCGGTACGTATGGTAAGGCGTGACAGGAACCGGGCATGCGTCTTTTGCTGGTCGCTCGGAAATGAAGGATTCTGGGGGCGTAACATGCTGGCTTCGGCGGAAGCGGTGCGCGAACTGGATCCGCAGCGGCCGAGGCACTACGAACGCATACTTCCGCACGAGCAGGGCTATGCAGCGGCGGATGGCCTGCTGTCTTTTGTGAGCAAAATGTACCCGCCTGTTGCCTGGTGCGAGGAGTTCTTCGAGGATGCGGATGAAACCCGGCCGCTTATTCTTTGCGAGTACTCCCACGCCATGGGGAACGGCCCGGGCGACCTTGAGGATTACTATCTCGTAATGGAAAAGCATCCGCGCTTTGCGGGAGGCTTCGTATGGGAGTGGTGCGACCATGCGGTGTTTGCGGGCGTAGCGGATAATGGCAAAAAGATGTTCCTTTACGGAGGCGACTTCGGGGAGTTCCCGCATGATGGGAACTTCTGCGTGGACGGGCTCGTATTCCCTGACAGGAAGCCGCACACGGGGCTGCTGGAGCTCGGTAATGTCCTGCGCCCGATCAGAGCGGAGCTTGAGGGGGAGGGGCGCTTTAGGCTATATAATAAACTGAACTTTCTCGATGTCGGGGAGTTGTATGAAATCCAATGGGAGCTCACCTGCGACGGTGCTCCTGTGCAATCGGGAGCAGTAAAATGCCCGTCGATTGAAGCGGGCGGACATGCCGCGATCAGCATCGGTTACGATGTACCGGCAGAGGGTAAGGCATACATAAAACTCACTTATGTAACATTGCGCGCGTTCGGGCTGCTGCCGGAGAAGCACATAGCGGGCTTCGATCAGTTGTATGTTGGCGGCGCCCCGGCTGCGCGGGCGGGCGGAGACGGGAGCGGGACAACCCCCGCCGCCCCGGAGTTTACCCGCGAGCGGGGGATAATACGCGTCACAAGCGGAGACTCCTTCGACTATGCGTTTTCTGAGAAAGAGGCTCAGTTCACGAGCATACGCGCAGGTGGCGCCGAGCTGCTCAAAGCGCCTGTGCGGTACAACATTTGGAGGGCGCCAACAGATAACGAAAGGCTCGTCAAGAGCATCTGGCGCTCATGGCATTATGACAGGGCGGTCACGCAAGTTTATAACGTAGAGGCGTCGGGAGAAAATGGCACAGTCACTATTGTAACAAAGACTTCTGTTACCGCTCCCGGCATGGCGCGATTCCTGGATATCGACACGCGCTGGACTATTGACGCAGACGGGGCGATAGGATGGCAGATTACTGCCGCAAAGAACCCGCTGACGCCGTTTCTGCCCCGTTTTGGCCTCCTGCTGACGCTGGATGAAGATATGCAGGACGTCATTTATACCGGCTATGGCCCAAACGAGAGTTATATTGACAAACGCCGCGCGAGTTGGTATGGCAGGTTCAAAACGAGTGTGGATGAGCTATCATGCGACTACATCCGCCCCCAGGAGACAGGAAGCCGCTGGGGCTGCGACAGGTTGGTTGTCAGCTCCGCTGACGGGAGAAGCTTATGCATAGAGGGCGAAGGCTTCTGTTTCAATGTTTCACGAACAGATCCGTGGGCGATTGCCGAGGCTGCGCATAACTTTGAACTCAAGGCCGGTAACCGGATAACTGTGTGCATCGACGCTGCGCAGAGCGGAGTCGGTTCCAACAGTTGCGGCCCGGAACTCATGAAGCAGTACAGGTTGGACAGCAGGGAGATAAGCTTTTCCGGCAGGCTGATACTGTCCCCCTAATCGTCATTGCGGGCTTGACCCGCAATCTCATCAGTGAAAAAGCATCCGCCCCCCTATTGGGGCTCCGGGTCAAGCCCGCAATAACGCCAATGCCGGGTGCACGCAAAAACGGCGGGAGCAGTATTATCGCTACTGCCCCCGCCGTATTGTCGCGTCTGTCACTTCAGGTTCTTTTTCAACTGTTTATTCTCGCTTTTCAAAACTGCGTTCTCCATGCGCAGCAGGGTAACTTCGCGCGAGAGGGATTCAAACTTGCCGCGAAGGCTCTCATATTGCTTGAACTGGTAATCGGACATCCCGGGCTTTTCTCGCCCTTCCTCCGCGCTGTACGAAGCGCTGAGTTCCCCCGTCAGCTCCGCGACCTTCTCCTTAAGTTCCATGAGGTAGTTGAACTGGTAGTCAGTCATCGGAATCTCACCCTCGCTCTCACTATTCATTATATGTTCATCCAATCCTGCGCACCGTTGCGAACCATATTACAAGTCACACTCTATGTATCGGCATTTTTGCCACAAGAATTAAGGGGGAAGTCTTGTCCAAGGCTCCAAGGGGGGCGGGATTCGAACTCAATACGGTTATCGCTTAGCGGTTTTCACCCCTGCTTCGCCAAATCCCTTGTCAATAAAGCAATTATTAACTGCGGTCTTTGT
>Ga0082212_10006736_pt1 | contig 15351 bp, 18 predicted proteins | sample TergutNt197P3_FD_71548 | JGI IMG/M metagenome (GOLD analysis project Ga0082212, IMG submission 71548) | Neocapritermes taracua P3 segment gut microbial communities from Petit-Saut dam, French Guiana - Nt197 P3 | ecosystem: Host-associated > Arthropoda: Insects > Digestive system > Gut ...
TATCAGCAGATATGTCAAGAGAAAGAGGTTTTGCCTTTTTTTTTGAATGAGGAGATAATTTTTTGTAAATTGTAAAAAATTACACTTTCTTGGTTATATAATCACTTTTAAGGCAACGGGCGCAAATTTTTAAGGTAACTGTGGAACCGTCAATTTCGGTTTTTACCTTCTTTAGATTCGGCTTCCAGGTTCGCCGGACACGGTTCTTTGCATGGCTGACAGAATTGCCGGTGATTGTGTGTTTTCCGCAAATATCGCAGGTGCGAGACATAAATCCTTCCTTTCAATCCCGAAAATACCGGGATCCAAAGTATACTGAATTACACAAATAATGTAAAGTATCCGCGTTGACACGGTTAGTTAATAGGTGTGTATAATTGCCTGTTGCCTGATTGACTTTGACTTGGCGTGTTGACTGCCCAGGCGGTCAAACTTTTGGTTTTTAACCATAGGTAATTATAGTATATGGCATTGGGTGTGTAAAGTGGCTAAAAACCAGCGTCCTGCTGGTTTTTAGCCTAGGAGTTTTGCCTGTGGCAAAACTCCTACCTAAAGCATTGATAACACTGCCATCCATGGCAGCTAAAGCAGCGGCTAATTTTGCCGATTTTTTCCTTCTTTTTGACCCTCTTTTGGGGGTGAATTCCATGCGCCAGGACGGCGCTTGCGTCGGATAATGCGGGGCAAAAAGAATTTTCCTTATTTTTCTACTATATAAATAAGCCCTTTTTCGGGTTGCGCAACTTTCGCTTAACGTCCCGGCTGTAAACGAAGGTTTTAGGTGCCCTGGAAACGCAAGGGAATAAAAATAATTCTTACCCCGCCCTTGCGTTTCCAGGGCACCTAAAATCTGGGCGGAATGAGCCGTGGGAGCGAGGCCACAGTGCCGACCGACCTAGGCGAACGACGCCCCGAGCCGCCGAACAGGCTCTTATAATTGCTGCGTTAGCAGCTACCTAGCGCTAACAGACCTGTTTGCGAAGTTGCGCTACTTATATATTTCCAATGGTATATACTTTGCCATAGCTTCAAAATGTTTATCATGAATTATAATATTTATTTCATTTTGTATACAATTTTGCGCAATAATTATATCAGAAATTCCAACATTATTATTACTGTGTTTTAAATTTAAAAGTTGTATATTGCGTATTTCTTGCCAATCAATAAGTAACATATATTTTTTTACACAATTTAAAAGTTCAGCTAATTGATTTTCTTTTTTATGAATAATTGATGGTAACAATTCTGACAAAATTATATCATTTGTACATATTGAATTAGTTTCAATAAGATCATTAATAAAATAGTATTTTTGGTTTCCCTTAAAATATTCAATCCATGCAGAAGAATCAACAAGAGTATTCATCGGTTTCTCAATTTATCAAGATCGATTTCCAAATTTATTTTACCAAAATAATTTGCCAATTCTTTTATTTTTTCTCTCTGTATAACATTCTCAAGAGCAAACTTAACTAATTCAGTTTTTGTAGGGATTTTAGTTAAAGTCATTGCTTCATTAACCAATGTATCAGGTAATTCTAGAGTCGTTCTCATACTGTCCTCCTATACATATAATATTCGATTTTTATATGCATAGTCAAGCGAATATTTACATAATTATTATATGTATACTTTTTCATACACATAGCGCAATTTCGCATAACGTTCTAGGTAACTGACGTTTTTTTGTGCCCGATGAGAAAAATGCGAAGCATTTTACGGGCACAAAAAAATGTGGTGGAAGAAAATTGCACAAAGGCACGAAGTGCCGACTGCAATTTTCTGGAACCCGAGCAGCCGATGGGCGGCGAAGCTGTTACCGTTTGTTAGACGACGTACAACCTATTTTATTGATAGAAATTCACTAAAATCAATATGACTATAGTATACACTATTTTTACAAATATTTATCTCCTCAACGTCAAATATATTTTGCTTTGTTTTTTCATTTATTATTTTTACTATTTCATCTCGTAATACTTGTAGGTCATTAGTAATTATTTCATATACAATAGCCAAATCTATTCCAACATAGTCATGTACAATCCTGTTCCTAAATTCTTTTATTTTCTGCCATTCTATGTTTGAAAATTCATATTTAAGATTATCTGATAACTTTGAAACATTTTCCCCTATATTTGCTAATAATGTAAGCGAAGCATTTAAATTCATTTGATCATTCATTTCAAATAATTCTTCAGCATCGTTTGTTTTTTCAGTATATTTCCAAATTTTGCCTGTATACTCTAATATATTGATCAAATATAAAAGATCATTTTTTTCATTGGGTAACATATTTCATGTCCTTTTCTGCCCGATACAGTATTATAGGATTAGCATATTTTTTTATCATAATATCAATTTCCTTTTCAGTAATTTTTTCGAGATCATGTTTTAAGCCTATTAAATTTTTTATATTATAATTTTCTGAATCAATATAAAAATCAATATCATTTGCTTTTTCCCCACGCACAAAGGAGCCAAATATGCCTATCCTCTCAAGGTTATGTTTTTCGAGTAAATTTTCATCTTTTATGGCCTTTTCTAAAGCATTTATTGTATCAATATTCATAGGAATATTTTACCACCTTTCTTAGGTCTTTTCAAGTAGTTTTTGTGTATAAATATTTATACACCAATCTTGGTTGTATGTCATCTAACGTTCCGGCTGTAAACAAGGTTTTTTTCCCCTTGCTCATACCTGCTATGTGGTATGCTCAATTACTCTAATTGTATACCCAATAAGGAATTATGTCAACAACCTATGCTCTTATTTGCTCTGTATATATCCCACTTATGTTTACTAACTGATGTCATAATTGATAACATATTTGTTATTTTGGTGATAATTGCACATAACGTTAAAGTAAAGAAACGTATTTTGCTTCGCTAATCCAATAAAAAACATCTCTATTCACAATGAATGTTACTTACTATTATTTGAATAATCTCAAAAATTGCTTTGCCCAACTTCCAAGATTTTCAAAATGTGGTGTATTATCATTCCAATTTATCATTTGACCATCACATTCAGTCCTTAAAAATCTATATAATGTAATATCGTCCATATCTTCATAATTGTCTTCAACAATATTTTGCCCCTTTTGGTGTGTGTAAAACCAAAGGTATTGTTCATCTTTACCACAAGCAATTTCATTGAGAAGTTTAGCAAAATTATAATCTTCTTTTGAAATTTTTCCATTACGTTCAAACGGAATAAATACCCCGTCTAAATTATAACAATGAACAGAATTATTTATCAGTTCTTTACTTTTATAGCAAAAAATAAAACCCGTATTATGCCATTTGAAATCATCATCTATAAAAGTATGAGGCATCCAAGCATATCGGGCGGTGCTTTCACAGTTTTCAATAACCTTTATTGATATATCCATATTGGGTCTGTAATTTAACATCGCTATTTGCTTTGGATATTGCTCTTGCCATGGAAATTCTTGATAATCCCAATCTGTTGATTTTGAGGTGCGTATAATTTTCACAATATTTTCAATGGAAGTATCATCTTTTGAGATTTTAGTATCATCAAGATATTCAAGAGCATCTTTTATATTGGTTTCGTCTGATTGAGCTTGAATACCATCGGCTATTTTTGTAATTATTCCCCCAACTACTGGGACAGCATTCTCCACAACGGACTGTATAGCAACTTTTGCAAGCCCTTTCTTTGCAGTGCTTCTATCAGTGGTATATTTCTTAAATTCTTCTGTATTCATTTTACATTCCTCTTACTCAATGAATGAATCTTTATCAAACCAATTTGGTTTATCATATTCACATCATCGCTTATTGTTTATGTATATCTTTTTTTATATTCTGTCAAGTATGTTTCCACCTTTTTGCTCAGCAGGGATGGCGGTGTATCAAATAATTCTTGTGGTATTATGTCGTTTAACATAATAAATATTCTCAAAGACATAAGAAAAGAAAACTCGCTAATACCCGCCGCCGCAGTCCTTCCCTCCTGCTACCCATTACATTATTCAACATGAAAAACAAAACCCGCTTTATATTCGTTTACTTAAAACTGTAACAGCCCACCCCGCCCGCTATTCATTACGTTATACAATAACTATTACCATATCCGGCTATCTGTCAGTTAATCCAAAATAGTAAAAGCCCAGGACAGCGGCGGCGGGCATTTATTCCCAAGAAGAAAAGATAAAATTGCTACACTACGTTCCGCAATTTTCCCAAATCATCAATGCCGCCCTTTTTTGTGCCGCAGTAATCGGCAATCAATAAAATTTATTCGGTACGTTGGGACAAAAAATAATGGCTTCGGAATTCTGCTAAATTCATCACAAATGAAAAACATGGCATAAATCCCATAAGCGAACACCGCAACCATGCCCAACGTCCTGTTGGGCATGGTCAGGGCAGGGCTTACTAATCCTCACGCAATCCCTGCCCTGCCTTAATTCAAATAAGGCATACAAACAGCGGCAAAGCCGCCCATGTTTTTAGCATTGAAAACAAAGTAAAACACCATAATTTTTAGCCCCGCATTTATCTGCTATATAAAAGGGCAAACAAGAAACGGCACAAAAAACCCCGGCAACCCACCCTTCGCAAACCGTTACATTACCGTAAGTGTTTAAGCACCGTGGGGAACGGGGCGTAGTAAGCCCACCCAAGAACCGTGCAACCTTCAATCCTGTCGTAATTCGGCGGCTACACATAGGGTTTTGAATTTTGTGTCAGTAATGAAATAGTCTGCAAAGACCCTACTGCATATAACCGTCGGTATGCGCAAGGGGCTAAAGCCCACATTCCAGCCTGCAATTTATTCAAAATTAAAGTTAAATCCAAAAGGCAGGCTGGAGCGTCGCATACCTCTGCGCGGTTATATGCAATAGGGCATTATTCGTAAATATAATAAATTACTGGCAGTACAAAACCCTACGTTCCGCCGCAGCGGTGCGTAGTAAGCCCACCCGGGAGCCGAGCAACCTACAAGTATATCGTACTTTGCCCCACGGCTTCGTAAGTGATAGCGTTACTCGAAACTCCGTAATGAAAAGTTTACCCGCCAACACCCCGCAAGACCGCACGGCTTCTTACGAAGCCGCACGGACTTGCGGCATTTGCCGTGAGTGAAGCAAAAACCAAGACCAAGATTGCAAAAGACCAGCCAACCCTACGGCGTTATCACGCCTTCGGGTAGGCTGGCGTTTTCCCGAAAGAGCGTTATTCACAAGCCCCCAACACAAGAACCGCTAAGGTGCGTAAACGCACCACGGTACTTGTGTTGGGGACATTACCTCGCAATTCCGTGATGATAAGTTTACCCGCTGAAACCGCCCGCCTGCGGCGGGCGGCATGATGAAACGGTGAAGGACGCATAGCTTGAAAACTTTTTCAAATCAAAAGCCCATGACCAATGACGACAAATTACCCCCGAATTTCCCACTTTTCCATATACATTTCAAATACAATCCTACCCCTTATTATTTTTGTCATATCTTGTCATTAACTAAAAAAAGAAATATAAAAACATCTTAATATATCTAATGAGCAAATATGATTGATTTTTTGAATGACAAGACCACTTCATTTTTGGGCGATTTTATTGTCATTTATGACAAGTATTCTTGTCATTGGCGGTGTTGGGCGGCATGGATGCCGCTGTTTTTAGGCTTTAGGTTGAGATTTTACGCAGTAAAATCTCATAGGTAAAAAAATAGCAGGGACGCTATTTTTTTACCGGGGGAGCGTGCGTCCCTCAATTTTGCCATTTTTGATAACGCACATTATTTTTATGTGTCAAATTGATTTTTCTAACAAAAACAGAGCATAGATAAGACATACACAGCATAAATCTGTTATGCGAAAACAGGGAAATACTGTTTTCCCTTGCCGGCTAATAAGGGGCGCACGGGGGGCAGCCGCACAGGGCATAAAAAATCACACTCGCAAAGCCAACCCAACCCAAAATCGGGCTTCGCTTGTACGGCTCTGGACAAAATTCATTTCTTTAAGCCGCATGGTAAAAAACCTTTCACTTACAGCGTGTTCTTTGTTATCATCGCACCAGTCAGAATAAGCCTTGTAAAGTTCCCTAATCCGTATCGTGTATTCTTTACCCTGAACACAACGCTCTTTAATGAAATTGCCTATAACGTCCATTTCCCCACGATATTCGTCTGTTGCGTTTAATATAACGTCAGGGGCTTTTAGCCCTTCCCGCCGCCAACGCTCCGTTCCTTCCAAAAGCCAGTTAAGAATACCGCTTGCCTCTTGTTTCAGTTTCAATTCAAGGCTTTTATCCTGTTTTTCTTCAGGTATCGTAGTGGTAAAAGGTATCAACTTTATCCGCCGCCATATTCCGTGGTCAGTACCTTTAATCACAGGCTTATGGTTCGTAGCCATGAAAATCTTGAAAGTCGGCGTAAAGTTAAAATATTCCCCATACAAAAACCGTGCCGTCATTTGGTCGTTTCCGGTAATCTTTTTTATCAAAGGTTCGGAAAGCCGCCGCCCCTGTTCCGCTTCCGTTGTAGTAACAAAACGAGTACCCCGCAATCGGGCTATGTCGTTAGTGTTTTGGTCTCCGCTTTTTTTCATAAAACTTTCCGTAGGCGTAGATATTCCGTAATTTCCCAACAGAAATAAAATCGTATTCAAAAAAGTAGTTTTACCATTAGCCCCGCTTCCGTACAAGATGAACATGGTTTGTTCTTCGATGTTTCCGGTTATAGCCCACCCCGCCGCAGTTTGCAAAAAGTTTACCAGTTCGGTCTTGTAATTCATTATCTCCCGGATAAACTGCTTCCAAAGCGGACAATCAGCCGCAGGGTCATACACAACATTGGCGATTTTAGTAATCATTTCCTCTTGCCGTTGCTCCCGGAATTCCCCGGTCTGAATATTGATAGTGCCGTTCTGGACATTCAACAGCCAGGGGTCAGGGTCTAAATCATCGCTGCTGATGTTCAGTTCTGAATTCCATTGTGCTGCCTTTACAAAAGCCTCCCTTCGCCTTACGCTCTCGCTCAACATACCGTACTTTTCAATTTCTATTCGTTCACGGTAATCATCGGTTTTTGAAAGTTCGTCATAAATACCGCGAACCACTTCAAGACCTTTTTCATGCACCAACGCCCCGCTTTCATCGGTCTGCCAAAACTTGCCGTTCCACACCAGCCATTTTTTCCATGCCGAATTGTAGCGGATATTTTTTCCCTGTTCACGGGCTAGACGGTCAGCGTTGGTTGTGTCCGTAAATTGAATTTTTCCGCTTTTCAGCTCGTGAATTCGCAGAAAAATACTCTCATCACCAATTCGTTTGTCCATCATAACCTCCCGTTTGTAATACTTTTGCGTACATCTTGAATTGAAAACACAAAATATCAAAAGCGTTTTCTTTGGTAACGTGCGGCAGTTCTTTATGACACCGCAGGTTCATTTCGTATAACAGGGTCAACGACCCCGGTTTATTTACATACTCTTTATTCAGGAAAAAGGCACAAGCCCGGTATTCGTCGTCAGGCATTTCAATTTTTTTCAGGCTGTACCAATACATCAAATCGCCAGCCCAATCAATTTCATGTTCCGCAAATTCCTCAAGTTTTCTTTGTTGTTTGCGTACATTGTCTTTATACCTTTCTTCAGGCGTTCTTCGCCGCATTATCCACCGCCCTCCGACCACACAAAAACCTTTGCCGCTTCCCCGGCGGCAGTCCGTCCATCGCCAAATGTGATGAACGCCCAAAACACCCACCAGCCGGAAATGTCTATATCCCCCTCGATACACTCATGGAAAATTACCCCATTAGCCGTATCGCTTATAGCCGCAGTCAATTCTCCTGTTTTACCGTTGGGCTTTCGATACTTGATAACCGCATTTTCTATCCCTTCCAAATCTATGAAGGTTTTAACCGTTATACGCAATGCAGATTGTTTTACAAATATTTTCCCCATACTGCCCCCTAATCTATCCGGCTATCAAGATTTATTTCCATACAAATACAAGACTTCAAAATCAATTCTTCCCTTGCTTTAAGGAAACGCCCCAAAACATAATCACGGACAAAAGCCCCGGTAACAATGCGGACAAGCAAAAGCAAGCCACGGAAAACATTACCCGCCGCATGGACGGTATCGGAAATTTTGATAATTAAGTCCCACCCGGTTTTTACCATGCCGTCAATTTCCGCTGTATCAGTTAATCCCCTTGTATAATCTGAAATATGCCTGTTTATATCATTACTTTTGGCTGTCTCTCGCAAAGAACGCAGAAACAATACCGATGAATTACCGCTGTCAAATCCTTGTACGGTTTCCTGTAATTTCAAGAAAAACGCTTTATAACGTACAAGCAGGGAATTAACTCCCGCTGTTTGTGTCAGGTTACGTTTATAATTAGCTGTCAATTTTCGGCTGTCTGTTAAAGTAACGCCCTGGGTAATTGTTCGCATATAGTTTTGCGCCGATGTATAAGTAAAATACATCGACAACTTAAAATTCTCAAAATAATTAGGATTATAAAAAGGATATGTATTCGGTATGCTCTGGGTATCCCAATCCCACCATTCCACATAACATTTTGCACCATAATCAAAGCGAGGCATCCAATAGTATTCACAAAAAACGCCAAACCAAATGTATGAGCTGTTTGCGATACTTCCGTTACTCTTGAATGTTGCAGAACGCCAGCCGGCAGGCTTGCCGCCAACAACCCGCAAGTCTAAAAATCCTTCTTGCATTGATTTTCTTGTTTGTGGTTTATCGCCATTGTCAGAATATAAAACCGGACGACCGCCCGCTTCCCAATCATCTTGATTTACATAAATAAAAGCGGTACATTCGCCGTTGATAGTTTCAGGTACAAGAAAGCGGTTTACAGGTATAGACAATTCAAACATAAGTGGTTCAGGGTCTTCGCCAACTTCCTGTACCCATTTATTTTGACTTCCCACCGTAGAAGTCCCAATCGTAGGGTCAACAATTACAGGGTATTTCGCTTCACTTAACCACCATTCAGGAATAGTTATCCGTAGTTCATTACCCACAACCGCCAAATCCCCCCAACACCGCCGCCCCCTTGCGTCTATTATTTGTGGTCGGTGTATGTGGCATAACTTCCCTGTACCTTCCCCAAGCAAAGTTTCTTTTTTGTAAACCGCATAACTGCCTTTAAGAAATGGGTCAGGCACTAAATCAGGCTGCCGGAAAAAATCATAATTTTCCGCACCTTCAATGTGTAAGGTTACAACATTACTATCCGGCGGCTTTTCAAGAATACAATCGTATTCAAAAGCCGTATCGCCGAGGATTGTAAACCGATGAGAACGCCGCCGCCCCTTGTACAAAAGCCGCCGCCTGTCGCCCCGCAGGGTAAACCCTTCATCATCAAGCGGGACAAACCGTAACGCTTGATTAAAACGGTATAGCCCAAAAGAAGGGTTTTGCTTGCCGAGAGCCACAGGGCAAGGAAAATCAAAAGGGGACTGTAAAAAATTTACTGCCCTAGTATTGTAATTTCCCATAGCACCTGTAATGTATCGCTTGCCGTAACATTCACGGACGGCGTAATTTGAGCGTAAGCCAGACAATTAGCACCTGCACTGTTGCCGTTCAACAGACACGCTTCATTTATGCCGTTGACGTTTAACGTACCCGCCGCAAATGTCGCACGGTAGGAAATTGTCGTATCTCCGGTACTGCCAAAAGCCGCATTTAAGGCAGGATACCCGCCGTCCAGGGCTTTCATGCTTCCTGTTGCGGCATTGCACCGTGTATTTGTTTTGGTACTGTTTCCAGTCCAGCCAGTACCCACCTGAATATACCCCGATGATGATGTTACTTTCGTTTTTGCAGGAGAAGCCAAAAGAGCGTCTGCAATCAAAGCGTCCCCTTCTCTGGTAACAATGTTGTGAAATTCCTGAACCAAAAAAGCACCTTGCAAACCAAAGAGCCGCCGGAAAAACCCCGGGCTTCGCCGCTTCAATTTTCCGTTTCGGTCAAAAACCTGAATAGTAACTTTTCCACGGATTTTAATTCTGTCCCTCATTTACCTACCCCCAATAATCAATGTTCCGCTAACGCCAAAAACAAGACCCAATATAAAACAAACAGACCCGGCAATTATGGCGTTTTTCGTTCCAGCTCTTCTTGTCTCAATAATTATCTGTTGTCTCAAATCCGCTTCAATTCGCCAGCGTTGCGCTTCCCGCAATGCCGCCGCTTCACGTTCAAGAGCCGCTAAAGCCGCCGCCCTTGCCGCTTCCGCCGCCGCTTGTTCGATAGCCTCATACGCCGCTTCGGAAATATCATCAATCAGCGAGTCTAGCAGAGCTAGACAGTCCACTTCTATATCGCTCCAAAATCTCATCTCGCTTTCTGTCAAATTCTGCTGTTGCTCCGTCTGCTGCTCTGCGAACATCGGGAACTTCAAGAAACTCAACAGGATCACGATTGACAATATCTTCCCGCAAGTTTTCAATCTCAATTTGTTTTTCCACATACTCGATTTTCTCCTTATCTTTAATCCGGTTATGTATAACCAAACCAATACAGCCGCAAATTATCAAAGCGGCAAAGAAACCGCAAATAATGCCTTTTGCAAAATCGGTCAAGTAATCTATTTTCATTCCCTGCCCCCTAACTTCCATTGAGCCAGTACCTTCAAACCGACAACCCCGAACATGACAATTACCAAAACGCAAAACCAAATCCAATCTTTTATATGTCCGTTCACTAAAAGCCATGTTGCAATCAAAAGGCACATCGGCTTGAAGCCAATCATTTTGGAAGGAAACGATATACACCGTTTCGCCAAAATCACCCACAGTTCCTTAAAGGAATGTTCCCAAGTCGGCTTATCCGATATTTGAATTCCGTCTGTTGTACTCATGCCGACATATCCTCAAATTCATTACACGGCTTTTTAACAAGCCAGTATGTTTCTTTGTGGGTAATCTTTTTCTTTGTTTCCGAACAGAAACAGAGCCTGCATTTTTCCGTTGACTTTTTTGATACCTTGCAATGTAGGCAATCAATACAGGTTTTTATTTTTGCCATGTTACACCCCAATATCAAAAAACTGCTTGAATTCAAGGTCAAGGTCATAGACCGTTTTCCCTTCCTTCGCCAGCCGTGCCAGGGCTTCACGGTCTAATCCCCTGACAAGCACCTCATGTTCGTTGGCTTGATACCATGTAGAAACATCAGCAACACGGCGTATCCGTGCATACGGCTCTTGCGAATTGAGAATTACCCCATCATCAACAAACCCCGCTATGTGGGTGGCAGTTCCGGCTGGCACATAACGGTCAACGTGCTTTTTGTCTTTTTTGGTAACGTAAAACACCGCCCGAATATCACCGCCACGAGGATTGACTTTCGTAAACACCCGCTTTAATAAATCGTCAGCGGTAGTCCGTATCAATAAGCCGGTAGCCGCAAACAATGCCATGCACACCGCCCCGGAACAATCGGACGAGATAGGATTTTCCTTGCCCCAACCGTAAGGGCTGCCAAATTGCAACAGGAGAAAATACACAAACTTGTCATGTTCATTCATTTTTTCAAATTGTGTCTTTTCATTTTTCATCAAATTTTCCCACTTAATCATCATTTACCCCCATGCTTAATGAAGTTAAAAATGAAATTCACCAGCAGAGCCAGAGAAGCGATAATCACGCTAAAAACAGATAACCGTTCTTTGCTCCGTTCTCCTTCTTTTTTTTCGAGTTTTTGAACCCGCCCGATAACGTGCTCCTTAAACTCTTTCATTTCGCCCTTCAATTCCCGCATTTCACCTAACGTCTCGACAATCAACCTTCTATCCTCATTTGTCATACTGCCCCCTTGCCTATTGGTTTTATTCCGCATAGTTGCCCCCTTCCTCTGTAATTCTGAATGAAGCCATAAACGCCATATCCCGCTTGTATCTCAAAGAAAAAGCGTTTATCGTACCCGCCATTTCCTCATTTCTGGTGTGGATTTTGACTTTCGCCCCGACACGGGCATTAAAAATTGCCTTGTGTGTTTTAACGGTAAATTCACGCCGTTGTTGTAGCCGTTCCGCCAGTTCACGGATAACCCAATCTTCGTATTGCGGCGTACCGTCAATTTCAAAATCAGAAAAATAAGTACCTGTTACATTCAAAGCCGCAGTACCGAATGTTGCCGCCGCTTCGCTGTCAGTCATAAAGCAGGAACGGTTAAGGTCAAGCACAATCGGTCTGCCAAAAATGCAAGCCTTATAAATATCGCCGTCATTTTCTTTGTGAATAGATAATGCCGCTCTGTCATGGTTGGTTGTTGTATCAAAATGAGAATATGAGAAAGCCCCGCCGTCATATTCAAGACGGTTTTCCGCTTCCTCTTTGGTATCTATCTGGTCGGCAAAAACTACATTCCGTTCCTTGCCGTCAGTGTCAATAATCCTGTATTTTGCTTCATACTTTCCGGCTTCTATTTCACGGACAAGCGGGTATTTGAAAGGGTAATGCGGCTGAAAGTAATCATCATACATTACCGGGTGTTCGTCATACCGCCATATCTCTTGTTTCTCCAATGAAACAGGCATATTGACTTTGAGCCGCACCGAATTGCGGTACAGTTCCGCCCTTGCGGTTTTTCGCAGATAATAAATGTTTTCTCCGGTGAAGGTGTAAGAGAATTCATTATCTGTAATCGGTTCTGATTGCTCCTCAGCCGAGCCCGAAGGGCGAAGGTTCCCCTCCTGATAAGGAGAATGAGCGAACACCAGCGGTTTTTCGACAGGACATTCCAAATGGCAACGGTAAGCAGTCGCAAGGCTGGAAAGTTCCGCCCAGATATTACGCCGTAGTTTTATATAGGGCAGAGTAACCCCGATAGTAGAACAGTCAATATCAGAAACCGAAAGCCCCGCACGTTGGGCTATACCATGAACAAGCGATTTTTCAGGTTGCGATTTATCGCATACTACCGAATAGGTGTATACAGCGGGAGAAGCCCAGTCCCTTGCTTCGTCAGTTTTCCGCAACTTCGCCGACAAATCCCGCAGTCCGATATATACATACCGCTTGCGTCCTGAACCCCGAATGTCCTGTATTCCCTTATCGTCTATGTATAAAGTAAACCTATGGAAGTATGACAAGCCTTCCCCAAGTGAAAATGAAACCTTTACTTTCGACCCCGCTCCGGCGTTAGAGTAGGCATAAATCCCAATCGAGTTATCAAGTAATAATTCCCCTCTTGCGGTAGTACCCCCTGCTACTTCCTTTAAGCCGTAAAAATTCGCTTCAATAATGTCTTGTTCAAATACGCTTTCAAAATGTGTGCCTAAATCAATTTCAATTTTTACACGAACAGGCTTATCGGCGGCGGTTATCGCTTCTTGCAGGGCATTGTCCACATTGTAGAATTTCATGCTATAGGTTCTCCCGCAAAAGTAAAAACTTCAGTAGAGACCGTACCTGCCACATAGTACCGCAGGGGGGAGATAATCGCCCCGCTTGTGTTTACTTCCGTTTCATCACAAACAAGTACCAGCCGCTTTATTGTTATGCGAAATGTACCAAAATAGCGGTATTCGTATTTTTCCCGCAGTAGTTGGCAGGTAAAAGATATTTCCTCAATAATTGCCGGAATGTCAGAGCCTTGTTGTAATGCTCTCTTTATCCATAATTCAGTTTTCGTACCGCCTTGTTTTTTCGACACAAGGGTAATTCCGTATATGTTTTTGTATTCCTGTCCGTTTATCTGATAGGTAACGCTATCGCCCTTAAAGCGTTCCCCGCTTTCTCTTTCAAATGTATCGGTGTAAGGATAAACCCTCGGCGGACATTCCCCGCAAATTTCAAGTTTCAATTTTATGGCTTCTTCACGCATAATCCGCAGTTCAAAGCCCTGGACACGGCAGCCCTCATACAGTAAGCGTTCCCCGCCACGGTCTTGTATCAAATCAAAATGTTCCGTATCTTCCGTTGGCAGAAGGTCTAAAAAATGCCTGTATAAGTCTTTCGTTTCAGAAACAAAAGCCGGAGTTCCAGCCGCACCCATAGCAAGGTAGAGCAACAACGGAGCAGTCCCGATTGTCAGCGGAGTAACCACACACCCGCAAACGCCGCCGCTTCTCCGAATGCCACGGCAAACGCCGTCCCCTTCAATGCTTGCTTCCTCTTGCAAAAAAGACACCGCTTCCCGCAGGGTTTCATCGGAGTACGGTATATCCGTTTCCCGATGTTGGGTTTTTACCACGATGGAACAATCGCACCCATTAACCAGCATAGATTGTTCCCTCGACCGTTATACGCAATGTTAAAATCATTTCCCAACCACCGCCGCAATCCGCTTTTTTCGGCTTTATATACTTTTTCCCGCTGATAACCGCCCTTTCGACAACCCCGCCCAGAGTGGCATTTTCTTCCAGAGCCTTACAAACAGCCCAAGCGTAGATGTAACAATGTAATTCGCTATCAGGATTTTCAGGCAGGGAAAAGGTAATTGTCAGTGAATAAGCGTCAATATTGATAATCCGTTCTTTTTCAGACCGTTCACAGGAAGCAATAGAAACCACAGGGGCAATGACAGAGCCACCGCCATAGTTCCCAATTTCAACAATCGGTATAGCGTATTGGACTTTGCCTAACAGTTCATTAACCCGCCCGGTCAAAAGTTTTTTAACAGAATTAATAATTTGCATTTCTATAAATTCTTCCATAACTCCTCGCTGCTTTTGGCGGCATGGATGCCGCTGTTATAACGCTTTAGCTGAAGTTTTTACAAAGTAAAAACTTCGACTCTAAAAATCTGCATGGAAGCAGATTTTTAGAGCGTTTTCCTCCTATACGGTTCAAGCAAACAACGCACATTTTCAGGTATGGACATTTCAAAATGCTCTCCCTCTTTACCAGCACCCCGAATGTTCCCGGTCACACCTACCCGCCGCCCTTTATAGCGGTTCAAGTTCCAACTTGCCAATTCCAGACAAGCCGCCGCTAAATCAGCAGGGACATTGTTAGGTGCATATCCCGCCCAATATTCAACTTTTACTGTTAAATAACCTCTGCGACCTCTCAAGGAAAAAGAAGGAGAAAAGTTAATATATGAAGGAATGGATAAATCAGTACCACATTCCGGTACAACATCGTAAAATTCAGGCTCTATTATTTCGTCTTTACTGTAACGGTATACACCGACAACCTTCGTAACAGGATATTCATTCAAGGGGATAAACAAATCTTCAAGATAGGGTCTCCGTTCAATGTACTTTTTCCGTAAAAAACGCCGCTTGCAGTATTGTTCTATGGTCAAAGTTCCGGTTACAAGGCAGAACCGGGCTATTTTATCTTCCCTGTCGTCTATACCCAAAACCGCCTTAAAATCCTCTAG
>Ga0082212_10005774_pt2 | contig 15350 bp, 12 predicted proteins | sample TergutNt197P3_FD_71548 | JGI IMG/M metagenome (GOLD analysis project Ga0082212, IMG submission 71548) | Neocapritermes taracua P3 segment gut microbial communities from Petit-Saut dam, French Guiana - Nt197 P3 | ecosystem: Host-associated > Arthropoda: Insects > Digestive system > Gut ...
AAGAGAACGTGCGCCGCCATGTTCGGCATACCAGTTATCAATGCGACTGTTAAAAGAACCATCACCCGGCAAATCCCGGACCTCGTATTGTTTGGTTTTAACCTGATCCGGCCGGGGTGTACGTTCTTCCGGCTTGTAGTAAGCGCCGCCGGTTTCACCGCGTTTTGGGAGCCTCCTCATGGCATCCAGGATGATCCCTTCTTCATCGGTAAGAATCACATTTGCCGCATTGGACCACAGGCGTATATACAGGCGGTATATACTTTCTCCTTTCTTTACAACAATGCGGATTATACGGTCTTCTCCCAGTTGTGCTGCTTCTTCGATACGGCCATTAAGAAGACGTGATTTAAGGAATTCGGCAAAGCGCAGAGGTTTATTACTTTTTGGCACAGCCCGGAAACATTCGTGGAATCTGCAAGCCAACGGAAGCAAGGAGATAACAAGCAAATGGGAGCCGGAACTTTCCCGGTTGCCGGATATTGGCTGTTTACCGTAAACAATTAAGGCAAGTACATCAAAAGTGCTTTGATAGATTTTTTGGATCTGCATACCCGGCAGATTCAATTCTTCCAGAACAAGATCGATTTCTTTCCAATTCAGGGACAAGGAAAACTCCGTTTTATAAATAAGTATATCATACCTGCCCATGACATGACACGTACATCCCGCCTATGGACTTATATTCTGAGTTTATATAATATTATTACAATGGGTAAAAGCATTGATCTTCAAAGCCGCATCCTCTTTATTAATAAGGATGTAGTGGTGGTCAATAAATCAGCCGGCGAAGCAATGGAAGGGGCCAAACGGGGAATCGTGGATTTGCCGGCTCTCCTTAAAGAGCATTTGAATAAAGAGAACGAAAGCAAAGGTAAAGCCAGGAGAAAACAATTCGACCCGGTAGCTGTCCATCGTCTGGATGTGCCGGTAACAGGCTGCGCACTTTTTGCCCAAAATGCCAAAACGGTATCATTTTTAAATAAGTCCTTTTCCCGCAACATGTACGAAGGCGACAGAGCGGAAAAATATTACTGGGCAGTTGTAGAATTATCGCCTGCTTTTTCCGCGCTTCCCGATACCGGGGAACTGGTACACTGGATTCAGATAAATACAAAGAAAAATAAAAGCACTGCATACGATAAACCCAATCCTCAGCGAAAAGAAGCGATACTCCGGTACCGGATCCGGGGAAAGGGAAAAACATACGGTTTTATGGAGATAGAACTGGTAACCGGGCGGCACCACCAAATCCGGGCTCAGCTTGCAGCAATCGGCATACATATCAAAGGCGATTTAAAATACGGTGCCAAACGCAGCGAAAAAGACGGCGGCATTCGCCTTCATTCCCGTTCCCTCTACTTCCCCGATCCATCCGTGCCGGGAAACTTTATTCATGTCAGTGCCAATCCTCCGGTAACAGATAAACTATGGAGTATGTTCCTGGAGCTCTGAACAATTTTTGCATAAGGACAGAAAATCTATGGGTTTTAAAGCACGGCGGTTTGTCTTGTTTCCTTTAATTGTTTTATACTGCACCGGATACGCCGGCGGGCAAACAACCAGCAGTGCTATGCCCATCCCGAATGTTTCCCCAAACGATCCGGCAGTGGTTCCTGCCAGCCGTATACCACGATGGTGGGTTACAAGACACAACGAAAAAACCGGGAATGTAATCCTTAATCAAAAAATAGTTTTTATCGGCGACAGTATTACCGAGGGTTACGAAGGAACAGAAGCATGGAAGATTTTAAATAAAAAATACAATAACAGAATAACAAACCTTGGTTTTTCCGGGGACAGTACCGGGCATGTAATCTGGCGGCTCGAAAACGGTGAATTCCCCAAGGGGATTAATCCTGAATATGTTGTTCTGATGATTGGCACAAACAATAAAAACGCACCCGAAGCAATAGCGGCCGGAATCGGAAAAATCATTAAAATAATCAATAACAATTCGCCAAAAAGCAAAATACTTCTTTTTTCCATTTTACCGTGCGGAAGCGGATTGGATGATCAAAATACAATAAAAAACAACAATGTAAATAAAATCATTAAAAATTACCATGGATTTTTTAATGTCAGGTATATAGACATTGCCAATTATTACATAAACAGCAGGGGAGAATTAATACAGGAATTATTTGCAAAGGACAGGCTTCATTTAGTGCCTGAAGGATATACTGTCTGGAACGATAGGATAACAGCGATTATCGACAGCGGGAAATAGTTGACCATCATTTGGTTCCTTTGTATGCTTAAAGTCCAGAGGTATTATTGGAAGACGGAATAACCATAGTCCTTGGCAGTAACGAAATACTGTCCGGAGTCTGCGGAGTCAATGACCAGAACCTCAAAGTTATTGCCGGCTGTCTTGGTGGCCATATCCATACCAGGGGCAATGAAATTTCCCTTACAGGGGTCGATGAAGCGGGACAAGATCGTTTCAGAACGGTAATCGACAGCCTTGTTCATTCGGTTAAGGAGGGAGAATGGCCTTCTGCCGAATATGTAGAAGCCCTTACCGGAATATTTGTTCAGGATTCGGGAAGTCCTTTTGATCCTCAGGATGAATTCGGTGAAACCCAAAATGAAAAAAAAGCTGCAAAGCATTCCCTTGCTGCACTTCGTGATAATCTAATCCAAATACCCCAGGGGTTTGTTAAAGTTTTTCCGCGCAGCCGCAACCAGGCCCAGTACATACAGGGTATGAGGGACAACGAAATAAGTTTTTGCATAGGGCCGGCCGGAACAGGAAAAACATACCTGGCCATTGCCGAAGCCCTCCGGCTGGTTCTTTCAAAAAAGATGAGGAAGCTTGTACTTACCCGTCCCGTTGTAGAAGCCGGAGAAAGCCTTGGTTACCTGCCCGGAGACCTCGCACAGAAGATAAACCCATATCTTCGCCCTCTTTATGATGCAATGGAAGCTCTGGTTCCCTACGAAACCATTCACCACATGGAAGAAACGCGGGTCATAGAAGTGGCGCCTCTGGCATATATGCGGGGCCGGAGCCTGAATGACTGCATAGTGATTCTTGATGAAGCGCAAAATACAACCAAAGAACAAATGAAGATGTTCCTTACACGTATCGGACGGGGCGCAAGAGCTGTAATTACGGGAGACACTACACAAATTGATCTGCCCCGGAGGATTGATTCAGGTTTACTCCATGCACTTTCACTCCTTTCCGGTGTGAGCGGCATTTTTATTTCTTACCTCAACACTGCCGATGTTGTAAGAAATCCTTTAATAAAAAAAATAATAGAGGCATACGATGCCGAAAAAAAGTAAAAGCCTGGAACTGCTGTTAGGCCGAATTAAAATGATCCGGATTCGCACCGGACCCGCTGTTGTAAGCATTGCGGCGTTTATTATTACTGCAACAATAATTCTCTTTACCAATGGAAAAGTTCCATTCGACATTGATGAATATGAAGCCGGAAAAGTGGCAGACCGTGATATAATTGCCGCAGAGCCTGTTTCCTTTATTGATGAAGAAGCTACCAGGCTGAACATGAATGCGACAATACGGCAAATTCCCGTAGTATTCAAATTTAATAATTCCATAAACGATGAGATGCGAAAAAACTACGATCGATTTATACTCTTTTCGCAAATTCACTTTAACGAAGACGGTTCCCAGGATGATTATCTGCTGAATGTCGATACTGAATTTCCCGGTGTCTTCGGCAGAGAAGCGCTTACCATTTTGTTTCACGATCAAAATCGCTTAACTTCGCTGGATGCGGGCCGGAAAGAACTGGATTTTTTTATCGAAACGGGAATTTTTGTTTTACCGGAAAAAACAGAAGATAACGGACTTGCCGCCTACGATCCTGACATAGCAGAGCTGCTTCATAATTACGGTGAGCGGATTGAACGGGAGCGGATTGCCTATGATCGTGTTATTACCAAAGACAATCTGGATTTACACATTTTAAGATACATCGAAAACGAAAGACTTCCGCGGGAATATTCAGCCGGAGCAGGAAACATAGTCCGTTCCCTGCTTCAGGAAAATGTATATTATTCCCGGGCCGATACAGAACAAAGAATAACAGAAGTCCGTTCCCATCTGGAACCGGTTTACCGTTTTATTGAACGGGGAGACAGGGTAATCCGCAAAGGTTTTATTATTACCGAAGGCGAAATGAAAGAACTTGAAGCGCTGAAGGATTCCATGAAAAAAAGGGACCCGCGCCTTATTGCCGGACAAATTCTTCTGCTCTTTGTTATTTACCTCCTCTTTGTTTTCCACATGGGTCTGCGTCCCGAAGGCCGGGAATTACGCCCTGCTGAATGCTACTTAATGACCGCCCTGGCTGCCGCCTACCTTATTGGTTCTTCGTTAGCCAACGGTTTTGTACAACTAGGCGATTATTTTCCCGTATCAATATTAATACCAACGGCGCTGGCGGTAATGCTTCCTGCCATATTACTTGGTTTTCCAATGGCGCTGGTAACCGCAATGTTACTTCCCCTGGGAGCATTTCTTTCCGAAGCGTTTAACGTTTCCGCCTATATCTTTGCAGTTTGTTCGGGAATTGCGGCTGCCCATGTTCTAAAAGGAGCGCAAAAACGCATGGATCTGGTAAAAGCGGGACTTTTTATTGCTGCTGCCAATGCAGCGGCGATCCTGATAGTTCTGCTTTTACGTCAGGCGCCGGCTGCGGAGTACGGCGGAGTAATTTTTTGGGCTGCCTTTAACGGGCTGGGTTCCGGACTCCTTGTAATTGGCATTCTCCCCATAATGGAACAGGCCCTTAATGCCATTACTCCATTCCGTCTGATTGAACTGTCGGATTTAAATTCACCAATTTTAAAACGGCTTTTTAACACTGCCCCCGGTACATACAGCCATTCATTAATGGTTGCGAATCTGGCAGAATCCGCCTGTCAGGAAATCGGCGCCAATGCACTTCTGGCACGGGTGGGTTCGTATTACCATGATATAGGTAAAATGGAACAACCGACTTACTTTGTAGAAAACCAAACCTCGTATAACAAACACAAAGACATTTCCCCCAGGCTTTCCGCCTCTGTTATCAGAAGCCATGTAAAAATCGGGATTGAAAAAGCCCGTTCTCTCAGCCTGCCCGAAGCAATTGTTGATTTTATTGCAGAACATCACGGTAATTCGGTTATTACCTGGTTTTACAACGAAGCGTTAAAGCGTGAAGGAGACAATGTTAACACAGAAGACTTTACCTATCCCGGAAGTCCTCCCGGATCAAAAGAGTCGGCAGTTGTAATGCTGGCCGACATTACCGAAGCGGCTACGCGCGTACTGAAAAAACCCACAGCCGCAAGGCTGGAAAAATTCATCCAGGAACTTTTTGATGCAAAAGTGGATCATGGCCAGCTTGCTCATTCTGATCTGACATTCAGAGAACTGGAAACAATCAAACAGGCTTTTGTTAAAGTTTTAGCCGGTTATTATCATTCGCGAATTGAATACCCCAAAATGCCGGACACAACAAAAACAGCAGGAACATCGAAAGCCGCTGTTCACTCTTCCGGGCAAACAAAAGTACACGAAGGTTTCCATCCCCATAAGGATACACATCATTCCGGGACATACTCCGCCGGGCAAATAAAGACAAGCGAAGATTCTCCTTCAGATTCCCGGCATGAAGAAGAAAGCGACGATGAAACTGCCGAACATGAAACCGAAAGCGGATCAATGGCCGATGAACAATAACGTAACTATCAGTTTTGAAGGTATTGCAAATCCGCAGGATCCGGAAAAAACCAAAACTTTTATACTGGAAGTTCTGGAAAGGCTTGGAAAACATCACTGGGATCTTTCAATCTTTTTTTGCAATAATGAAATAATACGGAAACTTAATAACCAGTATCGTAACCTTGATGAAAGTACGGATGTTCTTTCTTTTGTAATGGGAGAAATGGCAGGGGAACGATTTCTTCCCGGTGATATTGTAATTTCGCTGGAAAAAACTGAAGAAAATTCAAAAGAATTCGGCTGCAGTCCCAAAGAAGAGTTACACAGACTTTTAATTCATGGTATTCTACACCTTGTTGGGATGGATCATTCGTCCAACGATGACAGCGAAGAAATGCTGATGCTTCAGGAAAAATTGTTGGCGGAAATAAGTCAAACCCTGCGGGTTTAACTACATGCAATTCCGGGAGAGGGTGTCAAACCCTACGGGTTTGACTTTGGAGTTTTGCGGCGCAAAACTCCGCACAGATAATTCTGGGGAGGGTGGTCAAACCCTGTGGGTTTGACCTTGGAGTTTTGCGCTACAAAACTCCACACATGCAATTCCGGGAGGGGGGATTGATGAAAGATTGTTCTTTATTAAAAAACCAGCGCTTTTTGTTTATTGCGGTTGCTTTTTTTCTAACTTTACAGACGGCTACAATCCACGCTCAGGGCAGGAACGCATCGTCCCTGTACAATTCGGGAAGAACTGCCATGGCAAGGGAAGCATATTACGATGCGGTGGAATCTTTTCTTGAAGTTCTGCGGTTAAATCCTTCCCATGCGGAAGCAACTGCCGCCCTTTCGGAATGTTATTACCTGCTCTCGGAATTTGACGAGGCTCTGAAATGGGTGCGGAAAGCACGGTCTTTGGCACGGGGCAATCTGGGACTTGCAAACCTTGAAGCCCGTGCGTTAATTGCACTTGGACAATTAAGCGAAGCATCACGAATTATCGGTGAAGTACTGGCCAGGGAACCCTACAACAAGGACGCCCTCTTTGCCCAGGCGGAAATGGATATAGCCAGAGGTCGGGCAGGCGAAGCGGTTGTCCGTTACCGTGAAGCAGCCAGGCGTTATCCTGATGACCAGAAACTCCTCCTTTCCCTGGCCTTGGTTCTTGGTTCTTTGGGCCAGCATAACGAAGCGAAAACCTACATCGACAGGGTACTTGCCCAGCATTCCGAAGACTACAGGGTATACTACTATGCAGCTTACCTGGCTTCCCGGGGTGATCGTATTTCCGAAGGCATCCGTCATGCAGAAAGAGCTTTGTATTTTAAAAACAATTTTGATCCTGCAAAATTACTCCTGGCAAAGCTGCGTTACCGTCAGGGTCAGTTTGACGAAGCGGCAAGACTTGCCGATGAAATTATCGCAAAAAAAAGAGAAACTGCCGAAGCATGGTACTTAAAGGGCATGGCTTTTTCCCGGCTTGGCCGCCGTCAGGATGCCATTACCGTATTAACGGGCGCGATTGGCATTGCACCGGATGACGAGTTTATCCGTTATGCCATGGAAGATCTTCTTATATCCGGAACGGCCGTTGAAGATGCAGCCAGGCGCCGCTGGGCAACATGGCATTTTACACGTGCCAAGGATTTCAGGGCCCGTAATTTAAGCGAGCAGGCCATGTTTGAATACCGCCGCGGGCTGCGCCTTAACCCCTATGCACGCGAAAGATCCGAGTACGCCGAACTGCTCCGTCTTCAGGGGTTTCCTGCCAGATCTATGGAAGAACTGCGGTTTATGCAGGACCTTGGTTTGGGAAATCAGGGAATTGATGATATTGTAGAAAACTATACCGCACGTCTGGCCAATGCTCTGTTCCGGCGCTGGCAGGTGGAACCGTTATTGGTAACCAAACGGCACTGGAAGATAGCTGTTTTTTCTATTGCATCCCAATCCGCTCTTTACCATGTCGACAGCGCCGCGGTTGGCTCGGCATTTATTAAAGACCTTTTAATACATGAACGCAATATTAGCCCCATGAATACAGAATTAAGGCAAAGTTCTTTTTCTACAGCATTCAGAACAGCCAGAGAAGGAGGAGCGGATTATTTTCTTATACTCACTGTAACAGAAAATGAACGGGATCTTTCCCTGAAGGGCGAGTTATTTGTCAGCCGTACCGGTTCTCCGGCAGGGACTTATTTCGCCTACAGGACAGGTCCGGATCGCCTCCGCAATGCCGGAAAAAACATTGTCGATCAGTTAAGCGCCGCCCTGCCTTTCCGGAGCGAACTGGCTGCCAGACAGGCAGGTCAGGGCCTGATTGATAAAGGACGGGCAGACGGAGTAAAAACAGGCAATGTATACGACATTGTAAAAAAAGGCCGGGTAACCCTGAAAAATGACGGCATTGGACTGGTCTATTCACCAGGGGACATCATTGGAACCATTACTATAAACGAGGCCGACGAAGAAGTTGCCGCCGGAAGTCTTACAAGAAACGGTAATTACGACCGTATCGAAGCCGGAGATGAGGTTATTTTGCAAAAAGAACAATCTGCACCCGCTCCTGCCCAGACTGCAGCAGATCCCGAACTAAGAGCACTGCTGCGGACATTACGGTAGTTACGCTGCGATAGTTGCATATGCCGGTAATCCGAGTTTTTTTACCTATCTGGTAAAATCTCCCAGTACGGCCTGAATCCACGAATTGCATTTATTTGGATATTGTTCCTGAGCTACAAGGAATTGAAAGAGCGCTTCCCTTGGTTTTCCCTGAAAGTAGTAAATTTGCCCAAGATAAAATTGTGCTTTTGCTTTATTGGTAATAGTCCGGGGCAGATCCAGAAAACGGCGGAATTCCTGCGCCGCTTTGTCCCATTCTTTTAAGGAAAAATAACCTTGTACAATTGAACGAAGCTGATATTCCTCGCCGCTTTCGAAACCGGCGCCGTCTGTAAAACCGGCGACGTTTCTTTCAAGATCTTCCGGAAAAATCTCAATGTCTTTTTTGGATGTTTTTTCATTACGCCGTTCTACTGAAAAAACAGCCGCTTCAGAATCAAAGTTTTCCATTGTAAAGCCCGGAAGGCTGTCCGAAGCGGCGGTACCCGCTCCGGTGTAAGAAGGAATATTTAAGCCGGGTAAAGGCATTTCCCGGGAACCGGTTCTGCCGGCGCTCTGAAGCTGTACCGCTTCCGTAACATTATACCCCGAACGCAGACTGAATATGCCGGCAGCAAGATCTTCTTCATAAAGAAGAGCATAATAATAACTAAGCCCAGGCAAGGGGTAATCAATTACCGGAGAACCTACTTTTTGCCTGATAATAATGGCAGAAAGAAGATCTTCCTGTCTCCTTATGGGATTTAAGCTTCGGTAAAGAATAAGGTTTTTTTCCTTATCTGCGCCGGAAAAGGTAATAATGGCCATGTCCCCGTTTATACGGACACCCAAAGCTTCAATGCCGGGCAAAGGGGCATTTGACTGGGCGGGCGCAATACGGGCGTTTTGATTCTGCCTAATAGTAATTCCGGGAACATTTTCGGGAGCTACAGTAATGCTTATGGTATTGGTATTGGGAATGGGAAGTATATATTTCTGGCCGTATTCATCGCTTGCAACAACTAAATAATGGAGAACCCCGGGGTTTTCAACTTCTTCCAGGTATGAGCCGGTTCCGTAAGGTACTTCTGCAGGAGTTGGAAAAACAAAAGATGCCGAAAAGGGGGTTTCTGAACGATAAATGTATACCGACCCTTTAATATCCACAGTGTCTTTCCAGGAAAGGCGGATAAGATTATTCCTTATTTCACCTTCCAACTGGGATACAAAAGGAGCAAAAACTCCCGTTTCCTGGTTTTCATCTGCTTCCTGAGCCTGAACAGTAAAAAAAACAGGGAGGATAAAAATCCACCAAATCAGAAACATTTTTTGTTTCATATTACTATAGTAATCGGCAAATAACTCTTAATCCAGTGGAAAACCGGTTAAAATACCGATAATATAATATGGAATCCTCTTTGAATCGTCTATTGATCTGTATATTCCTGTTCTTTTTTACAGCCGGTTTTGGTTTTTCCGAAGAAATAATCCATGTTATCAAAAAGGGAGAAACCATCTATTCCATAGCCAGATCATACGGCCTTAGCGCCGATGAAGTATTAAAACACAATAAAATAACCGATCCGTCGAAGGTTCCGGCGGGAACAAAAATACGTATACCGGGAACAAATGGAAACACTGGTTCTTCTTATGCTCAACCACCCTCTGCAGAGGTGGTAAATACCGCCGCCGCACGGCAAACATACGCCGAATACAGGGTAGAAAAAAAGGATACCTTATACAGTCTCGCCCGCCGTTACGGCATAAGCGTTTCTGAATTACTTGCAATAAACGGTTTTGCTTCCAACCATGTACTTAAAGCAGGCGAAAAAATACGGGTTCCCGCCCTTGATTCCATACAACCTCCCGGTCAAAGCGAGGCAAAAAACCTTTCCGGCCAGTCCGGAACTTCCGGTTCAGTAACCGCCGGAAGCTCCCAGCCTGCTTCCGGCAATTCCGGGAATATTACAACTGCAATAAAACTCGATCCGGCTGTTAAATGGCCCATAAAAGTAAAAGAAATTGCCCAAATAACCGGTAAACTTAATGGTGTACAACTAACCGGAGAACGCCGGGAAAGTGTAAAAAGCCTGACCGGAGGAACGGTAGTATCCGCCGGCCCTTACCGGGGTTTCAGCAGGGTAGCAATTATTCAAACATCTGCAGGGTATTTATACGTCTACGGAGGCTGTGAAACATTGTCTGTTAAAGAAGGCGACAAGGTTTCCGCCGGAACAGAATTGGGAAAACTTGGAATTGATACAAAAACCGATAAGTCACAGCTTTTTTTCTTTGTTTATAAGGGAAACACCCCTGTTGATCCTGTAAAAGCGCCAAGAGCCTGACTTCTATCATTCTAAATTTACGCCTTCCGAACGCTTGTTAATATAATCTTTTTCCTCAAAAAAACCCAAAACAGGGTGTAGTTTGTGCATTTTTTCTCCGGATTATATAACTCAGGAAGGTAATTATTATGACCAAAGAAATAAAGGGAGAACAGGCAAAAATTGCTCATAATAAAAGTGAAGGAAAGCTGCTTGTTCTGACACCGCGTGAAGCTACAAAAAAGAATCATTCCAAAAAACGGCCGCAGAGAGGCGATCGCCGGGAAAAAAAATGGAATGTTCCCAAAGAAAGCGACTCATTAGCACTGTATTTACAACAAATTTCCCATTATCCCCTGCTAACCATCCATGACGAACAGTATGTAGGAGAACAAATTCAATTTTACCGGGGTCAATTATGCGAATTAAAAGAGACATACACAGGCCAGGAAGAAGAAACAGCATATAAGGAACGTAAAAAAGAACTGGAAACCGCTCTGACAAACACCAAAAACAGGATGATTCATTCCAATCTGCGTCTTGTCGTATCAATTGCCAAAAATTATCAACACCGCGGAATGTCGCTTCTGGACCTGATTAATGATGGAAATATAGGCCTAATCGAAGCAGTTGAACGATTTGACTATACACGGGGATTCCGTTTTTCTACATACGGAACCTGGTGGATTAGGCAGGCAATTATCAAAAGTATTGCCGACAAAGGCCGGGTGATCCGCATCCCCATCCACATGCTTAACATAATAAGAAAATGTTATTTTGTGTCAAAGCAATTAACACAGGACATGGGACGGGATCCCAGTGAAGAAGAATTGGCAGAATATATGGGACTTCCCGTAAACAAAGTAAAAGATATCCTGAAATTTTCCCAGGAGACTACCAGTCTTGATACCATTGTTGACAGTAAAAAGCTGACCTGTTTATCGGATTTAATCAGTGATGAATTAACAAAAGAACCCTTTGAAGCTGCTTTTTCTTCAACCCTCCAGAATTCGTTATACAGCATTCTGTCCCGGTTTTCGTACAGAGAAATGAAAGTTATCCAGCTCCGCTTTGGTCTGGATGGCAAAACTCCTCTTACGCTGGATGAAACAGGAAAAATTCTGGGCATTACCCGTGAGCGTGTCCGCCAAATACAAAAACAGGTATACCAAAAATTACGAAACCTGGATGAATTTAAAGAACTTCATTATTTTTAAGAATTATTGCAAAGCTAACGTTAGCTTGATGGTACATTACCTGCAGTAAAACACTGTTTACAAACTGAAACTTCTTCTTTATCCTACCGTCATACGGGCATGCAGTCCCAAAATACAACAAAATGGAAACAGCCATAGAGAAACAGCTTAACGCCCCTCAACTGGAAGCGGTAAAAACCCTGGAAGGTCCGGTACTTATTATCGCCGGGGCCGGTTCGGGAAAAACCAGGGTTATTACATACCGCATAGCTGCAATGCTTAAATCGGGAATTCCTCAACATGCAATTCTTGCCCTGACTTTTACCAACAAAGCTGCAAGGGAAATGGAAAGCCGGGTTAAGGAACTGACCGGAAAAAAACTGCAAAGTCTTACTATCAGTACTTTTCATGCCTTTGGCGTAAAAATTTTACGGGAAGAAATCGAAATACTTGGCTACCGAAAAAATTTTTCCATCTACGATGAAACCGATCGCACGGAGCTTATTAAGGAAACGCTGCGGGAATGCAGGATGGGAAGCGAAAAAACCAATCTTTACGGATTGGGACAGTTGTTTTCCAATATCAAAACGGGCAAATTTATATGGCGCAACGCTCCGGGCATAGCCGGAACTGCAGGGGAATTACTGGAAGCGGCAAAATATGAACGGGTATACAAAGAATACCAGAACAGCCTTAAGGTATATAACGCACTGGACTTTGACGACCTTCTTGTTCTTCCCATAACAATCTTCGAAAATCATCCTGAGATTCTGGACAAGTATCGCAGCCGCTACCGTTATTTTATGGTGGATGAATTTCAGGACACAAGCCTTGTTCAATACAATATGCTGAGGATATTGGCCCTGAACCCGGAAAAATCTCCGGCAAATGTCTGCGTTGTAGGAGACGATGATCAATCAATCTATTCATGGCGGGGGGCAAACTACGAAAACCTCCTTATGTTCGAAAAAGACTTTCCCGGGGTAAAAGAAATAAAACTGGAACAAAACTACCGTTCCACTACAACAATCCTGGAAGCAGCCAACGGCGTAATTTCCCATAACACCAACCGCAAAGAAAAAAAACTTTGGTCAGGCAAAACCGGAGATAGCGGCGTCGAATTGCATGTAACGGAAAACGAAGGCGGCGAAGGGAGTTTTATTTCGGAAAAAATCCGGGAACATATGATAAACGACAGTCTTGGCTACGATGCGTTCGGTGTACTGCTGCGAACCAATTCGCTTATGCACAATATTGAAGAAGCATTTCTGGAAGCAAATATACCCTACAAGGTATCCGGGGGCATGAGTTTTTTTCAGCGGAAAGAAATAAAGGATATTCTTTCGTATATGCGTGTAATTGCCAATACCAGCGATGATGTAAATCTGCTGCGAATTATCAACACTCCCCGCCGCGGAATAGGAAAAAACAGCATTCAGACAATTTCGGATCTGGCCCGTAAAAACAAAACATGTCTTTGGGATGCCATGGAAAGGCTTTGCAGGCTTCCTTTGGGTGTTTCTTCTCCCCTTGCCCAAAAAACCAGGGCGGAACTTGATACTTTTATGAGCATGATAGAAAGTTTCCGGGACCGGATTTTCGGCAGGCAGGAAGAACAAAAAAAAATGACGCTTGCGGAAAATGTAAGCAGCCTTGTGGATCACATCAATTACTGGTCTTACCTTGTTGCAGAGTTCAGCAAAAACGAAAAAATCGCCCGCTGGCGCTATACCAACATTGAATATTTTGTTCAGTCAATTGACAACTGGGAAAAAGATCCGGATGTTTTTGATAAAGGGCTTTATGCATGGCTTAACCGGGTAAGCCTGATAAATTCAAGTGACGATAAAGACAACGAAAAGGGCAAAGTAAACCTTATGACCATCCACGCCGCAAAAGGTTTGGAATTTCCGGTAGTGTTTATTGCCGCAGCCGAAGATGGGATCATTCCCCATACACGAAGCCTGGAAGATTCCGCTTTGGCAAACGGGAAAGAAAACAACGAAAACGGCGAGAGCCCTGCTCTTGGCCCTATGGAAGAAGAACGGCGGCTTTTTTATGTCGCCATTACCAGGGCGCGGGATAAACTTTATATTACAAGCTGCAAACAGCGCCGCCGGCTCCAGGAAACCGTTGAATGCGCTCCATCTCCATTTCTTGCGGAAATCCCGTCCCATTTAATAAAAGCGCCGGACGACAGCGGCGATGAATCCATCAAAGCAGAAAAGGTTTTTGCCAAAATGAGGGAACGATTTAAAAACATTTAGCCGGATTAGCGTCTGGCACGCAGCCGTTCCAGAACCTTGCTGGTGATATCCACCGAATTGCTGTTCCAGACCATTGCCGAATCACCCTTGTCCAATACCACACTGACTCCTTCAGTTTCCGCCACTGCACGAACGACAGAGGTAATCTGCCTTATCAAGGTTTCATTTTTCATAAGCTGTTCACTTTCTTTTTCCAGTTCCGCCATGTTATTTTTATAATAAGTCTGAAAAGCCTGGGTTTTTGTGCGAATCTGGGTTTCCAGGTTTTTTACCTGGGTCTTGTTCCCGCTTTCCTGGGCTTCCGCCAGTTTGGCATTAAGTTCCTTAAGTTCTGTTGTTTGCTTTTCAATTTCGGCCTGAACCCTATCCCGCTTTTCCGTAAATGATTTGAATTCCGGCATTTGTGCGGTATAGGTTTGAATAATCCGGTTCATGTCTACAACTGCAAAGCGTGTAATGGGCGCCTGTGCAGAAAGTGAAACAAGAAATGCTCCGAATACCAGTACCGCTGAAATAAAACGCTTCATAATAACCTCCATAACAACTCTATTATAACCCTGGATTATTGTCTATAAAATAGACCTCGGAAAAGAATTCCGAATTGGATACTGCTTCAAGAGGAATAATTTCTTTTCCCGTTTTTTCTAAATAAACCGTATTCAATTTTACATCAGGCATAATTCGCTTTAATATAACATATAATAATTCCGTACAATACAGTTTTGATTCATCATCCATATCAAATTGCCAGTCAAAAGGTATGCCTGTATATTCAAGGGCGGTTTGTGCCAGTTGATTCCTGCCTGCACCGTTAATTCTGTAAACTCCTATTCTTCGTGCAACCTGCAAAAATTCAGCAAGCGGCACTTCGCTTACATAATCTGTTTCGCGCCCTGTAGATCCCTCTGCATGGATTACCGTAACAATACCATTATGTATACGGATTATACCCATATGTGAAAAGCGTTTATCGGTTACCGATAAATTACTAAAAAGCTCGGACCAGAACCTGACCGCCAGACGGCAAATTATATCGCCGTCTTCCAGAATTCCAAAAAATTCGTCCGTCTTTTCTATTTTAAGCGGACGGCCTCTGGGCATTATTATATAAACAGACATTGACACTGCCAATACCATGAATATAATAATGCCCGAAAACACATAAAAGTTACGGTTATGTGTTATTTTCATTTACCCATTGACAACTTCCATTTTCCGTCTATTTTTTTCAGTTTATGAGTCTCTGTTGTACCATCTTTATAGGTAACTGTGACGGTAG
>Ga0082212_10006737_pt1 | contig 15350 bp, 9 predicted proteins | sample TergutNt197P3_FD_71548 | JGI IMG/M metagenome (GOLD analysis project Ga0082212, IMG submission 71548) | Neocapritermes taracua P3 segment gut microbial communities from Petit-Saut dam, French Guiana - Nt197 P3 | ecosystem: Host-associated > Arthropoda: Insects > Digestive system > Gut ...
TAGAATTTCCCATAAATTATCATCATTCTTTTTTAATATTGAAATACAACCTAAATCTAACCGAACATGACCAGAAAAACACTCAGGATAGTTGTAATATTTCTTGGCAAATTCCTTCCAATCAATAAGTTGTTGAATTATTTTTCTATACATATCACATTTATTAAACCAATAACGCAGCGAAAATACACATTTTTCAAATCAATAACGAATCGTTTTTACACATTTTCTTAACCAATCAAAGATTCCGTTATTCAGAAAAAATAAGGCTAACTCTTTTTTTCTAGTGCTGGAAAAATATTTTGTTTGCACTTCTTCTTGCCAAATGCTTTTTGTAGTTGTATATTTACAAAATATTATTGCAGACTTTGAATTAATTGTATTATGCTTATTACTAAACAAAAGCACGAAAGTGTGAAAAGGAGATAGCGCCGCAGGCGCGAAATAATACATAACCGTATGCAAGCGCAGCGCAGCTTACGGACAGGGAACTACGTGTAGAACAAAAGCCCCGCAGGGGCGACATTATAAAACTAAAAACAGTGTATTGTATCGCATTAATGGAATGGAAGATCATATTCATATTCTATTATCACTGCATCCTACCCTTGCTCTTTCGGATTTTATGCGCAACTTAAAAGCAGAATCCAGTAAGATAAGGCATACATTTATGGATGAGTATGTGACTTTTATAAAAGAGATGGGATTGGTGTTAGATGAAAGAGATTTGAGTAGATAATCTCGCCCCTTGCGGGGCTTTTTGTCATGCATACCTCTCCGCTAACCGTAAGCTGCGCTACGCTTGCATACGGTTATGTATTATTTTGCGCCTGCGGCGCTATCTGCAAGTAAGCTATTTATAACACCATTTTTTCCAGCACTAAAAAAAAAGATTTAGCCAAAAATAGGAGCCCTGCGAATCTTAACCCTTTTTTAACGTTATTCGCGCCAAATTTTACAAAATGAAAGGAATTATCACAAAATCAACAGGGCTTTGGTACGATGTGCGCACAGAGGCAGGAGATGTAATTCCGTGCAGATTAAGAGGAAAGTTTAGAATTGACGGCAACAAAAATACCAACCCCGCCGTGGTGGGCGATATCGTGGTGCTTGATTTAGAGAAAGATAACACAGGTTCTATTACTCAAATTGAAAAACGCAAAAACTACATTGATAGAAAATCAACCAAACTTTCTAAAATCAATCACTTAATTGCTGCCAATATTGATCAGGCTTTTTTGGTGGTAACGTTGAAAGAACCGCGCACCTCGCTGGGCTTTATCGATAGATTTTTAGTGGCTTGCGAAGGGTTTCGCATTCCGGTTTGCATCGTTTTTAACAAAATGGATATTTATTCACCCAAAGAGATAAAAAAGGTGAAAGAACTGTCACAACTTTATCAATCTGTTGGCTATAATGTACTTGAAACCTCCGTGTTGAAAAATGAAGGGCTTAATGCTATTCAAGAGATGATGAAAGAGAAAGTTTCGCTGTTTAGCGGGCACTCCGGCGTGGGCAAGTCTGCCATTATCAACGCCACCGATCCCGCATTGAATCTGAAAGTTGGGGAAATTTCAAAGTTTCACAGTAAAGGCAAACACACCACCACCTTTGCGCAAATGTTTCCGCTTTCGCAAGGCGGGTATATTATTGATACGCCCGGCATTAAAGAGTTTGGGCTTATTCAATATTCTAAAGAGGAAATTCGAGATTATTTTCCGGAAATTCGCGAATACAACAACCAATGTCGTTTTAATAATTGCTGCCACAAAAACGAGCCGAACTGCGCGGTAAAAAAAGCAGTTGAGGAAGGCAAAATACCTTCCTCACGCTATTTGAACTACCTCGCTATTTTAGAGGCAGACGATATGAAATTAGCCGATTGGCAATTATTGTGAAATATCTCCCGTGCAATTCAACATCAAATGCGAATTTGCCGGATCGTTCGTAACAATCTCAATAATTGCATTTTGAACTCCACGACGATTTCTCGAAGTTAAAGTAACCGTAAGTGTGGCAATCTCATTTTTTTCAATTTCCATTTTATCGGAAATAACAGAGAAAACTGTATTGGAAGATTTTAATTGTCTGATAATTAAAGGACTTTTTCCGTTGTTTTTCAGGGTTATTTGTTTCACAGGGTTTGTGTTTTTAGCCACTTTGCCAAAATCTAATTTCAAAGAATCTAAAACGGCTTTGGGCGCTTCTTGCAACTGTTTGGGCGTTAGTTTAGAAAAATCTTCGCCAACAGTTGATTCTACAAAAATGGTAATTCTCGGCTCGATAGAATCTTGCGTTTGAATGTTAATAATATCCTTAAACGCGCCAATTTCGCCCCGTTTAGCCGCATCGTACTTAAAAGAAACTTCTTTTTCTTCGCCCGCCTTTAAGATAAGGCTGTTTTTTTCCATAATAAAATAATTGGGCATATTCATCGGCTCGAAGGTGGACTCTTTTTCACCAAAATTGGTAACCTGAATGGTAAAAGATTTGGATTCTGTGTTGAAGAGGTCTAATTTAATTTGATTATCTTTTATTCTAACCTCTCCTGTGCCGTTTTTATAACCTGCTAATTCATATTTAGATGGAGGTCTTTTTTCTACATTACCTTTAATATATATCTGGTAAGACTGGGCATTTTCGTTGCCTTCAAATTTAGGTTCGTTGGTGGTAACTTTAATGTTTTTGTTGAAACTTCCCGGACGATTGTAAGGATTGTAAGTGGCTATAATAAAACCTTTTTCCCCCGGCGGCACCGGCGTTTTGGTATAATCGGCGGCGGTACATCCGCAACCGGGTTTCACTCCGGTAAGCAACAGGTCTTGATTGCCTGTGTTGGTAAATTCAAATTTTCCGGAAGCTTTTCCGTCATCTTCTTTAATGTTTCCAAAATCAATAGTGGTTTTGTCGAATTGAATGGCAGGTTGCGCAAAAAGAGATAACGCGCTGATAAACATTACAAAACTAAATAGCTTTTTCATAATTAATGTGATTTTTATTGTTTGATTTTTAATTAACGGGTTAGAGACTGCAAAAATATAGGAAAGTTTACACGGTACGATTTTTTAGGATTTTTTAATGCAAATTTTTCATTGCCCTATTTCCCGATACAAAACCTCGAAAAAATAGTATCCAATATCTCATCCGTAGTAACTTCGCCGGTAATCTCTCCCAATAGGCTTAGAATGCTGTTAATATGAATAACAATTAAATCGGTTGAAAGGTTTTGAGTAAAACCGCTTTCAATCTTATTTATCTCCTCTTCTATTTTGAGCATAACATCGTAATGGCGAACATTGGTAAGCAACGTGGTTTCAGCAATATTATGATGATCAACGTGTTGAGACAGTAAATCTCTTATTTCTTCAATATTTACGTTGCGTTTGGCAGAGATGAAGGCAATGTCGTACTCTTCCCAATCGGAGAAATGTTTGGGCAGTTCGTTGAGCTGATCTATTTTATTGGCAACAATAATCAGCTTTTTATGAATAAAATCAATCTCATTTTCTAAAAATATGAGTTCTTTTTCAACGTCTTCTAATGAAGTGTTTGAAATATCAATCATATAGAGAATGATGTCGGCTTTATCAATAGCTTTGAAAGTGCGCTCAATGCCAAAGGTTTCAATTTCATCATCAGTTAATCTAATGCCTGCGGTGTCAATAAATCTGAAATTTGTACCATTAATAGTAAAGTTATCTTCGACGGTATCGCGGGTAGTTCCGGGAATATGCGAAACGATGGCACGTTCATCATTCAACAAACAATTTAGAAGCGTTGATTTGCCCACGTTTGGTTTTCCGATAATTGCCACAGGAATGCCGGTTTTGAGTACATTACCCAACTTAAAAGATTCGGTGAGTTGCGTTACTTCATCTTTTAGGGTGTGTAAAAGATTATTTAGTTGCGAACGGTCGGCAAATTCTACGTTTTCTTCGCTAAAATCGAGCTCTAATTCTAAAAGCGCTGCCAACTCAACAAATTGACTTCGTAATGTTTTAATTCGTGCAGAAAAGTTTCCTCTTAATTGATTAATTGCCAATTTATGCGCCACTTCTGATTGAGATTCAATTAAGTCTGCAACAGCTTCGGCTTGCGGCAAGTCTAATTTTCCATTTAGAAAAGCACGCATTGAAAACTCGCCGGCTTTTGCCAAACGTGCGCCATTTTGCAATAATAATTCAATGATTTTTTTCTGAATATATTTTGACCCATGACAAGTCATTTCAACCACATCTTCTCCGGTATAAGATTTTGGAGCAGCAAATTTAGCCACCATAATTTTGTCTATTAATATCTCGTTCTCATAAATATCAAATTGTTTCACAAAATTTGCAGGCAAAGTTAAAAATTTTTTTGCATTTTTGAATAATTGAGATGTTACATTAAAAGCTTCATATCCTGAAACCCGTATGAGTATGAGCGCTCCATGCCCATGCGCTGTGGCTATTGAACAAATTGTATCAAAAATTTTCATCGGTTATTTTTTTATTAGTTACAAGTTTCGAGTTACAAATAGTTCCTTTATTTAATGCTTATTTTCTATTTTTAATAAAGAGAATAAAATTCCAATAAATACTCATTTCCATCATCTTCATATTCAAGCAATAGTTCTTTTGACGTTAACTTTTTAATTGTTGCATCAATATTATAGTGTTTATAAAGAAGGGTAAATCTCATATTTATTGCTGATTTTTTTTTAAAAGCATAAAATCCATCAGGTGACGTAACAGATTTTCCCATTATAGAAGTTTCAACAACTAATGTATTTGCAACAGAAAAAGTATAACGCGTATATTTTGGTATGACATTAAATTGTAGTGAATCGTTAATTGTATCTCCGTTCATATAAACAGTTTGCAATCGCCATATACCATAGAGTCGTTCTTCTTTTCCGCAACTTGAAGATGTTATTATAAGAAAGATAAAAAAAATGAGAATCGGAAAAACGGAAAAACGGAAGAACGGAGAAAAAGAAAAAGGGAATTTTAACTTTGGACTTTGGGGATGTAACATAAAATTTTAAATATTTAGCTATTAATATTTATTATTTCCCAAAAGAAATCCCAATTTTTTTAGCCGCGCTAATAAAGGAATTGGTTTGAGGATTAATAAAGTTGAATTTTTCCACTACTTTTTCAAGCGAGACGTGTGTAATTTCGGGGTGGTTATATACCACCATCGTTCCATATTTTTTTTCTTTCACCAATTCGAAAGCTTTTACACCGAAGGCGGTTGCTAAAATGCGGTCGTATGCAATGGGGATTCCGCCGCGTTGCAAGTGTCCTAAAACGGTAACTCGAATATCGTGCGGCACGCCTAATTGTTCTAGCTCAAATTTCAGTTTATCTCCGGCGCCACCCAGTTTAATGTGCTCATCGCCAATAGCAGTGGGGGCAGCTCCGGTAATTTGCCCATCAATATTTTTGGCGCCTTCGGCGATGACTATATTGCAAAAACCTTCGCCGTTTTTGTAGCGGGTTTCTATTTTTTCTGCAATAATTTTAGGGTCGTACGGAATTTCGGGGATAATGCATACTTCGGCACCACCTCCCAAAGCCGTATGCAATGCAATCCAGCCGGCATCACGCCCCATTACTTCCAAAATAAACACACGGTTGTGACTTTCGGCAGTGGTTACCAATTTGTCAACAGCTTCTGTGGCAATTTGCACTGCGGTTTGAAAGCCGAAAGTAACATCGGTACACGACAAGTCATTATCAATAGTTTTGGGAACTCCAACGATGTTTAAGCCCAGCTTTTGCAATTCCATAGAAATGCGCTGAGAACCGTCACCGCCAATGCTAATAATAGCTTCAATGCCCAGATCATCTAAACGTTGTAATAATAATTGAGAGCGATCTTCTATCTTCCAACTGCCATCAGGTTGTTGCACGGGAAAATGAAAAGGACCTCCACGATTGGTAGTTTTAATTATGGTACCGCCTTTTACATGGATACCGGCAACCTCTTTTTCAGTAAGCGGCATAATTTCTATCTTATCTTTTAGCAAGCCGTTATAAGATTCAATGCAGCCGATTATTTCCCAATTCCCATCCAATTTGGCACTTTTTACAATGCCTCTAATCACAGCATTTAATCCGGGACAATCGCCCCCACCGGTTACTACTAATATTCTTTTGGACATAATTTTTGTCTTGGCCCGCAAAAATAGTTTTTTTCTTTTCTATTAAAAAAAAAGAGGCATAAAATACCTCTTTTTGATAATCTCTTAATTCTTAACTCTTAATTCTTAATTATTTTCCCCGCCCCCAACATCGTTTTATCCGTAAATATCTTATAGAAATAGATACCTTTTGATAAGTATTCTATGTTAATCCTGTTGTCGCCATTTTGTAAAATAAAGTTTCCTACTTTTTTATTTTCAAGAGAATAGATTTCTACATAACTTGCTTGAATCTTTTCATCTATTACAAAATGAAGCACATCGGAAGTGGGGTTGGGAAATACTAAAATTTGGGTTTCATTATCATAAACTTCAATACCGTTTTCTTTATTAAAATTAATACGATACTCTAACTTAGTTTCACCATCTTCTGCGGTAATCGTTACTAACGCCATCGTAAGCGAAACCCAGGCAACAGGAGAAACCGTAGCATTCGGATCTTCAGTTTCAGCATAGATGCGAGGTTCACCAACATAATTTGCGGGCAAAGTATAGTTGTAATACGTGGTATGGCTGTTAAAGTTTGGCAATGAATCCCAATCCACATAAATCATTTTGGCAAAAGCATTGTCGTTTTTCGCAATCACAAACGACACCTGATATTCGGCAACATCTCCATTTAAGGCAGTAACGGTAACGGTTGCTATTGTTTGTTCGGGAAAACTTGCCTGCTCATAATCAATGGTAGCTCTGTTATCTTCGGCAGTGGCGGCAACTTCCGGAAATTCGGTGGTTCCGTAAGGTAAAGTATGGGTATAATGATATACATTTTTGTTAAATTCGGGAACCGACTCGCCACCAACCGTTAAATCGGTCAAATAGTTGTTATCACCGGCTTCCACACTGAACGAAATGGTATAAACGTTTACAAAAGAAGGATTGCCGGCAGTTACGGTAACGGTAGCAATTCCGGGAAAAGCTGAAATATCCTCTATTACTACATCAGCATCAGGGTAATGGGCTACGGCTGTTACCACAGGTAAATCTTCTGTTCCAAATTCATATTCATCAAAAATATAGTTCAATATATTAGCACTAAAATTAGGAACGGTAATCCCATCTACTAATAAATCCAACAAAATAGCCTCAGTAGAAAGTGCAACGGTGAAATGTACTACATAAGTTAAAGAATCATCTTGATTCCACGTAACGATTTTCAATTCCGAAGTGCCGTTGGGTTCGGTTTGTTGCGTAAGATATACATCGCATCTGTCGTCGGTGAGTATGTATTCCAACACAGGCACGGCATCAGTTGCCATATCTAAAGTTACATAATACACCAACGTTGCCGGATCAAATCCGGGCACCGGAATAATTTCGCCGTCAAGGTTATAAGACAAAGCCGTTAAGCGTGCATTGCCTTGTCGTTGAAAATGAATGGTATAAACTTTTATATTTTGTCCGTCTTCGGAAGTAACGGTAACCGTTGCCTGCCCAAAAACAGCAGTAGGATTAATAATGGCAACGCTTGTATTTTCCCACGCGGCAGTAGCCGTAACATTGGGTATTTGCGTATGATTCCACGGTAAAATAATATAGTAAGTAATTATATTGGGATCAAAATTAGGAATAGAATTTCCATCATAACTAATATCTAATAATAAAGTACTTTCCGACAATGTTCTTTCAAAAATAATAGTATAAATTTCCTCTGTTTCATTTTCTGCGGTAACGGTTATAATACCTGTTAAATCGTTGGAAATATCCGGCTGTTCATCAATTTCATAATCCGCGCGGAAATCTGCTAATGCAACCTCCGTAATTTCCGGAATACCTATGGTTTCAACGGGAAGAAAAATCGTTACCTCTGTTTCTTCTTCATTTAAATAATACGTAAAAGTTTCATCATTATATTCATAACTAATATTAGAAACAATAGTAACAGGCGATAATTCTCTTGTAAAATCAATGGTATAAACTTCTTCATAATTATCATCTTCTGCGGTAACATAAATGGTAACCGTTCCTGAAACAGTATTTATTTGAGTAACCTCCACATTTGCAAATTCATAAGCGGGCGTTGCGGTAACCACCGGCGCCTCCAATTCGGTGTAAGATAATTCAAAATCAATAGCAAATGTTTCGGGGTTAAAATCTTCCAACGAGATGCCGTTTATTTGAATATCAGCCAATAAAGCATTGGTATTTTTCACTCTGTTAAAAGTTACGGTATAAATTTTCATTCCTGCCATATTTTCCGAAAACACCAGCACATTGCCTTGATAAGAAAGATTTGTTGGGGTAGAATAGCCGAAGAACGTGCTGGCGCTTATTGCCATTGGAGTAGCAAACAACGTGGGCGGCGCCTGTGTTGAATAAGGAATATCAACCGAATAATTAAAAATGGTGGGCCTAAAATCAGGAATCATAATTTGCTCATTTCCTAAGAAATAGCCTAAAGCCGATAAATAAGCATTGTCGGATGATTGAACGGTAAATTCAACAGAGTAAGTTCTTGTGGCTATGCCGTTTTCGGCGGTTACTACAATGGTGGTTGTTCCAAACAAATCTTCGGCAGGGGTAACCACAATATTTTCCGCAGGAAGCCATTGAAAGTTAGGGGTTCCAATTATTTCGGGAACTTCAGTAACATTGGCGTCTAAAGCCACCATATAGTAGGTATTGGCGGGCGTAAAGCCTACAATAGTGTTGCCATTCCACGTAATATTGCTGAGTGCGGCATCTGTGGAGAGTGTGGGGCGGAACGGCACTCGGTAAATCTTTTGCGTAACGCCGTCGTTGGCGGTAAGGGTAACCGTAGCCGTATCGTTTCTATGCGTAGGTTGCTGAATGGTATAAGTGGGAGGCGCAGCAGCAGCGTTCGTAGCCAACCCGTAAACTACCAATTCGGCAGGCACGTTGGGACCCGCAGGCGTAGTTACTACCGATGTGATTATAGTATTCAGATTGTTGTTATTAGCAGTCGTAATATTTATAGCTGTGTTTTGATTGGTTAATCCGTTATAATTATATCTAAATCCGCTGTTGTTTCCCGTAGCCACAAAGCAGTTGGTGTTTTTTACCACCACTTTATAGGTTTCTGTGGTAACGCCGTCTTGAGCCGTTACGTAGAAATAGTTAGTATCCGGATAATATACGGTTGTTGAAGGTTCTCTGCTAAACGATGCCGCCGTACAGGATAAGGTAAGATTAAGCGCTTGCGCAGCAGTAAACGAAAAAGCACGTTCATACACGGTTACGCCTGCCGTTGGAGTGATTTGATTGGTACTGCTCGTTCCAAATCTGAAATATTGAAAAGATACATCATTATTATTTAAAATAAAATTAATGGTATAAATAGTTTGCGTGTCATCTTCTGCGGTTACTGTAATCGTTGCCGTTCTGTTGTTTAAGGTAGCCGGAGTATAAACTACGTTTGCCCAAACGCTCGATTTTTCGTAAGTAACAGTGGGAATAGTCGTTGCACAGTTCATTACATTAAAATCATATTCCAACACATTGGGGTCAAAGTCGGGCATATCATCATTGGCAACTTTTATCCAATTTAATTTAGAATTGGAAGAAACCGCTTTTGTAAATATTAAATTGTAGGTTTTAAGACTATAGTTTTCGGCTTTTACCACCACCGTGCCGGTAGAATTAACATTGGTGGGTTGGTCAATGCGTTGTATTTCGGCAGCAATATGAGATAGCACCACATCATCTTCTCTAATTTGGGGAATGCGCACCTCTTCGGGATCGGTTAACAAAATAGGATAATTTTGTTGTGCAGGCGTAAATGCCGGCACAGAGATTGGTGTTTCACCATCTAAAGTATAACTCAATGCAAGAATATTGTTATCATCTGAAAAATTAGAGAAGTAATAAACTCTGTATTCTTTTGTAGTAACACCGTCTTCTGCTGTTATTAAAATAGAAGTATAACCGCCATCGGCATCACCGGCAGGTCCTTCAACATTGGTACAAACAACACTAACTACATCATTTACTTCCGTAGTCCACGAGAAATCTGTGGGTTGATAAGGAAATTCAAGTTCACCAATAATTCCCGTTGGTGCCGGACCACCATAAGTTAAGAGATTTTTATTAAAACCATCAATGGTAACGCCATTCACTTTTAAGTCGGTGAGCCACGCGCTGTAGATAAATTCAATATCGTCGAACCAAGCCTGGTCGGCATTATTTGCGCCTCCGCCGGGAGTTGAATTAGTAGTCATAGATAGCAACAAGTAATAATTGCCATTGGCATTTTTCACAATATTATTTCCATTATATTCAAAAGGCACCTGATAGCAATACCATCCGCCGTCTTCTTTATAAAACTCTTTCATTGCTTTTCCATAGTAATAATCTGTTTCCACTTTTCCGGTAGGAAAAACCGGAGCATCTCTACATTCACCTGTTCCGTGCACATAAATTCGTAATCTTCCTTTATCCGTAGTATTTGTGGCGCCGTTCCTTCCTGGTAAATATTTTACCCAAAAACGCAAAGAATCCGGTGTGCCGGTAATTTCCTGACAATAATCAGGTACTTGTGTATAATTATAATTTTCAACGTTGTTTGCTGTCATTGAACCTGCATTTATTCTACCGGTTGTAACATTTCCATTTGCTCTAACAGTTAAAACGGTTGTTGAATACAAACGGAGCGAATAGATTCCTGTGGCACCTGCACGAACATCATACGAGCTGTCGCAGCGTTGTCCTGCACCTAAAGTTGCCATAGAGCCGCTTGCACTATAAAAAGAATGATAGCCATTGGGAACAATACTTCCTGCATTAGAAGTTTCGCGATACCACCCACCTTCAAAACCGCCATTGGGTAATTGATAAATGGGTTCTTGCGCATTTGCAGAAAAAAGTAAAAAACTCAAACAAAGAATGGTTAAAAATGATAATTGTTTTTTCATACTAAATTTATTTAAAAAATCGTCCGCAAAAATAGTATTTGTTCAATACGTTTCGTTAATGAACGTTAATTAAAATGTTATATTATTGTATAACAGTTAAATAAAAATGTTAATAAATGTTAATACTTTTTTGCTAATATCTCCTATTTTTCGCATCTTTTTAAATTTCAGAAAATTATAATTGATAATCAATTAGTTGTGGTTTAATTTTTATAAAAATTGGTGTTTTGCGCGAAAAAAATGTATCATTTTTTTTTTTTTTTTACATTATATATAGTTTAAAGTACAAAATAGAGTTTCTATAACAAAAAAATATATTTTCGCGCCGATTATTAATGTCTAATATTTACAAATTTTTATTATACAAAATCAATTTATTTTGAAAAAATCATTAGTTTTTTTATTACTTATTCTGAGTATTTTCTTAACTGCGAATGCGGGTTACATTAAAAGTACCAAAACAGAAATTATTTTTGATAATTTTGAATTGAATGCAATGAGGAGAACAGTAAATATTCCTTTTATGTTTGAAATGGTAGAATATACAATGCCTTTTGAGGAAATTTGTCGTGAATTCAACGAAGAAGAACCCATGCCGGAATTATTAATGCCAATAAAAGAAGCAAGTATTACAACGTATAATAATCATATAATTGTAAAGGATCTTCCAAATAACACTGCATACCAAATTTATACTATTACAGGACAGTTGCTACAAACCTTCTAATCCTGAAATCACAATTATCAATCTCAATAAAGGAATATATATATTATGTTTAGAAAACGGCGACGTATTTAAATTTGTAAAATAATCTCTATATAATTTTAATAATCCATAAAAAAATCAATCATTTATGAAAAAAATTACCATTTTTATCATTGCTGTTGTATTTATTTCGCTGAATATGATGGCGCAGCAACACATTGTTGTTGGAACAAATTATGCAAACCCAAACGAAGTAACTTTGGTTGCCGAGCGCGGAACTTCCACCACCATTCAATTTAATCTTAACGAATTGAATGTAACTGAAGTTGAAACCGATTACGGCATAATGAGCCAAATTTCTTCGGCAAAAGCGCCTATAATGCTTGAAGAAGGTGTGCCCGAATTGATCTATTTGCCCACAGCCTTTATCATCCCTGATGTCGGCTCGGCTGAGTTAGAGATTTCATATACAGTATATACTGATTATGAAAACATTGAGATTGCCCCCTCAAAAGGAAACCTAACACGTAATATTGATCCGGCAAGCGTTCCTTTTGTTAAAGGCGAGGTTTACAATCAAGATGCATTTTTTCCCGGAACGTTGGCAACGTTGCAAGAACCATTTATTATGCGCGATGTGAGAGGACAAAGCCTTTTCGTTTACCCCGTTCAGTATAATCCCATTACCAAAACGTTGAGAATCTATTCTGAAATTACCATTACCATAAATTACAATGATAATGAAGGAATTAACGAGTTTACAACTCAAAAAAGAAACCAAACGATTGATCCTGCTTTTGCGCAAATGTATAGCAACTTGTTTATAAACAACGCTATTATGCAAAATAGGGATTACCCCACTTTGGAAGAAGGTGAGTTGTTAATTATTTGCCACCCTGCTTTTATGGACGATATGAAACCCTATATTGACTGGAAACGCACTATCGGACGCAAAACTACTATGGTTTCTACGGCTGAAACAGGCACAACCGCCTCTGTTATTAAAACATATATATCCAATTATTACAATAATCCCGATAACAATTTAGCATACGTGCTTTTTGTAGGTGATTCACCTCAAATACCAGCAAATGGCAACTCGTCCGTTCCTTCCGATATTGACTATGGAATACTTCAAGGAGGCAACTATTTAACCATTCTTCCCGGAAGAATGTCTTGCGAAAATGTTGCCCATGTTCAAACACAAGTACAAAAAAGCATTTGGTATGAGCGTGACATTGCAACAACAGATACTTGGATTACAACTGCAATGGGAGTAGCACGTAATGAAGGACCAGGACATGATGGCGGAGAGTATGATTATGCTCACATGAATAATACCAGAGATAGATTGTTAGGTTACGGCTATACGACTGTACATCAAGAATATGACTATAATTGCCCAGGTGTACCAAACACAAACGCGTCTCAAATTTCGCAACACATCAACGATGGTGTTAGTATGATTAATTATTGTAATCATGGTAGTGAAACAGGATGGTCGGTAGCAAATTACAATAGCTCGCATGTAAACGCATTGCAAAATGCAGGGAAACTTCCGTTCATTTTTTCTGTGGCTTGTGTAAATGGAAAATTTATGTTTTCTCAGCCTTGTTTTGCAGAAGCATGGCTGCGCGCTACTCAAGGCGGACAACCTACCGGCGCTGTGGCTACGCTAATGGCAACTATTAATTTAAGTTGGCTACCACCAATGACTGCGCAAGACGAATTTGTTGATCTTTGTCTCGATATCACGCATACTGCAGGAGGTTTTAATTATGGAGTAACCGAACATAGATTTAAAACATTTGCCGGAACAGCGCTTAATGCTACACAAAGAATGATAATTAGACATGGTAGCAGCGGAATGAATGACTACAAATCTTGGACAGTTTTCGGCGACCCTACGTTAATGATTAGAACGAAAGCTCCGGAAGAGATGGAAATTTCTCATTTACCGCTTATCCCATTGGGAACAAGCGAATTTACCGTTGATTGCGATGCAGATGGCGCTGTTGCCGCCGTTTCTTATATTGATGATGATGAAGTTATCCTATTAGGTGCTGCTGTTGTGATAGATGGTATTGCCACCATTATTTTCGATGAACCCATTGACATTCCTGTGGAACTTACTGTTGCCGTTACCGGGTTCAACAAAGTAACATATATCAGCGAGCCTGTAATGGTGGGCGGCGATTTGGAACTCCCCGAACCGAAAAACCTTGCCTTTGAAGTGGAAAACGCCAATCACGTTGTATTAAATTGGGAAGTACCGGAAGATAAGGGATTGACCGTGAAAGGATACAACATTTATCGCGAAGGTGATAAAATTACTGATACACCGGTGAAAGATGCGCTTACCTTCACTGATATTGCTCCCCAAAATGGCGAATATGAATATAAAGTAACCGCTATGTATGGCACAACATTGGAAAGCGATTTTTGCGAGCCTGTAACCGTGAATATCAACGGGATGTGTGTTCCTTTTGCTAATGCAATAACTGTTGTTGAAGAAGTGGGAACTAACGTTCTTATTTCGTGGATTGCTCCTGAATATGAAGGACTTGAACTTGCCGGCTATAACGTTTATAGAGATGATGAGCAAATTAATGAAGAAATTATTCCTGCCACAACATTAAGTTTTACTGATAATTCTCTTGATATGAGTAGTTGGGATGTTGAATACTGCTATCACGTAGAAATAGTGTATAACGATTGTGAAGAACCTTTACTTTCCGAAAAAGAATGTTTAACCGTATTATCTATCAACGATATTATGGAAAGCGCGTACAGCATCTTCCCCAATCCCACTACCGGAAACATTACCATTGAAGGTATTGGACTAAACCGCGTTGAAATCTACAACGTATTAGGCAGCAAATTAGCCGAATTTAAAAATGTTACAGATAATTTGCAAATTAATGTAAACAATTTGGCAGATGGGTTATATTTTGTAAAACTCTATTCCGATATGAATGTGGCGGTTACGAAGAGGTTGGTGATTATGAAGTAATAACTATAGACTATTTTGGGTTCGTAGTTTTTTTGAGTACATTCATAAATGAAATGTATTATTGTTAATAAAGTAAGAGCCCGCTTAAAAAGTCCGATATTTATGTCGGGCTTTTTTTATTATCACTTCATTCAAGAAATACAGATTTTATCACTAACTGCGAATTTTCAAACCGTACCACTTTTACTTCGGTATCCTTTTCAATTACACCAAATTCTGATATGGCATCGTAAATTTCATCGTCAATCTCTACTTTTCCTGCGGGGCGCAAGAAGGTAACGGCGCGACCGGTTTTTCCAACCAGCTCATTCATTGATAAATCTTGAGAAATATAGCCGGTTTTTTTATCCATCTCTGTTTTCAAAGCGATTGAGCCAAAGCGAGTGTTCGTATTTATTACTTTCATTCCTAACCATATAGAAGACATAAATCCGGCAGTAGAAAACCCTAAGACAAGAGCTATTTTTTTGATGATTATGGTTGGTGGCGCAAAGGTGAAATCAAAACCGAAATTCAACGACATAGATAACACTAAAGATGCAAGTACCAGTATTATGCCTGATATTCCTGTAA
>Ga0082212_10001331_pt2 | contig 15348 bp, 14 predicted proteins | sample TergutNt197P3_FD_71548 | JGI IMG/M metagenome (GOLD analysis project Ga0082212, IMG submission 71548) | Neocapritermes taracua P3 segment gut microbial communities from Petit-Saut dam, French Guiana - Nt197 P3 | ecosystem: Host-associated > Arthropoda: Insects > Digestive system > Gut ...
CACCCGGTATTTGCCCTTGGCCGGCAGGGAATTTTTCAGCTTTTTCCATTCATCCCTGAACGGGGTGCGGGCAATGGCCGGCAAGGCGCGAAAACCCTGGCCGGCCATGAAGATCTGCGGCAGATGCCGGATAAAGGGCGTGCCGGCGGTGGCCGGGCGTTGCGCCCACTTGCCGAAACGCAACAGGCTATGGAAGAGTTTACGGTTGGCCAGCACCTTGCCGAGCAGGGAGGACGGCTGGATGGCGCCTTCCTCCTCGTTCAGGCGGGCCCGGATCTCCTGTATGATCACCGGCAGATCTATGCCGGCGGCGCAAACATCCTTGCAAGCCTCGCAATTGATGCAATTCTGGACCAAATTCATGGCCTTGTCCCGGCCGTGGAAGACATAGGTCAGGATAAGGCCGATGGCTCCAACGTAAATATGTCCCATCCTGTGCCCGCCCACCAGACGGAAAACCGGGCAAACATTGGCGCAGGCCCCGCAACGCACACAGTCCAGGGCCGGGGCGCACACCGGGTCTTTCGCAAGGGCGCCGCGCCCATTATCCAGAAACACCACATGCGTAATCTGCCGGCCATCAGGATTCAAGGCGCATTCGCCGGCTCCGGCCATCCAAGAGACGTAGCTGGTGATTGGTTGAGCCGTGGCGTTGCGCGGCAACACCTTGATCACGCGCAAGGCTTCATGCAGGGTGGGTGTGAGTTTATCCAGGCCGCAGATGGATACCCGCACTCTGGGCAGTGTGGCGACAAGCCTGCCGTTGCCCTCATTGGTGCAGATAGCCACGGCGCCATTTTCCGCCACGGCGAAGTTGGCCCCGGTGATGCCCATATCCGCCGCGGCGAACTTGGAGCGCAAGGCCCGGCGGGATACTCTTACCAGCCCGGCTATCTCGCTGTCCTGCTTCCGGCCGGTGGCCTCGCTGAAGGTATCGGCCACCTGGTGGCGCGAAACATGGATGGCCGGCATGACCATGTGGGACGGTCCTTCGTGGCGCAACTGAATGATGAATTCGCCCAGATCCGTTTCCACCACCTCCAGCCCCTCGGTCTCCAGGGCTTTATTGATGTGAATCTCTTCCCCGGTCATGGACTTGGATTTGACGACCCTTTTAACCCGGTTCTCCCTGGCGATGCGGCAAATGATCTCGTTGGCCTCAGCGCCTGTGCCCGCCCTGTGCACCTTCACCCCTTTCTTTTCAGCCTGAACTTTAAATTGCTCATAAAGCTCATCATAGCGTCCGCGGACCTCGGCCTTGGCCCGGGAGATCTCCGCGATCAGCTCTTTTTCGTTCATCTCCGCGAAAACGGCCTCGCGGCTGACCCGGTAGGCTACGGCATAATTGTCCAGAGTCTGGCGCAGAAGCTCGTCATCCAAGGCTTCCCGCAGATCCTTGCGGTAATCTTTCATGGTTTTGGCGTTTTGCATCTCAGGCCTCCGTCAGGGCCACATGCAGCTCAAGAGGCCCGTGGGCGCCGATGGTGAGCACCCGCTCAATATCGGCGGTACGGCTGGCGCCGGAGATAAAGGAGGTGAACATGCTCCCCTTGTCCATCACCTTGCGCAAAAAATCCTCGGCGTCATAGAGATCACGGACCAATTTGGCCTTGGGCAGGGACAGCACGCAGATCTCGCTGATCATGGTGGCCAGGCGCGCATCCTCGTTATCCGAGGCCAGCACCGCCGTGGCCGTTTCGGCGATGCCCATGTCAGCGGCCAGCACCCCCACATCAATGCCGGAAATATAGGCGCGCAGCCCATCGCGCAGCGCCGTGACTCCCTTCTCCTTGCCGGCCTTCTCAAAGGCGGCAAAGCGCTGTTTGCTCAGGCCCGGAGCGGCGATCATCTTCTTGTCCGCCTTGCTGAAAGATCCTGGCCGCACCCCCTCGCCCACATGGATGATTTCGCAAAAATCTTTTTTGACGCACTCCTCCAGGGCGTAGGTCAGCACCTCCTGAAAGTCCCGCAATTCCAAGACCTTTATAGCTACTGCCTCGGCTTTTTCCCTAAACAGCCGCAAGAGGCCGTCTTCTTCAACTGTCATGCAGTCTCCTCCGCCATCAGGCGGTTTTTTAAAACGGTGTTGGCCGTGAAGGCCACGATGGGCGGGAGGAAAAACGCCCGCCCGGACGCCACGTAAAAGGGCGCTGATTATAATGCCGATATGCAAGAAATCAAAGGCTTTTAACATAAATAACACCAAGAAAAAATCTATGGATTTTCTTGAAAGACTGGGACGGGAATCCGGCCCGGCCAGCCGCAAAACACCTTTACAGGCCCGCCCCGGGTGACATAAGCTGTAACAGTATTTGGGCATCCTTCAAGGACAGACATGAAAACAGCGCTTCCGGCAATCTGCGCGCTCTTGCTGTGCTCCACCTTATATCCGGCCAGGGCTGAGGCTGAAGCCCTCAAGGTGGTGGCCACGAATTTTCCCGCCTATGACTTCGCGCGTGAAATCGCCGGAGAGCGGGCGCGGGTGCTTATGCTTCTGCCGCCAGGGGGGGAAAGCCACTCTTTCGAACCTGCCCCCAGAGATATCATCGCCATCCGGAACTGTGACCTCTTCATCCATACAGGAGGAAATTCCGACAGGTGGACGGAGAAGATCCTGGCCTCTCTGGATACCGGAGGAATACGCGTCCTCAAAATGATCGAACTGGTCAACCCTCTGGAAGAGGAGGTGACCGAGGGCATGGATACGGGGAGATCCGCTTCCGGAGGCCATGAGACGGACGTACCGGAATACGACGAACATGTCTGGACCGCGCCCCTGAACGCCTGCCTGATCGTCCAGGCCCTGGCCCGCGCCTTTGCCGAACTTGATCCGGAGCATGCCGCTTGCTACCAGGATAACAGCGCGGCCTACCTGCAAAAACTGCGGGCTCTGGACGCCGAACTGCGCGCCCTGACCGCGAACGCGGCCAGAAGAACAGTCATTTTCGCGGATCGTTTCCCTTTCCGCTACCTGGCGGCTGCCTACGACCTTCGCTATTACGCCGCCTTTCCCGGCTGTTCCGCGGAAACAGATGCCGGCGCGGCTACTGTGGCCTTTCTGATCAACAAGATTAAGACTGAAAAAATTCCAGTGGTTTTTCACATGGAATTTTCCAACGAAAAAATGGCCGACGCCATCAGCGAGGACACCGGCGCAAAAAAATTGCTGCTGCATGCCTGCCACAATATCTCCAAGGCCGATTTCGAAAGCGGAGCCGGCTATCTTTCCATAATGCGGCGCAACGCGGCCAAGCTGAAAGAGGCGCTTTGGTGATATGACACTGATCGCCTGCCAGGACGCCGCCTTCGCCTATGAAGGCATGGTCGCCGCCGATGGCCTGAATTTCTCGGTGGCCGCCGGGGATTATCTGTGCGTGCTCGGAGAAAACGGCGCCGGTAAAACCACCCTGGCTAGGGGGCTGCTTGGCCTTATTCCGCCCAAACAGGGGCGGATTATTCGGGGGGAAGGGTTCGCCCCCACGGACATCGGCTATTTGCCCCAACAGTTGGAAGCGCGTAAGGACTTTCCGGCCGGAGTTCTGGAAATCGCCCTGTCCGGCCTCCTGGCCCGGCGCGGCCTTCGTCCCTTTTATAGCCGCGATGACAGGGCGAAAGCGGAAGCGAACCTACGGCGCTTAGGGGTGGCGGACCTGAAAAACCACTGCTTCCCGGAACTGTCCAGCGGACAGCAACGCAGGGTGCTCCTGGCCCGCGCCCTGGGGGCCATGCGAAAAATGCTGCTGCTGGATGAACCGACGGCCGGGCTGGACCCCATAGCCGCCAGGGAATTTTACAAGCTCGCCCAAGAGGTCAACCATTCCGGCGTGGCCGTAATCATGGTCTCCCATGATCTCAGGAATGTGGCCGCCTATGCCAGCCATATCCTGCATCTGCAACGTAAACAGATTTTCTTCGGAAGCATGGAAGACTATCGCCGCACGGATATGGGCCGGAATTTCCCGGAAGGGGAAAAGCATGTTTGAACTCCTGGCGGAGATGTTTTCTTACACCTTTATGGCGCGGGCCATCCTCGTCGGCCTGCTCGTCTCTCTTTGCTCCGCCCTGCTGGGCGTGAGCCTGGTGCTGAAACGCTATTCCATGATTGGAGACGGGCTTGCCCATGTGGGCTTCGGAGCGCTGGCCCTGGCCACGGCCATGCACGCCGCCCCCCTACTGGTTAGCGTGCCGGTGGTCGTTCTGGCCGCCTTCCTGCTGCTACGGGTTAACGAACAGAGCAAGCTTAAGGGTGACGCGGCCATCGCGCTCATCTCCACCAGTTCCATGGCCATAGGCGTACTGGTAATCTCCATGACCACCGGAATGAACGCCGATGTCCACAACTACCTGTTCGGCTCCATCCTGGCCATGAGCCGGGGGGATGTCTATCTGAGCATGGCCCTCTCCTTTGCCGTGCTGCTCCTCTTCGCGCTCTTTTACAACAAAATTTTCGCGGTGACCTTTGACGAAACCTTCGCCAGGGCCAGCGGCATCCGGGCCGGAGCTTACAACATGCTCATCGCCCTGCTCACGGCCCTGGTCATCGTCCTGGGCATGCGCATGATGGGCGCGCTTCTAATCACCAGCCTGATCATCTTCCCGGCGCTCACCTCCATGCGGCTGTGCAAAAAATTCAAAAGCGTGATCTTTTGCTCGGCCTGCGTTTCGACCCTCTGCCTCCTCTGCGGCCTAATCCTTTCCTATGTTTACGGCACACCCGCCGGGGCAAGCGTGGTCGCCGCCAACATCCTGGCCTTCGCCATCTTCTGCATCCTGGGTTCGCTTAAGGCAAGAATCACGGCCTGAGCACAAAAACTTCTTTACATTTTCAGCGCAATTTATATGTTTTACCAGCAACCCACCCGCAGGAGGCTTTTGTGCGTAGCGATCAAATGAAAGCAGGAATCACTCGTCTGCCTCACCGCTCTTTGTTCAAGGCAGCCGGCTTGACAGACGAGGAACTGGACAGGCCGATCATCGGCATCGTCAATTCCCAGAACGATCTCATCCCCGGACATCTGCATCTGGGGATCATCACCGAGGCGGTCAAGGCCGGGGTACGCATGGCCGGGGGGACTCCCCTGGCCTTTCCGGCCATCGGCGTCTGCGACGGCATTGCCATGGGGCACGACGGCATGCGCTATTCCCTGATCAGCCGGGAACATATCGCCGATTCAGTAGAAATCATGGCCATGGCCCACCCTTTTGACGCTCTGGTCTTTGTGCCCAACTGCGACAAGATCGTGCCCGGCATGCTTATGGCCGCCCTGCGCCTGAATATCCCCAGCATTTTTATCAGCGGCGGACCAATGTTGCCCGGTCTTGCGGGCGGCCGCAAAGTCACCCTTTCCAATACCTTTGAGGCCGTGGGGGAAGCCCGCGTGGGCCGGCTGGACGCCGCCCAAATCAAGGAACTTGAGGACAATTCCTGCCCCGGCTGCGGATCCTGCGCAGGCATGTTCACGGCCAATTCCATGAACTGCATGACCGAGGCCATCGGTCTGGGGCTGCCGGGTAACGGAACCATCCCGGCCGTGCACGCCGGCCGCGTCCGCCTGGCCAAACAGGCCGGCATGAAAATTATGCAACTGCTGAACAGAAATATCCGCCCCCGGGACATCGTGACCCGCGAGGCCCTGCATAACGCCCTGAGCGCGGATATGGCCCTGGGCTGTTCCACCAACACCGTGCTGCATCTGCCAGCCATCGCCCACGAGGCCGGCCTGTCCCTGAACCCGCGCGACATTGACGCCATCAGCAAGGCCACTCCGCACTTGGTAAAACTCAGCCCGGCCGGGCAGGACACCCTGGCGGATTTGGAACGGGCCGGAGGCGTGCCGGCAGTGCTGAAACTCCTGCTGGACTACGGCCTCTTGAAAAAAGACTGCCTGACCGTCACCGGCGCGACTCTGGAAGAGAATCTGCGCGGCGTAAGCGCTCGCGACCCGGAAGTCATCCGCGGCAAAGACCGGGCTTATTCCCAGGATGGAGGGCTGGCCATGCTCTGGGGCAACTTGGCCCCGGACGGGGCTGTGGTCAAAAAAGCGGCGGTGCTGCCGGAAATGATGACCCACCAGGGACCGGCCAGGGTATTCGACAGCGAGGAAGACTGCCTTACAGCCCTTCTGGGGGACAAAATCCGGCCCGGCGATGTGATCGTGGTGCGCTACGAAGGCCCCAAGGGCGGTCCGGGCATGCGGGAGATGCTTACCCCCACCTCCGCCCTGGCCGGCATGGGACTGGACAAGAGCGTGGCCCTGATTACCGACGGGCGCTTTTCCGGGGCTTCCAGAGGGGCTTCCATCGGGCATGTTTCGCCGGAAGCGGCCAGCGGTGGGCTGATTGCCCTGATCCGGGAAGGCGACCGGATCAGCATTGATATTCCCAACAACCGCCTGGAACTGCTGGTGGAGGAAAAAACCCTGGACGAGCGCCGCGCCGCCTGGAAGCCTCTTATCAAACCCGTACCTGACGGATACCTGAAACGCTACCGCCGGCTGGTCACTTCCGCCAATACCGGCGCCGTCTTCGCTGAAGAAAAATAATCGCGGCAAACCCGGCGGGCATACTGGCCCAGCACGGAGCCGCAACCAAGGAGGGTTAGGTCCATGGAGCTCACGGGAGCGCAGATATTGCTTGAAAGCTTAAAACGGGAAGGGGTGGAGCTGATTTTCGGATATCCAGGCGGCGCGGTCATCGAAATTTATGACGCGCTGTTTCATAGCGACCTACGCCACATTCTTGTGCGGCATGAGCAGGGCGCAGCGCATGCCGCGGACGGATACGCCAGGGCTTCGGGCAAGACCGGGGTATGCCTGGTCACCTCCGGCCCCGGCGCCACCAACGCCGTTACCGGCATCGCCACCGCCAACAGCGATTCCATTCCCATGGTGGTGCTGACGGGGCAGGTCGCCACCCACCTCATCGGCAACGACGCCTTCCAGGAAGTGGATACCGTGGGCATTACCCGGCCGTGCACCAAGCACAACTATATAGTCAAGGATATAAAGACCCTGGCCTACACCATCAGAGAGGCCTTTTACCTGGCTCGTTCCGGAAGGCCCGGCCCGGTGCTGGTGGATCTCCCGAAAAACGTCATGGCCGCGAGGCATGAATTTACCTGGCCGGAAACCGTGGGCGAAATGCGCAGCTACAATCCCACCCAGGAACCCAACCTGAAGCAGTTGCGCCTGGCCGTGCGCCGGGCCATTCTGCCGGCCAAGCGTCCCCTGATTCTATCCGGCGGCGGAGTCATAAGGGCGGACGCCTGCGCGGAACTGGCGGAAATCGCCATGCAGTACCAGATTCCGGTGGTTTCCACCATGATGGGACTGGGAAGCTTTCCCGGCAACCACCCTCTATGGCTGGGCATGCTGGGAATGCACGGCACGGTGGCGGCCAACAAGGCCGCCCTGGAGGCCGACACCATCATCGCCGTGGGCACCCGCTTCGCCGACCGGGTTACGGGCAAACTGTCCGCCTTTGACCGGGACAGCGGCACCATCGTGCATATTGATATTGACCCCACCTCCATCAAAAAAAACGTCAACGTCAAATACCCGATCGTGGCCGATTGCCGCAAGGCCGTGCTCAAGCTGAGGGAAGAGCTGGCCGCCGCCGCCGGGGAACAGAACTGGAGCGAGGAGCATAAGGACTGGCTGGACACGCTGGAGACCTACAAGAAGGATTTTCCCCTTTCCTACGCTAAAAACGGAGAAATCAAGCCGCAGCAGGTGATTGAGGCCATATCGGCCATCGCCGGGGGCGACGACACCATCATCACCACGGAAGTGGGCCAGCACCAGATGTGGACATCGCAGTTTTACTGTTTTACCAGGCCGCGCACCCTGCTCTCTTCCGGCGGTCTAGGCACCATGGGCTACGGTCTGCCCGCCGCCATGGGAGCGCAACTGGCCCGTCCCGACAAAAAGGTCGTCTGCATCGCCGGGGACGGATCCATACAGATGAACAGCCAGGAATTCGCCACTATCGTGGCCAACCGCCTGCCCGTGAAGGTGGTCATCATCAATAACGGCTACCTGGGCATGGTGCGGCAATGGCAGGAATTATTCTTTAAACGGAATTACTCTTACACCAACATGGAGGCCCAGCCCGATTTCGTGAAACTGGCCGATGCTTACGGGGCCGAGGGTTACCGTGTTTCCGAGGCTTCCGAGCTTGAGCCGGTGCTGAAAAAAGCGCTGTTCTCGCCCAATCCGGCCATCGTGGACGTGCGAGTGGCACGCGAAGAAAACGTTTACCCCATGGTTCCCGTTGGCGCGGCCCTGGACAACATGATTGTGCTGTAGGAGGGAATCATGCGACACCTGCTTTCCGTTCTCGTGTACAATGAACCGGGCGTACTCTCCCGCGTGGTTGGCCTTTTCAGCGGCCGCGGCTTCAACATCACCTCGCTGAACGTCGCCCCCATTCTGGACCTGGACGCCAACAAAACCGCTCCCGCCACCAAGGGCAAGGCGCAGCTCATCAAGGAGGCAAATGTCTCCCTGATTACCATCACCACCTCCGGGGACGCGCAGATCATGGAGCAGATCATCAAGCAACTGCACAAGCTCATCCCGGTAATCAAGGTGATGAATTTCGAGGGTATTGACACCGTCCAGCGCGAAATGATGCTCCTCAAGGTGAACGCCTTCGGCGACAGGCGCGAAGAGATCCTGCGCATCGCCGACATCTTCCGTTGCAAGGTGGTGGATGTGGGACTTACGGACATCACCCTGGAAGTCACCGGCGACTATGAAAAGGTCGAGGCCATCATCGGTCTGTATAAAAAGTTCGGCATCAAGGATCTGGCCAGGGCCGGAACCATGGCCATGCGCCGCAGCATGCAGCGCGAAGGCGACCGGACGCGCTGACCTCACGCGCTTCGCGAGAAAAGAGCATCCGGGACTTGACCGGCGCAAATCCCGGGCGTATGTGAGTGTCCGTCATTTTCCGGCGCCTGAGGCGTAGCGCAACATATATCAAATTCCGCCGGATACGGCCTTGCCGGGGGCGGATAACAAGGAGCGGCAAATGAAGGTTTACTACGAAAAAGATGCGGATATCGGAACCCTCAAGGGAAAAACCATCGCCATCATCGGCTACGGCAGCCAGGGGCACGCCCACGCGCAGAACCTCCGGGATTCCGGACTTGCGGTGGTCGTGGGACAGCGTCCCGGCGGACCCAACTACGATCTGGCCAAAGAAAACGGCTTTGCCCCCATGTCCGCCGCCGAGGCCGCGGCCAAGGCCGACCTCGTCATGATCCTGCTCCAGGATCAATTCCAGGCGGGCGTCTATGAACGGGAGATCAAACCCCACCTGGCCAGCGGAAAATCCCTGCTCTTCGCCCACGGTTTCAACATCCACTTCCAGCAGATCCTTCCGCCCAAGGATGTGGATGTCTTTCTCATCGCCCCCAAAGGACCGGGGCACCTGGTGCGCCGCACCTATACGGAAGGCGGCGGCGTTCCCTGCCTGGTGGCCATCCACCAGGACGCCTCCGGCAAGGCCCTAGCCAAGGCCCTGGCCTATGCCAAGGGCATCGGCGGAGCGCGTTCAGGCGTGATTGAGACCAGCTTCCGGGAAGAAACGGAAACCGACCTTTTCGGCGAGCAGGCCGTGCTCTGCGGCGGCCTTACCGCCCTGATCCAGGCCGGATACGAGACCCTGGTAGAGGCGGGCTATGCCCCGGAAATGGCCTACTTTGAATGCCTGCACGAGGTCAAGCTTATCGTGGACCTGATCTATGAAGGCGGTCTTGCCGCCATGCGCCGTTCCATCAGCGACACCGCCGAGTACGGCGACTATGTGACCGGCCCGCGCATCATCACGGAGGAGACCAAGAAGGAGATGAAGAAGGTGCTGCACGAGATCCAGAACGGCGTCTTTGCCAGCAAATTCATCCTGGAAAACCAGGCGAACATGGCCAGTTTCAAGGCCATGCGCCGCTTGCAGGCTCAGCATCCCATTGAGCTCGTAGGTGCGGATCTGCGCAAGATGATGCCCTGGCTAAAGAAAAAATAGCCCAGGCCGGGGATCACCTACGGTTTTTCAAGACGCTCCAAAGGGTGACCGAGCCCAGAACCACCGCTCCGCCAAGCAGGGCATAAGGGCCGGGGCGCTCGCCCACCCCGATGAAGACCCAGATCGGGTTCAGAATAGGCTCCAGGGCGGTGATCAGCACCATTTCCAGGGCCGTGGCCCCCCGGCTGGCCAAACTGAAAAGGTAGTAAGGCAGACCGAACTGGAAAACCCCGGCCAAGGCCAGGAGAAGCAGGTCTTCGACCGGCGGCCAGGGGGCGCGCCAGACCGCGAGGCCGAGCGCGGCCAGGATCAGGTTGCCGTAAAGCATGCTCAGACCCTTCTCCCCATCCGGCTCGCGGCGCAGGGCCATGCTCAAACCGGCGTAAGACAGGCCGGAAAAAATAGCCACCAGGTTACCAGTCATCCCTTCCATTGACAGGGCATCCATAAAAAACAGGCCCATGCCGCAAAAAGTCATGGCGATGAAGAGCCAATCTCCGGCCCTGGTCTTTTCCCGCAAAAGCAGCGGCGCTGCCAAAGCCACCCATACCGGGGCGCTGTATTGCAGCAAGATGGCGTTGGCGGCGGTGGTCAATTTGGTGGAAGTAACGAAGCTGATGGAAATAAGGACCAGGCAGACTGCCCCGGCAAGCTGTGGCCGGCTGGGCAGACGCGGGGTCAGGTGTTTGCGGTTCAGGACCAGCAGGGTGAAAAATGCAAAGAAGCTGCGCAGGGAGGCTATGCCCAAGGGCGTCCAATCCACGCTTTTGATGATCAGGCCGGAACTGCTCCAAAGCGTGGCGGTCAGGGCTAGTAAAAGCAGGCTTTTAGCGCGTAGGGTCATAGAGCTTTCTCTGAGGGTCAGGACATAACCGAAAAAAAAAACCCTAGCAAGGACATTTGCCCTGGATCGCCCTTTATGATACAAGTAAACGAATAAAGGCGGGAAACATGCCTGAAAAATATCCCTTCGAATTTATTGTGGACGAACATTTTTTCAAGAGCAACCAGCGCAGCAAGACAGTCATGCTGATTGTAAATGACTCGGACACGCACATCGTCCATCTTGAAGGTTATGACAAACTTCCCAACGGGCGTTACCGTCTCCTGGCCAGCAACCCGAAGCCGGGCGAGGAAAATTATACCGCTGTTCTCCGGGTCTATACCGGCAAAAGTACTTGACCCCGCAACGCCTGATCCAAACCCTCAGTCTTGGCCTGTTTCTCTGGCTGCTGGGGACAGCCGCCTGGCCTCCGGCCGAAACCATCTTGCCCCGTGACCTATACCTACGCCTGGATCCTCTGGCCGCCCTGCTCCTGCCCCTGACCCAACGCGAAATCATCGTCTCCCTGCTACCCGGCCTGGCGGCGCTCTTCCTGACCCTCCTGGCCGGACGGATCTTTTGCGGCTACTTTTGTCCCATGGGCATCACCCTGGATCTGGTTCGCTATCTGGGACGCCGCTTACAGAGGCGAAAAAAAACGCCCGCCGCGTTTGCCAAGCCGCCTTCAGCAGACATAGCCAAACAAAAAATCAAATACCTGGTCCTGATCCTGATGCTGAGCGCGGCTCTGCTGGGGGTCAACCTGGCCTTCTGGGGTTCGCCCGTCGCCTTAATCACCAGGTTCTACGCCCTGCTCCTGCATCCCTTGCTGCTCCTGGCCGCCGAAACCGGGCTGCGCTCCGCGCAACACCCGGCCTTGTCCGGCCTCATGGACATAGGGGGCTTGGGCTACCTGGACGTCTCTCCGCGCCGCTTCGCCAGCATGTATTTTCTGCTGCTCTTTTTCGGCCTGCTCTTCGGGCTGGAACAAATACGCCCGCGTTTCTGGTGCCGCTTTATCTGCCCGGCCGGCGCCCTGCTGGGAATTTTCAGCCGCCTCCCGCTCTGGAGACGAAATGCCAAGGAATGCGCGCATTGCGGACGCTGCCTGGGAGAGTGTCCGGGGGGAGCCATTACTCTGGACGGAGAAGCCACCCTGCACTCCGAATGCCTGGCCTGCCTTACATGCAGCCGCGTTTGCCCCCATTCGCGCAGCAGCTTTAATGTGGCCGCGCCCAGGCTCTCCGCCGCCCGGCAAAACGCTCCCGCGATTCTGCCCGACCGCCGAAGCTTCATCCTGATGGCCGGAGGCGGCGCGCTCCTGGCCGGGATACAGTACTCCGGCGTACGTTCATTGCTACTCCCGCCCGACCTGGGCTTCCATCCGGCCCCCACGCTAATCCGCCCTCCCGGAGCCCTGCCGGAAAAAGATTTCCTCGCCCACTGCCTGCGTTGCGGAGCCTGCATGAAGGTTTGCCCGAGCAACGGCCTCCAGCCCGCCGGCCTGGAGGCCGGGCCAGAAGGACTGTTCAGCCCGCTGCTCATGCCCCGGCGCGGCCCTTGTGAGCCGGAATGCAACGCCTGTGGCCTAATCTGCCCCACCGGGGCCATCCATAGGCTCCCCCTGAAGGAAAAACAGTGGGCCAAGGTGGGAACGGCCGTGCTGCTGACCCAGCGCTGCCTGGCCTGGGGCGAAAACCGCCGCTGCGTGGTCTGCCAGGAAGTCTGCCCCTACGGGGCCGTGAGGCTGGCGCAAAAAGACGATGCCGCTGTGCCGATGCCGCAGATCCGGAATGAGCGCTGCTTTGGTTGCGGTTACTGCGAGCGGCATTGCCCGGTGCGCCTGCCGGCCATCGTGGTGGAACCGCTGAATGCCCTGCGCCTGGGCAACGGCGGCTTCAGAAACGCTGCCCTGGAAGCCGGCTTGGTTCTTTCCCTGGAGACCGTCCCCCCGGATGAAGACCCGGATGCCCCACCTCCGGGCTTCCTGTAATTCCCTTCCCAGCGCTTGCCTTTTTCACAAAATGTATTTAGAAATTTTCTACACTTTTGCGAGGCTCTTTTTTGCGCCGCGGCGCGGAACTTATCTGGAGCATGCATGAAAGTCCTTGTTTTTGCCGGAACCCGTCCTGAAGCCATCAAAATGGCGCCGGTCGTCATGGCCTTGCAAAACGCTCCAGAGGTGGAGAGTGTTCTGTGCACGACAGGCCAGCATAAAGAGATGCTGACGCAGGCGTTTGCCGATTTCGCCATCATCCCGCACGCGGATCTCGCGGTCATGACCGCGGGACAAAGCCTGAGCGGACTGTCTTCAATATTGTTTCAAAAAATAGATGCGTTTCTGGAGGAGATCGCGCCTGACTGGGTGTTGGTGCAAGGGGACACCACCACTGTCATGGTGGCGGCCCTTTGCGCTTTTCACAGAAAAATCCGCGTGGGGCATGTGGAAGCGGGTTTGCGCAGCCATCATAAATACTCCCCTTTTCCGGAAGAAATAAACCGCAGGATAGCAAGCGTGGCCGCGGATCTGCATTTCGCGCCAACGGATATCGCGCGGGATAATTTACTAAGGGAGGGCGTTCCATCAACCTCTATCACGGTGACCGGCAATACTGTCGTGGATGCGCTTTTGTGGATGCGAAAAAAGGTGAAACAGGAAAACGGATTGTTGCCTGAAGATGTGAAACAGGCCCTGGGCCGCCGAAAGCATATGGTTCTGGTTACAGGGCATCGGCGGGAAAATTTCGGCAAAGGCTTTGAGGCTATCTGCCTGGCCTTGCGGATGCTGGCGGATGTCCACCCTGATGTCCTGTTTCTTTACCCCGTGCATCTTAATCCGCAGGTACAGGAGCCGGTGCGCCGCCTGCTTTCGGATCATCCGGGCATTTTTCTCACAGCGCCTTTTTCCTATAAGCCTTTTGTACGCTTGATGGAAAAAGCAACCCTTATCCTCACGGATTCCGGCGGCATTCAGGAAGAAGCCACCATTCTTGGGAAACCCGTACTAGTCATGCGCGAAACAACGGAAAGGCCGGAAGGCGTTACGGCCGGGGCTGCCCAACTGGTCGGCGCCGATACCGATAATATCGTGCATGGCGTGTCGGCATTGCTTGCATCGCCTGCCTTGCGTCAAAAGATGGCTTCCGCCGGGACGAATTTATATGGAGACGGCAATGCGGCAATACGTATAGTCCGTTCAATTGTCGCGGCTTCTTGATAAAAACGCCCAATGACGGTTACTCGGTTGGCTGGACAACGGAAAAAGGTCGGGAGCGGCGCGTCGTGGCTGACTTTGGGGAGTTTCGTATCCGCAAAAAAGGCTGAAAACCGCTTACTACAAGGGAATTCATTTCCAGGGGTTTATAATGCCCACCCCTGTCCGGCTGAAATGCCTCTCGTTGCGCGTCACTATGGTCAGGTTATGCTCCATGGCCGTAGCCGCAAGCAAAATGTCCACACCGGCGTTATGCGCCTGCACGCTTAACTCCCCCCACCTTTTGGCTATGTGTATATCAACAAGCAGCACCCTCTGACCGTAAAGCAACAGCAATTTTTCCAGCCATTGCTTCAGTCGCCTGGCAAACTCCTCATTCCGCTTGTCCTGTTGCGCTATTCCCCTGGCTATTTCCCCTATGCTGATCACACTAACGAAAAGCTCTTTATCGGTTTTGCCCGAAAACCATTGAGTTACACCCGGGTTTCGATCTTTTCTCCGTAATTCAGACAATACCATCGTATCAAGGAGGTACATCAGAACTCGACCTCTCTGAGGGTGAGGTCAAGCTGTTCATGATTTTCAACTATAACCGTATTTTTTTCTTCAGTTGGCATGGATAACAAGAAATCCGCAAATCCATTATTCGCCGGCTCTTTCTGGGTAAGCAAATCGTACTGGTCAACAGCGAGCACTACGACAACCGGAATGCCTCTCCTGGTAACGACTTGAGGAGCGCCTTGGAGAGCGCTGTCCACAACTTTAGAAAACTTGTTTTTCGCATCTTGAAGGGGCCATTGGGTCTGCATATTCACCTCCATGCGCGCAATTATCGGGCTAGATGTTCAGTCTAGCTTAATGTGCCTAAAATGACAAGTGAAATGGCAGAAACAGTAATTCTTAACGGCTTTTTCACTTGTTCCCGGATCCGCGAAGTTCGCCCACGAACTCCAGCAGATCTTTGGCCTTGCGCATAAGGCCCTGCAACTCCTCGTCGGTTTTGGTTATAAGCCCGTCGTTGCTCTTGGAGATATTGTGCACCTCGTCCACCAGGGAGGTGACCGCCTGGCTGGAGGCGGACTGCGCCTCCACCGCCTTGGCGATGGATTGCGCCTGGGCGGTGGTTTCCTTGACGATATCCCGCACTTCCGTGAGAGCGGCGACGGTGTCCTCGGACATCTTGTTGACCTTGTCAATGGCGGTCACCGCCTCCGCCATGCCGGACATGTTGACCTTGGCGAGATCCTGGATGGAGGTGATGGAACCGCGCACCTCCAGGGTGGCC
>Ga0082212_10006738_pt1 | contig 15348 bp, 9 predicted proteins | sample TergutNt197P3_FD_71548 | JGI IMG/M metagenome (GOLD analysis project Ga0082212, IMG submission 71548) | Neocapritermes taracua P3 segment gut microbial communities from Petit-Saut dam, French Guiana - Nt197 P3 | ecosystem: Host-associated > Arthropoda: Insects > Digestive system > Gut ...
CTTCCGAAAGCGGAGGCATGGATGCCGGAGCGCGCGAATTGGCACATGGATGTGCCACTGAGCGGAAAGGAAGCAGAAAAACGTCTTCTGAGCGCAAGGTCCTGAACTGTAACGCATACACAGAGTTGATTATCGTCTTATTGTCCATTAGTTGACCATTTTGACCTGAGTATGATATTATATCGCTGCTGAGGAAAACAAGCGGGTAAAACGGCAGCCACAGCTAACGATGTCACAACTCAATCTATGTTTGACCGTCGGATAAAGTCTACTGCAGACCTGTCCGTATCATAATTATGAACAGTGAACGGAGGTTACGCACATGATGTGGAAAGACAGCTACAGGACCGGTATCGATCTCGTTGACACTCAGCACAAGGAACTGTTCAACGTGATCGAGAAGCTCCTCATTATAGTCGAAGGCGAGGACGCGCAGGCGCGGAAGCAGGAGTGCATCAGCGCCATCACGTTCCTGAACGATTACGTCGTCAAGCACTTCACCGCCGAAGAGGAGTACCAGCAGTCAATTAACTACAGCGACATCGAAGCTCACAAGACCCTGCACCGGATTTTCATAAAGACGGTGGAGAACCTGTCGATAAGACTCTACAACTCTGATTTTGCAGTACCGGTCGTAAGGGAGTTCGGCGGTATCCTGACGACATGGCTGATCTATCATGTCATAGGAGTCGACCAGAAACTCAAAACGAACGAGCACCTGCATTTCGAAAAGGTGAACCCCTCTGCGAGCTATGCAGAGTGCTTTGCGCAAAGCGCGTCAACAACGCTGGAAGCGATGGCGGGGTTGCCCGCGGGCAATGTGACATTCGCGCCGTTTTCCGGTAAGGCCGACGATATCAGAGTCATGATCGGGCTTATAGGGCATCATGAAGGCGAAGCGATTTTCACATACTCGAAGGATATTGCGCTGAACCTCATCAAGGCCATGACGTCGATAGAACTCACGGATGTTGACGAACTTGTCTGGTCTGCGCTCTCCGAAACCACGAACATTATAAGCGGCAACGCATCGTCGCTCATCGCGGAAAGCGGAAAAACGATAGATATCACCACGCCGAAGATAATAAACGACTTTCCGAAGATCAACACTAAGTGCGACGGTTTCTATCTGGACACTGACTTCGGGAGCATGGCCGTATCGGTCAACGTAGAATAATAAGTGGTGCAGAGAAGAGCGCAGGCAAGACGCAGGCAGGGCGCAGTCAAAAGCACCGGTAATGAAATAACCAGGTAAGCAGACAAGGGGCGCAGAAAAGGGCGCAGTCAGGGAAGGTACATTACATGGCAAAGAAGCAGGCAGACTTTGAACAGCGCAGAAAAGCGGCGATGCTCGCCAGGATCGAACCCTGGCAGGACCGCGCCGCCGAACTGCTCGTTATCCTGCTGCTTTGCATACAGCCACTCTACCTCAACTCGAACAGGTATATAGAACTCACGAAGCACAAGTATGTATTCTTTATAGTATCCATATGCATAGCCCTGCTTGCCGCAGTCATCATCTGGACATACCGCCTGTCACGTTCGCCAGCCCTGCTGCCGCAGCTTAAGTTTTCCATTGCCGACTGGGCCGTGCTCGGCTTTGCGGCTGTGACGCTGCTATCCGCTATTCTTTCCCCGTTCAAAAACGAAGTCAACGTATGGGTCGGCATACCCGAACCCGAAGGCCGTTACGACGGAGCCATCACGCAGCTCTTCTATGTCGCCGCGTATTTCGTCATATCGCGCTGGTATAAACCGCGCGGGCGCGACTTTACGATATTCGGCATATCAGCCGTAATCATAGGGCTTCTCGGCATACTCCAGTTCTATGGTATGGACTTCCTGAAACTCTGGCCGAACAACGATCCGCAATACCATGTGGAGAACTTCTACCGGATATTCTTCCGCTCCACGCTAGGGAATATTGATATAGTATCCACATACGTGTGCGTGGCGATACTGCTTTGCGGCTTCTTCTTCGTGAGAGGCAGCAAGAAGAGGCTGCTCCCTCTGTGGCTCGCCGCCAGCGCCGCAAACTTCTGGCTTATGGAACTCGCAGGGGCGGACTCCGGGCGCGTGGGCGTACTGGTGGCGTCGGTGCTTGCGCTGCCGTTCATAGTTGAGAACCGCAGGACTATTGGGCGCTTCCTGATCCTGGGCGCGTCATGGCTCTGCGTGTACACGCTGCAGTTGAAGCTCTATGAGGCGGACGTCCTTGGCAGGCGGACCACGGAGAGCCTGCACCCGTACGTGTTGGTAATTGCCGTGCTGGTGGTCCTGGGCGCGCTGCTGTGGGCTATCAGTGGGAAAGGGCGAGACTCTTCCGGAGGGGTAAAGCTCGAGAGTTTTCCATTGCCGATGGCGTCGCAGGCGGCTGCGTCCACACCAGCACAGCAAAAATCCGCGTCCAGATCAGCACTCCTGTCATCCGAGCCAACACCCACTCCCGCGCCCGCTGACGCTGCAGCACCACTCACAACTGCCGCACCCGATGCCGCGCTTCCCCCGGACGCCGCATCGAGAGCAAAGCAGAGAAACCCCTACCTGACAAAATGGATCGTCGGCGCCGCGCTCATCGTAGTCTTCATCGCCGCAGGCTTCGCAGGGATAGAAGTCCTCGGAAAACGCGAAGCGGAAAAACCCAGGCCGTCGGGCATTATATACGAAGTACGGCAGATAATGCACGGCTACTATGACGACAGATACGGAAGCAACAGGTTCTTCATCTGGAAGAGCGCCCTGGAAGCATACCCCGAACACCCGGTCCTCGGCACGGGCCCTGACACATTCTACAACGCCTTACCCGAGGAAGCGCATGAGAAGTACAAAACGAACTACGATAAAGCGCACAACGAATACCTGCAAATACTGGTGTGCCAGGGCATTCTGGGGCTCCTTTGCTACGTTGTGTTCCTCGTTGGAATACTAGTCAAGGGCGTCGCAAAGGCGTTTACAAACCCTGTGCTTGCGGCTGTGCTCGTAGCCTTCTCCGGCTACTGCGTCCAAGCCTTCTTTAACATTAGCCTGCCAATCGCCAGCCAGACCCTCTGGGTGTTCGCGGGGATTATTATTTCCGCCGCCCGCAGCGGGCAAGAGCAAAAACAGTTGAGCTAATAGTAAGGGGGACAGAAACTCAACGTCATATTTTGCTGCACATTTACCCAAACACATTTACCCAAACTGTTGAAATCTTCAACAGAAAATGCTAAAATCAGTCGAATCGTATCGCAAATGGGGCATAATAAAGTTGAAAACCGGCTTAAAAACATTCCTGAAAACAAGAAAACGCTATCGCAAATCCATCCTGATGCTTGCGGACATCCTGCTGTTCGTCGCGAGCTACTTCTCGGCGTGGATCGTGATGATCAGGCGTATAACGCTGTCCGGCTATATACCGATGGTATGGACAGGCGCTGCGTGCTTTGTGGTCATATTCTTTGTTGTGTACCTGATCTTCGGCATGTACGAAAGCCTCTGGCGCTACGCCGAAGCCCATGAGTTCATCCAGTGCTTGATTGCGATGATAGCTGCCGCCGGAATATACGTCGGCGCTACGCTGGTGTTCATACAGCCGCCGAAATTCGTGAGCAGGATCCCCATAACCGTGTACTTCCTTTCGCTTATGCTTGCGGGGATTAGCACGCTTTTTTTACGCCTCGCGTACCGCGCCTACCGCACGACGCGACTGGGCGCCAAAACCTCATCCGGTATGAAAAAGGTTATGATCGTCGGCGCGGGCGAAACCGGCGACGCCGTGCTGAAAGAGTTCTCGCACGAGCCGGAGCACCGCTATGACGTTATATGCTTTGTGGACGATGACCCTGAAAAACTCGGGCGCAGGATACAGCGCGTGAAAGTCGCGGGAACCACAGCAGATATACCCCGCCTTGTAGACAGGCACGGCATAGACCTCATCATACTTGCGACGCCGACGGCGACGAACGCGGAAAAAAGCAGGATCACGCATATATGCTCCAAGACCAAGTGCCAGATAAAGAAAGTCCCCGGCTTGTTCTCCATTGTGACAGAAGCGCGGTCCATCATATCGCAGTTCAAGGACGTCAGCGTGGAAGACCTTCTCGGACGCGACGTCATCGACGTCGGGAACGGCGACTCATCATTCCTCGCGGGTAAAGTCGTCGTTGTGACAGGCGCGGGAGGCTCCATAGGCTCCGAGCTGTGCCGCCAGATCGTCAGACAGAAGCCAAAACGGCTCGTTATGATTGACATATGCGAAAACGGGCTGTATGATATTCAGCAGGATCTGCTGCGCGGAAGCAGCAGTAAAGTCTCGATCCACGCGGAAGTCGCATCGGTCCGCGACGAAGCGAAGATGGAAACGCTGTTCAGGCGCTACATGCCGGAAGTCGTGTACCACGCAGCAGCGCACAAACACGTGCCTCTCATGGAATCCGCTCCGGAGGAAGCCGTCAAGAACAACATCTTCGGCACACTCAACCTCGCGCGCTGCGCGGTCAGGCACCTTGTAAGCAGCTTCGTGCTGATATCCACCGACAAAGCCGTGAACCCCACAAGCGTGATGGGCGCCACAAAGCGCGTGTGCGAAATGATAGTGCAGTCCATGAACGGCGAGAGCGCTACATGTTTTTCCTCGGTGCGCTTCGGCAACGTCCTCGGCTCGAGCGGCTCTGTGATACCGCTGTTTGAAGACCAGATAGCCACCGGCGGCCCCGTCACTGTGACGCACCCCGACATCATCCGTTACTTCATGACGATATCGGAAGCCGTGAGCCTTGTGCTCTCAGCGGGGGAGCTCGCGCTTGGAGGCGAGATCTTCATCTTGGACATGGGCGAACCGGTGAAGATACTTGACCTCGCGGAGTCGATAATCCGCATGTCGGGATATGAGCCGTACAAGGATATTGACATCGAGTTCATAGGCCTGCGCCCGGGCGAGAAGCTTTTTGAAGAGCTCCTCATGAATGAGGAAGGGTTGAAGAAGACGCGCAACCAGAAGATTTACATCGGATCCCCGCTGGATATTTCCTCGGATGATTTGTTCAGGTCCCTGGACACGCTCAAGGGGCTGGCGGATGGGAATAATACAGCGGAGGTCGTGAGGATCCTGCACGGGCTTGTGCCTGAGTACGGGGAGTCCGGGGGTTAGGAGTTCAGGATATGGGTAACGAGCAAATGCGCAGGGTGATTCCACTTTCGACCCCGACCATGAACGGGACGGAAATCAATTATATTACCGAAGCGATCGAGACGAACTGGGTCGCGCCGCTTGGGCCACACGTGGACGCATTCGAGAAGGAGCTGGCCGCCTACGTTGGTGTGGGGCATGTCGCCGCGCTCTCATCGGGCACCGCGGCCATTCACCTGGCGCTGAAAGCTACCGGCGTATCCGACGGCGACGTCGTCTTCTGCTCGGACATGACGTTCGCCGCCACATGCAACCCGATAAAGTACGAGCGCGCGATTCCTGTGTTCATTGACAGCGAGCCGGAAAGCTGGAATATGTGCCCCAAGGCTTTGGAGAGGGCGTTCGGGAAGTACCCGAAAGTGAAGGCGGTCATCGTGGTGAACCTTTATGGCACGCCAGCGAAACTCCGCGAGATCGCTGAGATCTGCGCCCGGCATGGGACGCCTTTGATCGAGGACGCGGCAGAGTCCATTGGCAGCAGGCTGGAAGGCCGGCAGACGGGCAGCTTCGGGTATATCGGCATACTGTCGTTTAACGGGAATAAAATCATTACTTCATCCGGCGGCGGGGCGCTGCTATGCGATGACGGGGATATCGTCAAAAAGGCCCGGTTCCGGGCTACGCAGTCACGTGACCATGCCCGGCATTACCAACACAGCGAGCTGGGGTATAATTACCGAATGTCCAATATCTGCGCGGGTATTGGACGTGGTCAACTGACCACGTTAGGTTTGAGGATAAAGCAGAAGACCGGGATTTACAGCAGATATGAAGAGGCGTTTCGGGATAATGAGTATATCGACATGAACCCCGTGCCGGCCGGTTGCGAGCCAAACCACTGGCTTTCCTGCCTGACGCTTAAAGAGGGGGGTCCGGCAAGCGTCATACGGGTGATGGAGGGGCTGGAGGGCGAGCGTATCGAGACGAGGCCGATTTGGAAGCCCATGAGTATGCAGCCGTATTACGGCGGCTGTGATTTCATCACGAGCGCGAATACGGCTGTCGATGCGGATATTTTCAGGCGCGGGATGTGCCTGCCTTCGGATGTGAAGATGACTGTTGACGAGCAGGCCCTCGTATGCGGGTTGATAAACAGTATGGCGGGATAATGGCGGGATAATGGCGGGACGCGCTTTTATGGGTTTACCACGTTGTATGATAGCAAAATGGCAAGTTCCCCGCAGGTTTCAGGTGTTCCGGACCACAAGGTAACCACTTCACGCCCCGCCGCCATAAACGCAGCGGACGTCCTTCCTCAGCGACTCGAACCCATTGCTTTCAATCGCTTCGCGTATACGGGCCATCAGGGTGTTGTAGAAGTAGAGGTTGTGGAACACCGCGAGGCGCATAGCGAGCAGCTCGCCCGCTTTGAACAGATGGCGTATGTAGGCGCGCGAGTGATCCCGGCACACAGGGCAGCCGCAGAGCACGTCGATCGGGCCGCAGTCATCCTTGTAGGCCTCGTTTAGTATGTTGATGCTGCCGCTCCCGCCCCATGTAAAGAAACGCCCGTGGCGGCCGTTCCTCGCGGGGAGTACGCAGTCGAACAGATCCACCCCGCGCGCGACCGCTTCGACGATGTTACGGGGGGACCCGACGCCCATGAGGTACCGGGGGCGGTCTTTAGGCATGTGTTCCTCGACGGTTTCTATTGTGTCGTACATCTCCTGCTCGGACTCGCCGACAGCAAGCCCCCCGATAGCGTACCCGGGAAGCCCCAGCCCGGCGATGCGTTCCATATGCGCGACCCGCAGGTCGGGGAACGTCGCGCCCTGATTGATACCAAACAGCATTTGCCCCGGCGTCACCGCGCCCGGGGCTGAGTTTTGTTTTATCTGCTCGTCACGGCAGCGCACGAGCCAGCGGTAGGTCCTTTCGCAGGATTTCTCCACGTAGTCACGGGGCGACGGGATTTTTACGCACTCATCGAACGCCATGGCTATATCCGACCCGAGGTTTGACTGTATGCGGATGCTATCCTCGGGGGACATGAATATCTTACGCCCGTCCACGTGCGACCGGAATGTCACGCCTTCCTCGGTTATTTTCAGGCGGAGAGGGGATTGGGCCGCTTGGGTTGCCGGGAGGCCCTTCTTCCCGGCGTTCTGGAAACGGCGGCCTGCCAGCGAGAATATCTGGAACCCGCCGCTGTCGGTGAGCAGCGGGCCGTTCCACGCCATGAATTTATGCAGGCCGCCCAGCGACCGGATGAGCCCGTCGCCGGGGCGGATGTGCAGGTGGTACGCGTTTGAGAGCGCGACCTGACAGCCGGCGGCGGCGAGGTCGGCGCCCGAAAGCGCGCCTTTTATCGCCGCCTGCGTCGCTACGTTCATGAATGCGGGCGTTTGGATCGTGCCGTGGTCGGTTTTCAGCTCGCCCCTGCGCGCCCGCCCTTGTTCCGCAATCAGTTTGAAACCGTTCATGTTTAACCTTGTACCACATAGCCTGACCGCATGTCAATACTTGGTAAACGTCGATTAGATCCCACCACCAGCATTGGTTAAGCCTCACACGGTCCGGTCAGGCGTTGTGAGTGCATTCCGTAAGCGGAGCGCTTTAGTCAGCGGCTACCTTGATATAATACCCCAAGCCATGTATAATTGCCGTTGGCTTCCGTAAAAACTTGCGAAGGGGTTGTGGAATGCTTCTCATAAAAGGCGGGACGGTACACGGGACCGGGCTTGGTACCTCCGACGTGCTCACACGCGACGGGAGGATCCAAAGCATAGCCGGAAACATCACGGCCACAGGCGGTATGGAAGTGCTCGACGCTTCGGGGCTCTACGTGGCGCCCGGGTTTATCGACATGCACGTACACCTCCGCGAGCCGGGCTATGAGTATAAAGAGGATATCATGACAGGCGCGGCGGCGGCGGCGGCGGGGGGAGTAACGACTTGCTGCTGCATGCCGAACACATCCCCGGTAGCCGACAACGGCGGGGTTATAAGGTACATAATTGAAAGGGCGGCGAATGCGGCGGTCCGCGTGCTCCCGTACGGCGCTGTCACCATAGGCCAGAGGGGTGGGGAACTCACCGATTTTGCGGATCTGGTGCTGGCAGGTGCGGTAGGGCTGTCCGATGACGGGAACCCCATCCAGAGCGCGGACGTGATGCAACGCGCGCTCAGAGAGGCGCAACACTGCGGCGTCCCCATAATCAGCCACTGCGAGGACGCGGATATAGTGAAGGACTTCGCTGTCAACGAGGGCGAGGTTTCGCGTGAACTGGGGATCGAAGGCCGCCCTGCGGCCGCTGAGGAGATTATGGTAGCCCGGGACGCGCTTTTCGCAGAGGAGACCGGGGCGAGGGTGCATATCGCCCACGTGAGCACGGCGGGCGCGGTCGATATCATACGCAAAGCAAAAGCGGCAAATATAAGGATAACGGCGGAGACCTGCCCGCAGTATATAACCCTCACGGAAAGGGCGATACTCAGCCGGGGCGCGCTCGCGCGCGTCAACCCGCCGCTGCGGACGGAAGCCGACGTCAAAGCAATCGTCGAAGGTCTCGTTGACGGCACGATCGACGCCATCGCGACAGATCATGCCCCGCATTCCAAGGAAGAAAAGGACCGCCCCCTTGAGGGGGCCCCCAGCGGGATGATTGGACTGGAGACTTCGCTCGCGATCGCGTTGACGTTCCTTTACCACAGGGGAAAAATGACACTTGATAAAATAGTCGCGCTCATGTCATCAAACCCGGCCGGGATACTCGGCATTGAAGGCGGGGAGCTGAGGGAAGGCGCGCGGGCGGATATCGCGATCTTCGACCCACGCGAGGAATGGGTCGTCGAACCCGGGAAGTTCAGGTCGAAAGCGCGTAATACACCTTTTTCGGGCATGAAACTGCGCGGCAGGGTGAAGTACACGATATTCGGCGGGAGAGTGGTGTACCGGGATCAAGGTGCACAGTGAAAGGGACGAAAGGGGCGGAATTATTATGTCATTCGACAGGTTGCAGGAGAAAATCGACGATATGCAGAACCCCACGGTCGTCGGGCTAGACCCGGCGCTGGAGCACATACCGCCGTATATTATGGAGAAGCATATAGAAAAGCATGGCGAAACGCTCTGGGCCGCAGCCGTCGCCGTCTGCGAGTACAATACGCTGCTGATCAACATGCTGCACGACATCGTCCCCGCTATCAAGCCGCAACTGGCATTCTATGAGGCACTGGGGACGGAAGGGATGGTCACGTTTGAAAAAACATGCAGCTATGCAAAATCAAAGGGGATGTACATAATAGGCGACGGGAAGCGCAATGACATAGGCTCCACGGCGGAAGCCTACAGCTCAGCATACCTCGGAACTGTAAAAGTCGGGGGGAAGGAACACCGCCCCTTTGAAGTAGACGCGCTGACCGTAAACGCATATCTCGGGTCTGACGGGATCAGGCCGTTCCTTGAGGCCGCAATCAAGTATGATAAAGCCATATTCGCGCTTGTGAAGACCTCAAACCCTTCCGCCGGAGAGCTTCAGGACCTGTGTCTGGTGAAGGAAGGAAAACAAGGAATGAAAGGAAATCAAGGTAAGGAGAAAGTGGGGCGCAGTACGGGGTCGAATGAACCCGAAACCGCGCTATACGTTGCGGTTGGGGATCTTATGGAGGAAATATCAGGGGAAACAGCAGGGAAATACGGCTATACCCGCGTCGGCGCGGTCGTCGGGGCGACATATCCTGAGGAAATCGGATATTTGCGTTCGAGGCTGAAAAAAACCTTCTTCCTTATCCCGGGATATGGCGCTCAAGGAGGTTCCGCTGAAGATGTGGCGCGTGCCTTTGATGAAAACGGGAGGGGCGCGATAGTCAACGCGTCGCGCTCGATAATAGCGGCATGGAAAAAGCAAGACGGCGACCCCGCCACTGCAGCGCGGCATGAGGCGCTGCGGATGAGGGAGAAACTCCGCAAGGCAATTTATGCAATCGAGTGACCGCAGGGGAGGAAATCGGTGCAATCAAATGACCGCAGTAGATGTAGACGGTGCAATCGGATGACCACAGAGAGGTATCCGGTGCAATCGGATGACCACAGGGGCGGTAAACATTGCAATCGAGTGACCACAGGGGACGCAATCAGTACTATCGGATGACCGCAGGGGAGTTTATCATTGCAATCGGATGACCGCAGGAAGGGAACATATGGTTCAATAGCGTTAACTACAGCAGCATTAATACAGTACATGTGCAACATATGTGCAGACCGAGGAAACAGCCGACCATATAAAATGGTCGGCTGAATTGATATCGTTGGCTTATCGCGCGAAACCGTTGCAATTGCAGCGTTAAATCACAAGCTTGTCTGAATGCCATTAAGGCTCTCATTGAGATTCTCAAGCAGTGCGCGGCACTTTTCCAGCTTCTCCCGTTCGGCGTTTACTACTTGTTCCGGGGCCTTGCTAACGAAACTTTCATTGGAGAGTTTCTGCCCGTAGCGGGAGATATCCGCTTCAACCTTTGATATCTCCTTCTCGATACGCTGCCGCTCCTTTATGGGGTCGATAAGCTCTGAAAGGGGCATGTATAGCCTCGCGTCGCCTGTGGCGACTGAGACGAACTTGCTGATATCGGCCGGGGTATCACGGGAAATCGTAATATCACCGGCATATGCGAGCTTGCCCAGATATGCGCGTCCGGCTTCGAAAACATCAGGTTTCTCAGTTACTATAGTTAAACCGGGCTTTTTGGAGGGGGGTACGTTCATCTCGGCCCTGCGGGCGCGTACGGCGCGTACGGCGTCAATGATCGACTCGAAATCGGCCTCCTCCCTAGGGAAGCTGAAAGCATCGGAGTATTCGGGATACTTGCGTATCATCAGCACAGCATCAGACTTACCGTCTACCGCCGGGCCGGACCGGGCGGACGTGCCTTCATGGGGCAGGGCCTGATAAATCTCCTCCGTTATGAACGGCATGAAGGGATGCAGCAGCGTAAGGATCTCGGTGAGGATGTAAAGTAACATCTTCTGAGTGTTCAGTACATTATCGGATATAGTAGACCCAGCAATCGAGTCAGCAGAACCGGAAATGGCAGCCGATGAACCCTGAGTTTCCGCGCCCGAACCCTGAGCTCCCGCCCCCGAACCCTGAGTTCCCGCGCCCGAATCCTGCAAGCGGGGCTTAGTCAGCTCGATATACCAGTCGCAGAAAACATCCCAGATGAAATCATATATCTTGGAGGCCGCGACGCCAATCTCGAACTTCTCGAGGTTGAGGCACATTTCCCCCGCCAAAGTGTTCAGCTTGGAAAGTATCCACTTATCCTCAAGTTCAAGCGAATCCGGCAGCTCAATCCTGTCAATTGTTATGTTCATGAGGACGAACCTGCTGGCATTCCATATCTTATTCGCGAAATTACGCATAGCCTCGCAGCGTTCCGGGTAGAAACGGATATCATTGCCCGGGCTGTTGCCTGAGATGATGTTGAAACGCAGCGCATCGGCGCCGTAAGTCTCGATCAGGTCGATTGGGTCGACCCCGTTGCCAAGCGACTTGCTCATCTTTCTGCCCTCGGAGTCACGTATGAGGCCGTTGATGAACACAGTATGGAACGGCGCCTGCTTCATATGCTTCATACCTGAGAAAATCATGCGCGCGACCCAGAAAAAGATTATGTCGTATCCAGTCACAAGCACGTCGGTCGGGTAGAAGCGCCTGAGATCCTCCGTATCGTCAGGCCAGCCAAGCGTTGAGAAAGGCCACAAAGCTGACGAGAACCAGGTATCGAGGACGTCCTCGTCCCTTGATATATGGCGGTTTCCGCAGGCCCCGCACTTCTCCGGGTCCTCGCGGGTGACCGTTACATGGCCGCAGTCGCAATACCAGGCCGGAATCCTGTGGCCCCACCAGAGCTGACGGGATATGCACCAATCCCGGACGTTCTCCATCCAGTGGGAGTAGATTTTGGTAAAACGCTCAGGGACGAACCCGATCCCCCCGTTTTCGACTACTTCGATAGCCTCGGCAGCCAGCGGCTTCATACTTACGAACCACTGCTCGGACGTCAGCGGCTCGACATTCGTCTTGCAGCGGTAGCACGTGCCGATGTTATATGAATGCGGGACGATTTTTGCGATCAATCCGAGCTCTTCGAGGTCCGCAAGGACCGTGCGCCTGGCCTCATAGCGGTCGAGCCCGTTGTACTTCCCTGAGTTGATTATCCTTGCGCCCTCGTCCATCACAAGTATCCGGTCGAGATTATGCCTCTGCCCGACCTCAAAGTCGTTTGGATCGTGGCACGGGGTTATCTTAACGCATCCTGTGCCAAAATCTTTGTCGACATACTCATCCGCGATGATTGGGATTTCGCGGTCCATGAGCGGCAGCATGACGGTTTTCCCAATCAAGTGGCTGTAACGCCTGTCGTGTGGGTGCACTGCGATAGCCGTATCGCCGAGCATCGTCTCCGGGCGTGTTGTCGCCACAACAAGGTGACTGCCGGTGAAAGGTGTTGCAATATCAGAAGAAACAACAGACTCCGCATGATGGTCATGCCCAGAAGAAAGCGGGTCATCAGAACCTATCAAAGGATACATAATGTGCCACAAGTGGCCTTCGTAATCCTCGTGCTCGACTTCGGCGTCGGAAAGCGCTGTCGCGCAGTTGGGGCACCAGTTGATTATACGATTCCCTTTATATATAAGCCCGTCCTCGTAAAGCGAAACGAAAACCTCGCGGACGGCCCTTGAGCACCCATCGTCCATGGTGAAACGCTCGCGGCTCCAGTCGCAAGAGCTGCCGAGTTTTTTGAGCTGGTCGACTATACGCCCCCCGTATATATTCTTCCACTCCCATACGCGCCCCAGGAACTTCTCACGGCCCAAATCGTGGCGGGTTTGACCCTCATTGCGAAGTTCCTCCTCGACCCTGATCTGAGTCGCGATTCCGGCGTGGTCCGTGCCGGGTACCCATAAGGCGGCAAACCCCTGCATCCGCTTGAAGCGTATAAGGATATCCTGGAGGGTGTTGTTGAAGGCATGGCCCAGGTGGAGCTGGCCGGTGACGTTTGGCGGGGGGATGACGATGGTGAACGGTTTTTTCCCGGGATCCATCGAGCCGGTGAAGTACCCGCCGTCAGTCCACATTTTGTAGATTTTGTCCTCTACAGTTTTTGGGTCATACACTTTCTCAAGCTCAAGCATAACAAACACCTCCAGGCTTTGCCACAAACATCGGTGTCACACTTCACACGGTCACTTGCGTCAGGCGCTGCAACTGCATTCCTTCCCGCATGTAAAAGCGTCCATGTCTTATACATGCGGCGCTCCGCATCCTTGCTCCGCTTACGGAATGCACTTACAACGCCTGACCGGACCGTGTGAAGTGCAGCAACATCGGTAAATGATGATTTTAGAACATCCGTGCCGTATTGTCAATCAAATTTAAATGTGGTATCATGAATATGTCCGGAATGTGTCCGGAAAACTCATTATATGTAAGCAACTCTACATGTCAGGATAAAAAGAGAGGGAGGTCCCGCCAGAATGAATGAAACACTGAAAATAGTTGCGGAACGCTTTTCCTGCCGCGATTTCAAAGACACGCCGGTTACGGATGAACAGATGCAGGCCATATTGAAGGCCGCGCTTGCCGCACCCAGCGGGGGCGACAGCCAGCCCTGGCAGATTGTTGTCGTGGGCGATAAAGCGCTGATCGAGGAGTATGACGCCGACGGGATGGGGATGCTGGCCGCCGCCGAGGATAAAATGATGTACGACCGTATGATGAGCAGGGGGGGGAAGCTGCTCTACAACGCCCCCTGCTTGGTGCTCATACTCTCTGACGGACTGCCGAGGGCCGCTATGGACTGCGGGATATTGAGCCAGACCATGGCGATAGCGGCAGGGTCGATCGGGCTTAATAGCTGCATAGTCGGCTTGGCGGGGCTACCCCTTGTAGGGCCGAATGGGGAAGACTACAAAAAACGCATGAAATTCAAGGATGGGTTCGAGTTCGCGATAGGGATCCTCCTCGGCACAGCCAACACGTCAAGTAAGCCGCACGATATCGACATGGGGAAAATCACGTATGTTTAAATCCAGGCTTTCCACGCGGTTCCGCCGTGTGAACATCCTGATATTCGCAGTGGCATTCTGCATCATGACGGCAATCATGCTGCTGCTGTTCGACAGAATGTTCTCGTCGGTCTCCTCAGACCATGCAAAGCAGTACGCTGCAAGCTCAGCGGGGGCGTTGCACGCGCACGTCGACAGGAACGTCTGGATCGTCGCGAAGCTCGCAAGCTCGCAAGCGATCACGGACTGGATGCGCGACGAGGAGGATGCGGGAAAGAAAGCGTTTGCGTTCCGGGAAATGGAAAATATGCTCGGCGAACTCTACAGTACAAACCTCTATATCGGCCTTGAGGCCTCGCGCAACGAGTACGAGGTGATAATAGGCTCTGCGGCGGCCGCCCCTGAGCCGTTCGACAGGCTTGAGATATCAAACCCTATCGACGCATGGTACTTTGAAAGCTTAGCGTCGGGAAGGGAGTACGTCGTGAAGCTCGGCATCGACTTGGTGCAGCAGCAAAAGCGGGTATGGATCGACTACAATGTGTTCCATGAGGGCGAGCTGCTGGGGGTGATAAGCACCGGGCTCGCGTTTTCGCATGTGCTGGATGAACTGTTCACGCATTTCCCGAGCGAACACATGCGCGGCCTCATAATCGACGGCAGCGGCCGCATCCAGATGGACAGCTCGCATATAAACGACAGTGAACACCTGAAAGGCGACTACACAGTGCGGGTGGACGAAGAATTCGCCGGTACCCCTTTGCTCACGGAGCTGGAGGTATACCTCGCCGGGACCGGCGGGTACCACGAGGTTCCGGGTGAGCTCAGGACTGTGGAGCTGCAGCGCGACCGCTACAGGTTCCTGTCGATAGCCCCGGTGGTATCGTCGGACTGGTCTGTAGTAGTGCTGTCCAGGGGACTGTCGGGGCTCGAAACGGTGTACTTCGTGCAGATACTCATCGCGGCGCTCACCCTGCTGCTCATCTTCGCGGTGGTAATGAGCGCGGTGAACTACCGCCTGGTATTCACGCCGCTGTTCAAGCTGGGGCGCAGCCTCAACAATCTCAGGGGGGGGAAGGGGGGGGGGGGGGGGGGGGGGGGGGGGGGGGGGGGGGGGGGGGGGGGGGGGGGGGGGGGGGGGGGGGGGGGGGGGGGGGGGGGGGGGGGG
>Ga0082212_10006739_pt1 | contig 15347 bp, 15 predicted proteins | sample TergutNt197P3_FD_71548 | JGI IMG/M metagenome (GOLD analysis project Ga0082212, IMG submission 71548) | Neocapritermes taracua P3 segment gut microbial communities from Petit-Saut dam, French Guiana - Nt197 P3 | ecosystem: Host-associated > Arthropoda: Insects > Digestive system > Gut ...
TTCCAACATTTTTCTCATTATGCCTACCCCTTCCGTTTGGTTGACATAATTTTATCAGATGCCTTTTCCTCTGTATTCCCTCTATTTTCTTTCATGCGGTTGCCCTGGGAGTAAAATGCTTTTGCCTTGACGCTGCGGCCTCTCCTGTGGTAAAATGCCGGTATGGAACAGATCATGATGACAGTCGAGGAATTGGACAGGCTGCTCGCCCTGGCAGACGGCGACGCGGCCTTGGTTTTTCTGTCCGGCAAGCGGGGGCGCGAGCCGTCTCTCGGCGAAACCCGGCTGCGGGAAGCGCGGAGAAAACTCGCCGGCGCGGGGATGCTCCCGTCCTCTTTTTCGGAACGGCCCTCCTACAGCACGGGGGAAATCGCGCAAGGCAAACTGACCGACCCCGGGTTCCGCGCGGTGGTCGATGAAACGGAACGGATCCTGGGCAAGGCGCTGGCTCCCTCCGACCTGCAAACGCTCTATTCCATCAGCCGCTGGCGCGGTCTGCCGCCCGACGTCATGCTGCTGCTGCTAAACCATTGCGCCGGAGAACGGGGAAACAAGCCGCTGACGGTACGCCGGCTGGACAGGGAAGCGGCGGTCTGGGAACAGGAAGGGCTTATGGACTTGGCGGCGGCGGAGCGGCACATCCAAACAAAAGAGGCGTCCCGCGAGATGTCGTCGCGGGTGTTTCAAAGCCTCGGCATCTTTGGGCGGGAACCGTCCGCGACCGAAAAAAATTATGTCGCGTCTTGGCTCGCGCTGGGGTTTACCTTGGAGGCCGTCGCGCTGGCCTATGACAAAACGGTCGTCAATACCGGCAGGCTTGCCTGGGGATATTGCGACAAGATTTTGCGGCGCTGGCACGAAAAAGGATGGCATACGCCGGAACAGATTGAGACCTACGACAAAAAGCCGTCTCCCGCAAAGGGCGGCGAAGTGACAGGAAGCTACGACCGCACAAGAGAAGCGCTCAGGCGCGTGAAGGGGGAGTGACGAGATGGACCCCCGCCTAATGGCAAAGGCGCGGCGCGAATTGGCGCGGGACGCGGCCGCGCACCGGAAGCGCCGCGCGGCGCTGCTCGAACAGTTTTACGCCGGCGAACCGCGCCTAGAGGAAATGGACGAGCGGATACGGCGCGTTTTTCTTGACGCGCTGTCAAACCCCGTACCCGGCGCGATGGAGAAGGCCGCCGGTGAAAGCCTGGAATTGCAGCGGGAGAGGGTTGCCATACTGGCGTCTATGGGCCTGCCGCCCGATTTTTTGCAGGACTCGCCCCTCTGCCCGGTCTGCGGGGACTCCGGCTATGCCGAAAAGGAACCGTGCGGCTGTCTGCTGGAACGCTGCCGGTCGCTTCAAACCGCGGAACTGTCCAGTTTGCTGGACTTAGGGGGACAGACCTTTGAAAGCTTCAAAGCGGAGCGCTTTTCCGAGGCGGTTGACTTCAAGCAGAACGGCTCGCCCCGGCAGAATATGGAAGACATCCGCGACCTCTGCTACAATCTATGTCGCAAATTTGACAAATGGTCTCGCAACCTGCTCTTTTCCGGACCGCCCGGCACCGGAAAAACATTCCTCTCGGCCTGCGTGGCGGGAGCGATAAGCGATCGCGGGTTTTCGGTGGTATATGACACCGCCGTCCGGCAACTCGCCCAGATGGAATCGCAGCGCTTCGGGCGGGGTGGCGAGGATGCCGAAGCAACAGCAGAACGGTTGAAAATGTGTGATCTTCTCATTATTGACGATCTAGGCGCGGAGTTCATAGGGCCGTTCGCGCAGTCCGCGCTGCTTGACCTCGTCAACACCCGCCTCGTCGCCGGAAAGAAAATATTGATTAGTACCAACCTCGGCCGGGCCGACGTCCGCGCGCGCTATTCGCCCGCGCTGGCGAGCCGGCTGGAGGGCGAGTTTTTGTGGCTGGATTTTTTCGGGGAGGACTTACGGCTCAAGAGATGAGACAGTCGGGAAGCGCGGCTTTGAGTTCCTCCCGTTGCGCCTCGCCCACAGGGTTGGCGCCTATACACAGGTTTGACAGTTTTGCCAAACCCATCAGCGGAGTGATGTCTTCGATGTAGTTTCTGGATAAAGACAGGGTTTCTAAGTTTTGCAAATCTCTCAATGCGTAGAGGCCGCTGATCCTATTGTTTTCAAGGGTCAGATAGGTTAGGTTTTTCAGGTCCCACAGCGCGTTGATGTCATTGATATGGTTCTCGTTCAGGTTTAGCCATGTCAAATTTGACAAACCGCCCAGCGGATAAATGTTACTGATTTGGTTGTTCGGTAAATTCAATTCTTTTAGGCCGGTCATATCTTTCAGAAACGCAAGATCACCGAGGGATTGATTGCCGATCCCCAGCGACTCCAAATGGGGCATATGATTGAGAAACCTGAAATCCCGGATAGGCTCGTTGCTTCCTATGTAAAGGGTTTTTAAGTTTACTAGATTCTCCAGCGGGTTTAGGTCGCTGACCGCACAGCCGATGTTCAGATACGTCAAATTTGTCAGATATGCTAAAACGCTTATATCCGTAATATATCCGGACTCCAACGTTAAACTTCCAGCTTGGTAAAATATTTCAGCGGCTCGGTATCGGCGTCGGTAAGGATTTCGCTGAGGTTGGTTTTCGGCGTCACCGTAAAACTAAGGACAGTACTGTCGGTGCTGTATTCAACGCCTTTTATCGTAACCGCTGACGGCGCGGGCCTTGGCCCTAAGTACAAAGTCTTGGTGCTTTCATCCCATGAGGTCACGCCGTCGCAAAGCGCTTCGCCGACGGCCCGCGCCGGTATGTATGTGATACCTCCCAGCATAAACGGATTGATCGGGATCCCGGCTGCGCTTTGGTCGATCAGCTTCCCATTGGCTATAACTTTGATGTCGTCGTAGAGTACATTGATTTGCTTGTAGGTTACGGCCCCGATGGCCGGGACGATGGCGTAGCTGATGACAAACATGAGCAGCATTCCCAATAGCGTGTAGCGTGCTTTTGCGCTTCGTTGCATATCTTGCGGCCCCTTTTCTTTTTTGTTTTCACACAAACGGCCCCCCGTCGCCAGACGAGGGGCCGTTGCCTTGCCTTAATGGTCGCTCAAAACCCTTTCGAGGTTGATAATCAGCTTGTTGCCGTGGTCGGTGCGGGCGATGCTTTTGATGTAGCGGTTGGGGGTGCCCGTCTTGACGCCGGCGGGGTCTCCGATCTGGTCGTCGTCAATGGTCAAGACGTCACGGATGGTGTCGATAATCAGTCCGATCGAATTGTCGTCCTGCATCACGACGATGATGCTTGTCCGTTCGTCATACTCCCTCGGAGGCTTGTTAAAGCGCAGCCGCACGTCCATCACCGGGGTGATCTTGCCGCGAAGATTAATCAGCCCCTTAATATAGGAAGGGACGTCCGGCACTTCGGTGATCGGCGACACTTGGATTATTTCTAAAACATAGTCGATCTCCATGCCGTATTCCTCGTCGCCCACGCTGAACGTAAGGTACATGCCCTGCGTTTCGCCGCTGGCTAACATCTCGTTGAATTCATCCATTTGGAAACACCCTTTCTCGGATTTATTAGCGTGTCACGCTCAGTGGGTGAGGGATTTAACGTCAATGATAAGGGATATGCTGCCGTCGCCCAGCAGAGTACAGCCGGCAATGCCGTAGATGTCGCCGATCCGTTCGGTGATAAAACTGGGGATGGGTTTGACAACGGCTTGCTGCTCGCCCACCATCACGTCGGCGAAGACGCAGGTCATATAGTCGTCGTCCTCGATCATAATCATGATGCCGTCCTGGAAGTTGGTAACCTCGGTATCGACGTTGAACAGCTGGTGCAGGCGCACGATGGAGAAGCACTCGCCGCGGTACATAATCATCTCCTTGCCGTCCGGGTCGATAACAATGTCGTCCATATTGGGTTTGAACGCCTCGCGGATGTTTAAGGTGGGGATGAGATAATTGTTCTTGCCCACGCTGATTTCAATCGACGCCAGAATGGCCAGCGTCAGCGGGATGCGGATATTGACCGTCATGCCCTGGCCGGGGGTGGAGTCGAGATCGACCGTGCCGCCGACCTTCTCAATATTTTTCTTCACAACATCCATGCCCACGCCGCGCCCCGAAAGTTCGGTGACGGCCTCGTTGGTCGAGAACCCCGGCAGCATGATGAACTGATAAATATCTTTATCGGTATACTCGTTTTCCGGCCGGGTCATCAGGCCCGCCGCCTTGGCTTTATCGACGATCTTATCGCGGTTCAGGCCGCGCCCGTCGTCGGTACAGGAGATGATGACGTCGGAACCGGAGTTGCGCGCCTCGAGAACGATCCGTCCGGCGGGGTTTTTCCCGGCGGCGATCCGCTCGTCGCGGTTGCTCTCCAGACCGTGATCCATAGAGTTGCGGATGATATGCATCAGCGGGTCGGAGAGGTTGTCGATGATGTTTTTGTCCACCTCGGTCTCCTCGCCCAGGATGACAAGTTCCGCTTCCTTGCCCAGTTTCTTGCCGGTGTCGCGCACGATCCGCGACATCTTATGGAAGGTGGAGGAGATGGGCAGCATACGAACCGACATGATGATGCCCTGCAACTCGCCGGTGTTTTTTAAGAGTTGCCCCGACGCTTTTTCAAAATTGTCGAGCTGCAGCCCGACAAGGTCGGGGTTGTTGACGACCATCGAGACGGAGATTACGATCTCGCCCATCAAATCCATCAGCTTATCGAGTTTATCGACATTGACGCTGATAAAATTCTGCTTAATCTCGCTGACAACCGGGAGAGGGGCGTCGTCGGCCTGCATAGATTTTTTCTGGGGCGGTTGCGGCGGCGGGGCGGCTTTAACAGGCGGCGGCGCGGGCGTGGGTTCCGGCTGGACCGGCGCGGACATGGGTTCCATCGGTGTCACCTCCGTTTTTGCCGGGGCGGGGGCAGGAGCGGCTGCCTCGGGGGCGGGAACCGCCGCCTTGCCGGGTTCGCCCGACAGTTCAAAATATTTTACAAAAAGCGCTTCCGATACGACGGCTCTGATCTCTTCGATCGAAGCGTTCGTATACATCGTAATCATAACGCCGCTGGCGATGATCTCGTCGGAGCAGTCCTCCAGAAGGTCGGCCGGAACCGTCTCGATGCGGTCCGCGTAGTCGCTCAGGGTGTTGACGATCTGGTAAGCGCGGATGTTTTCCATCTTGCAACCGTCGTCAAAGACGATCTTGCAATGGTAGCAGCTAAGACCGTCCGGCCCGGGGGCCGCGGCCTGCGCTTCCGCCGCGGGCGGCGCCGCCGTCTCCGGGCCGGCTTCCGGCTCGGGGGCGCTTTTGCCCGACAGGACGTCCATATATTTTGCGATACGGGTCAAAAGTTCGGAGGTATCGCCGTCCGACGGCCTGCCCGACTGTATTTTCGCCACTTCCTGCTTGAAAAAGTCTACCGCGTTGAGGCAAATATCGGCGATCACGTCGGAGTTGATCTCGGTGGTGTGGTGATCGCGGATATAGAAGAACATGTCCTCAATGTGGTGTCCCAGCAGAGAGATCGGCTCATACTCCATCATAGCCGCCGAACCTTTGATGGTGTGCATGATACGGAAGATCTCGTTGATGTGTTCCTCCGTGAAGCCGCCAAGGCTCTCGCATTCGATCAGGATCTCTTCCAAGCGCTCGGTTAGCTGGACATTTTCAAAGATAAACATTTCCAGCATGGGATCGTTGGCCATATGGCATACACCCGCCTTTACAAGATAAATGAATGATTGAGAATACCCATTATAAGGACTGTTCCTCCAAATAGAGGGCGATCAGCATATCCACCACCCGCCCGTAACTCCGCACGCCCTCGGACTGCCCCATCGACTGCAAATACGCGTTATTTACCGCTTCGGCCGTTTCGCGCAGCGGGCCGTCGTACCTGGCCCAGGCCTCGCGGTTGCGGCGGTAATCCTCCGGCGCCGGCCCTTCGGACAGGGCCGACCACAGAAGCGACCTGTGCCGCGGATCGGTGATCGCGTTGTTGCAGTAGGTAAAGGCCATCAGAGCGCCGGAATAGCGAAAGATCGGCTCGCCGCTCTCCATACAGGCTAAATAGGCAACGAGGTTCGCGTCCTCCTCCGGAGCGAAGCCCAGCCTGTGCGCCATCTCGTGGCACATGACGGAGGGCAGGAACGGGTCTGTATTGACCGTGTTGACAACCGCTTCGCCGGTAAAGGGGACATAAATGCCGGAAATTCCGAGCATTCCCAAAACCGGGTACGAAAAGGCGCGTTTGGGAGGGGGAACGGCGGCTTTGCCAAACAGTCCGGGATACCGGCCGGCCAGCGCTTTCACAGACCGCGCCGCTTCGGGCGCCAAAGCGTCAAATCCCCCGGCGCTGACGGCGCCGGACCCATCCCTCGGGACCAGTTCCGCGTACAGCAAGACGTCCTCAAGAAGCCGCGCCGCGGTTTGGAAGAGGATTTCCTCGTCCTGCGGCCCCGTCTGAAGCCCGAGGCGCGATTCCAGCTTCGGCGCGTAATACGCGCCGCCCCACAGCAGGATAAAGAGAAAATAAACGCCGGCGGCCAACAGGACCGCGTCCGACACACAGAGCAACAGGGGCCAGCCGGAACGGTCACGCGCCGAACGGACGGCGGCCCTGACCAGAAAAAAAACGGCTGCGGACGCCGCCATGACAAGAAGCGCTTCGGCGGCGGCATAGGACGAAAAGGAAAACAGCGTCCCCAAAAGTCCTGAAACAACGCGGGAAAACGGGGCGTAAACACTTTGGGCGAACGAGGCGCTGCGGCGGATAATTGCCGGCAGCAAAAAAGCAGAAGCCAGCAGCGCGGCGGAACCGGCGGCGGCGCGGATGAGACGGGTACGCTTTCTCAGCGGCATATCGGGAATTTCCTACCCTATCGAGCGTTCGATTAAACTCTGATTATTATACCATACCCCTCCGGCGAAATCAAGTCATATTTTCGAAAAGGAGTGTTTTTTCGCGCTATTACAGCAATGGCAACGGATCAGGGATTCTTATTTATGAGAAATCCCGGTCGGCGGAAATTCCGGACAAATTGTCAATATTGAGAAAATTATTGACGTCACGGAGTTAGGCGGAAAAAACGGGCAAACGGCGGACAGGCGACAATTATTTTCAATAAGGGCTTGCTTTTTTTGATTTATGTGATATAATGCTTTGCGTAGCGTACGTTAGGCGGAGAGTGGGGTTGTCCCGCTCTCTATTTTTAAGGAGGCCCGGTATGAACCCCGAGATATTTGACGCCATCGCGCAAATCGAAAAAGAGAAGGGCATCCCGCGCGGGTATATGAAGGAAAAAATCGTGCAGGCGCTGACGACCGCGTACCGGAAGGACAACGCGGGCGTCACCGAGAATATCTTTGTGGAATTGGACGAGGAACGCAAGGAGATCCGGATGTATCTGCAAAAGGTTGTCGTAGAGGAAGTCCAGAACCCGACGTTTGAGCTTACGGTCGAAAAGGCGCGGGAATACGCGCCGGGCGCGGATGTGGGCGACGCCGTGAACATAGAGGTGCCAACGAAGGATTTCGGGCGGATCGCGGCGCAGACGGCCAAACAGGTCATCATACAGGGGATACGCGAGGCCGAACGTGGCATGATATATGAGGAATATTCCTCGCGCGAGCACGAAGTCCTCACGGCGCAGGTCATCCGGCCCGACCCGCGCACCGGCGGCTCGGTGGTGGAGATCACCAGCAAGGGCGAAACGGTCGAGGCGGTGCTGCCGCCCGGCGAGCAGATACGCGACGAGATGCTCAACACGGGCGACCGCGTCAAGGTGTATGTCATCGAGGTGCGGCGCTCCAACCGGGGTCCGCAGATGCTGCTGTCCCGCACCCATCCGGGGCTGGTCAGGCGGCTCTTCGAATTGGAAGTGCCGGAGGTGGGGGACGGGACGGTGGAGATCCGCTCGATCGCGCGCGAAGCCGGCCAGCGCTCCAAGATCGCCGTTTGGTCAAACGACCCCGACGTGGACCCGATCGGATCCTGTATCGGCGTCCGGCGGGGCCGGATCAACGCGGTGACGGGCGAGTTGGGCGGCGAAAAGATCGACGTCGTGCGCTTTTTCGAGGAACCGGACGAGTTTATCGCCCAGGCGCTCGCGCCCGCGTCGGTATTGCGCGTAGACCTGATCGATACCAAGAGCTGCCGCGTGGTCGTGCCGGACGACCAGCTCTCCCTGGCCATCGGCAAGGAGGGGCAGAACGCCCGCCTCGCGGCCAAACTCACGGGATACAAAATCGACATCAAGCCGGAATCAAGAGCGGAACCGCTGTGAAAGAAAGCGGGGCGCGGGACGCCGCCGGTCATGCCGGCCCGATCCGTCAGTGCATGGGCTGCCGGGAGCATCTGCCCAAGCGGGAACTGCTGCGCGTCGTCCGCTCCCCGGAAGGGGCCGTCAGCCTGGACGCCAACGGCAAAGCGCGGGGGCGCGGCGTATACCTCTGCCGCGACGCGTCCTGCTTCAAGCGGGTGCGGAAGAGCCGGGCGCTGGAACGTTCGCTGAAGTCGCCGGTGCCGGAAGAGGTTTTGGGAGCGATCGAGGCGCTGCTGGCCGGCGATGGAAGCTAAACCGCTGCGGTTGCTGGGACTGGCCAGACGCGCGGGACAGCTTGCCTGCGGGGCGGAAGCGGTGAAAAACGCCGCCGGCCGCGCTCAGTTGATCCTACTGGCCAGCGACGCCGGGCTTTCGGTCAAACGGGAGGCGGAACGGTATGGGAAACAGCCGGTCGTCCTGCCGTATAATAAAGAAGAGTTGGGCCGCGCCGCCGGAAGGCGGACATGCGCCGTCGCGGCGGTAACGGGCAAAGAGTTCAGCCGGGGGATAAAAGAGGCGTTAAATGGGGGGACCTAGGTGAGTACAGCGAGCAAATACCGCATACATGAGGTGGCCAAAGATTTTGGGATGGGGTCGAAAGCCGTTTCCGACATCATGACCCAGTATGTCGCCGCGCCCAAAAACCATATGCAGGCGCTGACGGAGGAGGAGTTGAACCTCATCTTCGCCGTCCTGACCGAGCGCCATCAGATCGAGTCGATCGAGAGTATTTTTGCCGACGTCTACCGCGAGCCGGACCCGCCGCCAAAACCCTCTCCCAAACCCGAAACCGCCGCGCCGCGGGATATATCCTCCGCCCCGTCCGCGGCCGCCGGAGGTTCTCCGGTCCCGCCCGCGGCGAAGGCCGGATCGCCGCCCAAAGCGCCGCAGCCCCCGCGCGGCCCCAAAAAGACGCATATCGTCGATACGCGCGGCGCCAGCGTGGATATGTCGCGCTACGACGAACGGGTGGAGTCGCTGGTGCCGGAAAAGGCCGGACGGATGAAGCAGGGCAAGGAAAAGATCAAACGCGCCCCGGACAGGAAGCCGGGCGGCTTTGTCTCCCAGAAGCGCTTGCAGGAAGAGGCCGAACGCCGCCGCCAGCGGATCGAGTATCTGAAAAAGCAGCAATTGAAGGTTTCGATCCCGGACGAGATCGCCGTCGGGGAACTGGCCGTGCGCCTGAAAAAGACCGGCGCGGAGGTTGTCAAACAGCTGATGAAATTGGGCGTGATGGCCTCCCTCAGCCAAACGATAGACTTTGAGACCGCGAGCCTTGCCGCGATGGAATTTGGCGCCAAGGTGGAACGCGAGGTCGTCGTCACGATCGAGGAGCGCCTGATCGACGAATCGGCCGACGCCGATGAAAACCTTGTCGCGCGCGACCCTGTCGTGGTCGTCATGGGGCATGTCGATCACGGAAAGACCAGCGTTCTGGACTATATCCGCGAAGCGAACGTCACGGCGGGCGAGGCCGGCGGGATCACGCAGCACATCGGCGCCTACCGCGTCCCGGTCCACGACCGCCACGTCACCTTCCTGGACACGCCCGGACACGCGGCGTTCACGTCGATGCGCGCCCGGGGCGCGTCGGTCACCGACATCGCCATACTAGTCGTCGCGGCCGACGACGGCATCATGCCGCAGACGGTCGAGGCGATCAACCATGCCAAAGCCGCCGAAGTGCCGATCGTCGTCGCGCTGAACAAGATGGATAAGGAAGCCGCCGATCCGGAACGGATCAAACAGCAGCTGACCGAATATGAGATGATCGCCGAGGAATGGGGCGGCGAGACGATCGTATGCCCGGTGTCGGCCAAGACGGGCGAAGGCATTGAGTATCTGCTCGAGATGGTCGTCCTGCAAGCCGATGTGCGCGAGCTGAAGGCAAACCCCGCCCGCGCCGCCCGGGGCACCGTCATCGAAGCCAAGCTGGACAAGGGCCGCGGCCCCGTCGCGACGGTTCTGGTACAAAACGGCACATTGAGACAGGGCGATATCGTCATCGCCGGCAAGACGGTCGGGCGGATCCGCGCGATGAACGACGACAAAGGGAAAAAGCTGGAGGAGGCCGGGCCTTCCGTCCCGGCCGAGATCGTCGGTCTCTCCGAGGTGCCGGAGGCGGGCGACGTCTTCCACACCGTCGCCGACGAACGGATGGCCCGCGAGTTGGTCAGCCAGCGCAAACATCAGGAAAAAGAAGGCGTCGCGCAGGCCCCGGCGGCCAAAGTGTCGCTGGACGACCTCTTCGCCCAGATACAGCAGGGACAGGTCAAGGACCTCAACCTGATCGTCAAGGCCGACGTGCAGGGGTCCGCCGAAGCGCTGAAGGCGTCGCTTGAGAAGATCGCCAACGAGGAAGTGCGGGTGCGCGTGATCCATTCCGGCGTCGGCGTCATCAACGCCAGCGACGTCCTGCTTGCTTCGACGGCTTCGGCCATCATCGTGGGCTTTAACGTCCGCGCCGACGCGTCGGCGGCCCAGAACGCCGAGCGTTCGAATGTGGATATCCGTTACTACCGCGTCATCTACGACTGCATCGAGGAGATCGAAGCGTCGATGAAGGGGATGCTCTCGAAGAAATACCGGGAGATGCGGCTGGGCGAGGCCGAGGTACGGCAGGTATTCAAAGCCACCAACATCGGCACCATCGCGGGCAGCTATGTCCGCGACGGCAAAATTGAGCGCAGCGCGCAGGTCCGCGTCGTCCGCGACGGCGTCGTTGTCCACGAGGGCGCGATCGCCTCTCTGAAACGCTTCAAGGATGACGCGCGGGAGGTCGCCGCCGGATATGAATGCGGCATCTCCCTGGAGAAATATACCGACGTCAAGGAAGGCGACGTCATTGAGGCGTTCACAATGGAGGAAATTCAATAAATGGCAAACCAGAACAGGGTCGGTCAAATCAACGGCGAGATCCTCCGCGTCCTGAGCGACCGCCTGCCCAAGTGCAAGGATCCGCGCATCGACGGCCTGGTCAGCATTGTGCGGGTGGATACCACGGGTGATTTATCGCTCTGCCGCGTCTATGTCTCGTCGCTGGGCGGCGGGGCGGAGATGGCGAAAGGTTTGAAAAGCGCCGCCGGCTATCTGCGCCGGGAACTGGGCAAGGAGCTCAAGCTGCGTCATACCCCGGAACTGGAGTTCATCGTTGACCACTCCATTGAAGAGGGCTCAAGGATCCTCGAAAAAATACGGGAACTGGACTTGCGGGATGAATAGTGTCATAGATTTCATAAGGCGGAACGACCGTTATTTGCTGCTCACCCACCGCCGTCCCGACGGCGACACGCTGGGCAGCGCCGCCGCGCTCTGCGCCGGTCTTCACGCGCTGGGCAAGACGGCGTATCTCTGGCGCAACCCGGAGATCACCGGGCGTTATCTGCCGTATACCGAGCCCTATTTCGCGCCGGAAGGGTATGTATACGATAAAACCGTGGCGGTCGATATCGCGTCCGCGCCGCTGTTGGGGGCCGGATGGAACGGTCCGGTGGATTTGCGCATCGACCACCATCCGGGCTCGGACGGGTTTGCGAAAATCGAGCATACCGACCCCTCCGCCGCCGCTTGCGGCGAGGTTGTCAAGGATTTGCTGGACTTGCTGGGCGCGCCGCTGACCAAGGAGATCGCGGCGGCGCTCTATATCGCCGTCACAACGGACACAGGATGTTTCCATTACTCCAACACGACGGCCAGGACCCACCGTCTGGCCGCCGCGCTGCTGGAAACCGGGATCGACGCGCCGGGGCTCAACGCGGAGATTTTCGCGAAGACGCATCTGCGCCTGGCCGTGGAAGCCGCCATCTCCGCGAATGTCGGCTACAGGGCCGGGGGCCGGTTGGCCGTCGCGTCGCTTTCGCTCTCTGAAAAAGGGGAGGCGACCGAGGATGACCTGGAAAACATCGCGGGATTGGTGCAGGGGATCGAGGGCGTACAGGTCGCCGTGACGCTGCGCGAGGAGACGGACGGCTGGCGGGTCTCCTGCCGCACGAAAAAACCGTATGAGGCCAACCGTATCTGCGGCGCTCTGGGCGGCGGGGGACACGCCCGGGCCGCCGGGGCCGAGATCAAAGGAACGCTGGAGGACGTGAGAAAGCGCGTTTTCGCGGCAATCGGGGAATGCTGCCCGGGGCTGCTATGCTGAACGGGATTTTGCTCGTCGATAAGGCTCCCGGCTGGACAAGCCACGATGTGGTGGCGAAGTGCCGGGGGCTTTTGCGTGAGAAACGGATCGGACACGGCGGGACCCTTGACCCGCTGGCGACCGGGCTGCTGGTGCTGTTTGTCGGGCCTTCCACCAAACTGGTCAGCAGGCTGCCGGGAGAGAAAACCTATATCGCGTCGCTACGGTTTGGGATAGAAACGGATACGTATGATATAGAGGGCAAAGTAATTCGCAATTATGAGAACATTCCTGACGCTTTGAGTCTTCAGAATATTCTCCCCCAATATACGGGCGATTTGATGCAAACGCCGCCGATGGTGTCGGCGGTCAAGATCGGCGGGAAAAAACTCTATGAGCTGGCGCGGAAGGGGATCGAAATCGAAAGGCCGCCCCGTCCCGTCACGGTGCATGAGCTTCGCTGGATGGAGGAAAAAGACGGGGCGCATACCCTGCTGGTAAGGTGTTCGGCGGGGACTTATATCCGTTCGCTGATCCATGATATTGGCCATGCCTTAGGCTCCGGCGGGGTGATGACCGCCTTGCGGCGCACCCGCAGCGGCCCGTTTTGCGTCGGTGACGCCGTGCCGGTGGAAGAAGTCACGCCGGAGCGGGTGAGGGGATATACGCTATGAGCAGGGTTCTCGCGCTGGGGTTTTTCGACGGCGTGCATGTCGGGCACGGGCAGCTGTTCAAATACGCCGCGCGGCAGGCGGCGAAGATGGGCGCGGACGCCTGCGCGCTGACGTATGACACGCACCCGAAAACCCTGATCACCGGGCGTCCCGTGCCGCTGCTCTGCTCGGCCGGGGAACGCGCCGGGCTGATCCGGTCGATGTACCGCGTCCCGGAGGTTGTCATCGACCCGTTTACCGAGGAGACGGCGCGTATCCCTTGGCGGGCGTATATCGACCGCGTTTTGATCGGCCGGCTGGAGGCCGTCTTTGTGGTGGCGGGATACGACTATACCTTCGGATACCGGGGCGAGGGGTCGCCCGCCCTGCTTTCCGAATACTGCGCCGCGCGGGGCGTCGGCTGCGCCGTCATCCCGCCCAAACGGATCGGGGGGACGCGCGTCAGCTCCACTTACATCCGCGGGCTGGTCGCCGAGGGGGACATGGAACAGGCGGCGCGGTTTCTGGGCCGCCGCTACCGCCTGTCGGGGATCGTGGAGCGGGGGCGCGGGCTGGGCCGTCAATTCGGGTTCCCCACCGTCAACCTGCCGATGCCGCCGGAACGCCAGCCCCCCGAGTGGGGCGTGTACGCCACCGAGGTTCTTTGGAACGGGCGGGCCTACCCCGCCGTCACCAACGTGGGGATACGGCCCACCGTGGAAACGGGCGGCGCGCCGACGGTCGAATCCACGCTGCTGGATTTTGAGGGCGACCTGTACGGAGAACGGATCGACGTGGAGTTTATACGGTTCCTCCGTCCCGAGCGGCGGTTTCCGTCGCCGGAGGCGTTGACGGAGCAGGTCCGGCGGGATATGGAAACGGTCCGGGGGACGGATGAAAAAGAAAAAAATGGAAACCGGTAAAATAATGGTTGCATTATCCGTTTGCCGGTGATATACTACATTGGAAAAGTTGACATAATGCCGAATAGGCGGGCGCCTTTGTGGAAATAAATATAATAAAAACAAAACAGGCAGGTGCTTCGTTTTGACCCAATACGTGATCAACGGCGGAACCCCCCTTCACGGGACCATCAATATCAGCGGCGCGAAAAACGCCGCCCTTGCCATTTTGCCGGCCACCCTGCTGGTGGACGGCGTCTGCCGCATCGAAAACATACCCAAGGTGACCGACGTGACGCTGATGCTGGAGATCCTGCGCGACGTCGGCGCTTCAGTCAGCGTGACGGACGGCGGCCACACCGTCCTGATCGACAGCGGCGGCGTCCGCTCCGGCAGCGTGGCCTCCTACGAACACGCGCGGCGTATGCGGGCCTCTTACTATCTGATCGGCGCGTTTCTGGGGCGTTTTGCCGGCGCACAGGTGGCGATGCCGGGCGGGTGCAACCTCGGCGTCCGTCCGATCGATCAGCATATCAAGGGATTTGAGACGCTGGGCGCGGAGGTGCAGGTCAAAGCGGGCTTTGTCCACGCCGACGCGCGGGACGGGCATCTGAAAGGCGCTCCGGTTTATCTGGACGTGCAGTCTGTCGGCGCGACGGTCAACATCATTTTGGCGGCGGTCATGGCCGACGGGCTGACCGTCATCGAAAACGCCGCGCGGGAACCGCACGTCGTCGATCTGGCCAACTTTCTCAACTCGTCCGGCGCCGACATCAAGGGGGCCGGGACCGACATCATCAAAATCCGCGGCAGAAAGCGGCTGACCGGCGGAACCTATGCCATCATCCCCGACCAGATCGAGGCGGGGACGTATATGGCGGCGGCGGCCGCCGCCGGCGGCGAGGTGACGGTCAGCAACATCATCCCGAAGCATTTGGAGTGTATCACCGCCAAGCTCACCGAACTGGGCGTCGAGGTGGAGGAGCTGGACGACGCCGTCGTCGTGAGGCGGGAAGGCTCCCTGCGCAAGGCCAACGTCAAAACACTGCCATACCCCGGCTTCCCCACCGACATGCAGCCGCAGATATCGGCCTGCCTGAGCTGCGCCGGGGGGATCAGCATGGTCACCGAGAGCGTGGCCGATAACCGTTACCGCTATGTGGACGAGCTCAAGCGGATGGGCGCGCGTATCCAGGTGGACGGCAAGGTGGCCGTGATCGAAGGGATCCGCCGTCTGACCGGAGCGCCGGTGCAGGCGTGCGACCTCCGCGCGGGAGCCGCGCTGATCGTTGCCGCGCTGGGGGCGCAGGGCAAGACCGAAGTGGGCGGCGTCTACCACATCGAGCGCGGGTATGAGG
>Ga0082212_10006740_pt1 | contig 15346 bp, 11 predicted proteins | sample TergutNt197P3_FD_71548 | JGI IMG/M metagenome (GOLD analysis project Ga0082212, IMG submission 71548) | Neocapritermes taracua P3 segment gut microbial communities from Petit-Saut dam, French Guiana - Nt197 P3 | ecosystem: Host-associated > Arthropoda: Insects > Digestive system > Gut ...
AACTGATCTTCGGATTCACCCAATCATTGTCTGAATATCTTCTGTCCTGTAAACCGGCCACATTATATGTCACGATCTCTCCGGGAAGACGGCCGGTCGAAGTATCCGAAAGCAGTGATGCCTGTGCGTAGGTCACGCTGTTGCCGACATAGTAAACATACCCCTCGCTTGTGTTGAAAGTAGTTGGTGCAGATGTACCTGGGGCATATGGGCCCGGCGCGTTCGTGTTGTTGTCATAATATGTCGTGCCGCGCATCGGCATCCTGGAATACTCCGGTACTGTCGTGCCGTCGGGCCATGTCTTATTATCCCATGCTTTGGCATAATAATACATTGCAAAGGAATTGCCTCTGGGGAAATTACCCTCAGATGCAGGGAGGCCGTCGGTCCCCATGGGCGTGACGATGATTTTGTTAATGTATTCGTTCGCACCCGGCACCGGCAGATTGATGATTATGTTGCTTGTTCCGTTCGGAGTATAAGTTGTCGGAGACGTGATATAACTTGAACCGTCAAGAGCGTTCATGATCTCATACTCCACCTTGTATACGGCAGGCGGTGTACCGGGCTCTACTATACGGGACAGCAGTCTGATCTGATAGATGTTGAGTTTTTCAGATACTGAATAGCCTGTGTTCTGATATAGTTCAAACCTCACGCCGGTGATGTCGTCCGTACCGGTATTGCGCGTGGCGCCGCCATAAAGAGAGGTTCCAAAGACCTGCATAGAGCCGACCTGTGTGTCTCCGTTCTCAATGCCGGACTTGATCATAGGATTTGTTGTGCTGGAAGATGTGCCGTTTGTTGAAGCGAGGGCGATCCCCCAATTTATTGGTGCGACCAATGTGTACTCATGATCTATGGACACGTGTTCTTCAACGCTATTCATCCTTGTGTAGATGGATCCGAAGTATATGTGGATCTTATCGCCGATACTAAGCGGTCCGGGAATAATGAAATTATGACTTTGGTTTAGGGCGAGATTATAGTAGTTGGGGACCTTATAATAATTCCAATCTGATGAAGCACTCGGGCCGTCGTCGTGGATCACGCGATAATAACGATCGTAGCCGGCAGGTATTGTGTTGCCGAAGGGGTCCGTTCCCGTGACCGGGCCCATATTAAAGTAAAGCGTTGTGGGGCTAATGCGGGAAACGGTCGTGCCTGTTGGAACATCCATATAATAGATGTTGTTCTCAGCCGGGTCAAAGAGATTCTCATAGTAATAGTCGTCTCTTATTCCCTGTGTTATTTGAATGGGCCCTCCCTGCCACTGGGATGGGGTTGACGGCGTAGTGTAGGTATTCGTAAGCGAGATAGTGGCTTGGTTGGTCGCCGATTTTATTTCGACCGGATCCGCCACACGGGCCGAGGTGTTGTTGACAAAGGCCTCAGCGTCGAACTCGCACATTATGATGTCCTTTGGTACTTTTTGGTTCCAGTTGGTGTTGAATTCAAAGTAGAGAAGGATCGTATATTGTCCCGCCGAGAAGCCGGGATCAGTGGAATCCAGAAGTGTGATTATTATATAATCTGATTTGGTGGTAGTGTCATAGCTCTTCACTATGGAGTTGGCCGGTTTAGTGGCCGGATCAACAAGGTCGAAGAATTGCTCCAAAGTGCCGGAGCCGTCCGTGCCGTATGTGAAGAATCCTCCTGATGCAACGGGAGTGTTATCGAGAGGCACCTCAATGGTCCCTCCGGAAACATAACTGCTGCTTATTGTAACTGTGATGGTCAAGACCAATTGAGTGTTCTGCAGGCCGTTGGACGGATTCACATATGTCGCAAAGACCGTGGGTGAAGCTCCCATCTTAAGTTCGGTTATTTCATCGCCCGGAGCACCTTCCGACTCTCCGCCGATCGGAAAACACAGAAACATTGCTACAATTACAAGCATAAATGCAGGTGTCGGCTTGATTAGGAATTTCCATATCTTCTTTTTGCTCTCATTCCTGCTTTTGCAAGTATCGGTTGTTTCTGCCCCCCTCACATTCCCCCCAGTAGTAGGTTTATTCATGATCCCATCCTCATTTTATCTAGGTTTACACCTGATGTGATTGGATGTCAGTATAGACTTATATATTTAATATATGCACATAAAAAATATACAAACACTGGGTCTGTATACGTCACTATACTGACATTCATTTTTTCAGTAAATATGGTGTCTGATTATTCTATACTGCCATCCCGTACACTGAATTTTCTTCATTTCAAACAAGGTCAAATGCCATCATTTAGAGAAGAATTCGACCGTATCTGCGCATACATCATCCGAGGGTTCTGCTTTGATATCCTCAAGAGAAAAGACCCTGCGGTCAAGTATGATGGCGGCGCCTCTGTCGGTGCCGGACCTGATGAGCCTTCCTATAGCCTGCCTCATCTTCCTCATCGCGGGTATCTTCGACGAATGCTCCCAACCATCGCCGAACCTCATATCAAAGTACCTGCGGAGCGCCTCCTGCTTCGCGGTCGGCTTCGGATAAGGTATGCCGACCAGTATCGCCATCTCCATGTCCTTGTCGGGGAAGTCCAGCCCTTCGCTTATCCTTCCGCCGGTGATCGCAAAGAGGACGCTCCCCTCGGACATCCTGAACAGGGACACTTCTTCCATCAGGTCAAGCTGGGTCATCCCTTTTCTTTCAATGAACAGGTCCTTGCCCATCAGCCTTTTTATGTCATCCCTGAGGAATCTTTCCATTATCGCGTATGAGGGGAAGAAGACGGCGGTGTTCCTGTTCACCGACCTTACAAGAGATACTATGTGGTCCTTCATCCTCTCGTAAGTCTCCGGAATATTGTTGAACTCGTCATATTTGGTCGATACGTCGTCGACATACAGCATCATGAGGTTCTCAGGTGGGAAGGGAGAGGGGAATATCCTCTCCGTCGCTTCCTGAAGGCCTATCTCCTCAGTGTAGTCGGAAAGCGGCGCCAGCGTCCCGGACATGTGGACCGAGGACCAACATTCTCTAAGCGGTTCGGCCGCTATCCTCGGGTCCAGGCAGTACGCCTGGAACTTGGGATTATCTCCGCCGGCCACCAGAAAAATGTTCGTTTCCTCATCCGCCATGTTCCATGCGGAAAGGAACCTTCCCATCGAAAGGATGTATGATCGGGGAAGCTTCTTCTTCGCCTTCTTGATGTCGGCGATCATCTCTCCGTGATCGATCAGGCCTTTGTATATCATATTAAGGGAATGCGAAGACATCCCCAGCCTGACCATGAGCTCGTCCTGCAGGAAGGTGTATGGGATCATCCCGTCGTCTCCGGTAAGATACTGGGATATTGCCTCTTCCATACATTCCCTCAGCACGGCCGCCACATCGGTCACCGAGAGACCCGCATGGATCACCGGGTCATTCCATTCCGCAGCCTCCTTCTCCACCAAGGCGATGGCCCTCATGCTGTATTCCAGCGTCATTACCTCTCTCAGATAGTCAGGAAGGTTGTGGGCCTCGTCGACGATCATCACCGTCTTTGACAAAGGGGTGCCGGCCCATTCCATGAACCTCTCGCGTATGTGCGGCATGAATACAAAAGAGTACGGCGCCGCAACGATATCCGCATACTGTATCAGATGTTTGACAGTTTCGTAGGGGCATATCTCTCTCGCAAGACAATACTCCGTGAACTCTTCCGGCTCCGGGTGGATGTCCCTCACAAAGTCCAGTATCTCTTCTACGTCGATCCTTCCGATGTTGTCGTAGTACTTACACGGCTTTCCCGTGCCGTCATCCTTCTTGTACTCAGAGCACAGCCTTGACAGTTCCTCCGCCGTGCCGGTCTCGTTCTCGGGGTCCTTTGACATCATCGGGCAATTGTGCGTACTCCTGCCCTGAACACCCATACAAACGATCGGCCTCTTCTTGGAGATCGCCTTGGCCTCTTGTATTATCTGTTTCTGCTGAGACTTGGTCCTCGTAAGATAGATTATCTTCAGATCGGTCCCGTGTGCGGCATTCAATGCGCCTGTCATTGAGACCACGGTCTTGCCCGTGCCTGTTCCGGACTCGATCACCGCGGAAACGCCGTTCCTCACCGTGTCCCTTATCAGTTCCGCTATCTCCTTTTGATCCCCTATGTACTCATAGGGGAAGATGTCAGGGGCCTCCGGGACTTCGCTCATCACTCTTTTCTGCGCCAGATGTCGTCGGGAAGATCCCCGTACAGGATAGACTCGTCATCGGCCTCGTCCGATGCAGCGGCCGGGTCGTTGTCCATCATCTCCCCTATCCTGTCCTTCCTGAAAAGCCAGTAGTGTATCCTCCACTCCCTTCCGTCATACAGGGTGGTCTCTTCTCTTTCCGTCGTCAGAAGGCCTGCATCCTCCAGCATATAGAACGCATCCCTGTCCTCCGGCTCAAGTATGTTATCGATTATCCTGTCCGAGTACCCAAAGAAGTTCAGGACATGTATCGCCAGGGCATATGCCTCGTCCTCGTCCATCCCCTTGCTCTTGTCAATGCTGTTCTTTATGGCGATGGTCAGATCTTCTACGGTCACGGTATCATCCATTGTAGCACCTCAGTCATTCACAAGGTCTGCGTATTTGACATCGCTCGTGCCTGTGACCTCTGCGATCTTCCCGAGGACACCTGCAGAAACGTTCTGGTCCACGGTCAGGACCATGAGCGCGTCCTTGTTGTACCTTCCCACCGACATCTGTGCGATATTAATGTTGTTATTGCCGAACACAGTCCCCACGGCGCCGATTATTCCGGGAGAGTCCTTGTACGAGACGAAGACCATGTCCCCGCTCATCGGCGCATCGAATGTGAAATCATTATAACCCACCAGCCTCGGCTGTTCTCCGAACACCGTGCCTCTGATGGTCGTCTTCTTTTCTTTGGACGAGACCTTTACCTCGATCATATTCGCATAGTCGTCGGACCTCTCCGTGGAAGATTCCTTTATCGCTATGCCCTTCTGTTTTGCGACAGGCAGCGCGTTGATGATGTTTGCGTTGTGCGGACCTATTATATTCCTCAGGAGGCCGATGACCACTGAGACCGTGAGCATCTTGGTCTGCTTCTTCGCAAGTTCGCCGCAGTATGTTATCTCAAGGCCGTCAACGGGGTTGCTGCCGTTGATCTGATGCGCGAGGATCCCCATGCGCTCGGCCAGCGGGACGAACGCTTCCGTCTCGGGGTCCATCTTGCCGCGCGGCGCGTTGATCGCATTTGTGATTATCCCGTCTTTCATGTACTTCACCGCTGCGACGGCGACCTCGATGGCGACCCTTTCCTGCGCCTCCGCGGTGCTTGCCCCAAGATGGGGGGTGGTGACCAGATTGTCAAGTTCCAGCAGTTTCATGTCGCTTTCCAGAAGAGGCTCGTTGCACCATACGTCGAATGCCGCGCCTGCGATCACTTTCTCCTTCAGCGCTGTGTATAGGTCATCCTCATTCACGATGCCTCCTCTTGCCACATTGGCGATCCTGACGCACGGTTTCATCATTTTGAACTGGGGCATGCTTATCATGTTCTTCGTTTCCGGGAGCAGCGGCGTGTGTATCGTCATGAAGTCCGCGTTCTGGATCACTTCCTCGAACGTCGTTAGCCTGACGCCCACTTCGTCCGCGACCTCTTTCGGCAGGTACGGATCGTATCCGATGAGGGTCATGTTGAACGACCTCATCCTTTTGGCGACCTCTCCGCCCACGCGGCCGACCCCGACTATCCCCAGCACTTTGCCGTTGAGTTCGACGCCGGTGTACTTGGATCTTTTCCATTCTCCTTTGTGCATGGACTCATGAGCGAATGGGATATTTCTTGCAAGCGACATCAGCATTGCGCATGAGTGTTCCGCCGCCGATATTATGTTGGCCGCGGGGGTGTTCATGATCAGGATGCCTTTCTCGGTCGCGTATGGTATATCCACGTTGTCCACGCCGACTCCCGCCCTTCCGATCACCTTCAGTTTCTTCCCCGCATCTATCACTTTCTTCGTGACCTTCGTGCCGGACCTGATGATCAGACAATCGTAATCCCCTATTATCTCACAGAGCTGGTCTTCGCTGAGGTCCACCTTCTCATCCACAGGCAGCCCCGATCCTTTCAGTATGTTCAGGCCCTCCTCGTCGAGAGAGTCTGAGACCAATATCCTGGCGGTCATTCTTTTTCCTCCAATATCTCGTTCATCACGGAAAGCAGCTGCTTCAATCCCGAAGGCATGGTGTCTCCCATGTGCCCTATCCTGAATGTTCTTTCTTTAACGTCCCCGTACCCGTTGGATATCTCGTATCCCTTGGATTTGAGGGCCGAATGGAATTTATCGAAATCGAGGTCCCCGCGGTTCATGACGCTTATCGCGTTCGAGCGGAAGCCCTTTTCGGGGAATATCCCGTGGAGTTTTTCCCCCGCCCATCCTTCTACCATGTCCGCCATCTCTTTGTGCCTTCTGTACCTTGCCTGCATCCCTTCCGACAGGGCGCGGTCAAGCTGGAGATCCAGCGCGTACATCAAAGAGACCGGGGGAGTGGTAAGGGCGTAGTTCTCGTCGTTCTGCTTCTTTATTTTGAGAAGGTCCGTGTAGAATCCCCTTCCCTGTATCGTCTTCGCTTTTTCCAACAGTCTGTTGGAAACCGCTATCATCGCCAGCCCGGGAGGGAGCGCCAAAGCTTTCTGCGAACCGAACACTACGGCGTCCGCATTGAGCTCCCTGAGTTTAAGGTCCATCGCGAATGCGGATGTGACCGCATCGACGAACAGCAGCGCATCCGGGTTCTGCGACCTGACCTCCGCCGCGATCTCGTTCGAGTCGCTGAACACTCCCGTCGATGACTCATTGCTTACCCAGTGTACGGCTTCGATGTCGTCCTTTACTTTTCCTTTGATGTGATCGGCGCGGATCGCCTTTCCCCACTCGACCTGCACCTTCTCGACCGTTTTGCCGTTCAGTTCGGCTATCTCAATGGATCTGTTACCGAACGACCCGTTCGTCAGCCCGAGGGTCTTTGATCTCACGCCGTTCCTGATCATTCCCTCCAGGAACACGGATGCGGAACCGCTTACCATAAGGATGTCCATATCCGTGTCCAGCGCCTTCTTCATCTTTTCGATGATGCCTTGGTGCAGGGCCTTGTATTCTTTGGACCTGTGTGTGATCATTGGCTTGGTCATTGATTGAAGGACCTCTTGCTCAACATTTACCGGCCCTACTGTGAAAAGTTTCCTGCTCAACATTATCCCTCGGGAAGTAATATGGCTCCGCTATCTGCTAGCCTGTATTTATTATAACGCACGCGTCCGAGCATCATAAGTTGAGCATGAATTTCTTGATCCTCGACAGCCCTTCCCTTATCTGCTCCTCGCCGGTGGCGTAGGACACTCTGAAGAATCCCTCTCCCGACGGTCCGAAGGCTGAACCGGGGGTGGCGGCGACGTGCGCTTCCTCCAGCATCTTTGTGCAGAGGATCTCCGACTTCACTTTGGAATTGTATTTGGGGAACAGGTAGAACGCTCCTTTGGGAACGTTCACCTCTATGCCTTTGATCTCCCTCATGAGGTCGACCGCCAGGTCGCGGCGTTTCTTGAACTCGCTCACCATGGCATCTCTTTCGTCCTGAGGACCCGTTATGGCGGCGACCGCCGCCTTCTGAGCGAAGGATGTGCAGCATGAGATCGTGTGGGTCTGCAGTATGTCAAGCGCTTTTATGTTGGCCTCTGAGGCTATTGCCCAGCCAAGCCTCCATCCCGTCATCGCATATGTTTTGGAAAGACCCGATATCGTAATGGTCCTGTCGAACATGTCGTGCACGGCGGCTATGGAGTGGTGCTTCCCCTCGTAGATTATACTCTCGTATATCTCGTCGGAAAGCACCATCAGGTTGTTCTCTTTGGCTATCTGCGCTATCGCCCTCACCGTCTCGCAGGGCATCACGCTGCCCGTTGGGTTGGAGGGGGAGTTGAGAAGGATCATCTTCGTCTTTGGGGTTATCGCTTCGGCGATGAGGTCCGGGTTGATAATGAAGTTATCGTCGAACTTTGTCGGGATGTATTTGGGCTTGGCCCGTGCGAGCTTTATGTCCGCCTCATACGACACCCAGCTGGGGTCCGGAAGTATGACCTCGTCCCCGGGATCGAGGAACGCCACCGCCGACATGTATATCGCATGTTTGCTGGGTGTGATCAGCACGTTCTTTGCCGTGCAGTGGATCTTGTTGTCCGAGAACGCCTTGGATGCCACTGCCTTCCTCAGTTCGGGTATTCCTAGGGAGGGAGTATAGTGGGTGAATCCTGCATCGAGGGATTCTTTGCACGCTTCGATGACGTTATGGGGTGTCACAAAGTCCGGTTCCCCCATTGAGAACGAGACCACATCTATGCCTTGCAGTTTCATATGGCTTACAAGATTGGAAAGCGCTACTGTTCCCGACGCCGGAACCCCCGAAAGTCTTTTTGCCACCATCGATGCCCCTCACTGAGTTTTAGTATTTTATCCTTTATTGTCGCTTTTCAGCTCATCAGTTCCTTGATGTCGCCCGAGGCCGCCGCATCCTTTATCTCCATGGCCATCCTGCCGCCGGTGCTGATGCCCGGGTACGCCAGGTCCGAGTAGGGAGAGCCGGAGATGAACGGGTTAGTGCCGGCGACGATCCTGGTCGATATCTCGAACACTTTGAATTCCAATTTGTCTGTCACTACGGTCTCGAGGCAGAACGGCCCCCACATCCCGCCGAACAGTTCATAGGAGCGGTTAATCACGCTCTCCCCCATTTCGAACGCCTTCGGGAGCAGGGATTCCCTGATCACCACCGGCGTGTTGCCGGTGACGACGAATGACGGATACAGGCCGCGCCTCTTCGCATCCTCGATGGATCCGAGTTTGTACATCTCATCGATGTTGCTCTCATCCCTGCGGTCTATGGACAGGAGTTCCAACGACCCTCCCTGCCTGCATGTGTAGCCGTCCTTTTTCAACGGGTCGTAGAAGAAGTGGAGGTAGTACCTTGTTCCCATGCAGTATTCCTGTATCGTATACGGCTGGGAGTTATCCACGGACATCTTGAAGTCCGGGTAGTCCTTTGCGATGAAGAACCCGCGGCCCCCTTTCGCTCCGTGGTATTTCACCATGACCGCTTCGTTTATCTCCCTTGCATCCGTGATCAGTCTCGGCATGGGTACGCCCGCGGAAGTAAGCCAGCTTCTCTGCCGCTCCCTGTTGGACTCCCACTGGAGAACGGCCCTGTTCCCGTACGAGGGGACCTCGTACTCCTCGAATTTCGGCGCCCCCATATACTCCACGAAAGAGCCGTGGGGGATGATGATCGTGTTCCTGTCGAGGAGCTCGCCGTTCCCCTCCGCCATCTCGTCGAAATCGGAATACTTTATTATCTCGTCCGGTTTCGCCAGAGGGAACGCGTCGTAATACTTCGTGTTGTCTTTTACGGTCAACCCCAAGGTCTTGAAGCCCATTTTTCGTGCTCCGTGAAAAATCTGAAGTGAAGAATGCGAGCACAGCGTTGCTATCGTCAGGTCGCTGGCGTCATATCCGTCGAGGATCTCATCTATCCTTCTCTTGGGAACCATGTCCTCTTATTGCATTTGCGCTTTTAAATTTTGTTACATTGCAATTGTCGTATCCGGCTCTTGCGTGGTCGGACCTTCGGGCGGCAGAAAGCTTTTTTCCTGGAACCCCTTTTCAAAGGATGCCTTGCCGAAAACAGCCGTGATCTCCGTGAGCCAGCTTACAGAAGAGCCGTACGCTTCGGTCATATGTTATCCCCAGGCGACCCGCGAAGAGATGCTGCCCCGTTTGGAAGAATTGAAGACGCTGGGCGTTGAGGCCGTGGAATTCTCGGGTCTGATCCCCGCCTCTGCATTATATGTTCTGGGTAAGGGCCATACAGGCGTCGTCGCGGTGGCCCATACCCGAGGGGGGAAGTTAGCGTTGAAGATGTTGAGGACAGATACCGAACGTGAAAGCCTGGAGAACGAGGCCGCCCTGCTCTCAATGGCCAACGAGGTCGGGGTGGGGCCGCGGTTTGCGGCGGCAACGAAACACTTTATTTTGATGCAGATCATCAGCGGCGGCACGATACGGGAATGGATCGCGGCCCGGCCGGACGGAAAGACTGTGAAAATGGTCATAGCAGATATCCTGGAACAGTGCTGGAGGCTTGACGGGATAGGGTTGGACCACGGCGAACTCGTCACTGCCCCAAAACACATACTCGTTGACAGGACGGATATGCCATACATAGTGGATTTTGAGACCTCAAGCACCGGGCGGTATGCCTCGAATGTCACGTCGGTCTGTAATTTTCTTTTTCTGGGAAACAGCGAGGTCCGCGTGGCGGTTGAGGACATCATCGGCAAGCGGGATATGACCGAACTGTTCAGGGCATTGAAAGCTTACAAGGACAACAAAAGCCGCAAAGATTTCGAGAATCTGCTCGAGCAATGCCTTGCTGAGAGGTAAGGTGTTTCGTCGAGGCCAGACGAGATGGCGCCTGACGAGAAAATGCGTTACGGCGGGGCGGTCAAGACGGTGGCCGCCGGAAAACTTGTTAGTGTGGAAAGGCACGTGTGAGAAGAAATAATTTCATTGGCCTCACTATAGCACTAATGAATCCGCAATCTTCTTTGTTTCGTTTTATCCCCATAGGTTTTCCTTTACAGTTACTGAAACTATCTCGCTTTTGTTAAGAAATACGCCTTTTTTGAATTCGAAATAAGATATTGAAGTGTCCTGAAGCCCTTTTAGAACCTCTTCCTTATCTATGACGCCTACAAACTTGGCTCCATATTTGGTCCTGTTTTTCATTTTAACTACGACTCTCATCATCATGTTTTTTAACTCCTTCATGGATTTTATTGCTTCCCTGCTTCAAAAGAATAATTATGCGCACATAAACTCTCGCTTCGTAGTATTTGTCTGAGTTGAAGCAGACACGCGTTGCGAACATTGACATTGTGTATTATTATTTTTCAATGCCCGGTTTTCTGGTCTCTCTGTCTAGTGGGCAGGTCGCGGTTGCAGCGTTTATTAAAATTTCAAAAGAGGGGCTTCCGTGGACAGCTTCAAAACCGTCTTTTCGATCTTGCTGATATCTTCCTAGGGGGTTCTTCTTCCCCGGACAGCAATCACCCCACTTTCGGCATATTCGGACACCCCCTGTAATACCTTTTATACCATGCATGGAGTACTATTAATTACCTCACGGAAAAACGAAGAGGCCGATGCTATGAACGACGAAGAACTGCAACTCCATTTTGAAGAACTAAAGAAAGAACTGGGCGGAAAGATAGACGACGACCAGCTGAAGAAAGAACTGAACACATACCTCAACGAATACCGCGTAACAGCGGAGGCGGCCAAAAGAGGGATCAAGAGGAAATACGGGGCCGACGGCTCTTCCTCCTTCATGACCGCCGACAGCCTGTCCAAGAAGATAGATGAGCTGAAAGGCACGGAGATGAATGTCGACATAACGGCGAAGGCCGTCTACGTTGATAAGAAACAGATAACGGTAAGAGGCGCTCCCAAAACGATAATCTCCGGAATATTGGGCGATGAGACCGGTACCGCCCCGTTCACGATATGGGAAGGAGAGAACGTGAATGTGGATAAAGGAGAGGTCTACCTTTTCAAGAATGCCTACACAAAGGTTTGGAACGACCGCGTGCAGATCAATCTGGGCGCGCGCGGGAAAGTGGAGAAGGCCGAGGGGGTCCGCGTCGATGTCCCCGAAAGGACCATTGCCATCGAATCAAAAGAGGTCAAGATCCAAGACATCAGGGAAGGTCTGGGCGACGTCACGGTCACCGGCCGCATAATGTCGGTGGAGCAGAGGAACATCACCGTGAAAGATGAACCGAAGATAGTATATTCGGGCATCATTGCAGATGATACGGGAAAGATACAATACTCTGCGTGGAACGACCACAACCTCAAAGAGGGAGAGACCATCTGCGTGAAGAATGCCTACATACGGGCATGGAGGGGCATCCCCCAACTGAACCTGGGAGATAAGTGCGAGGTCAGCAGGGTTGACGACACGTTCGGGGAGATAGATATGACCGTCTCCAAGAAGACCATCGCTGACATCATAGCGGTCGGCGGCGGCCTTGACCTCTCGGTCACCGGGACCGTGGTGGACCTAAGGGCGGGGAGCGGCCTCATATGGAGATGCCCCCATTGCAACAGATCCGTTCTCAACGGAGAATGCACCACCCATGGGAGAGTGGAACCCGTTACCGACCTCAGAATGAAGCTGATACTGGATGACGGCACGGGTGCGATAAGCGCCATAGTGAACCGTCAGGACACGGAAAGGCTCACGGGCATAACCCTTGCGGCCGCAGAAGGATTGGCCAAAGCAAGAGGGGAATCCGAGATAGTGTCCAGAGAGATAGCCCAGCTGGTCATAATGAGGAGAATGACCGTCATGGGGAATGTCCTGAACGATGACTTCGGACCGATGATGATCGTCACCGGCGCCGAGATAGAGAATGTGGACGTAGCCGCCGAAGCTGAGAAACTTTACAATGACGTGGAGGCCGCACTATGAACGCCAGGGAAACGGCATGGAGATTGTTCTCATCGGAACTGAACTCCGCCACATACGAGATCAAGGGGGACGATGAGAAATCCCCCTCATACGTAATAACAAGGCTTGGCGCAATGGTGAACAGGGTGCTTGTCGCCGGAGTCCTTACCGAAAAGGAGAACGTGGGGACCCCCGACGAGCCCATGTGGCGGGGCAGGGTGCAGGACCTTGCCTCAGGGAACTTCTTCATCAACGTGGGAAGGTACCAGCCCGAGGCCGCCGCGGCCATGGCGGACATAGAGACACCGGCGTTCATCGCCGTAGTGGGAAAGGTAAGGACCTATACATCAGACGATGAGAGGGTGTTCGTCTCCATCAGGCCGGAATGCATCGTGAAGATAACCGAGGAGATAAGGGCGCAGTGGATCCTTGATGCGGCCAGTTCCACCTGGGACAGACTGAACAAGATGAAAAAAGCGACCTCCGTCGAGAATCTCTCGGAGAAGGCCCTCTTGGACAGAGGATTCAGCGAGAGGGACGCGAAAGGGATAATGACCGCCCTGGATCAATATGATGTTCCCAACTCTACCGTCTATCTCAAGGCCATACAGACCGCACTCAGGACCATCCTCCCGGAGAAGAACATCGATCTCGGACTGCCGGAAGATATGTCGGACATCCCCGACGAGATAGATATCGAGCCGGGGGCCACCAGCCACAGCAATGCGGACATGGAGGATATCGTTCTGTCGCTGCTCGAGGAGCTTGACACTGACGGCAAAGGCGCCCCCAGGGACGAGCTTGAGAGAAGGGCGGAATCAGAAGGGATATCCAGCATGGAACTCGAGGAGATATCCAATGTCCTCATGGACAAAGGACTGGTCTACGAGCCCAACCTGAGATACCTGAAACGCATCTGAATATTCTTACGGGGCGCACGCCCCGAGCTTTTATTACCTATACATCACGGCCGAGCAGTACCCGACCACCGACCTTATATCATATTCCAGCGAATCCCAGGAGTCGGAGTACTTCAGTATCTCTATCCTTGACGGTTCCGACCCCAGCATCGCCGCTGCCATCGGCCCGTATCCGCAAACGGATATCCTATTCTTCTCGACCGCCGAATACATTCCGTCCACATCCTTCTCCCCAATCTTTTCCAATACCATCGAGTTCAGCCTTTCCGCCGTATCCTTGGGGACGTAATGGGCCATATCGCTGGATGCTATGATTACTGCATCCCTTCCCCCGCACGCTTTTTTTATTGCCGCCGCCAGCTTCTCGGCCGACGCTTTGCTTTGATCCCTCATTATGATAGGGACTATCCTTGGGTCTTCGTCGATGAATTGTATGAAAGGTATCTGCACTTCGATCGAGTGCTCGTATCTATGGGCGCCGCAGTCGCTGGGTATCATCTCCTTGAGTTCCGCGGCTATGTCCTCATGTATCTTGCACGGCCCAAGGGGGGTCAGGAACTCCTCTTCGCACATCACCGCACTGTACGGCACGCCGTGGTGGTCCGGGCCGATCAGGATGTACGCTTCCGGCAGCCCGTCCTCCGCTATTTTCCTGTAAGCATGGGCGGCGTTCATCCCGGATGCCGTGTATCCTGCGTGAGGCGCGATCGCCGCGGAGATAGACCTTTCGCTGCCGATGTGATCCGGGAGCCCGGGCCCGAGATGATGGAGGAAGCAGCCCTCTATGTTCGCCAGAAGCATGCCTTTGTCAGCGGGATAGAATCTGCCCGCAACGGCAGGGTATCTCATAAAATACCGTATATAAGTAAAGAAGTAAAAGATTGTCATGTTTATTGGATATTACTTTATGAAAAAATTGGAGTTCTATTCCAAAAATTACATATAATATCCAATAGAATACACACACATGATAGACAGAACGATCTTTGCGGCCGTAGAACGCAGTGTCTCACAACGCCCGGTCACGCTGATAACAGGCGCAAGACAGGTCGGAAAGACCACCCTGTGCCGTGAATTCGTCAAAAAACACGGATTCAACTATGTCACTCTTGCGGACAATTCCGAGCGCACAATGGCCAGGAACGACCCGGAAATGTTCCTTCGGATCCACGGAACACCTCTGATCATTGACGAGGTCCAATATGCTCCCGCATTGTTCGATTCGATAGAATCCGTTGTGGACAAAACCAAGTTCGGTGGCGGAGGGAACGAAGGTATGTATCTGCTGACCGGAAGCCAAGCGTACGATCTGATGGCGGGAGTGACCCAATCAATGGCAGGCAGAGTATCCGTCGTCAAGATGTCGCCGCTCAGCATGAGCGAGATCCTTTCACGTACGGAATCGCCCTTCACGGTAGATCTCGAGAACAACATCCGAAGGAGTATGGAACTCACCCTCGACATAAACGATGTCTACAGAACCATCATCCGCGGCCAGTATCCGGAGCTCTACGATAAGAAGGACATCAAGACCAACGAGTTCTATTCGGATTACGTAGATTCGTACATATCCAGGGATGTCTCACAGATGATCGGTCTTAAGGACAAAAGCAAGTTCAACGATTTTATGGAACTTATAGCCTCGCTGACCGGACAGGAGTTGGTGTACAACAACATTGCCAACACGCTCGGTGTCAACATAAAGACAATACAGTCGTGGGTGAGCGTATTGGTCGCCGGAGGCATAATCCATCTTTTGCAGCCATATTCGGAGAGGTCCGCAGCAAAAAGAATCGTTAAGCGCCCGAAGGTCTACTTCTGCGATACGGGGCTTGCATGCTACCTCGCAAAGGTCACCGACGCGAACACTCTGAAGGCAGGATATCTCCGCGGCCCGATGGTGGAAACATTCATAGTGAACGAGATC
>Ga0082212_10006741_pt1 | contig 15346 bp, 16 predicted proteins | sample TergutNt197P3_FD_71548 | JGI IMG/M metagenome (GOLD analysis project Ga0082212, IMG submission 71548) | Neocapritermes taracua P3 segment gut microbial communities from Petit-Saut dam, French Guiana - Nt197 P3 | ecosystem: Host-associated > Arthropoda: Insects > Digestive system > Gut ...
CGCAGGGAATCGGGGTGTATTTTTTTCTCTATATAATCAAACTCCGCTATCAGGTCAAGTTTATCGTTAAACTGGCTGTAGGTTACCCAAAAAGACCCGTTCTGCTTATTAATGTCTTCCACCCGGACGAGCACCTGATAATTCGGCGTAGAGACCCTTATCCGGAATTTTATTAGGTCTTTTATTACAAAACGTTTTTCGCCGAACGAAGAAAAAACAATTTCTTCATCATTTACTGTTATTATTCTTGGGTTGGTTTTTTTTATAAAGGTATTCGTTAGGGAATAGATGCATACAATTACACCCATAACCCAAAGGTAAATATTTGTCCCTACAAAAATAACACGGTAGAGGAAATACAGTAAAAGGGGGACCATTATAATATTGGGCAGCAGCACTTTGTTCCGGTAAGCTTTTTTTTCGAATTCATAAACCCTTTCCATATTTACCCCTGGCGTTATTGCTATTCATTTGATGGTTATAATAAAAAACCCGCCGCAGCGGCTGTACGGCGGGTTTACCCAACCAGGCGCTGCCGGCACAAAAACCTGTGTGCCTTGCAAACGCCGGGAAGCTTATTCTTATTCGCCCCTTTCGGCTTCTTTCTTGATAAGGCCGCGGTTCCACACTGCGAGCGCTACAGAAATTGCCGTAAGGATGATAATGCCTATCCATTTTAGTTTGGATATATTGATCATCGCCCAGGTTAAGGGGTTAGAACCGTCACAAATACTGGAGAAAATTGCCCCATAATTTGCATAGGTGGCGGGTTCCGCCTTGGCTGCGGTGTCCATAAGGAGCTCAACAAGGCTTGAACCGCAATAGAACATAACAATCATTACGATGGCGCCAATAATCAGGGAGCGGAAGAAATCGCCCTTGGTTATCGGGATGATAAGTACGAAGATGTACGGGATAACTGCAAGATCCGCAAAGGGGAGCATGCGGTTACCGGGGAGGATTACCGCCAGGAAGATTGAAAGGGGTACAAGGATAAGGGCGCAGGTAAGGCAGATGGGGTGCCCGATGCCGATAGCGGAATCGAGGCCGATATAGATGGTCCCTTTGCCTTTGAAACGTTTTTCGATAAAGCCCTGGGCCGCTTCGGAAACGGGGATAAGCCCTTCCATTAAGAGGGCGGCCATTTTGGGGATAAGCACCAGCGCGGCGCCCATCTGGATTGCCATCTGGCAGGTTGGGACAAGCCCGTAACCGGCAAGGAAGCCGATTATGATGCCGAACACCACACCAATAAGTACCGGCTCGCCAAAGACGCCAAGGCGCTTTTGGATAACTTCCATGTCAACTTTTACTTTGTTGATGCCGGGAATTTTGTCGAGCAAAAGATTTACAACCGCCGCAATGGGTACAAAGGCGCCTGTAAACCCGTGAGGGATGGAAATACCGGGCAGTTCATTGTACTTGCCAAGCCCGACGGCAGTACGGTCTGCAATAACCATGATGATAACCATGTTCAGGGCTGCGGCAGCAAGGCCTAAAGCGAACGCTTCGCCGTAGCTCATGCCAAGCATTTCACCAAGGCTGTGGATCATGGCGCCGGTAAAGGCAAAATGCCAGTAGTTCCAGATATCAACGTTAATAGTCTTGGTTGTCCCGGTCAGGAGCATGATTGCATTAACTACAATCCCCACAGGAATAATTAACGCCCCGATTCTGGACGCAAAGGCGATGGCAGCCGATGGCACCCACCCAATATCAATGGCATCCATGGTTAAGTTATACTTTGCAACCATGGCCTGGACTGCCGGGCCAAGAGCGCCGCCAAGGAGCCCCGTAACCAGGTTCAGCCCAACAAAGCCAACGCCAACAATCAGGCCGGCCCGCAGGGCCCTGCCGACCGGGGCTCCAAGAATGAGGCCGAGTATAAAAATAATTACCGGCATCATTACAGTAGCGCCCGGCGCTGAAATGTAACCAAACACTTTAATAATAAAATCTAACATACCAGCTTTTGCCTCCTTACAGCAAGCTTTTTTCTGGATTTGGATCCGGCAGAATAATACTCCGGACCCAATTTATTAAATTATTCCCTTCCGGTTTGGCCGCCTCCCGCTGAGAAACCAGGAAGAAAACTATTTACGAAAAAGAACCCAATTTATTCTTTCTGGATGAGTTCTGCGATTTCGTCCCAAACTTTATCTGCCCCAATACCGGTTAAAAGGGGGAGTCCGCTGATAACAGGGATGGTAACACCCGGGGGGGCTTTGGCATTGGCAATCAGGATATCAAAATTTGCCACTTTGGAAGGAATTTCCGCTATTTTGCACTGGCTTGTGGTATATTTCCCGGCGAGGCCCCGTTTTTTCATTGCTTCGTCCAGGCGGTGGGTAACCACCGTGGATGTAGCCACTGCTGTTCCGCATGCTAGTAGAATTCTTTTCACTATTTTCCTCCATTGTTTCTTAGATTTCTTTTACAATTTTGACCTTGAAAAGCCTGTCTCCAAGGTTTTATTTTACCCAGCCTTTTGATAAATGTCAAACCAAATTTCCAATTTTGTTAAATTTTGCATTTCTTGCCAAAAATAGATGGAATGTCTTGCAATGTTTTGATATAATTTTGTGAATAAAGCTTATTTATCATTCTAAAGGGGGATTTTATGTTTTTCAGGCTGGAACACAACTGTATCTACGTTACCGACACGGAAAGGGCCGTCCAATTCTACGAAAAAGCCCTGGATTTAAAGGTTTTGCGCCAAAAAAAGTCCGACGCCATGGAAATCACCTTTATAGGCAACGAAGAATCATCCCAGCAGGTCGAGGTAATCCATACCGCGGGCAGGACCAGGCCCTACGACCATGGTGAAAACTCCGTCCATTTTGCCCTCCGTACCGATGATATAGAAGCCGCCAGGGCAAAACATACCGAAATGGGCTGTTTTGACCACGACGTGCCGGAGTTTGGCGTTTACTACATAAAGGACCCGGACGGTTATCTGGTAGAAATTATGCCGGTACGCCGCTGATCATTGGGTCAGCCATCACTCATGGTCGCCCCGACACTCTTATAAAGAATGTCGAAGATTTCCTTCGCCGAGGGCGCATTCAATACCGCTTCCAGCACTTCATTTTTTGAATAGGCGGTAATCAGGACTTCCAGCATTTTCCCGATTTCTTTTTTCTCCGCCAGGGCAAACATCGAAATAAGCGAGACATCGATCTTCTCGTCCGGATCGCCCATGGAAGAAAATTCCAATGGGTGGGCAAGCCGGGCAAAGAGTATAACAGATTTATTCACATGCTCCGCATCGGTATGGGGGATGGCGATTTTATGCCCTTCCATGGGCAGGCCCGACGGGTAGTGTATTTCCCTTTCCAGGATAGCCTCGGGGAAAGATTCCTTAACAAAACCCCGGGAAAGCAGTATGTTGCTCATGATACTAAGGGCTTCTTCTTTTGTCGAAGCATCAAGACGCTCGATTATGCAATCTTCTTTAAGAACATCTTCTATTTTCATGATCACTCCTGCAAAAATAATACAAATATAGCAAGCTTTTGTCAAATAACGGCATCCGGGCGCAGCGGTTGTTAAAGAAACAAAATACCGTTATCCTTAAGCCATGAAAAAAGCCTACATTTTCGATTTGGACGGCACTTTAACCAACAGCATCTACGATATTGGCGACAGTGTAAATTTCCTGCTCGCCCAGCGCGGGCTTCCTTTGCACACTTATGATGAATACCTTACCTATATGGGCATGGGTATAGGCGTTACCCTAAGCAGGGCCATGCCCGGCTACAACGATCTTCCCGAGGATGAAAAAGCCGCCCTCCGTAAAGGCTACACTACCCATAATGCAGAGCACTGCCTGGATAAAACCCTCCCCTACGAGGGGATGGCAGAAACCCTTAATACGCTGGAAGGGCGCGGGGCGGTGCTGGGGATTTTTTCCAATAAACCGCAGCCGCTGGTTACGAAAATTGCAACAACTCTTTTTAAAAACAATAAATTTGCCTTAATGCTGGGCGACGTTGAAGGCGCGCCGATGAAACCCGACCCCTCGAGGATGATGGCGGAGCTGGAAAAACTTGGCATAGGTGCGGCCGATTCGGTTTTTGTCGGCGACGGAAAACCGGACATGGTTACAGCAAAAAGGGCCGGGATGTTTGCCTGCGGCGTTAGCTGGGGCTTTAAAGGGCTGGAAGAGCTGGAAGGCGCGGACATAATCATTAACCACCCGCGCGAATTGCTGGACATCGCATAATCAGGACTGGCAGGAAGAACCATGCTTAAAAAAAACGAACTGGAGGGGATCCTTCCCAAAGTAAAAGCTGCCGCTTTTGACGCATGCAGCTGCCTCTACAGGGAAGACACCGATCTAAAAATAGAAACCAAGGGGCCCCACGACTACCTTACCTACGTTGATCTTTTTGTCAGCGAGTACCTTATGTCGCATCTGCCAAAGCTGCTTCCCGGTTCAATTGTCACCTCCGAAGAAAGCAAAGAGCCTGCCCAGGCGTATGCCGAAAATGGATCTGCCCCCTACCGCTGGATCATCGACCCCATAGACGGGACCAACAACCTGGTATACGGCCTCCCGTTTTATTCGGTTTCCATTGGCCTTGTATGCAAAGACGCGCCAGCAAAGCTTCCGCCGCAGGAGGCGGCAATACTTGGCGTGGTGTACCACCCCCCCTCCGGGGAACTTTTTTCCGCCGCACAGGGCGCCGGCGCTTATGTGGAAAATATGCTTATACCGGGAAAGCCGCCAAAGGCAATCGGGGTAAGCAGTGAAACAGACCTTGACAGGGCAATAATCATGTGCGAAACCGACCCGTACTTTGACCGTGAAAAAAACCCCTCCATGGATTTGATTAAGGCCGTGTATAAAAACTGCATAGATTGCCGCATAACCGGGTCGGCGGCCCTGGACATGAGTTACCTTGCGGCCGGCCGCGCCCATGTACATTTTTGCCGGCACCTTAGCCCCTGGGACTATGCGGGGGGGGCGGCGATACTTACCGAAGCGGGGGGCATTGCGAGCCAATGGGACGGGAGCCCCATAAGTTTTGAAACCGGGAAACACACAAACCTTGCATCCAACAACCGGGTAATTCACGAAGCAATGCTGGAAATTGTGCAGAATTTTATTTAGAATAAACGGTACATGACACACCAATACTGGAATGAGCAATTCGAAAAAATGCCCCGTAAAGAGCTGGAAGCATGGCAGCTGGCAAAGCTTAAAGAAGCTGTCGGGCGGAGCCTCCGCACGCCATTTTACCAAAAACGGCTGGGCCAGGCAGGGATAAAAAGCCCCGATGACATAAAAAGCCTCGACGACCTGCGGCGCGTCCCCTTTACCACCAAGAACGACCTTCGCGACGGTTTCCCCTACGGGTTCCTTTCCATACCCAAAGAAGATGTTGTCCGCCTCCATGCATCCAGCGGCACCACCGGCACACCCACAACAATTTACTTTTCGCGCAGCGATTTAAAGCAGTGGGCAGGTTTTATGGCCCGCTCTATTTACAGCACAGGCTGCACAAAGGCAGACGTGTTCCAGAACATGATAAGTTACGGCCTTTTTACCGGCGGCCTTGGGTTCCATGCCGGCGCGGAGGAAGTCGGCATGCTGGTAATCCCCTCCGGCTCGGGGAACACCGCGCGCCAGTTCCGTCTTATGCAGGACTTTGCAACCACCGTCGTACATGCCACGCCCAGCTTCCTCCTCCATGTCGAATCAAAAATGAAGGAAGAAAATGTCGCGCGGGACAGCCTCCGCCTTAAACGAGCCTTTGCCGGGGCAGAGCCGTATTCCGAAGACACCCGGAAGCGCATCGAAGCGCTGCTGGACATAGAAGTCTTTAACTCATACGGCCTCTCGGAGATGAACGGCCCCGGCGTTGCCTTTGAATGCCAGTGTAAAAACGGCCTCCACATCTGGGAAGACGGCTACATAGCAGAAATTATAAACCCCGACACCCTGGAAAATGTCGTGGGCGACGGCCGGGGGGAACTGGTGCTTACCATTTTGTGCAGGGAAGCGACGCCTATACTCCGTTACCGCACCCGCGACCTTACCGGTTTTATGCCCGGCCCCTGCCCCTGCGGCAGGACGCACCGCCGCCTCTACCGCATTACCGGGCGCAGCGACGACATGCTTATCGTTAACGGCGTTAACGTATTCCCCAGCCAGATCGAAGAAGTAATCATGGCAATGAACGAAGTGGGCAACAACTACCTTATCGAAATAGAAAAAGAAGGCGTCCTGGACCGGCTTACAGTAAAGACAGAAATAAAACCGGAAAACTTTATGGACGATACCCGCCCGCTTAATGCGTTAAAAGAAAATATACGCCGTAAAATCCAGGCTTCAATCACCATTAACCCGCGCATAGAGCTCCACGAATCGGGCTCGCTCCCGGTAAGCGAGGGCAAGGCGGTAAGGGTAAAAGACCTCCGGCCCAGGGACATCTAGATGATCTACAACACAGACTGCGAGTGCATGGAAAAAACAGCGCGGGAAAAACTCCAGCTGGCACGGCTAAAAAACCTGGTTGAAACAATTTACGAGAAAGTGCCGTTTTACCGGAAAAAAATGGCCGCGCAAAAAATTGCGCCCAGCGACCTTCACAGCATAGCCGATATAGAAAAACTCCCCTTTACCACCAAGGACGACCTAAGGGAGCTTTACCCGCATGGCCTCCTCGCCTGCCCCAAAGACCGTGTCGTAGAAGTCCACATGAGTTCCGGCACCACAGGCAAACCGGTAGTAGACGAATATACACGCAAAGACATCGACATATGGCGGGAAGCCATGGCGCGGACTTTGGCCGGCGGCGGCTGCACCAGGGACGACATTGTACAGAACTGCTACGGCTACGGCCTTTTTACCGGGGGCGCCGGCGTACATTACGGTGCGTTAACAATCGGCGCCGAAGTGCTCCCCATGTCCAGCGGGAACACCGCGCGCCAGCTAATGGTTATGGAAGACTTTGGATCGACAATGCTAACCTGCACCCCTTCTTATGCGCTTTTTATGGCAGAAGAAGCAGCAGCCGCGGGGATAGATCTAAAAAAGCTCCCAATCTGCAAAGGCTGTTTCGGCGCGGAGCCGTGGAGCGAAAACATGCGGAAGGAAATCGAAACCCGCTACGGGATGAAAGCCTACGACATTTACGGCCTTACCGAAATAATCGGGCCCGGCGTTGCCTTTGAATGCGAAGCACAGAACGGCCTCCATATAAACGAAGATTTGTTTTTCCCGGAAATTATCGACCCGGAAACGGGGAAAAAAGCAGCGCGGGGCGAAAAGGGCGAGCTCGTGTTTACCACGCTGACAAGGGAAGGCACGGCCCTGCTCCGCTACCGGACGCGCGACATTACCTGTTTTATAGACGAAGAATGCAGCTGCGGCAGGACCACGCTAAGGATGCACCGGCTCTTTGGCCGCACCGACGACATGCTTATTATTCGCGGGGTAAATGTATTCCCCAGCCAGATCGAGCATGCCCTCTTTGCCATCGAAGGCACCGAACCGGCCTACCTAATCGTTATAAACCGCGGCGAGACGCATCTGGACGAAATGGAACTCCATGTGGAAGTAAAACAGGAATTCTTTAGCGACGAAACCAGAAGGCTCGAAGGGCTGCGGAACCGCATAGAAAGCGAGATGAGAAGCAAGCTGCAAATCGGGCTAAAAGTAAAACTTGTTGAACCCAAAAGTATAGAACGGTCAACCGGCAAAGCCAAACGGGTCATTGACAACAGAAAAATATAATGGAGATGTCAAGATGTATGATTTTTTTCCGCAAACCACACTAAAACCACGAACTTTTACCCCGAATTTCCCTTTTTCGGTTGTGCATGTTCGTGTTGGTTCGTGGTTAATATACTTCTCAGACAGCCCAAAGGAGTTCTGAATGGAAATTAAACAAATCTCGGTGTTTTTTGAAAACAAGCCCGGGCGGCTGGGCGAAGTAACCAAGGTACTGGCAGACGCGGGGATAAACCTGCGGGCAATCTCCATTGCCGACACGGCGGATTTTGGGATACTGCGCCTTATTGTTAACGACCACGAAAAGGCTATTGCAGCATTGAACGAAGCCGGCTTTACCACCCGCGTTACCAATGTCGCGGCAGTGGAAATTGAAGACAAGCCGGGAAGCCTTGCCAGGGTTATGGACATTTTTAAAACAGCCAATGTAAACATCGAATATCTCTATGCTTCGCTTGAGGGGAAGTCGGGGAAGGCCGTGGTAATATTTAAACTGGGCGAACACGACAGGGGGCTGCGCCTTATCGAAGAAAACTCCCTTTCCATGGTGGAATCATTTTAAAAACTGCGGCAGGATAAAATTCATGTCAAAAACCGGCGAAACAAAGTTAAAAATACTTATGTGTACAAGCGAAGCGGTACCCTTTGCAAAAACCGGCGGGCTTGCCGATGCGGTCTCTTCGCTTTCCCTTGCCCTTGCGGAACTGGGGCACGAAGTACGTATCGTAATGCCCCGCTACTATTCGGTAAACCGCGACAAATTAAAAAAGATGGAAGGGGCCATGGGCGTCCCCATGCCCGGCGGCGAGGAATGGTGCGCCATCTACCAAACACATTTAGCCGGGGGGCAGGATAAAAAATCAGGAAAAGAAGATTTGCCCGGCCACAGCGGTTCAAAAAAACCGGTACAGGTTTACTTTATAGAACACGAAGGCTTTTTCGGCAGGGACGGGATATACGGCAATGCCTTTGAACCGGACTTTCTGGACAACCCCCGCCGCTTCGCCTTTTTTTGCCGTTCTTGTTTCCAGCTGTGCAGAAAAATCGGCTGGTACCCAGACGTGCTCCACGCCCACGATTGGCCTGCCGCCCTGGTTCCGGTATTCCTGCGGTACGGGGAAAAGCACCGCACCCACATAACATCAAGTGAATTGGGCGAACAGGGCGGGTCGTTCGAAAAAACCGTTTCGGTGCTGACCATTCACAACCTTGGCTACCAGGGTATTTACTCCAAAGACTCGTTTTTTTACACCGGCCTTGGCTGGGACGTGTTTTACCAGGCGGGCTTTGACGACTGGAATATGATGAACTACCTAAAGGCGGGCATTAACAGCGCGGACAGGATCAACACCGTATCCCCGAATTATGCAAGGGAAACATTAAGCCAGGAAGGAGGGTTCCGCCTGGATGTCCCGCTCCGTTACCGCGGCGAAGCGTACTCGGGAATTCTCAACGGCATCGACACAGACGCATGGAACCCCGCAAAAGACACCCTTATCCCCGCGGAATATTCGGTAAATGATATGAGTGGCAAGGCAAAGGCAAAAAAATTACTGCAAAAACACTTTGGCCTTCCCGAATCGGAAAAGATCCCCGTCATCGGCATTATCACCCGGCTTGCCGAACAAAAAGGCATAGGCGACCTTTTTGGCCCTTCATACGGATCGGCATTTTCCATATGCCTGAACATGGACCTTCAGCTCGTCCTTCTTGGTTCAGGTGAAGCCTGGGCCGAACACGAAATCCGAAACCTGGATTCGCGGCTCCCGAATTTTAAGGCGCAGATTGGCTATGACGAAAAACTTTCCCACCTTATCGAAGCTGGTTCCGATTTTTTCCTGATGCCCAGCCGCTATGAACCATGCGGGCTTAACCAGATGTATTCCCTTACTTATGGCACGATCCCTATCGTACGGAATACCGGCGGGCTTGCCGATACAGTCCAGAATTACAACCAGGAAACCGGCGAAGGCACGGGATTCATGTTCGACTGCTTAAGCCCCAATGCGATATACGATACGGTTGGATGGGCAGTCTGGGCATGGTACAACAAAAAAGATCACATAGAGGCAATGCGGCGCCGGGGTATGGAACAGGATTTTTCCTGGAAAAAAAGCGCATTGCAGTATGTGGAACTATACCGCAAAGCAACGGGGAATGAAGGGTAGTGTTTGGATTCATCTTGTGCAATGCTGCAAAAAAAACGACCAACAGCATCTTGTTACATCTGTTAGTCGCTATAAAATGACTTTGTTTTCCCTGGGGGTCTTTTTCGGATCATTGTCTGCCGCCCCGTTGTTTTGCCTTTCTATTTCGGATTCCTGGGCATAAAGGAACGCATCAATTACGCCTTTTACATAGGCTCTTTTTTCTGTACTTAACAAGGGCAGAATTTTTTTTAGAAGGATAATATCCTGGCCAATTAGCATCTTATTTACTTTCATTGTAGCAAATATTGACTTACATTGTAACTATTGTCAAGTATAAAATCCGGGATTAATTATTGTCCCCTTTGCAGTTTCCATTGCCCACATTATGATAATTTAATAAAATAAAAATATGACAAAAAATGAACGGCTTGCAATGGTAAGGAAAGCATTAAACCTGACCCAGCGCGAATTTGCGGACAGAATATTGGTTGCAACCGGATTTATTGCATTAATGGAAACCGGAAACCGGAATGTTAACCCGCGCATAATGAAACTTGTTTCCAATACATTTAATGTGGACCTGGAGTGGCTCGAAACCGGGAAAGGGACAATGTTCAGCAGTGAAACAGATCAGGAAGTGAATGAAATCATCAATTTATATAAACAGTTAAACCCCTTTTTCAGGAAATTTATAATAAAACAGCTCCGCGAACTGAGCAAATTTAAAAACGAAAATTCCGAAGAAATATAAAATATTACCACAAACCACACGGGCTTTAATTCTGAATTCTCATTTCAGCCCGTAATGGTTTATAACGTTAGTGTGGTTCGTGGTAAAAAAACTCTTTTGGCAGCTCCATCACCTTTACTGGGCGTACTTAAATTCCCCGTTCTCCTCGCAGGCCCAGAAGTCCGCATAGCTTACTTTCCAGGGGCTCTTACCCAGTTTGCAGATGGGAATTTTGTTTTTGATCAGGTGCTGCCAGTAGCCTTTGTTGCCAATGTCCCCCTGGTACACAACTCCCACCGGCACGCCGCCCCGTAGGATTATCTTCTGATAGTTTTTGCGGTCTTCGCGTACAAGCACTTCGTCCCCCTCCTGTGGGTTGAAAGCGCCCACTGACAGCGTGGCAAGGTCGAAGAAATTCACCGTGTTCTTGATCGCAAAGCGGTCTTCGTAGGCGAGGCCCCAGCCGGCGATGTTCCGCCCTACAAGCTGCCCCTGAACCTGGGCGTTGGGCCAAATGCCCGAGAGCCCCGCAGCATCGCCAACGGCATAAATCCCCGGGACACTGGTTTGCAGTTTGTCGTCCACCACAATATTCCTTTCGATTTTAATGCCGCTCCCTTCGCAAAAACCGATTGCAGGGCGCACGCCTACAGCGAGGATCACCATGTCGCAGGGGATCGATTCGCCGGACTCAAGTTCCACCGAATCAACTTTTTCCGCCGAGCCTTTGGTGTTTACCACTTTTTTTGCCAAAAGGAATTTTACCCCGTGGTTTTCAAAAAGTTTCTGGTAGCTTTCTGCGGCGTGCGCGTCCAGGTTGATCGCAAGTATGGTGGGGAGCATTTCCACGACGGTAATGTCAAACTTTTTCCCCAGCTTTTCCTGCAATTCCAAAAGCCCCGCGACGGCATCCATGGCGACAAGCCCCGCGCCGATTACGGCGATCTTCTGTGCATTTTTTGCGGCAGCAACTATCGCCTGTGCATCCGAAAGATGCCGGAGGCCGTAGACATTTTTCGCCGTCTTTAGATCGCCGACAGGAGGTGTGAACGAATTGGACCCTGTGGCAATGATGATCGTGTCGCCCTGGGCGACTTTTTCATCGCCCGCATATACCGTTTTGGTTTCCCCGTCGATGCGTGTAACAACCTTTCCCTTTATCCAGGAAAACCGGGGGTGGCTTAAAAGCCCGTCGTTGATAAAGCTCAAGCTCTCCGCGCTACGCTCGCCGGAAATAAAACGGTGCAGCATACAGCGTGAATACACTTCGCTGTCCTCGGACACCATTACAACCTTGTCGTTTTCCGTTTCTTTAAGGAGGGTCCGTGCCGCAGCAATACCTGCCGCACCAGCGCCAATAATTATATGGTTCATAAAGATGCCTCCTGCCAGAACACTTCTTCTACATGCAGGGCCTTTTTCGGGCAGGACCTGACGCAGTTCGGGTTAAACTCATCGTCTTTGCAGAAATCGCATTTTACGATTTCTTTTCGCAGATGATTTGGTTTTACATTGCCGTAGGGGCAGTTCATAACGCACATAAAACATTTGCCGCAGCGTTCCCTGTCGTAAAGCACCTGCCCTGTTGCGCTGTCTTTTTTAAGCGCGCCGGACATGCAAGCGTTAACGCAGTCGGGGTTGGGGCAATGCCGACAAAATACCGGCGTATAGCCGCCCTTCCCGTCCGCAACAATTTCGTGCCGGGCGGTGTTTGCCGGGTCTGCAAGGTTAAGGTCGTAAATCGATCCCTTAACTGTTTGACCTGCTTCATCAGAACGATGGGCATTCATGCAGGCAAGGCTGCAATTTTTACAGCCGTCGCACTTGTCCCTTTCGATAAAAATTCTTTTCATCCCGGCCCCCTAAATATTCAATGCAGTGCGTTTTTCAAGGATGATCTTTTCCAGGATATCCGCGGAAGCTTTTGCGTCGGCATTGATAACCACCTGCCCGCCGGTCAGGCTCTTCATGTCTTCGGTAAGGACTTTTACCGCGACGGGGCTGCCGGTTACAAAGGGCGGAAGCCCCAGGTGGAGTGGCAATCCCAAAGCAAGGCCAAAACAGCCGTCGGCAAGGGCCTGTTCTTCCAGCCACTGCGCGGCGGAAAGCACCAACGGTAGCTGCGGGATGTCGATGCCGATAGCTTCCGCCAGTTCGGTGGCGACAATTTCCAGGCGGCCAATCGCAAGGCAGGGTCCGAAATTCAGCACAGGCGGGATGCCAAGTTTTTTGCACACCGCTTTAAGCTTCGGGCCTGCAAGGTCTGCTGCTTCCGGGTTCATAAGGCCGACGTTTTCAAGGCCGCCTGTGGAACAGCCCGCGGTAAGTATGATAATGTCGCGCGCAATAAGTTCTTTGGTAAGGCCGACGGTAAGCACGTCGTGGCCCTGCACTACGCTCGAACAGCCGACTACGGCAGCGACACCTTTTATGTCGCCGGAAACAATCAGGTCGATAAGCGGCTTCCAGTTCCCGCCCAGGAATTTTTTAAGCGATATTTCGCTTACCCCGGTAAGGCTGTTTTCAAAGCCGTGGTTGGGCTGGAGCCTCATCGGAACTTTGCCCCGCCGCTCTTTGTACGAGGCGATCACCTTGTCGATAATTTCGTCGCTTTGTTTGGCTCTATTGGCAAAATTAAACGGGATGTATTCGGCATTCGCTTTTTTCGCCACATCGTCAACGCAGATCTGTTTAATTTTAAGTTCATCGCAAATCGGCTCGATGCCCGGCAGGGTGCAGTTGAATTCGGAAACCACCGCGTCTATCCCGCCGGTGGCAAGTATTGCTTCGCTGGTGTAGTTGTTCCCCGCATGGCCGTCGTAAATATCGGTATAATGAACGCCGCGGAGTTGGAGATCCTGCCCTACACAGGTGCAGCCAACCAGTTTAAAGCCCTTGGCCCCGGCAGCCTTTGCCTTTTCAACGGCATCCTTTTCTGTAAGCCGTTCCTGCAAGTGCACAAACATCGTATGCTGGTGCCCTGTGATCATAATATTGATGTAATCGGGATCGATAACCCGCAGCCCTACAGTCGCGGGGCGGATCTCCGGCTCGCCCAGGAGCACGTCGTTAAGCAAATTGGTAAGCGTAAGGCCGTAGATGCCGGTTGAAATACCCAGCTTAAGGCAGTTGAGGAGCATGTCCACCGGGTCGGAGTTAAGGTTGGTGGAACACTTTACCACCCCCTTAAAGACTTCCGCGGCAGCCCCGCCGGGAAGTATGCCCAGTTCCGCCCACTTTTTATAGCGCGGCGGGTAGGCTATTTTTTCAACCAGCTCCATTTTTTCATAATGCGGCCTGTAAATATCTTTTAGGACGGCATCGGCTACTTTAAACGCCTTATCATGAATATCAGAACCGCTAATGCCAAAAAGATGGCAAAGCCGATCCAGCGCCCCTTCACCTTTTATTTTCCCCTTTTCCAGGGCGGTGTTTTTTAGGTTAAGCGCGGTATTTTCCACAACATGGATATAACACCCCGAGCCGGAGGCAACAGCCCGCAGCAGGTTCCGGGTAACCATGACATCGGCAGTGGCCCCGCAAATGCCCCTCGGCGCTTCCGGCGTAATCCGGCAGGGGCCGTTCGCGCAGAGCCTGCAGCACACCCCCTGTAACCCAAACCCGCAGTGGGTCTCCTGGCTTTCCACCCGATGGTGGCTTGTTTCCATCGGCAAACCGGCAATAAAGGTTTCTAGCGGTTTATCCGCGCTGGCGCAGGTACTGCACCCGTAACAGGCATCGTTCATGGTTACTCCTTATCTATAGAGCCTCTTGCAAAACTCGATTAGTTTTGCTGAGGCTCTTGCAGTTTCTCGGCTTTTTGCCTGCGAAACTGCCTTTTTCAGCGGTTGCACTTGCAAAAACTGAAGTTTTGCAAGTGCCTCATATAAAAAAGTTTCACGTGAAACATTATAACAAAAATCAATCCTTTTCGTCAGGGAAATACCGCCTTGACTTTTTCTCGCCATGAAGGCGTTTTATCCGGAGGCGGTTTTCCCTGGCGGCGGTTGATGGCTTTGTAGGTTTGCGTTTTTTTGGAAGCCGCGCAGAAGCAATGATCAGCGCTTCTGCCCTTGCATAGGAACGTTCCAGGTTTATTTTTTGGGAACGTTCTTCGCTTGAATTAATAATCAATTCTTCATTATCGCCATGACTCAGCCTTGAACCCAATGTTTCCCGAAGCCTGGCTAATTCCGCTTCGGAAAGGCCTTCCAGAAGGGAAAGCATAAGGCGCAACATAACTTTGCTATTAACCTTGTTCACGTTTTGACCGCCGGGGCCGCCAGATCGGGAAAAACTGATTTCTGCGGAATTACGGATCGACTGCCGCAATAAAAAAATATCCATATTCCTTTAAATTCAAATTAGTTAATAATTAAAAATAGGTCAAGAGATTATAACTATACGTATGTATACGTTATAATAACGCTCTTTTTAGTATCTATGCTTTGTAACGAAAAAATGTTATACTAAAAACCATGATGGAAGCCACGAAAAAGAACCTTTTAGCCATAGATGATATCTTTCTACCCTAGCAGAACTCCGCTCAATTTTAGAGGGGAGCTTTGAGGTTCACCTTGCCAAGGATGCCGGTGTGGCGCGAACCATACTTCATAAAACTCCGATGGACATTATCCTTCTTGATTTGGAAATGCCCGGTATGCCCGGTATGGAATTTCTGGATGCCATTCACAATAACACATCCTTTTACTTTATCCCAATTAT
>Ga0082212_10006742_pt1 | contig 15345 bp, 15 predicted proteins | sample TergutNt197P3_FD_71548 | JGI IMG/M metagenome (GOLD analysis project Ga0082212, IMG submission 71548) | Neocapritermes taracua P3 segment gut microbial communities from Petit-Saut dam, French Guiana - Nt197 P3 | ecosystem: Host-associated > Arthropoda: Insects > Digestive system > Gut ...
CTTGGCGTAGGGTGGCCGGTCAAAATTATAAGTTATCCGTAAAGGGGGTGAGTACATATGGTCAAAGTTTTAGTTCGCGACAATAACGTGGAACAGGCTCTGCGCGTGTCCAAGCGCAAGTCCCAGAAAGAAGGTTTATATCGCGAGATGAAGGAACGTCAACGCTATGAAAAGCCGACGACGATGCGCAAGCGCTTGAAAGAAGAAGCCGTGCGCAACGAAAAAAAACGCCAATCCAAACAGCGAATGGTGTTTGGTTTCTAAAAAACCGCCGATAGGCGGTTTTTTAATGCACAAACTACCCCGTCTTGCTCGCTATGCTCGCAATCCACCCCTTCTTTGGAAAAGAAGGGAAATTTATGCCGTGCAACGCTGAACTAAATTCCCCTTTCCCAAGGGAAAGGGGTGGCGCGAAGCGCCGGGGCATGGGTTATCAAAAAACCGCCGAAAGGCGGTTTTTCTTTTTGTCATTGCGGACTTGGTCCGCAATAGGGCCTATGAACCACTTTTGCATATTTAATATTTGGCATCTTTTTGTACAACAATTTGTCTTGATGGAATTCTCAATTTAAGTTATAATATTATCTGTCAAGGTTATTTTAACAAAGGAGATTTTATTATGTGGAATATTGAAGAAATGAAAAAAGAGTTGAAAACTCTAATGGGAATCAAAGATGAAAAAGAGTTTTTAGAATTTCTTGCAAAAGAAAGACGGCTTCCGATTGCAGAACGATTTTCATTATTTCCATCTGTCACAGACCCGACAACGCTTCGTAAATTAGAGCTATTGCAAAAGATTTTTCTGCTGGAACAAAATGATATTTCTCTGGATGTTTTAAATGCAAATTTTAACTGGTATATGCACCACATTAGAGAATCAGGCAAACGTTATGATAGAGATACAGACACATGGTCTGCACCAGATTGGGACATCAACGAAAAAACAAGAAATGCAGGTCAGCATAACTTGAGAGTTAGTGGGGTTGAAGGAATATTTAAGAACATACTAGGAATGTCAATAGCTATTGATGGATATAAGCACGAACGAAACGGTGCTGGTCCAAAGCCTGGCGATAAACATTATGGCGCTTTTTTGAACTACTCCAAATCGATTGATGCATATATTTATGGATTGAAAGTATTGCTGGCGGAACAAAAGCTGGGAATAGATAACAGCTATCCGTTGGAACAATACATAAAAGATAGAAATGAAGCAAAATTATTGGCGATGATTGAAACTGAAAAAAAATCTGACGTTATATTGATGGCAGAAGTTGCGAAAAAGAAGCGGGGTTCGAAATAAAAACGCAGCTTTCGCTGCGTTTTTATTTTGGTGGCAAAATGGTGGGGCAGCGGCGCTTTTTTGCGCGCCGGGGGTGGTTCGGGTAATGGTAGGGTGGGTTTGTCCCAAACCCGCCAAAAGGCGACCTTGGGACAAGGTCGCCCCACCATCAAAGATTACCCGAACCACCCCGCCCGCTCCGCGGGCACCCCTCCACAGGAGGGGAATCGCGACCCCACCGCTTTCCCGAATAACAAAAAATACTGGATGGCGGGGCAATGCCGCCCTTTCACTAGGGATGGGAACACCTCACATCGGAATAAATAATACGGGATTGTTGGCCAGGGCGGTCAGCGCTTCGTCTATTCTTGCGCGTACTTTCAAGAACTCTGTCTTTTCCGCAGCGTTCAGGTCGTCTATGCGCGGAAAAGTCACGGTCATCGGATTCACATGCGCCCCGTTCTTTATAATTTCATAGTGCAAATGCGGCCCGGTTGAAAGCCCCGTAGAACCAACGTATCCGATAATTTGTCCCTGGGAAACCGTAGTGCCTACATTCACCCCAGCCTGAAACTTTGACATGTGCGCATATACCGTTTCAAATCCATTGGCGTGCCGGATTCGGACAAAGTTTCCATACCCGCTGTTGTATTCGCGCTTTACGACGCGTCCTGCGCCCGCAGCCGGGATTTTTGTTCCCGATGCAGCGCGAAAATCCACGCCTTTATGCGCGCGGGTAAAGCCCAGAACCGGATGCTTGCGGTTGGGATTGAACTTGCTGGAAATGCTGGCGCCGTCAATGGGCGTGCGTTTGAGTGACTTTATCGCGCCTTTGCCTTCTTCGTCATAGTATCCGAATTTTCCGCCGGCCTTTTCAAAGCGATACATTTTAAGTTTTCCGCGGCGATCCAGATGAGTGTCAAAAGAAATCGCAATAACGCGCCCGCCGTCGATTACTTTGCCGTCAATTAAATTTTCCTCGTACAATACGGCAAATTCCTGGCCGGGCTGAATATCGCGCTCAAAGTCGATTTCGAACGCCAGGTAATTAATAATGTCATAGACCGTGCCAATCGGGATATTCGATTCGATCGCGGTCTGGCTGAAAGTTCCTCCCTGCGGGATTTTGCCGCTGCGGCGCACCAGGCGGGTGTCTTTTGCAATGCTGACGACTTCGGCGCTCCACTGGCCGTCATTACAGTTCAGCTCTACTCGCTTCCACGGACCGGACGACAGAATGATTTTATCCACGGGTGCGTCATTGTCTTTTTTCTGCAAGACCAGTATGTCGGAGTTGGCGCGCAATCCGGATACGCCGCAGTCTTTCTTCAGCATCGCCGCGATAAGGTTGATGTCCGCGCCCGAGACGTTATGAGACGACAAGATTCCGGACAGGGTGTCGCCGGCGCTGACCTGAATATGAGTCTCCACCGACGCGGCGGTTGCGATGCGGCGGGCGGGTTTTATCACGATCAGCGCTATGGCCGCCACGGCTATGATGCACGCAATAAGAATGGCGATACGCATGAAATTGTTCTTACTGAATATATTTTTTGATTTTAGCATGAAAGGGATTATACTCGGTTTATGAACCTTAATCAAGCTTTTGAGATATTAAAGCAAGCGGGCGGCGCGCAAGCTGCGCGAATCGTGCTGCAGAATAAGAAAAAAATCAACAGGTTGCAGGCGTTTTTAATAGCGCGCAAGTTGCGGCGCGGCGTGCCGGTTGCGAAAATCACGGGCGAAAAGTGGTTTTATGGCCTGCCTTTTCGTACTACACGGCATACGCTGGACCCACGCCCGGATTCCGAAACTCTGGTGGAAGCGGTGCTGCAGGGGGGGCACAAAACCCCGACAATTTTAGATTTGGGAACCGGCACGGGATGCCTGATTTGCGCGGTAGTGAAAAATTTGCCGGGGTCGGCGGGCGTCGGGATTGATAAGTCTTGGCGTGCGTTGCGCGTCGCACGAAAGAATGTTAAAGACTTGGGGTTGCAAGATAAGATCGAGATTATTAAAAAAGATTTTACCTCCTACCTCCTACCTCCTACCTCCTACCTATTCGACATCATCATCTCCAACCCCCCCTACATCGCCGCCGGAGACAAACGCGTGAATGCCGGCGCGCGGCATGACCCGGAGCTCGCGCTTTATGCGGGCGCGGACGGATTGGACGCATACCGCGCGATTGCAAGTTCCGCGCGCAAAATGCTGAAACCGCGCGGGAAAATATTCTTGGAAATCGGGGTGGGACAGAGTGATGCTGTGTGCGAAATCTTCGCTTCCGCCGGCTGGCGGCATCTCAAGTCATACAAGGACTTGGGCGGCATCCGGCGCGTTTTGGAATTTGTATATACCGAAAAATAATTGCGTTTTGTTTATTCAATTACTAGACTTCAAAAACAAAGAGGCGCGAAAATGGCGATACTTTCCCAAGACTTCAAGAAAACCATACCATGGGCGATATTGTTTTTTGCCTTGATCGGCGTCATTGCTTTCCAATGGTCGGTGTCCAAGGGCGCGCCGCGCGCGCGATCCGTGACAGTTGTTGGCGAGTGCCTTGGGCGCGCGGAAAAAGATACGACGGCGATAACGCTGCGCATACAGACCTTGGGCGAAACGGGCGCCCAGTCCATGGCCATGGCGCGAAGCACTTATAACGCGGTGTCGCAGATGCTGGGACAGTTCGAGGGTCTGGAAAAACAAACTTCGCGCTGGGAATCGTTCGAGAAAACAAGATGGGACAGCGCCTCGGAACAGCAGGTGACGGTCGGGATTCAAACGATGATAAACCTGGACGTGTCGTCCAAGAACGCAAGGGATATCGAAGATTTGTTAAGCCGCGCGGAAAGGATTGAAAACGTATTTCCTGAAAACCTGCGGATGTCGGTATCGAATGAAAAGCTGAAGCCTGCGCTGGAAGCCTGTGTCGCTGATGCGGTGCAGAACGCGCGCGCCAAGGCGGAAACGATAGCGGAAAGCGAGGGTGCGAAGATTGGCGAGATGCTGGTCGCGGAATACGGCCGCACGGCGGACGAAGCGATGCCCAGGCCGATGCTGATGAGGGCGGTTGCCGCGGACAGCATAGCGGGCGCCGGATTATTCACGACGGATGCGGAGTTTTCCGTAACGGTCCGCGCGACTTTTCAGCTAAAATAAACATTTTCCAGGGGATATGGCGGAGTTGGTAGACGCGCTGGATTTAGGTTCCAGTGGAGAAATCCATGAGAGTTCGAGTCTCTCTATCCCCACCACTCAGCAAAAACAAGTGCTATATCCCGAATTTATATGCGATACCCAAGCGGAGTTCGACCAGACTGATACTGCCGACCATGCTAAAATCTGGACCTGCGCTGCCCGATCGGCCAAGGTTCTGCAATTTTAAGTTCAAATCCAAATCAAACCTTTCCGTCAGGAGCATCGCGGCGCCGAATTTCGCTTGGTAAGTAAAGTCAACCTTGGCGGTTCTTTTATCCATGTGGGCGGGCTCGTAAACCACCCGATTAAACCAAAAGGACGGCCCTATGCCCGCCCCTCCGTAAAGGCGGATGCGTCCGAAAAACTGACGGCCCCAGCTGCTGCCCACAGTCATGGTGGCATTCGTCATTTCGTTTTTTTGCGCATTCGTTTCTATTGTGAAGTGCCTGGTGTCCGCGTCCAGTTCCAACCCTATCCCGTCGAAAATTATTTTACCGACCGAGAATCCAAAACCGAATCCGCTTGCATACAACTCCGATTGTGGCAATCCGGTTGCAGTCATCCTTATGTTCGGCTGGGTAAGATACAGTCCTATGTAAAGGTTTCGATCCGGCTCTGCCATATCGGCAGACGGCCCGTCTGCGATGGCAAAAGTCGGACAAAGACACAATGTTAATAAAACAGGAATAATTCCTTTCATCAAGCTTGATTTTAACGGGCCCTGGCATGTAATCAAGCAAATTTTATCAAAGCCTGCATATTTTTCTGTCATCCGCTTTCCCCCCAGGAAAAACTTCTTTGAATTTTCGGCTTTATAGTTTATAACTGCGCCGTCAATAAGAGAAACCGAAATGAAATTTGATAAAGACGGGTTATACAGGACTTTAACCATATTCGGATTAACTTTCCGATTTATCCACCGCACACGCGTCCGCCAGGCGAACCTTTGGCTGCAAAGGATGGACATCAGATTCCCAGAGGCTTTTGCCCGCCACTTGCAAAAAACGGGTCAGGCGATGGATTGGGAAAACCCTGTGACGCTTTCGGAAAAGATACTGTGGCTGTGGAAGTACTATTATTCCCGCCTGCCTCTTTTTTACAGATTGTATAACAAGGAAACTTTCAAGTACTGGATGCAGGAAAAAGGAATGGGGGAATATGTCCCAAAGTTGCTGGGCGCATGGGACAGGCCGCAGGATATAGATTGGGATAAGTTGCCGAACCAGTTTGTCTTGAAGCTTGTAAAGGGAGCTCGCGGCAAACAGGTGATGCTGGTTCGCGACAAATCGAAATTAAATAAAAGACACGCTATCCGGAAAATGAAGAAGTGGGATTATTACGGCGCAAAGCCCCGCATAATTGCGGAAGAGCTGTTACAGGATAACGACAGCGGCGGCCTTACGGATTACAAGCTCTTTTGCCTTAATGGAAAGCCGCAGTATATGATTGTGTATTCCCGCACGAAAGGCACCACCAGAGTATCGGAAAAAACATATAATTCTTATGATACGAATTGGAAGGAAACGCCGTATGTGGTGTCTGTGCCGTCGAACCCTCCGCGCGGGAATATTCCGCGGCCCAAGCATCTGGACAAGATGCTGGCCTTGGCGAAGAAATTGTCTGCGGAATTTCCCATGGTTCGCGTTGACTTGTATCTAATCGGCGACAAGATTTATGTCGGAGAATTAACGTTTATTCCGTCGGGCGGCAAGATGCTCATAGAGCCTATGGAGTACAACAAGAAATTGGGCGACATGTTGGAACTGCCTGAGAAGCTGCCGCCGTTGAAAAATGTCTGTATAAAGACATTAACATTGCTGACCTGAGAAATAAAAAATAATATGAAAATCATCAGTAAAACTACGGACGGGTTGTACAGGATATTCAATATATTCGGACTGAAAATCCGGGTGTTTAACTTTGGCCGTGTCAGAAAAGCGCATTATTGGGTGCGCCATGAAAACTGGAAGCTGATTGAAGCGAATGCACATTATTCTCGGAAGACAGGGGTGCCTCTGGATTTGGAAAATCCTGTAACGTTTTCGGAAAAGGTGCTATGGCTGTGGAAGTATTATTACACTCGCCTGCCTCTTTTTTATAAGCTGTACAACAAAGAAACTTTCAAGCAATGGATGATTGAGAAAAGCATGGGCGAATATGTGCCGAGGCTGCTGGGAGCGTGGAACAATCCGCGGGATATAGATTGGGACGGATTGCCGGATAAATTTGTTCTGAAACTGGCCAAGGGTTCTTTTGGAAAGCAAGTAATGCTGGTGCATGACAAGTCAAAGCTGAATAGAAAGCGCGCGTTAAGAAAAATAAGCAGGTGGGCTTATTATGGTGAAAAAAACCGTATAATAGCTGAGGAGCTGCTTTCCGAAAACGACGACGGCGACCTGAAAGATTACAAGTTCTTTTGCATCGACGGAAAGCCTCGATTTATAATCGCGTACGCTCGCGGCAAGGAATTGGCCGGGGTGTTCGATAAGAAGCGCAAATGTTATGATACGAACTGGTCGCCTCTGCCGTACCTGGTGTCGATGGGAATAACTCCGCAGCGCGGGAATATTCCGCGCCCGAAACATTTGGATAAGATGCTGGATTTGGCCGGGAAGCTGGCTGTGGAGTTTCCGTTCGTCCGCGTTGATTTGTACCTGGTTGGCGACCATGTTTATGTCGGCGAATTAACGTTTATTCCATTCGGTGGTAAAATGATAGTCAGTTCGCCGGAGTATAACAAAAAACTGGGCGACATGTTGAAACTGCCTGAGAAGCTGCCGCCGTTGAAAAATGTCTGTATAAAGACATTAACGCTTCGCGCGTAGCTTTAGTTCTTTCATAATTATATTGAGAGTATCTTCTTTTTTCGCGATGAATTTTTTAATCGCCGCAATGCGCGCCGCAAAGAAATTCTTATCGGTCAGAAGTTTTTCTATGTCGCCGGCCAGTTGCGCCGCATCGGCAACTCGTTCCAGTACTCCGTCCTTGGCCATCTCGTCGTACACTTCATCGAAAGTGCAGGTGTATTTGCCGGTGATCACGACATTGTCCAGTTGCATCGCCTCTATGGGGCTGGAACCGCGGCAATCGGGCAATAGGGAGCGTCCCATAAACGCGCGTTCCGCGCAGCGATAGAACAGGCCCATTTCGCCCAGGGTATCCGCAACATAAACATCCGTATTGTCTTTCGGCAGCGCGCCGTCCGAGCGGAACGTGATTTTAAGACTGCCCGCGGAATGCGCCAGCTCCGCTTTCATAGACGGATGTCGCGGAGTTATCAGCAGCAATGCGTTCGGAATTTTTTTTATTATGGCGCGATGAGCGCCCATGATAATTTCGCTTTCTCCTTCGCCCAGCACAGCGGCATGCCACACGGGACGTTTCCCAACAGCCGCCATGAATTTTTTACGCTCGGCCGGCTTGTCCAAGGGTGGCGGAGTAGTGTATTTCAAGTTATCGATCACAATGATATTTTTCGCGCCCAGCTGCTGTAACCGCCTTGCGTCCGCCGCGGATTTCGCCATGACCATGGTGAAAGATTGCATAGCGCTCCGCCAGAATTTTTTATACTTCAGATAGCTTTTTAGAGATTTTTCGGTCATCGCGCCGTTGATTAGAAAGTTCGGCACGTTTGCCGCGCGCAGGGCGTCCAGCTGTACGGGCCAAAGGTCCGAATCCACGCGTATGGCGAGATCGGGTCTCCAATGCCGAATAAAGCGCCGCACGGCAAACGGCACATCGATCGGCGAATATTGATGAATTACATCGAAACTTTTCGCGATATTCGCAGATGTGACGGATCCGCTGGTAAGCAAAATATTCGCGCGCGGGTAATCTTTGCAGAGCCGCCCGATCAGCCCGCGTAGGGAATTAATCTCTCCCACCGACGCGCCATGAAGCCAGATTAGAAAACCGTTCGGGCGCGCAAGAGATGGACGCCCAAAACGCTCGGCAAATCTGTCCGGATGAGCGTCTTCCTTGCCGCGCCGTCTTCGCATGCCAAGGTAAAGGCGAATAAGCGGATAGAAAATCGTTATAAGAGTTTTGTAAAAGAGCATTTGAGCGTCCTTCTTATTTACGATTTACGAATTACGATTTTACTCCCAACAAATCGCAAATCGTAAATCTCAAATCGTAAATTTTGTTATTCACAAACCGCGACAAACGGAGGTCGCGAAAGGTCGCGGTTTATTCTTCCCATAACGCCGCAATCCAGGCAGTTGAACTTTCTGTTTTGCGAGCGCGAACCGTCGTTCGGAATTTGCATGCCCGCCAATTCGGGCAGATTGGCGCGAGCGGCTTCGATATAAAGCGGATCGCTGGGAAAGCCGAAGTAAAACGCGCGCGTCGCGCCCATGCATTCGGCCGCGCGCGCATAGCATGCGGGCTGATTTACCTTTGTCGCGTCCGGAATGCAGGTTATGTCGCAAGTTTCTTCGTTCATAATCATTTTTTCGCAGTTGTTGCATATGTTTCCGGGTTTCAGCACGGTTCCGCCCGAGATGCGCCCCTTTGCGATCATCGCGCCCGCGCATTTGTTGAAAGGGCGCTGAGCTTCCGTTCCCCCGCAAACCCATTCCAAGGTCACATAGTCCAATTGCGCCGCCCGTCCGCCCGGGCAAACGCGGTCGGGAGTGGGCTCTATGCATTCCCATAAATCGTCAACCTGAACCGCGGTTTCGCCCCCGGCGCACAGAGGACGGCGCGAGAAGTCAGGTTCGCAGATTCCGGTTTCCGACCGGAAAATAGTGTCTCCCGGACAGGCCGCCGGCGGGTTTATCGGTATGCATTCCCATTTATTAAAGCGGAATATCTTCTGCTCTCCGAACATGCAGAGTATGTTTTCCGCCTCTTCTTTCGGAGCGCCCAGGTTGGCGGGCGCGGTCGCCGAGTATTGGGTTATGTAAATTATCTGGCCGTCCTGCAGCTTTGCGGCCGAAGCGATGCTGGCGGGAATGGCGCGCCTGTGCCCGTTGCCGGAAAGTATGGCGAATGACTTGTTATCGATACCCAGCACCAGGCCGAAATTAGGCGCCGCCTCGTATTCGGAGGACAAGGTTTTCAATATCAGGTTGGCGTCCGTCTCGTCCGGCATATCGGCGATTGTGACGATGAAGTTCCCGATGGTGCGGCCGGCGCGGTCGGGAGTGCAGACGGCGACTTCGCGGCGTTCGTCGGCGCAAAGCTTCACGCTTTCCACGTTGTATTTTTCCATGCAGGGCATATCTTCGATTTCCAGGGCTTCTTTCGCTTCGGCCCGCACAGCGGTGTCCAGGTCGATTGCGGCAGCGTGCGCCCGCGCCATGCAGGACAAGACGGACTTGACCTCGGTAGTCCTTAGCGCGGACTCCAAGGTGTCGTTGCCTATGCGCTGGCTGGGGGCGTCTATCAGATAGTACCCCGCCATCAGCACGAAAACCAGAATCATAATAAATATGTTCATTTTATCTCCGAAACGCGAAACGCGTGACGCGAAACGCGTAAATTGTGCAACAACATGCGTTGTCCAATATAATGGACATTATTGTTTTGTTATCCAAACCACGCGTCTCGCGTTTCGCGTCACGCTTTACGACTTCATCATAGCCCAACTTTCCACGCTTGTGAATTAGTATTTTTTTTGACCCTGATTTGTGATATAATAAATCAAGGTAAATTGGAATAGAGAGATGAAAAAAATATCGGTATCTGTGCGGTGCTTGCCCGCCATAGCCTTGGCGACGGCGGGTGCTCTGTGCTCTGTGCTCTGCGCGCCGGCGGCGCGCGCGGCATATCCCGCCTATGGCGCGCAGACTCAGATAGTTCCGGTTCAAACTTATGTGCAGCCGCAGCCGGCGTATCAGCAGCCCCAATATGTTCCGGTTACCGGAAACGGCCGAATGACGACCGCGGCGAATCCGAATCGCATTACTGGCGCGGTGCCGCAGGTCGGGAATTCGTCCGTTGCGGCCGGACGGCAGTATTATCAGCCGTCGGACTATGACAGGTTGGCGGACAGCGGGCTTTATATCGGGCTTTCGGTCGGATACGCGATGTCTATCAACGGCGGAATTCGCGCGGATTATCAGAACCAAGAGAAAGCGTTTTTCGCGCCCGGGGCGTGGCAGAGGGCGGATTTCAAGCATGATACCGTGCTGCCTCTGCAGTTGTCGGTCGGCGCGGCTATAAACAGCGATATAAGGATAGACTTTTCTTATTCCAGGTACAGCGGGATGTCCTATCCTGACCATACGCAGACCGGCGATGGCGTGGGCGGCTATACTCCGACCCAGGCGACCGGCGGCAATATTTCCAGCACCGCGACGATGCTGAACGTTTATTATAACTTGGATTCATATACGGGATATATGGCGGGTGGAGCGCTGAAGCCTTATATAGGCGCGGGCTTGGGTATCGCGACGAATACGATTGCGGACTATCTGGTATATGATCCGGAGTTTTATGGTGAGGATGGCATATACGAAGGCGTTATATATGAGCCCGGAACATTAACGGCTATTTCGGATATATACGCGTATCATGCGGGCGGCACGATGGAGCAATTGGCATATATGCTGGAAGGCGGCCTCAGCACCGAACTGGAAGGCGGAATGAAGCTTGACTTTTTCGTGCGCTGGACTGGCCTTGGCAAGGTGCAGTCTTCGGGCAGCATAGTTGTATCTCAGACGGAATGGCTTTCCACCGGCGCGGCACCGATCGGCACTCCGGGTTCGGAAGAGCCTGCGCCGTTCGACAGCGTGTTCCATTATACGAATTGGTTTGAAAGCGGAACCCTGGGCCTATTGGATGTGGGCGTAAGAATGCGCATACAATTCTAGCGGGTGCGTTTCGGAGAGAGAATCTTGAAAACTTCTTTGATTTCTTTATTGTGTGTTTTTTGCGCGCTCAGTGCAGAGGCGGCTTTACGCATTGGCAACAGCGGAACCGGCCGCGGCGGTTCGTATACCGCGACGCAGACGGGAGCGTATGCCGAACCGCAACAGCAACAGCAAGCGTCTCAGCAAGAAATGATTATGTCAGCCAGGACCTCGGAAGAGCTGGGGCTGCCCGTTCGCGTTGCGAATATGGATCTTGCGCGCAGGATTGCATCGCGTGATCCAAGCGCAGAGGTAACAATGGCCCAGCTGGATGCATGCTCGCTGATTTACCCGGGCGGCGCATTTGCATGGGATACCGCGAACGCGGGGTTAAAGAACAGCATGGGCTGTGTGGCGGATGTAGAAATGCGGCTGATGCAGGGTACGGAAGATATAGTCTTGGCGCGCGCACGCGTGGCGGCGGGCGGCGCGATTGATTGCAATATAGATGCGTTTCCGTCCGAAGGTTATACGATGGAAGCGGGTAAGATAGAGTTTCCCGCGGATGCTGAGCCTACTGAGGAAGACGTAAAGAAAGTTATGGATGCCGAACAAAAGCAAGGCGCGGGAATGAGGATCGCCGCGGCGACGCTGATTGGGGGACTTGGTGGCAACTTTGTTGGCGCGAATGATCCGGGCAAAAGCGGCATGCTGGGCACCAGCGGCGACAAGATGAAAAAAACGCTGCTTGGCGCGGCGGCAATGGGCGGTTTAACGGCGGCAAGCACTCAATCGGGCAAGGTTGGCGGCGATGTGATTATGGGCGCGACGGTGAATGCGGCTGGGGGCATGCTGATTGGAAATATATCCGGTATTGGGAATAATATGTTCTTGGTGACAAAGAAATGCGAAGGCGGCCAGGAATGCCTTTTCGGAACCATTGGAACAAGCAAGCCGATATGCAACGGCGGCGCGGCCGCGTCTGAGGCGGATAAGACAGTCTGCTCGCAGGAGGCGGATGGCAAATCCATACGCAAGCAAGACGCTTTTTGGGGATCTTCGGGCTCCACCACCAAGGTCAGATGCAATTTTTCGGAAAAGGATGGCGAAGAAGTATTCAACGGATGCGATCGCGTGCAAATAAGCGATTGGAATATAGCAAAAGGCGGTCTTAACCAGGGTTCCAAACACGACGATGTTCTAAGGACCTTGGCTAATGAAACTAAATATTGCCTTGTGGCTTCGGTGATGGAGAAAGCCGGATCATCAAACTGCGACGGCGGGGAAGTATTTTATAAAATGACCGATGCTTGGATAATGGGAAATCAGGAAGCAGCGGTGATAGTGGGCTGGGATGCAAAGAAAACCAAGGGCGCGGATTGGACCGCATTCCGCAACAGCGAACACCCGGGTGGCGTGATTATCAAATACCGTTATCCCGACGGCACAATAGGGCAGGAAGTGCCCAAAGAACTTGGGTTAAAGAACTTTAACCCCGTGATGCAAGGCGCGACGGACGGGGCGATAATTGATTTGAATAACAAAGCGCGCGCGGGCGCGACTGCAACGGGCGCGGGAATTGGCGGCGCATTGGGGGGCTTTTCCGCATACCAAGGCGCAAAGGACGACATTCAAAATCGTTATGTGGCAGAGGTGATGGCGTATAAGGACTCGCTGACGAAAATCTATTGCGCAACGGGAAAGAGATTCCTGGGGCAGTATAATGAAAGCATAATGATACCGCTGATGAAGTAATGTTCGCATCGTGGTGTTCCCCTCCTGTGGAGGGGTGGCCCGAAGGGCCGGGGTGGTTCGTTTAAAGGTCAATCATGCGACATTCTAAACAATACAATTCCATTCCATACAATCGCAATATATCACATCGTGCAAGAGACCTCCGCAAAGCAGGCAATTTGGCGGAGGCTTTGTTCTGGAATGAAATAAAAGATGGAAAGTTTTTGGGATTGGATTTCGACCGCCAAAAACAAATAGGAAGTTATTTTGCAGACTTTTACTGTGCTGAATTTAATCTTGTAATTGAAATCGATGGCAGCTCGCATGATGATAAATGCGAATACGATAAGCGCCGTGATAAGTATATGGAAAATCTAGGATTGCATGTAATACGAATTTCTGATGACGGCATAAAACATCATATTGAAATGGAATTGGAATATATTGCTGCAATTATTAGAGAAATGAAAAAGATTAAATAAACCACCCCGCCCCCTCCGGGGGCACCCCTCCACAGGAGGGGAACACCACGTTAAAATAACTCTCTTACATCGCAAATTTTCTTCAACGCCTGCGTGCGGGCGATTCTCAAACTGTCGCCTTCTAAATTATAAACGGTCTTCGTCGCGACGGTTGGAGTGATCCAGGAATCTTCCCATTCGCGGCCGATTTTTACGACCTGAAAGCTGGGGCGGAAAGTAAAGCGCAGCTTTTGCAACGAGCAATCCGCGCCCTCGACTGTCCTGAATCCGTTCGGCGTGATATCTGTAAGTTCGCCGTCCAAGTTTAGTTCTATCTTATAGTCATAGTAAAAATGAGCGGTCCCATTTTCAAATCTGGTCCTGGTGATTTTATCCATTGTACTGTCATTGTTTATATCCTGGATGAACACTTCGATACTGGCAATGCCGGTCCCGAACTCGTCCAATTCGAACTGACGGACGGAATCAGGTTTGCCCAGGCCATCGTCGAAAGGATAGTTCTCCCCCAACTCTATATCTTCCTGTGCAGGCGCGGAGTACGTGACTCGTTCTACTTCAAGCGTTTCCGTGCCTTTGGTTTTCTCCGCGGGCTTCATCAAAAGGAAGTACGCCAGCACTGCGGCCCCGGCCAGCAGAATTATCAATAAAATCAATGGAAATTTATTTTTATTCATAGTCTTTCTATCCTCCCCGGGTTCCAGCCTTCTTTCTGCCGAATGACTTGCGCGACGCTTGCCAGTTGTTGGTCGGTCAGCGTTGACATCTGCGCATGCGCGGGAATCCCGGTCCGCTCTGAAACGCTGCGCTGATACGAGCCGGTGTTGTTGCTATCGGTTGGCGGGGCCCACACGCATATAGCCGCGCCAAGAGAACCCGTCGGCATATCCGGACATTGCCTGTGCTGCGCGTTCTGATACTTTGACGATTTCAGCTTAAGGATTATAGCCGATTGTCCCGTTTGCTCGTCCGGGAATACCGAAAATCCGCCGTTGCACGCGATAGCTCCGAATTGAAGCGGCGGACAGGTCGTATTTCCGGGATTGTTGTTTCGCCAAGCGCGTCCATTCCCGCCGATTTTTTTAATTCGGCTTCCGTCCGCGAAAGTGTAAATCACTTCGCTGCTGCCTTGACTGCGCGCATTGCCGAAATTCCCGCTGGCGGAAACCGCGCGTCCGCTTGCGCCCGGACCGGTCCCGGTGGATACTATGCCGGAACCGCTAATCGGCGATGAAGGCGCGGCGGTGTTAATTTCGCCCAATATGCCCGGAGTGGATTCATCAGCCGCCAGCTCGTCTTCAATTTCGTTTTGCGTTTTCAAGGTCAGTTTTGAAGTGGCGATGATTTTATTGACCTCGGCGATCGGGACTTGGATAACTTTGCATCCCATGCCGAAAACGTCGCCGCCCCAGATTGTGTTTACGATGGGGCGCGCTGCCGCAAGAATAGCGAATATCAGGAACAGGTTGCGGATATTGTTGGCGATGCCGACCAGTTCGCCTTTCGCGCCGCGAATAATGGACACCGCCCAGCCCAACAGCAGAAATCCGGCAATGACGGTCACCACAAGCCAGGCAACATCAACAAAGCCTTCCAACGAGCGGATGAAACATGTGGGGTCTTCCATCCAAATGAAAGCCCCGTCCGCTCTCAAAACGCGGAACCCGGAATTCTCAAGCAGGTGAAGAATAGTGTTTGTGTTCATGGCAACTCGGCGGTGTCGCGGTTCCCCTCCTGTGGAGGGGTGGCGCGAAGCGCCGGGGTGGTTCGTTTAATATTCGCGCATTACAAGAACCACCCCCCCCCCCCCTCGCTCCGCCCCCCCCCCCCCGAGGGGGACACCCAATTACCTTCT
>Ga0082212_10006743_pt1 | contig 15343 bp, 14 predicted proteins | sample TergutNt197P3_FD_71548 | JGI IMG/M metagenome (GOLD analysis project Ga0082212, IMG submission 71548) | Neocapritermes taracua P3 segment gut microbial communities from Petit-Saut dam, French Guiana - Nt197 P3 | ecosystem: Host-associated > Arthropoda: Insects > Digestive system > Gut ...
TGTTTCAGGTCAAAATAAGGCCAGGGCGCTCCAACAGGCGGTGGAAGGCGGGGTAAACCACATGTGCACCCTTTCCTGTCTCCAGATGCACCAGCGCGCGGTCATTGTTTGCGACGACGCGGCCACGGAAGAATTGAGGGTTGGTACTGTCCGGTATTTTTTAAGCGCGTATCCTCCCGGGTAATTATCCAGATATTTATACCGATTCATACCGATTGAACGGCGGCGGCGCAATAGGGCAAGGGCGCAGCACGCTACGCCCCTACACTGTCTCCTGGACATATTGTCTAATATGCCTTCGTCGCCAAAACTATGCGCGCCTTATATCCACGCCCTCTTGCGCTGCACGAGCGACAGAATTGGTATGAAATATCCGGGCTAGGCAGTTTTTGCCCTGTTCACGCTACTCGAACCGCACATAACAAAACACGTACAAAACACGCGAAACGCTGAAATGACGCGGGGTTTAGCTGATTTTCGCATGTTCTACAAACTGGCACGAAATGTGCTTAATGGTGTATTGGAGTGAAGAACGGGCGCGGCCCTGGCCGTTAACTGATAACTTCAAACGGCAGGCCGGTTTTAACCGCCTGTTATAAGGATAGGTGAATATGGCAGACATGACATTGGATCAGTTGATTGCACTCAACCCATCGTATGATCCGGCGAACTATAACAGCAATGCGTTCAACGCCCGCGATAATGCGGAACAGATCAAAACGCAGTTTATGACGCTGCTTGTGGCGCAATTGAAAAATCAGGATCCTATGAATCCGATGGATAACCAGGATTTCGTTTCGCAGCTTTCGCAATTCAGCTCGCTGGAGCAGTTGATCACAATCAATGAAGGCGTGGAACAATTTAATGGGAAACTGAAATATCTAAATGAAGGCGTTGACTATATCGCGACGCTTCTGACGCTGACCAGCAACTTGCCCGGTACGGATGGAGAGGATGAATGAGACGCTCCCGCCACGGGAGATGAAACCGCCGGGGCGTAATAAACAGGTAATTCGCAGTTAAATATAAATCAGGAGAAAATGTAAAACCTGACATGGGAACGCGGGCGTCCCGTCTGCATATTTCTAAAGGGCGCGATAAATCGCGCACCTGCATTGGTTTTACAATTTCCGCATCAGGAGAAAACAAATGGCTCTGACATCTTTTTTCAGCGCTCTTACGGGACTGAATGCAAACAGTCATACAATCAACACCATCGGCGACAACCTCGCCAATATGAACACAATCGGGTTTAAAGCCGGAAAAGCCACTTTCGCTGAAATAATCGGCGGCATGTCCGGTTTCAGCGCAACCGGAAATCCGATGGTTTTCGGACAGGGCGCCATACTGAATGGAATAGTTCACAAACAGTCGCAGGGAACGCCAGAATACACGGGCAATTCCACCGACGCGATGATCATAGGCAGCGGTTATTTCGTTGTCGCCACAGGCGATGGCGGAATCGGCTACACCCGCGCCGGAAGATTTCAGTTCGACGCAACCGGTAACCTTGTCAGTTCCGACGGCTACGAGCTTATGGGCTATTTGGCCAACGAAGGGGAGATTGACCAGGCCGGAGGCATGAAGCCAATCGAGATTCGCATGGGGCAGTTTATGCCGGCCGTCGCCACCAGGGAAATCAGCGCCGCCGTGAATCTGGATTCACAATCGCCAAATGATGGCTCTATCCAGTCAATCTATGTAACTCCGATAGAGGTTTTCGATTCTCTTGGCACAAAACACGTCATTCAATTAACGTTTACAAAAATGAGCCTGCCAAACACCAATGCGCCTGAATGGGAGCTGAGCGCAGTGCTAAAGCTTGAAAACGGGACTAATACTCCCGATGAGCTTGATATCACTTTTAATGGCGCTACTAATGATACGTTTACGCTTGAGTTCGACAGCTCCGGCAAGCTTGACGCGTCTACGATGCCGGATTCGCTTGAGTTGCATGTTGGCGCCGGGCCGGCTGATAATACTATGACCGGGAGCATTCTTACTCTCAATATGAGGGATGAAAAAGGCAACCCGCTTCTTACCAGCGCGGCGAGCGAGTCCGGAACATCCCAGACAACGCAGAACGGTTACGCCGCCAGCTACCTAACAAGCGTCGCTTTCTCGGACACAGGCGTCATTATAGGAATAGCCGCCAACGGCAATTCCATAGCGCTGGCACAACTGGCAATCGCGACTTTTAATAATAACGAAGGGTTGCTGAAATATAACGGCAGCACCTTTATAGCGCCTGAGCTTTCCGCGGGGCAGCCTTCCTACGGCGTCGCGAAATCACAGGGCCGCGGAGCCGTCGCGGGCGGGTCGCTTGAAATGTCAAACGTGGATATGGCCGAAGAGTTCATCAACCTGATTATCGCGCAGAGGGCGTTTCAGGCAAACGCGCGCGTTATCACCACGTCGGACGAGCTTTATCAGGAAGCCATACACCTGAAACGATAGGCATTAGCATCTGAACGTACGGGCGGGGCGCCAGCCATGGGAGCGCCGGCGTCCTCGCCGGTCGTGTGACAAACAAACGCGCGCGCAAACGCGCTTCAAATGCAGGGGCGCGATAAATCGCGCCCCTATTTTTTTTACACGACCGGCGGGGACGCCGGCGCTCCCATGTCAAAAGTCGAAATGTTGTCAATTTTTCGCCGTGAAATTGACATTCCATCCCCAAACGGCAGCCGTTTTTAAAAATACACAGTTTAAACCACCTACCTTTTAGTCTTAAAAAAGTCGGGTAATTCCGAAAGCCTGCAATCGCTACGTTTTGCATAAAACATGTATATACCAACACTTACGCATTTATTCTTTTTGAAACCATCCGGTTTCAAAAAGAATAAATGCGTAAGTGTTGTGCAAAAGTCGAGTAAATACCAGAAATGGCATATGAGTTGCTTGAATAATCTTCGGTAAAACATCTTTGAAGGAGAATTTCTGTATGGCTGCAGAACAGAATGCAGGAAAAGAAATAGGCGAACTCGGCGAAAAAAAGAAACCGAACATTTTGCTGATTGGCGTTGGAGCAGTAATGTTAGTGCTGGTACTCGGGGTCATATACCTGGTTGGCGTAAACATGGGAATCTTCCACGGAGCGCAGCATCAACAGGATGAGACGCAGTCGGTGGAAAGGGCAAAACCGGTTGTTGAAGACATTCTGGCGTTGGAGCCTTTTTTGACCAACCTGGCCGATCCGCTTGAAGTACGTTACGTTAAAGCCGCTTTCGAGCTTGGATTAAGAGAAAAGCTGAAAGCCGAACCGGAAAAAAAAGACATCACTATTATCCGCGATTCAATTCTTAGGCTGCTTGGCTCGAAAACATCTGACGAGATTTTATCGAATGAAGGGCAAGAAGCGTTGCGCGAGGAAATACGGATACTTATTAACGACCGTTCCGCATTGAAGGTTAGCGAAATATATATTACCGATTTCGCGGTACAATTTTAAACGCGAACATTTACTGTTCTCAGGGGATAACAAAATGCCGGAATCCATGGAAAACGATCCTGTTGCCAATGCGTCTGTTTCCTACGAAGAGTCTGCCGGAGACTTACAATGTTTTGGAGATATTCCACTCGGAATCACCATACAACTTGACGAACGCCGAATGAAGATACGCGACATTTTACAGTTGCATACCGGGTCGGTTATTAGTTTGCCCAAGTCCGCGGGTGAAAACGTCGATATTTTAATTAATGGCCAGCCGGTCGCTTTCGGAGAAGTTGTGCGGCTTGAGGGGTCAACAGGTATCAGGATTACGGAACTGAATGTTCCTGATTAGGAGGCGTGATGAAGATATTTTTGCCGGGTTTTCTGGCGCTATGCCTGGGCGTTGTGCCCGTATTCAGTCAGGGTGTTCGGGCGCCCGAAGCCGCTACGGCTGGAACTGAATCAGTTGAGGCCGCATATGACAACGGATATGATAACGGGGCTGAATACTATGAAACTTACGCGCCACAGTCGCCGGCAGGATCGAATGTGAACGCCACGACCGAGGAAACCGCGATGTTTGGGAGCGATGTTCCCTCCATGTTCCGCGCATTTGGAGGCATGGGACTGGTGCTTTGCCTGCTTTTGGGCGTGTATTTTGGCATCAGGAAATTCGCTCCGGGATATTTCCCTAAAATGGCGTCCGGCGGAAAGAATCTCAAAATCGTGGAGAGCCTTGGCATGGGAGACCGGCGTTCAATTGCCCTTGTCGAAGTGGGAGAAAAGCGCTTTCTGATAGGAAGCACACCACAGCAGATTAATCTGCTGACTGTTTTACCGGAACATTTCTCTCTGGTTGCGGAAGACAACGATGTTAAGGAAATAAAAGGCGTGAAAGTCAAAGGTGAAGACGAGAAGCAGACTTTTCGGAATCTGTTCGAAGCAGGAAAAAAACGTCCTATAAAACATTCCAGGGAAATTTTGCCCGAGGAAATTCGTCAGAAAATGCGTCAGTTGCGTGAGGCGCTGGAGAATAGATGAACCCGTGGAACAGAAGAAGAATTTGCTTCTTTATGCCGGTTCTTCTGGCTGTGCTGGTTGTAATTTTGCTCGCGTCCGTTCCGGCCGCCGCTCAGACAACGGAGTCTCTGGAAATCCGTTTAGGCGGCGACGGAAAACTGACCACGCCTATCCGCATTATGATTCTGATGACGGTGCTGACCGTCATTCCGGCTATTCTGGTTTCAATCACTTCATTTACGCGACTGATCATTGTGATGCATTTTATCCGGCAGGCTCTTGGTACGCAGACCATGCCGCCGAATCAGATACTCATAGGACTTTCGTTGTTTCTTACTTGGTTTATCATGTCGCCTGTCTTCGACCGGGTTAATGAGCTGGCTTTGCAGCCTTTAATGAGCGGCGAGATAACCGAAATGCAGGCGCTGGATAACGCCAGCGTACCGATGCGTAATTTTATGCTGCGCTACACGCGGGAAAAGGATCTGGCGCTTTTCACGAGAATCGCCGGGCTGCCCAGGCCGAACAGCCCCGAAGACGTTTCTATGCGCGTCCTGATTCCCAGCTTTATGATCTCCGAAATGAAAACAGCCTTTCAGATTGGGTTTGTTCTTTACATCCCATTCCTGGTTATTGATATGGTTGTGGCTTCCATCCTGCTTTCAATGGGGATGATACAGCTGCCTCCAATCATGATTTCGGTGCCATTCAAACTTCTGCTGTTTGTAATGGTTGACGGCTGGAATCTTATAATAGGGTCGCTCGTTAAGAGCTTTTATTGAGAGATAATTGCAAAACCAAAATGTAGAGACAAGGCATGCCTTGTCTCTACTGCGCAGGCGGGACGCCCGCGTTTCCATGTCAAGGTTTTGCAATTACCTATTGAGGTTTTTATGGAACAGGCAATGATAATCAAACTTGCCAAGGACGCGTTTCAGGTGACGCTAATGATTGCCGGGCCGATGCTGATTGCGTCGCTTGCCACCGGCATTATGGTAAGTATATTTCAGGTAGTAACATCCATACAGGATATGACGCTGACCTTTATCCCCAAGATTATTGTGGTCTTCCTGGTTTTTCTTTTCGCGTTTCCGTGGATTATGCACACGATGATCACTTACGCGTCAAGGTTGTTTGGTAATCTTGAAACATTTGCGCGGTGAATGCATGGCGGTTCCGGCCGCGCGATAAATTTGTACATTCTGGGGCGGTTCACGAACCGCCCCTACGTTCATTATGGAGATTCAACTTCCGATTGCCGAAGTCATGCGCTTCGTCATTGTGCTGACGCGGCTGAGCGGAATTATGCTCTGCGCTCCTTTTTTCACAGGCGGCTACATGCCGCTCCATATCCGCGCCGTCTTCACGTTTTTCGCGGCGCTGGCGCTGACGCCGGCGCTTCCTCTCGGCAATATTCCGGCTGACCCGAGTCTGGGTACAATCGTCATAATTTTACTTTTTGAGATCATCTTTGGAATTGTGATCGGATTTGCCGCGCTCTGCATTTTCGCGGGCGTACAATTCGGCGGACAGATCATGGCGTTTAACATCGGTTTTGCCATGATCAACCTTATTGACCCGCAGACGCAGGTCAATATGCCGATTTTTTCGTTTATTCTAAACTATATCGCTCTTTTGCTGTTCATTCTGATCAACGGCCATCACTTTTTTTTACTTGCGGTGTATGAAAGTTTTAAGACTCTTCCCGTCGGCGGCTTTGTCCTGGATGGGCCGCTCGTCAATCAGATCGTTGGTTTTACCGCCTCGGTTTTCCTTATTGGCATAAAAGTCGCCGGGCCTATTATCGTGGTTATCATCGTCGTTGATATTATTGTCGGTATCGTGGGGCGATCGGCGCCGCAGCTTCATGTGATGGTAATTGGGATGCCCTTGAAGATCATGGCTGGAATCGCAATCCTGAGCGTCTCGCTATATTTTATGCCGCGTTATTTTGAAAGCCTGTTTCTGATGCTTTCCCGAACGATAAACGCCCTGACAACGGGTGGATAACCTAGGGGATATATGTCTGATAAAGGCAGCAAGACAGAAAAACCAACCGCGCGAAAATTGCGCAAAGCGCGGGAAAAAGGGCAAATCGCCAGAAGTCGCGAGATTCCCATGGTCGCGACGATGCTTGGCATGCTGCTGATCCTGAATTACTTCGGCTCAAGCATCGTGCAGTCCCTTGAGCGTGAGATTAGCAATTTCCTCCGTTTCAACGTTCCGGAAGAATTTACCGTCACCGTTATCGCAACCATTTTAAAAGATGTCGTATTCCGTATGGGATCGATGCTGCTTCCTATTTTCCTGGCCATTGCGGTTATATCGGTTGCAAGCAACGCAGCGCAGGGCGGTCTGGCCGTTTCATCCACGTCATTAAAGCCAAAATTCAACAAAATTAATCCTATACAGGGCGTCAAGAAGATATTTTCCAAAAACGGCCTGGTAAATCTTGGAAAGAGCCTGCTGCTGATAATAGCGGTAAGCATAATAAGCTGGCAGGTAGTCCGTGATCATATGACCATGTATCCGCGCATGATTCTTATGGATGTCAGGCAGATTTTCTATTGGACGACCACTATCAGTTACACGATTTTAATTCGCGTCGCCATTTTTATGGTGTTTGTCGCCATGGCGGATTACATCTTCCAGAAGTATCAGTATAAAGAGCAGTTGAAAATGACCAAGCAGGAGGTCAAGGACGAATACAAGGAAATGGAAGGCGATCCTACCACCAAACGGCGAATCCGGCGAATCCAGCTTGATCTGGCGCGTAAACGCATGATGAACGATGTGCCGTCGGCCGATGTGGTGATTACAAACCCGACGCATTACGCCGCGGCGTTGTCATATAAGATGGATTCCATGCCGGCGCCCAGGGTAATCGCCAAGGGATCCAACCTTGTGGCGCAGAGGATAAAAGATATTGCGCGCGAGCACAATATTCCCATCATGGAAAACAAACCGCTCGCCCAGGCTCTTTTCAAGACTGTGAAAGTAGGCGATTACATACCAATGGATCTTTACAAAGCCGTTGCCGAAATCCTTGCCTACGTTTTCAAGACCCGCGACATGTACCATCGGTAAATTCATGCACGAAATCCGTAAGCGCCTTTACCGCGTCTTCCGGCGTTGAAGGCAAAAGGCCGTGGCCGAGATTGAAGATATGTCCCGGCAGACCGGCGGCTTCTTTCAGGATTTCGGCCGCTTTGCTCTTTAATATTTCCATTGGCGCAAACATGGCAGCAGGATCAAGATTTCCCTGGATGCCGCGCGATTCGCCGGCCATGCTCCATGCCGTTCCAAGCGAAACGCGCCAGTCCGCGCCGATTACGTCGCCGCCCGCTTCCGCCATCAAGGGAAGCAGACCGGTCGTCGCCGTACCGAAATGAATGGACGTGATTCCTTCATTTTCCAATTCCGTAAAAATTCTCCGCGAATACGGCAGTACATAGCGCCGATAATCCGAAGGGCTAAGGCATCCCACCCATGAATCGAAAAGCTGAACAACCTGCGCTCCAGCCTTTACCTGGGCTTTCAGGAATGGGACGAGCGTATCACAGAGCTTTTCCATCAGCAGATGCCATGCTTCAGATTCGTGATACATCAACTGTTTTGTGCGGAGATGATTGGGAGAAGAGCCGCCCTCGATTGCGTATCCGGCCAGCGTAAAAGGCGCTCCCGCAAAACCTATCAGGGGCGGCTTGCCGTCGAGTTCCGCGTGTACGCGCCTGATGCTTTCGAGTACAAAACCCAGGTCTTCCTCCGGGTCGGCTATGCGCAACGATTCAATATCTGCCGCGCCGTGAACGGGATTTGTCATTACCGGCCCATGATTTTCCTGGAATTCAATCCCTATTCCCATTCCTTCAAGCGGCAGCAAAATGTCGGCAAAAATAATCGCGGCGTCCAAAGGGAAGGCGCGCACAGGCTGAAGCGTGACTTCCGCGGCAAGTTCCGGGTTTTTGAACATCTCCATCAGGCCGTACTGTTCTCGAATTGCGCGATACGCTTTCATGTAACGCCCCGCCTGGCGCATAAACCAGACCGGAGTATAATCGGTTTTTTCACTGCGGCATGCTTTAAGAAATGTGTCGTTCATTATTTTCCTATCTACCCCGGATATTTCAGGGTACTGAGAGGTTAGCAAGCGCCTGTTCAAAATCGCTGGCTTTGGCCTCAAGCGCGTCCAGTGAAACAAGCAGTCCCGGTCTTTTCAATTCGTCCAGATCCACCGTGTGCTGTGACGGATAGATGAAACGGTATAAACGCCCGGATAAATTCCTCGCGTCGGCGGCTATACTACTCGCCAAATCAATAACGGCCGACGAAGTTATAGCATGTTTCTTTTTAGCTTCTTTTTTATTTCGCGAGGTTTTCACCGATGGTTTTGGAAAAGCGCGTGAAAGGTTTTTATTTAAATCCCGAATGCTTTTCATCAAATCTTTCGCGTGTTTCCGGCAAATACCCATTGCAAGTTTGTGCATGACTGCGCTGAACGCGGGTTCAAATGCAATGTTGAGCAGTTCAGGAATATCCTCGGCGTATTGCCGCATTATCCGGTTGTCTCCGGTTACCTGTTTTACCCAGATAATGAGGCGCGACCGCATGACACGATTGGCGGCTATTGCGTTTGCGGCCGCCGCGCCGGGCAGACTGGGCAATACCTGTGTGTATGTATGCGTCTGCCCTGCTTCGTCGATATACGTAATGACCCTGACGCGTGGCGGGTCTGCAAGTCCCGCAATAGGCCGCAGATAAGAACGCAATTCACTGTTTTCCGCAAGGCTTGGAGGTATGGTTTCCCACGGGAGCGTGTCGTTTTCACCGTTATTTTTCGTGGGACGCGTCGTGTATAACTCAACGTTATGCGAATTCAAAAGAGGTTTGATAATCTTTTGCAATTTCCTGTAGCCGCTATTCTCTTCGCTTCGGCACCAGATTTCCATCCCTTGCCCGTCAAAAGCGAAGACGGCGTCCAGATTCCGGCAAAGTCCTTTCCGATGAAAATCCAGCCATGCTTCTACAAGCTTAGGAGGAGTATCACGGTTCGGCATTTATTGGCTCCGAACCCAGGGCGTTGCCCTGGGTGTGTTTAACTGCTCTCCCAGGGCGTTGCCCTGGGTGTGTTTTATACTACTCTCCCAGGGCGTTGCCCTGGGCTGATATATTACGGGCCTTCAGCCCGTTTGAACGCGTGCCTTTTAGGCACGCTTCATTATCTAATATGATTTTGAAAAATAGGCTTTTTCTCCTGCCGGTTTTCCGCAGCAAATACAATTTCCGGTTTCGCCCGTCTGTTTCAATGGGATACATCTCAGGGTCGCTTTCGTGTCTTCTTTTATGCGCTTTTCGCATTCGCCGCCGCCGCACCAGAATGAATACGCGAATCCCTTTTCGACCGCCTGCTTAAACTCCGCGTAGTCTTTTGGATCGGCGGTATTGGCCATACGGAAGTTCAGCGCCCGTTCGTAAAGTGATTTCTGAATCGCTGCCAGCGTTTCAGAAACGACAGCGGCCAGTCCTTCTCGCGCGACGAAAGATTTCCCTTCCTTGCCGGGTTTGTCGCGGCGCGCCAGCACCACGGTTCCCTTGGCGATATCCTTCGGCCCTATTTCAATGCGTAAAGGCACTCCGCGCATTTCCCAGTCATTAAATTTAAAGCCGGGGCTGCTTCCCTCGCGTTCATCGGAAATCGCGCGGATGCCGGCGGCAATTAATTCCGATTTTACGGCGCGCGCCGAATCCAGCACCTGGGTTTTTTCCTCGTCCGTCTTGTAAATCGGCACGATCACGACCTGGTGCGGCGCGAGGCGCGGAGGCAAAATTAATCCCTGATCGTCGCCGTGCGTCATTATAATAGCCCCGATAAAGCGCGTGGAAAGCCCCCATGAAGTAGTCCAGCAGAGCTGCAGAACGCCGTTATTATCCAGATATTTAATATCGAAAGCTTTGGCGAAATTCTGTCCCAGATTATGCGAAGTGCCGGATTGCAGCGCCTTGCCGTCGCCCATCATCGCTTCGATTGTATATGTTTCATTCGCGCCTGCGAAGCGCTCCGTCTCGGATTTTCTGCCGACGATAACCGGAACGGCCGCTTCATTCTCAGCGAAATCGCGATAAACCTCGATCATGCGCAGCGTTTCTTCTTCGGCTTCTTCCGGCGTCGCGTGAGCGGTATGTCCTTCCTGCCAGAAAAATTCCAGAGTTCGGAGGAAAAGTTTTGTGCGCATTTCCCATCGGACGACGTTGGCCCATTGATTAATAAGGAGCGGCAGGTCGCGGTAGGACTGAATCCATTTTGAGTAGGCGTAACCGATTATTGTTTCAGACGTGGGGCGAACAACAAGAGGTTCCTCAAGCTCTTCGCCGCCGCCGTGAGTTACGACGGCCAGTTCCGGCGAAAAACCCTCGACATGCGACTGCTCTTTTTCAATAAAGCTGCGCGGAATCAGAAGGGGAAACTGCGCGTTTACATGCCCGGTTTCCTTAAAGCGCCTGTCAAGCGCCTGTTGAATATTTTCCCACAGCGCCCAACCGTAAGGCCGGACTATCATGCAGCCGCGCACAGGCGCGTAATCCGCCAGTTCCGCCCGCAGCACGAGCGTGTTATACCATTCCGAAAAGTCCTCCGCGCGGGAAGGCAGTTTAAGATCAGACATTTTTTCGCCCCTCAGTTATTGGTGTTGAAGCCGTAAAACATAAAAAACATAGCCTATAGAAACCGCTGCCCGGTGTCAATAATCCGGGGCGTGAGAGACGCGCGACATAAAAGTTCCAGACATGGGGCCATGGAAGCGCAGGCGTCCTCGCCGGTCGTGTAATAAAAAATGCGGGTGTCGCACGGGAGACAAGGTTCACAGGTGACAATTACGGCAGGACGCGCTATTATTTAAAAGTTATGGGCCGGGGTGGCGGAACAGGCAGACGCACAGGACTTAAAATCCTGGGTCCCGCAAGGGACGTGTGGGTTCAATTCCCACCCTCGGTACCAAGAAAAAGCTAACCCTCCAGCGCGCTGTCGACGATTTTTCCCGCTTCGCTCAAAATGTCCCGGAGGTGTTCTTCGCTTTTGAACGATTCGGCGTAAATCTTATAGATGTTTTCCGTACCCGACGGCCGGGCCGCAAACCAGCCGCCTGACGAAACGACCTTTAACCCGCCGATGGAAGCTCCGTTGCCCGGCGCGTTTGTCAGCTTCGCCGTAACGGGATCGCCCGCCAGATGCGCCGCCGTTACTTTTTCCGGCGTCAGTTTTTTGAAGGCCGCCTTTTGTTCCGGCGTCGTTCCCTGATCGATTCTTGTGTAATACGAACGGCCGAAACGTTTTTCGATTTCCTGATACAACATGCCGGGGTCTTTGCCCGTCACAGCCAGAATTTCGGCAGCCAGCAAATTCAGAATAATGCCGTCCTTGTCCGTTGACCAGACCCGGCCATCCTTCCTGAGAAAACTCGCTCCAGCGCTTTCTTCACCGCCGAAACCAATCGTTCCGCCGAAGAGTCCTTCTACGAACCATTTAAAACCTACCGGAACTTCGACCAGTTTCAATCCCAAATCGCCCGCGACCTTGTCGATAATGCCGCTCGAAACAAGCGTTTTCCCGACTCCCGTTCCTTTCCAGTTCCTGTGCGTGAACAGATATTGTATGGCCGTGGCAAGATAATGATTCGGATTCATCAATCCGACGGACGGCGTTACGATTCCATGCCTGTCCGTGTCGGGGTCGTTCGCGAACGCGATGTCGAAATTGTCCTTCATATCGACGAGGCCGCGCATGGCGTACTGGCTGGAACAGTCCATGCGGATTTTGCCGTCATGATCGACTCTCATGAAAGAAAATGTCGGATCTACCGACTTGTTTACTACGGTGATGTCGAGGCCGTATCTGGCGGCAATAGGCTCCCAGTAGTTGACTGCCGCGCCGCCCAGCGGATCAACGCCGATCCGGATTTTTTTATCCGCAATCGCTTTCATGTCAATTACGTTTTCGAGATCGGCCACGTATCCGGCAGCAAAATCCGCGCTTTCGACATTCGGCGCGGTGATGGCCTGATCGAACGGCATGCGTTTCACTCCCTCAAGATTCGCTTTCAGGTAATCGTTGGCTTTATCCTGAATCCAGCCGGTTACGTCGGTGTCCGCCGGGCCGCCATTCGGTCCGTTGTATTTTATTCCACCGTCCCTGGGCGGATTGTGCGACGGCGTAATCACGATGCCATCGGCTTTCGTGCCGTTTTTAGCATTCCATGCGAGAATCGCCCATGAAATGACCGGCGTCGGCGTGAAGCCGTCATCCCGCTGCCAGACAACTTGAACGCCGTTTGCCGCAAGGACTTCAAGAGCGGTTTTTTGGGCGGCGTTTGAAAGAAAATGCGTATCCTTTCCTATATATAGCGGCCCGGAATAGTCTTTTTCCTTTCGGTAATCGCAGACCGCCTGAACAACGGCAAGGATGTGCGATTCGGTAAACGAACCGTCCAGGGAAGTGCCGCGATGACCGCTTGTGCCGAAAGCAACCAGTTGCGTCGGATTCGACACGTCAGGTTTTGCGTCGTAATACGCTCTTTCAAGTTCTTTCAGGTCGACGAGAATCGATTTGGGCGCCGGTTTTCCGGCAAACTCGTGAATTGACATAGGGATTAATCCTCACTTTAGGGAATCTCCAAAAACCTCAAACTCTGCGTTAAACTCCTTCGGCAAAATGCTCATTTACCTTTATGTAAACTCCGCGGGAGCCATGGGAGCGCCGGCGTCCTCGCCGGTCATGTAAAGAATAAACTCGCGCCAATAGCGCGCTTCATAAGTAGCGGCGCGATTTATTACGCCCCATTTTATTTATTACACGACCGGCGAGGACGCCGGCGCTCCCATGGCTGGAACTTTTCAGGAAACAATCAAAGGAATGATGTGCAGGCTGTTAAACCCCGTCCGGGGCAGCGTCCGGGGCAGCGGCTGCGCTATTCCGTTTTCATCAATCGTGCGGCAGCATAACTCATAATTGCCGGGAGTCAACTCTTTGACGAGGGCTGCCCAATGGACAATTGCGTAACGCAACGGCCATTCTGTCGGTATGCCACTCACAGGGTCTGTCTGGTTCGTGGGCGGCAGTTTGCCTCCCGGCAGACCTCCGCCCCAGTTGTCCGGCGGCGGCAGGATTGTGGCGTCGTTCCACGCGGCCTTTGTCCGATACGGATCATCGGCAGGCCAGGGAGACTTTAGAGGACTGACGCAGTACTGGACTTTACGGAGTCCCGATACGCCGACCTGCGCCATGCCTGTGATGGCGGCAGGCTTTCCCGCCGGGATTTCCTTTGGTTCATTTATGAATCGCGCCCTTGTCTTCATTGCGTTTTCCGGATCATTGTCCAACTCTGCGTCCGAATCGTTTGATTTATAGTCGTTGGTCAGTACAACGCTCCGCACCCACTTGATTGACTTGCTTCCATATACGCCTGGAACAACTACCCTCACAGGGCCGCCATGCGAGGCGGGTATAGGTTGATCGTTCATTTTCCAGGCAAGAATGACGGGCATTTCTCCAGGCGGGGTTTCCATGACATGACCAAACGGAAGCGATGCCTGGAAAGGCGGAATTCCCTCCGGGTTATAACTCTGATAGTAAACTCTGCGAACGTTTTCAGTCGGGTTCGCGAGTTGTATCACATCCCTGAGCGGAACTCCCTCCCACAAACTAATATGAAACGGATCCGGGCCATTGGTGCAGTTGCAGACATGCAGAAACCGTACGGTGTTTTTTTCGGCCAGCTTCATCAGTCTATCCCAGTTTATGGCGTTGCCTGCTGCGCGTGAAAACGACTGTTCCACGATGCTGTTGCTTGACGGATCAGGAATCACTTCGAGAGTCCAGGTTTCCGGGACCAGCCCGATTTCCCGGAATTTTTCCGGCGGCATTTTCGAAATCCCGGTTTTTCCTTTATCCAGTATGAAAGCGCGATCCAGGGGAGTCAGGTATTGAAGTTTGGAGATTGCTTCGTCGAGCCTTGGATCCAAAACAGTCTTTACCGCGGACGTGACCGAATCAACGTTCAAGGAAGCTAACGCCACGCTTCCCATTTCGAGGAATGAGCGCCGGGAGAGCCGATGATTATCAGGCAAATACTTTTCCGTCATTGTTTCCTCCTGAATTGGTTTCCCCCGCCAGGCAGGGGTGCGCGACATAAAAGTTCCAGATATGGAAGCCATGGGAGCCATGGGAGCGCTGGCCATGGGAGCGCTGGCGTCCTCGCCGGTCGTGTAAATAATAAACGCGCGCCAATGGCGCGCTTCAAATGTAGAGGCGCGATTTATTGCGCCCCATTTTATTTATTACACGACCGGCGAGGACGCCGGCGCTCCCATGGCCGGCGCTCCCATGGCTGGAACTTTTATGTCGTGGCCCGCCAGGCAACGCGCAAATTTTAAGTTTACTGCGGAAATTCACAATATAGTAATATTTTTACAAAGTCATAAATGCGCGTCGAAAAGCTGGTTCCACGCCTTGCGACGCGGGTAAAGGAAAACAGACCTGACAAGTATGCGGCGAATTTCACGGCGAGTAATCTTTACGCGCGGATCGCAGAGAATATTGCCCCGGCGGAGGCGGCGCAGCGTTTTAATGCCTATCAATATAGGCCACGCGCACGCCAGTCTGACGCGAAGGCAGCCGAAAGGAAGCGATATCGTATAACGCCAGCCTGCGCGCAGGTGCTCCTCCGCGATTTCAAGGTATTTATTGTATAGAGGCTGAAAACGCCGCATTGATTCATGGTCCAGCAAATCTTCAGGCGTCAGGCTGAATTCAGACAATGGTTTTTCCGGAATATAACATCGCCCCTGCCGCAGATCTTCCGGCAGGTCGCGTAAGATATTTACAAGCTGGAGACCTTT
>Ga0082212_10006744_pt1 | contig 15341 bp, 12 predicted proteins | sample TergutNt197P3_FD_71548 | JGI IMG/M metagenome (GOLD analysis project Ga0082212, IMG submission 71548) | Neocapritermes taracua P3 segment gut microbial communities from Petit-Saut dam, French Guiana - Nt197 P3 | ecosystem: Host-associated > Arthropoda: Insects > Digestive system > Gut ...
AGAATCGCATCAATCCTTCCGCAAAGTCGCTGCTTATAAATGTTCACCCGCTCTGTGTGGCCTCCATACGCAAGCCCAATAGGTTTATTCCATATATTGCTACAACAATTAATTGGTGCGCCCTTCCGCGACTCATCGATAGTGTGCAACGCATCTATCTATGATGTATGATGGAATATTCATTGTATCAGCATCCCTTCCCGCCTGTCATGCTTCACGATTGGAAATTAATTCAACTGTTTTGCCGACTAAATAAAGCGGGATATTTGTTATTGCGCCATTCTTCAAATATTCTTTGGTGGTGTACCTAACAGCGATTTCAGATTGGTGTTTATTAATATAGCTTTTGAAACTCACGGCTTTCTTCGTGCTTCCTGATTTTACTTCAATAGGAATGATAGAGCCGTCGTGTTGTACTATAAAATCAATTTCACGTTCCTGTGCAAAAGCGTAAAAGTTAGGCGCCTGATCGAAAATCGGCACAAGCTGCTGCAAAACATAGTTTTCGATAAGTTGCCCTTTGAACTGAAAACTTTCGGAAAGCAGAATCGATTTGTTGGTAAGCCCCGCCAAGTGTTTCAGCAAGCCTACATCCAACAAAAATAACTTGAAGTAATTCAAGATCTCATATGCTTTGAGAGGGTATGCGGGCTTTGAAATATTTACAATACGATATATAATGCCACTGGATATGAGCCACTCAATTGCGTCTTCAAAATTCTTGGCTCGCGCACTTTTGGCGATTGCCGCATACATAAATTTTTCATTGTTTTCTTTGGCTAGTTGCGGAACGATGCTGCGGAAAACCTGTAATATCCGCCCACTGTTGACTTTGCCGCTATGTTTGGTGAAGTCATTTTCATAGAGCGAGATGATTTCCTCTTGTATTGTAGAAATTTCTTTCGGGTCAGCGTTGTGGATCCAGCTTTGGACGCATTCGGGCATTCCGCCGATAATTAAGTATTTTTTATTATGCTCGGTCATTTTTTCGTGGAATGCTGCAACATAGTCCCCGCCCGACTTTATTCCGCAATAATACTGATGCATACCCTCATCTGCAGCAGCCAGATATTCTTCAAAGGAAAGCGGATAAATACTGCGCAAATTTACTTTGCCCACAGGATATGAAGCAGGTTTCGCAAGATAAGTTCCGAGCAGGCTTCCTGCGGTGATAACATGATATTCATTAGCTTCCTCGTTAAAATATTTGAGACATCCCAAAGCGTTCGGACATTCCTGAATCTCATCTAAGATGATGAGCGTTCTTCCGGGCAATATAATTTTATTTCGAATTAAGGCGAGCCGTTCTATAATCAGTTTCGGGTCTTTGGTTTGCTCAAAGATTTTAACAGCGTCGGTGTCTTTGTCAAAGCTGATATAAACCAAATCGTCATACATTTTGCGCGCAAGTTCCTTCATAAGCCATGTTTTTCCGACTTGTCTCGCACCTCTCAAAACAAGGGGTTTTCGGCGGGGACTGTCTTTCCATGCCATAAGTTCCTCTAACACTTTTCTATACATGCGCAGTCCCTCCTGAATGGTATCTAAATATACCTGCGGACATAGTATCTCACTTTTTTAAGTAAATATCAAGATGTTTTTGTACGATTTTAAGAGATATATTGGGCATAATTCTGCGTTTTTTATGAAGACCTTCGACAACAAAACACCTTCGACGTTGTTGACAGGGTTCATAATATACAGTACGCTTAGATGCAGAAAGTCATAAAACCTAATGAAAGGAAGAAAAGCTATGGATCATTCTGCAAATACACCGGATGCCGCCGATGCTCAGAAGAACAAATTCGTGGGAGCCGTTGCCTATATTATTTTTTTATTTATCGTACCTCTCCTGGCAGCGAAAGGCTCACCCTTCGCAAAATATCATGCTAATCAAGGTTTGACATTATGGCTCTTTGGGTTTTGCCTTCCCACCTTCATTTATTTCGTTGTCAAAATCATTCCCGTCGTTGGGGTTTATGTGGCGTTTATATCGTATGCACTCTATCTAGGGGCTTTTGTGCTTATGATTATAGGAATTATAAATGCCATCAATGGCAAAATGCAACCTCTTCCGATAATCGGGCAATTTACATTCATTAACTAAAATAATAAATAAAATATTTACAAATAATGGGTTCCCTGTTCAAACCAGGAGGCATCGGGAGGCATATATGAGAAAATTTAATACAACAGGATTATGTGTCCCTGAAAAACATTATATGGTGGATATCAGCAACAAGGTTGATCAAATCAAAGAACTCGTAGATGATCAGTGTTACTTTACAATTAATCGTGCCAGGCAGTATGGCAAAACGACCACACTAGCCTTTCTGGAAAATATACTGAAAAATGAATATATCACTATATCTATAAGTTTCGAAGGCATCGGTGATGGAAGCTTTGAGTCACAGGAGAGTTTCTGTCCCATGCTTCTGAGGAGAATATCCAAAGCCCTTGACTTCACGCCAGCATCCAAGATGTATGCGCAAGAATGGCTCAACAAAGGTGTATCTTCATTCGAACTGTTAAGTGACCATATTACAAGGGTGTGCAAAGGCAAAAAGATCGTACTCATGATTGACGAAATTGATAAAACCAGTAATAACCGTGTTTTTGTTCACTTTCTCGGTATGTTGCGCGACAAGTTCCTGGCTCGAAATAATGGGAGGGATTACACCTTCCATAGTGTCATCCTCGCTGGAGTCTACGACATCAAAAACATTAAACTGAAAATGGTCAATGAAGGATCCTACACACATGCTCCTGAAGAAAACAAGTTGTACAATTCCCCCTGGAATATCGCTGTCAGCTTTGAGATTGATATGTCATTCAGTCCAACTGAAATCGTTACAATGCTTACAGGATATGAATCAGACCACAATACAGGGATGAACATCCCGCATATAGCAGAAGAAATTCACAACTACACAAGCGGCTACCCCTTTCTGGTATCAAGAATATGCCAGTGCCTGGACAAAAACCTGGATAAAAACTGGACAACTGATGGCGTCCAAGAAGCTGTTAAAATCATCCTTGATGAACAAAATACCCTCTTCGACGACATATTCAAGAACCTGGAGGCATACAAAGACTTATATGATCTGGTCTACTCCGTGTTAATTATGGGCCAACAAAGAGATTTTGTGATTCATCACCCTCTTATACAATTTGGGGTGATGTTTGGATTTCTGAAAAATAATAACCGAAAAGTTGCCATATCCAACAAGATCTTCGAAGTCGCCATGAGCAACTATTTGATCACCGAGGAATCGCTGCGCAATTCAGACAAGCAAATCACTGGCGTTTTGCCGTATGACGTTGTGCAAAACGGCAAATTCGACATGGAGTTGTGCCTGCGCAAATTCGCGGAACATTACACCGAGCTGTTCCATGAACATGACGCCAAATTCCTGGAAAAACACGGGCGTCTTCTGTTTCTATCCTATCTGAAACCGCTAATCAATGGTAAAGGATTCTACCATATTGAAAGCCAATTCACAGACCTGCGACGTATGGACATTGTGGTCGACTTTGGGCAGGAGCAGTACATTATCGAGCTCAAGTTGTGGCACGGTGAAAAATATAAACAAGAAGCCTATCAACAGTTGCTTGGATACATGGCAAGCAAGAATGCCCATACAGGCTATCTACTCACCTTCGATTTCCGCAAAGGCCAAAACAAACAACCGAGTGTGGGATGGGTTGTCTTTGAGGAAAAACGTATATTTGATGTGGTGATTTAGTCCCATATTATTTGGGGTATTTAGGAGCCTGATGGGAATGAACGATTTTTTTTGCAACGTGAAATAAAATTACGTATCTAGCGAACGGATGTGCAAGATGAGGCGCCGAGGAATGGAAAGGTAATATTTTCTTGATTAAGTCCCGCCACTCCAGCAAATAATCATTAATCATGAGAAGAACACTCCAAAACAAAACAATCCTACGCAAGAACACAACACTCCGCAGACGGCGGCAAACAAAACAGAACAAACCTTCCCAGAGCCCGCCGGGCAGTAATTGGTCAAGCCTTATGGCAACGCTTTCGGCGGCCGTTTTAGCTGTCGGTTCAATATTTACAGTGTGGATAGCCTATTCAACCTGGCGGCATGTTCAAGAAACCTCCCGGCCTTACTTCTCCCTCATAGAATCCCCCATGATCACAGAGCTGGATGACCAAAGCCTCTCCATACATCTCGTCAACGCAGGAGATCATCCCGCCGAAGCCTTAAAGAGCAGGATCACAATGACGCTGGCTGAAACAGGTGAGGATATTTATAAGTACAACAACCAACTTCTCAGTACCACGCCCAAAAACAGCGAAACTCATCTCCTTGTAGATCTGTCTGAATGGGCCGACGGGGGAGAGGTCCCTTTTGCCCACGAACTCTATATGACATTGTGGCTCAGCTATTACGACCCTCTTTTACAAAAAACCTTTGAACAAGATTTCCACTTGAAATGGAACGGCCTCGTCGATGGCCGCTATGAGGAAATGACATATATGACGCAAAAGGAATTCCAGGAGCTTCGCAATATGGCCAGGTCCACTCGCCACAAGTAAGGGACTGGTAAACACTACCCGTTCATGATCAAGCAATGATCATGAACGGTAGTGTTTACCATAAATATTTCTTAACAAGAACGGAAATAGTATAACATTATATTTCAACCCCGCATAACAAATTAAGCAGAAAAGAGGCCTAACCATAAATGAACCCAGGTCAGTACGAGATCGCCATCGATCCTCAGTGGAGCACCGCCATTGACACCATTGTCGCCGCCAACGCCGCTCAACCCGGATCCCTCATTCAGATTCTTGAACAAACCCAAAAAGAAATCGGCTACCTGCCAGAAAACGTCCAGGCCTATCTGTCGGAAAAACTCGACATCCCCCTCAGCGAAATCTATGGCGTCACCACCTTCTACGCACTTTTCAACACAGAACCCGTGGGACAGCACACCATCAGCGTCTGTATGGGAACTGCCTGCTATGTGAAAGGCGCCGGAGATATCGTGGCCGAATTTGAGCGCCAACTCGACATCAAAGCCGGCGAAACCACCCAAGACGGCAAATTCACCCTTGAAGCCTGCCGCTGCTTAGGCGCCTGCGGTTTGGCGCCTGTTTTGACAATAGACGGACACGTTCATGGACGTTTAACCTCCGCCGATGTCCGTAACCTATTGGAAAATTATGAATGACTGATACACCCTGTTATGGGGAATGAATAAACCAATGGATAGAATAAAAATCCGGAGTGCAGAAACAGATTGCACCTCTAAATCCCAACCGAAACATCACTCTAAGAAAGGCTGGAGGCTTTATGCGCGTCAATACCCTCGAAGATCTGCACCACATTAAATCACAATCCCAGGAGAGCGGTGGCCATAGTCCTCGTGATAACCATCACAAACTGACTGTAAACGTCCATCAAGGAACCTGCGGCATTGCCAACGGCGCCAAAGAAGTTTACGCAGCTATGGTGGAAAGCGCCCAACATTACCTGAACAAAGACAAACAGCCAGAGAACCACTCAAGGGACAAAGACCATCAGAACGAAAACGGTCACATGGGTGAAAGCGAATATATAGGCGAAATAAAAAATTCAAGCCATAACTCTCTTAACGGAATTCACATTACCCAAACAGGATGCCCCGGCATGTGTTACAACGAACCCCTCGTCAGTATCACAGGCCCGGCAGACCAACCGTACATCTACGGTCAAGTCACCCCGGAAAACGCCCGAGCCATAATAGCCTCACACATTGAAAACCAAACTCCCATCTATGAGTGGCTCGTCAACACAGCTCCCATTGACAAGACTTTAACAGCCATGCAAGACATGCCCTTCTTCAAAAACCAAAAACGCATTGCCCTCGCCAATTGCGGCGTGGTCAACCCCGAAAAAATAGAAGACTATATCGCTGCCGACGGCTACTTCGCCTTAGCCAGAACCCTCTCAGAGATGCAGCCCCTAGACGTCATCAATGAGATCAAAACCTCCGGCTTACGCGGACGGGGCGGCGGCGGCTTTCCCACAGGCGCCAAATGGGAATTCGCCCACAACGTTTCCAGCGATCAAAAATACGTCGTCTGCAACGCGGACGAAGGGGATCCCGGCGCGTTCATGGATCGCAGCATTTTGGAAGGCGACCCCCATCGCCTGATTGAAGCTATGGCCATTGCCGGTTATGCCATCGGCGCCAACCAAGGTTATGTTTATGTCCGCGCCGAGTATCCTATCGCCTTGGAACGCCTCAAGTGGGCCATCGGTCAAGCCCAAGACAAAGGGCTGTTGGGAGATCATATTCTCGGCAGCGCCTTTTCCTTCACCCTGGATATCCGCCTTGGCGCCGGCGCTTTCGTCTGTGGGGAAGAAACCGCTCTGCTCAGTTCCATAGAAGGCAAGAGGGGAGAGCCCCGCCCTCGGCCGCCGTTCCCAGCCGTTTCCGGCCTTTGGGGATATCCGACCATCATCAATAATGTCGAAACCTATGCCAACGTCCCCGCCATAATTCTCAACGGCGCCGCCTGGTTTTCCGCCATTGGCACCGAAAAAAGCAAAGGCACCAAAGTCTTTGCCTTAGCCGGAAAAATCAACAACATCGGACTCATCGAAATCCCTATGGGTACCACACTCCGCACCATCATTGAAGACATCGGCGGCGGCATACCTCACGGCAAAAAATACAAAGCCGCCCAGACCGGAGGCCCCTCCGGCGGGTGCATCCCCACAGATATGCTTGATATTGAGATCGATTACGACAATCTTCAGGCCATTGGCTCCATGATGGGCTCCGGCGGCCTCATCGTCATGGATGAAGACACCTGTATGGTCGACATCGCCCGATTTTTCCTCGAATTTACCCAGGACGAATCCTGCGGTAAATGCACACCCTGCCGCATCGGCACCAAACGCATGCTGGAAACCCTTGACAAAATCACAGAAGGGAAGGGCGATGCCGGCGATATTGACAAGCTGGAAGCCTTAGCCCATTCCATTCAAAACGCCTCCATTTGCGGCTTAGGGCAAACCGCGCCCAATCCCGTGCTGAGCACTCTCATGTATTTTCGCAATGAATACGAAGCCCATATCCACGAAAAAAAATGCCCGGCTCACGCCTGTCAAGAAATGCTTTCCTATACGATCCTTGATGATAAATGTACCAGCTGCAGTCTCTGCGCCCGTGTCTGTCCCACTGACGCCATATCCGGCAAGACCAAGGAGCCTTACAAGATTGATCAGGATAAGTGCATCAAATGCGGCGCCTGTATGGCTAAGTGCAAGGTTGGAGCTATTGAACACAGCTAAGGAGGAAAGAGATAATGGCCACTCCCGCTTCAAATACCATGGTCCAAGTCACCATAGATGGTCAATCCATCAGCGTCCCCGCCTCAGCAACTGTCCTTGAAGCCGCCCAACAGGCCGGAATCATGATCCCCACACTCTGTTATTTGAAAGACATCAATCAGACCGGCTCCTGCCGGGTTTGCCTCGTAGAAATTGAGAAAGCCCGCGGACTGCAACCGGCCTGCGTCTATCCCGTCAGTGACGGTATGGTGGTGCGCACCAACACGCCTCTCATCCGCGAAACCCGCAAATCCGTTCTCGAGCTCATTTTGTCCGACCATCCCCAGGATTGTTTAAGCTGTGTCCGCAGCGACTCCTGTGAACTGCAATCCCTGTCCAAACAGCTTGGCGTTGAAAATCTCCCTTATCCCGGCGAAGTCTCCGATTATACCCTCGATCTAAGTTCACCCTCCATTGAGCGTTCCTCCGACAAATGTATTAAATGCCGCCGTTGTGTGTCCACCTGTCAGAAGATCCAGCACGTTAGCGCCTTAGGCGTCTCCCAGCGCGGTTTTAACACCCAAGTCGCTCCCGTCTTTCGCCATACTCTTGATGAAGTCAACTGCATCACCTGCGGCCAATGCATCAACGCCTGTCCTGTCGGCGCTCTGCGCGAAAAAGATGAAATTCAAAAAGTCTGGCAAGCTATCGCCGATCCCGTCCAACACGTCATCGTCCAAGTTGCTCCCTCTGTTCGGGCCGCTCTGGGCGAAGAATTCGGTCTCGATCCCGGTACGCCGGTAGGCCATCGCATCCCTGCCGCCCTAAAGCACTTAGGATTTGATAAAGTTTTTGACACCGGCTTCACCGCCGACCTCACGATCATGGAAGAAGGAAATGAATTCCTTGACCGCTTGCAAGGCGGCGGCGCCCTCCCCATGATCACATCCTGCAGTCCCGGCTGGGTTAAGTATTGCGAACATCACTATCCCGACCTCCTGAAAAACCTGTCCACAGCCAAATCCCCTCAGCAAATGTTTGGCGCCCTCGCCAAAACCTATTACGCAGATATCAGCGGCATCGACCCCCGCAACATCTATTCCGTCTCCGTCATGCCTTGCACTGCCAAAAAATACGAGCGCCAGCGCGCCGAACACACGAACAGGGGATATGAGGGTTACGACGACGTGGATGCCGTCCTCACCACCCGGGAGCTCGCCCGCATGCTCAAACAGACAGGCCTCGACTTCCTGCGCCTTTCCGAAGAACCCTTTGACGCCCCTTTTGGAATAGGAACCGGAGCCGGCATCAATTTCGGCGCCACAGGCGGAGTGATGGAAGCCGCGCTGCGCACCGTCTATGAAACCGCCACCAATCAGCCCCTGGGCAATATTGAATTTCTAAGCCTGCGCGGCATGGAAGGGATTCGCGAAGCCCATGTAGATCTTCCCGGCGTCGGCGCCGTCCATGTCGCCGTCGTCCATGGGATCAGCAACGCCCGCGATCTTTTAGAAAAAGTAAAAAGCGGGGAAGCTGACTATCATTTTATCGAAATTATGGCCTGCCCCGGCGGCTGCATCGGCGGCGGCGGTCAACCCCTCATCAACGCTCAACAAAGAATGACCCTTCCCGAGGATTACCGTATCATGCGCACACGGGCCCTTTTTGCCGAAAGCCAAGACTTGTCCCTGCACAAATCCCATGACAATCCTAACATCAAACTTATCTATGAGAAATATCTGGAACATCCTCTCAGCGAAAAATCCCATTATCTCTTACACACCCATTACCAAGCCCGTCCCAAATACACAGCGCAGCAATGGGTTGCCCAAGACAGGGATCATGAGGATCTTGACATTCTAGTCCCATGGCAGCATGCACATGAGCCTCATCCCCATGAACCCCATCCTGAACACTTGGTTCCCAATCCCTTCGCATATCCGGATTATGAGAATACTCAGCCTTCTTTACCTGAATCACCATAAGCCGGAATATAGCAGAGCGGCAGGATTACAACAGAGCCCCTTGCCTTAAGGTGAGCTGCTCTGTTGTAATTGTAAAGTCATATAAAAGACAAAAGGTCATGAGAAAACATACAGGTATTCATCGGTATTCATCGGTATTCATCGGTATTCATCGGTATTCATCCTATGCGGAATCTTGTATTATTCCTTTACAGGATGTATTCCTATAAAGGAACTTCTGATTATTATTCCTTTTGCGGATCTATATACTTCGCTGTTCGTCGCTATTATTCCCCGATAGGAACAATAGCGACGCTGTTGTTCCTGCTGCTGCTGTATCTTCCGAACAGGAAAAAACACTCTCCAATCCTGATGGGTGAACCAGGACTTGGAGAGTGTTTTTCGGGTTTACATAAGTTTACATATGTGTCTCAAGGGTCCTATCAAGGATCGCAATCGCAGCAATCGCAGCATCCGCCGTCTGAACCTCCAAATGATTTGCTGTTACTGCAACAATGATAACAACAGTCCCAGCCGCAACAGCCTCCGCAATCTCCGTTCTGCTTGTTGCGCGTGTTGCGCTTCTTACTCTTGCTGCGCTTCTTGTTCTTCTTCATCTCATTTTCTCCGCTTTCTCCGCTTTGGTCAGCATCCTGAAGCCCGTCAGGGATATATCCTTTATCTTCAGCAGCATTCCGGTAATCGTATCCCGGTTGCACCATCTGTTCCAGTGCGTCTTTATATTTTAGATTATCCGGTTTCCAGAATACGGGCACGAAAATCCGGCTCCCCATTTTCATAGGCAAAACGGTATAACAGGGGATTGTAGGCTCCAGTTTTGATATTTTCCTCAAGATCATCCATGGCGTCCATGAGGTAAATCCATTTGCCCAGACAATGCCCGATTTTGGTCAAAGCTGGTTGTTTGCAAAAATCCGCCGGCATGGCCGCGATCTTCCCTTCGTCCCGTATGTCGTCCAAGAGTTTGTACCATGCCATAATCAGCATGACATCACCCGCATAGTCGATAGCCGTATTGTGCAGGATGGCCTTTTTGCGAAGGGGATGAGCCAGGCAATTTTCTCTGACAAAAATATTTTCTTCAGGAAACAATCCGGCCAGGACAAGAGCCAAAAAAACCGCATCATAGCTGAGGGCCATGCGGGGCAGCTGCCCATACCGCCTGCCGATGGATTTGCATATGCCACAATAGTACCCGGTATAACACCTGCATTCCCATACTTTTAGTTCAGATTTTTCGGCTTTCACATATCCCCGCATGATTTTCCTTTCCGACAATATTCTCTTTTCAGTATACCAAAAACCGGACTGTTCTTAAAGGTCAGGGATTCTTTAATTTAATTTCCTTATTAATCCATGAACACAATGTATTTTAGCCTAAAAAAGTTAACTGACTTTCGCAAAATCCCGGCAAAACCCATAATAAGCCGAGATAAACCAAGTCTTGACAATTAACCTAAAATGGTATACTTTTATAGTATTGCATTGAATAGGTTGTTGACCTTAACCTATCTATAGGAGGGCTGTCCATGTACTGTGTTATGACCGGCGATATTGTCAATTCCAAAAAAATCGACCCTCTGGAACGAGGTAAAATGGAACAAGCTTTCCTGAAAACGTTTAACCGCATTAACACGCTCTATCAGGAAGACATTTTTGTGCGATTTACCACAATAAGAGGGGACACCTTCGAAGGTGTGCTCCTGTCCTCCCGCCACGCTCCGCAAATCGCCCTCGAAATCATTGAGAACCTCTATCCCCATATCATTCGTATCGGCATCGTTTTGGGGTCCTTGACCAACGTACGCGATTCCTCTGACGTCGGCAGCATAGACGGTCCCGCTTTCCATACCGCCAACGACATCTTGGGCAAAATGAAAAAAAGAGGAGGGGACGGCTGGCTGCACGTTGCCATCCAGACCCCCTCGCAGGCGCAGCCCATAGTAGATTCCTTGCTGGCCTTGCTCTCAGCCCACACCCGTTCCTGGACCGATCGCCAGCGCCAATTGGTCTGGGCCATGGAACGTTATGCCGATCAACAGAAAATTGTCGCCCAAAAATTTTCCATCTCCCCAGCCGCCATTTCCAAACAGCTCAAAGCCGTAGACTATACCGCCTACAAACAAACCTGGACAGCTCTGGAAGACTACCTGTACTCACTGGATATCAAAAAAGATGACGCCGAAGTTCAAAGCTTCACCTCCTTACTCAATCACGGCCACGACAAGAAACGTCAACAAGAATACCGCGCGGCCCTCGTCTGCTATATGCGTGCCCTCAAACGGGCAGAAATAGAACTGGGGGAAACCCATCCTCAGCTCGCCTGCATCCACTACAAAATGGCAGAAATGTTTATAAAGCTTGAGCAATACGACAAAGCCGAAGAAACCCTCAATCACGCCCTCCAGGTTCTCGCTCCTCAACCCCGCGGGTATTTGGAAAAAGCACGCGTCATCAACGCTCTTGCACGCATCAAAATCACATCATCTCAATACAAGGAAGCCGAAGAACATTTCTCCGAAGCCCTTTCCATATGCAGCTACAATTTGGGCCTTGGGCATCCCATCGCCGCAGAAATCTACAACAGTATCGCCTCCATGTACGTCAAACGCAACGAATACACAGAAGCTCTGCAAGCCTACGCCCATGTGCTGACAATTTATGAAAAAATCCTGGGCGCCGACCATCCCCAAACCGCCGATGTGTGCAGTCACGTTTCCGACCTCTACGTTGTGATGCAGGAATGGGACAAAGCAGCCGTTTTCGGAAGGAAAGCCGCAAAGACCTACGAAACCCGCTGTGGCTCCCGGCATCCCAAAACCTCTCAAGCCACCCAGCGGCTCTCACAGATCCTGGCCTCCAAACAAATCGGTGATGAAGCCAGCTTACTTGGTTAGTTCATTCTCTTTTATTCTTTTAGAATCCAAGAAATTCTTAAAGGTTTATGGAATCTGCTGTCGAACTTATAAACCGCACGAAACAAGTAAACCGCGCAAAACAAGGCAGCAATGCCAAGTGACACTACCAAAGCGAAGAATGGAGGGGCTGCCCATGTCGACTGTCTGCGATTATTGCGAAAACAACCCGGATTTTCAGCAATTGCTGGAGAAATTTAAAAACGGCTACATACCCATATACAACAAGCGCCGGGTAGCCGCTCGGGATGAAATCAAAAAATTCATGAACATCAATTTCAATACCTGGTATTATTCCAGCGAGATTGTATCCCCGGCGCGCTTTATCAATTCTCACATCTATAACAAGATTGATTCCAGCGCTGTTGTGTTCCCGGTATGTAAGCCGGTATTTAAAAAGAATAAACTGATGGACATGACCTATACTTTCCATGTTTTCACCCTGGACGACCATCCATTTATACACGACCTGCACTTGTTTCTGGAAACTGTCCGCGAGATACCCAAGATGTCTCCTATGGTACAGCAGGAGCAGGAACAGAACCAAGACAATGAAGACCATGAAGACGATGAGGTTGATTCCGTCAGCACCTATATCCAGAAAAACATCTCATCCTTTGAAAAGTGCGAAGATCTTACGTTTCATGAGCGTCCATATATTGCTACCCTGGGCAATGTTTGCGAGCATCTGTCTTTGATTACCTTTTCCAATTCTAAAGGCAGCGGCCCACAGATATTGCATCACAAGAAAAACATAAAGACTTTTTTCGCCCTGCCAAACAGGGACAAACTGGAACGCGTCATCACCGCAATGATTGAAGGGTTTGTAAAGTGTTTTGATTATTTGCCGCCAGACAATCGGCCCGATACCGCAGATCTCTTGGCAGCGCTGCAAGAAGGTCAAGACATCGATTATTTTCTGGACAATTTGTTTGGGCTTGGCCCCCAATTTGAAAAGCTATTCTCGCTTATGGGCGCAGAGGAACCTAATGCTTTTGTGGAATCCGCGGATGAGTCCGAGGCAAAAGAGATACTTGAAGCCCAAGATGCTCTCTCCACCTGCTGCTCTCTCTTTTTTAGATACTTCGGACAATATCTTCAACTCATCCAGCCGGAGTATGATGATACCTTTCCCTTCACGCAAGCGGATGATTCCTTTTTGGCGTTGATCAAGACAGAAAACGGCTATACCGATAATACAAATTTTAAAGATTATGTCGGCATCTTGCTTTATCTTGTCCCTCCGAATGGATACAGCTTGACCACGCTTGGCGCCGGCCGGCTGAACAAAGATTTATCCCGGATCAATAACCCATGGTACCCGACAGTCCCCCAGGAGCAGTATCAAGAAATCCTGGAAGCCCTATTGGCAGAGGATGAAGAGGATATGAGCGAAGGGCAGGGTGACTGGCCGGAGGATATGCTGAACAGTCCTGAAATAGGGGGGGATTTCCTCTCTGTGTTTGCAGATATGCTTCAACTGGATATGCAGGATTGGCGGTTGTATGAGAAGCCCGACCCGTTGGCAGGGCTTAACCCTGACGGCCTTCCTGTCTTTACAAAGAAAGACGCCATATATATCTTTAAAACCCAGCGCCGAACCATCGAGCTCATGGGCACAGAGACCCTGGCCGACCTGTCTTCCAGGATTCAGGCAGAGTTTGACCTCAGTGATATGCATATGTCTTCCTTCTATATGGGAAAGAAATTTTTCGAGAACAAAAGGGAGATTACTTGCCCCAGATTTTGTCTCTTTGATGACGATGAACACCCCACAGATGCCGAAAATTATGAAATCTATCAGCTTAACCTGTATGAGAAACAGAAATTCTTGTACTTGCATGATTTTATACGAGAAAACCGCTTCACCATTACATTTGCGGGGCTAAAATAGGGATAGAATACGACAAAGGGGGTTCCTGCTATATATAAATTCAATGTCACAGGATTGTGTGTGCCAGAAGAAGATTACATGGTGGACATAGGCAGTAAGATAGATCAAATCAAAAAATTAGTAGATAACCGTTGTTACTTTACAATCAATCGTGCCAGACAATATGGTAAAACGACGACTTTGGCTTGTCTTGAAAGGAAACTGCGAGATGACTACATTGTCGTTTCCATCAGTTTTGAAGGCATTGGTGATGAAGGTTTTGAGTCGCCGGAATTCTTTTGCCGGACATTCATGGAACTGATTCAAGAATCCTTGGAATTTGTTGATGTTCCTAATGATTACAGAGAGAGCTGGGTTGATGGCAGCAGTATAACTTTCCGAGGATTAAGCAGACATCTTACATCCATGTGCAGAGATAAAAAGATCGTACTTATGATTGATGAAGTAGACAAAACCAGTAACAATAGGACATTCATTCATTTCCTGGGCATGCTGCGGGACAAGTTTTTGGCTCGAAAGAACGGCAAAGATCATACTTTCCATAGTGTGATCCTGGCCGGGGTCTATGACATCAAGAATATCAAACTCAAGATGGTCAATGCAGGAACCTACACGCCTGCTCCAGAAGAAAACAGGTTGTTTAATTCGCCTTGGAATATCGCTGTCAACTTCAATGTAGATATGTCATTCAATCCCACAGAGATAGCCTCTATGCTTCTGGCGTATGAATCAGACCACCATACAGGGATGGATATCACGACGATAGCACAAGAAGTCTACAATTACACCAGCGGCTATCCGTTTCTGGTGTCAAGGATATGCCAATGTCTGGATGAAGAACTGGGTAAAAATTGGACTCTGGACGGTGTTCAAGAAGCTGTAAAGATCTTGCTTGATGAAAAAAACACCCTCTTCGACGATGTGTTCAAAAACTTGGAGGCATATAAGGAGTTATATGATTTGATCTACTCTGTTCTTATTCTGGGGGAACAGAGAAACTATGTTATTGACGATCCTTTTATAGAGCTTGGAGCTACATTCGGGTTTCTGAAAAACAATAACGGCAAAGTGGCGATTGCCAACAAAATCTTTGAAGTAAGAATGGCGAACTATTTCATCTCAAAGGAATCACGTAACAATCCGGACAAACAAATCACCGGAGTATTGCAGTATAATGGTCAAAGGAATCTAGACAGCAAAACCGCCCCATAAAAGATATGTGGTAAACTGAACCCATGAAGAAAAAATACAC
>Ga0082212_10006746_pt1 | contig 15340 bp, 16 predicted proteins | sample TergutNt197P3_FD_71548 | JGI IMG/M metagenome (GOLD analysis project Ga0082212, IMG submission 71548) | Neocapritermes taracua P3 segment gut microbial communities from Petit-Saut dam, French Guiana - Nt197 P3 | ecosystem: Host-associated > Arthropoda: Insects > Digestive system > Gut ...
TGTTGTACATGATTATGCATCCTCCTCGTCGGCCTCGGCCTCAACCCCGGGCAGTTCTTCCTGCCTGAGATCCATGGTGCGTTCGGCTGTTTCGTCCTTCATCACAAGGGCGTTCGCCACCAGTTCGTGCAGACCGCTGATGGTTACGCCGGGCGCCCAGTAGTTGGCAAGCGGCACCAGAGTGGCGCGGTCGATGGCGCAGACGCAGGCCATGTGGTTGACCCCGTATTTTTGCTGCACATAGTGCAGGGCGTTGCCGCGGGGCATGCCGGCGCGCATGCGCAGTTCCATGATTTCCTCTGTGTTCAGGCCGGATCCGGAGCCGCAGCAGAAGGTTTCCTCGCGGATGGTGCGCTCCGGCATTTCGAAGAACTTGTTGCATACCGCCTGGAGCACATAGCGCGGCTCGTCCAGAAGCCCCATGCCCCGCGAGGTATTACAGGAGTCGTGCCAGGTGGTGATGATATGGTCGTTGCGCGATGGATCGAGCTTCAGCTTGCCGTTGCGGATCAGGTCGGCCGTGAATTCCGCAATATGCACCATCTTGGTGGACTTGGCGTTTTCGAACACCGTGCCGGTTATGGGCGATGCCGGCGTTCCCATACAGCCCGGCGTGGGGCCGTTGAAGGTGTCCATGTACTGGTTGATCACGCGCCACATGTGGCCGCATTCGCCGCCAAGGATCCATTTGGCGCCCAGACGCTCGGCCTCGGCGTACATTTTGGCGTTGAGCTTCTTGGCCATGTTGAAGGAGGTGAAGGAACCGAAGTTTCCGCCCTCCGAAGCATAGGTGGACAGCGTGTAATCCAGGCCCAACTCGTGGAAGAGCATCAGGTAGCCCATGAAGGTGTAAATGCCCGGCTCGGCGAAGACATCGCCCGAGGGGGTGATGAACAGGATTTCATGGCCCTTTTCATTGAAGGGCGGCTGGATGGTCACGCCGGTGATGGTTTCGATGTCCTCGCAGAGAAATTCTACGATTTCCTTGAAGGCGTGCGGCTGGATGCCCAGGTGGTTCCCGGTGCGGTTGCAGTTGGAGACCGGGTCCATGATCCAGTTGATGCCGAGTCCGACCTCATGCAGCAGTTCGCGCACAATGGCGGTGATTTCCGCCGTGTCGATTCCGTAGGGGCAGAAGAGCGAGCAGCGGCGGCATTCGGTGCATTGGTAGAAGTAATAGAACCATTCCTTGACCACGGCCATGTCAAGGGAGCGGCCGCCGCCGAAGCTGCCGAGCATTTTGCCTACCTTGGTGAAATCCTTCCGGTAGATGGAACGCAGCAGTTCCGCGCGCAGCACGGGCATGTTCTTGGGGTCGTTGGTGCCCAGGAAGAAGTGGCACTTGTCCGCGCAGGCGCCGCACCGCACGCAGATATCCATGAAGACCTTCAGCGAGCGGTGTTTTTCCAGGCGGTCGGCCAGGGCTTTGTAGAGAATTGTTTCCCAGTTCGCGGGCAGGTTCCAGTCCTCGGCTTCCGGGCTCCAGTCATGGGGGTTGGGCATGCCGAGCTTTTGCATGGTCTCCTTTTTTGCCGGGTAGGCATAGGAGCCGGGCGTGAACTTGGGCTTGACGTCCATCCAGTTCTCACACGGAAACGCGGGACGCGATTCCAGCAGTGTTTTGGGATCAGGTAGTTTTGACATGAATACTCCTTACTCGGCTGCTGCTTCCGGTGGTTGCTTGTCAAGCGGCAGGCCGGCTTCATGCATGAGTTCGCGGAAGTCGTCCTCGTATTCCTCGTACGTGTGATAGCTTTTCGGCGGATTCCAGGGGTTCACGTGCCGCGCCATCCGGGTATTGTTGGGCAGGTTGCGCGTGGGACTGAAGAAAATGCCCAGCATGTGCGTGAGCTTGCTGAAAGGAAAGTAGGCGAGCAGGCAGCTCACAAGGGCCAGGTGCGCGAAGAAGACCCCGTCAATGCCGGCCGTGCCGGGCGGGGAAAAGGACACCAGCCCCATGATGAACACCTTGACGGACGCGATGTCGGTCTTGCCGAAATAGCGCATCCAGATGCCGGTGAGCGTGATGCCGAGAAGCAGCCAGAGCGGGAAATAGTCGTTCGGCAGGGACAGGTAGCGCAACCGTTCGTTGAACAGGCGGCGGCTCAACAAAAAGCCGAGCGCCAGCAGGATGACCATGCTGGTCATATACAGGCGCGGCGCGCCGATCTGCATGATGCCGTCCAGGGTTTCCAGCCAGGTGATGCAAAGGGGCACGGGGTCGGTGAAAAAGCGGAAGTGCCGGATGAAAATCAGCAGAAAGCAGTAGTGGAACATCAGGGCAAAAAGCCAGAGCCATTTGGAGGAGTAGTAAATGACCCTCGGGCCGTCCACCCGCACGTCAGCCGCGGTGTTGCGGAAGAGAGAACGGAAGCAGAGCGCTTCCAGCAGCATGCGCAGGATGACGCCGCACCGGGTATCCGGGTTGTCCAGCTTCGCCTGCCGGAAAAAATCCAGCGATTTCTGCTGCCCGCCCGTAGTGGGAATGGCGAAGGGCACCGGGGATTTTCCCCAGTACATCATGCGCCTGACAAGGCCCACAAGGAATACGGCCACTGCCGCATACGGCAAGAGTACGCCGAACAAGGCTCCCAAGCCTGCGCTTGAGCCCAGCCAGGCGACGGCGCCGATGGCAAGAACCGCCAACAAAGAAATTAGCATCCCCTACCTCTCTAAGGCTACAGGTTATATAAGCGTCCGCCCGGGCGGGCGTATTCTTACTCAAGCAAAATCGGCGGCCACAGTGCCCTTCTTCTGCGCCCAGCGGACAAGCTGCGCGTGCTGGCGCTTGATTTCGCCGATGCGTTCCTCGAAAACCTGTTCCCGGCTTGCCACATAGATGTCGCAGGCAAGAAGCGCGGCCGTGTCCAGGCGGGATTCGGCCTCCAGGTATTCGTCAAGCAGCCCGTCGCGCAGGCAGGCGGGCAGAATCCGCTCCCGCAGCAGGGGCTTGAGCAGGTACATGACCCCCAGCGCCCGGACGGGGGTAAAATCCTGCACGGCGCGCAGCTTCACGAACATTTCCAGGGCGTCGCGCAAGAGCTTTTCCGAGGAAAGTTGCCCACTTACGGCCGAATACATTTCTTCCAGGGCCTGACGGACGGCGTGTCCGCCGGGATTGCGGAACTGATCCTCGCGGGTGCGCGCAAAGCCTGCCAAATCCAGGGGATAGGTGGCAAAAACAGCTTCGTTCCACTTGGCCAGGATATGTTCACGCTCGGTCCGGCAAAGTTCGGCAAAGGCGTCGTTTCTGTTCATCTGCACCGCTGTCGGGTTTGGGCGCCGTCATGCCGCAACGGCGCGCCGGGCACAATTTTGCTCGACCACTTTGGCGTATGAACGACTTCGAGTCAAGAGCATTTCGTCACAAGCCCCGCTGCCATTTCCACTCGTAGAGGATTTTTCTGGCGTTGCGGGCGCAAGAGGTATACCATGCCCGAAGGCCATTCCGGCAATATGCATATGCCCAATTAACCGCCACACAGGGGTACTGTCATGAGCAGCACACGAGTTCTCCGCATTCTCTGCGCGTTTCTTCTCCTCTGGCTTTGCGCCGCCGCCGCCCAGGCGGCCCAGACCATGCAACTGCCCGCTCCGGACAAGGAAGGCGGCATGCCCCTGATGCAGGCTTTGGCCGAGCGCAAAAGCACGAAGAGTTTTAGCGATAAGGCCGTAAGTGCGCAGGATTTGAGCAATCTTTTATGGGCCGCCTGGGGCGTCACCCGCCCGGACGGACGCCGCACCGCGCCCACAGCCAGAAATACGCAGGCCGTGGAGGTCTACGCGGTGACGGACAGCGGGGTATGGCGCTATGACGGCGCCAAGCACCTGCTTGAACAGGCCCTGCCCGGCGATTTGCGCGCCAAGGTAGGAGGCGGCGCGCCTGTGGTCCTGCTTTTTGCCGCGCCCGCGGATGACAAGTGGGCCGGGGATCATATCGGATCGATCTATCAGAATGTCGGGCTCTATTGCGCCTCCGCCAAGATGGCCTGCGTGGTGCGGGCCAGCAAGGCGGACGGGCTGAACGACAGCCTGAAGCCGCCCAAGGACTACCAGGTTCGCATAGCCATGGCCGTGGGCTGGCCGAAATAAGGACGGCAAAAGCGCATGAAAAAGCCAGGCAGCCCCTCGCTCCATATCCGGCAGACGCGGATCGGCCGCATCGGTTTGGCGGAATGCGACGGCGCTATCACAGAACTGGCGCTCCGCGCGACGGCCGAGGAGGAGCGCGCGCCCGAGCCGGAGTTGATCCGGCGTGCCTTCGCCCAAATTGAGGAATACCTGGACGGCGGACGCACACGCTTCGATCTGCCGCTGCATGCCGAGGGCACGCCGTTCATGCGGCGGGTGTGGGAAGAACTGTGCAGGATTCCTTACGGCCAGACCCGGAGCTACAAGGAGATTGCCGCGGCCATAGGGCGGCCCGCCGCGATGCGCGCCGTGGGCATGGCCAACAGCCGCAATCCGATTGCCCTGATCATTCCCTGCCATAGGGTTATCGGCGCGGACGGCACGCTCACGGGCTTCGCCAGCGGAGTGGACTTGAAGCAGCGCTTGTTGGATCTGGAGGCGGGCGGTGCCCATCTTCCCCTATAGCGAACGCGAAACCAAGTATCTGGCGCGACGCGATCCGGCGCTCGGCAGGATTATCAAGCGGATAGGCCGCATTGAACGGGAAATCGAGCCGGATCTGGTCGCCGCCCTGATCCGCAGCATCATCGGGCAGCAGATTTCCGCCAAGGCCGCGGCAACGGTGCGTCTTCGCCTGCGCGATATGCTGGGCGGCATAACGCCCGAAGGCATCGCGGCAACGCCGGTGGAGACGATCCAGTCCTGCGGCATGAGCATGCGCAAGGCCGGGTACATCAAGGGGATTGCCAAGGCCGCCCTGGACGGCAGGCTGGATGCGAGCGCCATCGCGCTGATGGACGACGCGGCGGCGATCGCCGAACTGTCCAGGCTGGACGGCGTGGGGGTGTGGACAGCCGAGATGCTGCTGCTTTTTTCATTGTGCCGTCCCAATGTGCTCAGTTGGGGCGACCTTGCCATCCGGAACGGGATTATGAAGCTGTACGGGCTTGAGACGCTGGACAAAAAGACGTTTGCCGCGCTGCATGCGCGCTATGCGCCTTGCGCGTCCGTGGCGTCATTGTATATCTGGGAATACGGCGGACTTGCGTAAGGCGCAGGACGGCCGGGCACGACACTATGTTTATGTTTTTAGGAGTACGCCATGCGCATAGGGATTCCAAAGGAATGCAAGACCAATGAAAACCGGGTGGCCATCACCCCGGCCGGGGTCGCGGCCCTTGCCGCCGCCGGACACAGCGTATTCGTGCAAAGCGCGGCCGGTCTCGGCAGCGGCATCACGGATCAGGAATACGAAGCCGCCGGGGCGACCCTGCTTTCCGGCCCGGCCGAGGTATGGGGCACGGCTGAATTGGCGCTCAAGGTCAAAGAGCCCCTTCCGGAAGAATACCAGTATTTGCGCAAGGATTTGACGCTCTTCACCTACCTGCACCTTGCCCCGGAAGCGGAACTGACCCGCGCCATGCTGGCGAGCGGCATGACGGGCATAGCCTATGAAACCGTGCAGCTTCCTTCCGGCGTTCTCCCTCTGCTGGAACCCATGAGCGAGGTGGCCGGAAAACTGGCTGTCCAGATCGGGGTCCATTTTTTGTGCAAGCTCGACGCCGACGGATCAGGCATCCTGCTGGGCGGAGTTCCCGGCGTGCCCGCGGGGCGTGTGGCCATCGTCGGCGGCGGGGTTGTGGGCGCCAATGCGGCCAAGATCGCCATAGGCATGGGCGCGCAGGTCACCCTGCTGGATGTCAGGCTGGACCGCCTGCGCTACCTCGCCGACATTTTCGGGAGCAGTCTTACCACGGCGCTTGCCGGTCCCCATACGACAGCCGAAGCCGTGCGCTGCGCCGACCTGGTGGTGGGCGCGGTGTTGATTCCCGGGGGCAGAACCCCGCAGGTGGTGACCGAAAAAATGGTCAAAAGCATGCGGCCGGGCAGCGTGCTGGTGGATGTGGCCATTGACCAGGGCGGCTGTATTGCCACCATGGACCGCGTCACCAGCCATAAAGACCCGATATTCATGAAGCACGGCATCATTCACTACGCTGTGGGCAACATGCCTGGCGCTGTGCCGCGCACCTCGACCTTTGCCCTGACCAACGCCACCTTGCCCTATGTCCTGCAATTGGCGGACAAAGGCTGGCAGGCCGCCTGCCGCGAAAACGCGGCCCTGGCCAAGGGCGTGAACACCGCGAACGGCGCATGCACCTACGCGGCTGTGGCGGAGGCGCAGAACCTGGACTACACGCCGATTGAAAAGCTGCTCTAAACCCCGCCCGTAAGGGCAGGGCGGCGGCATAGCCGCCGGAGCGAGCCGAAAACCGCGTTTTCGGCGAAGCGATACCTATAGCGAGGGAGAACGCCATGCCAACGCCGAATGCGGAGTACTTTATCCAGGCCGACGTGAAGAACGTATGGCACCACCTGACGCTGCACCAGGGAAAAGCGCCGATGATCGCCGTGGAGGCCGAGGGCTTACGGATACGGGACATCAACGGCAAGGAGTACCTCGACGCGACCTCTGGCGGCGTCTGGTGCGTCAATGTCGGCTATGGGCGGACGGAAATAGCGGAGGCCGCCTGCGCGCAAATGAAAAAAATGGCCTATTATGCGGCCAGTGGGGGCAATCTGCCGGCGATCGAGTTTTCGGAAAAACTGCTGGACCACATGCCGGGCCTTTCCCGCGTGTACATTTCCAACAGCGGATCGGAAGCCAACGAAAAAGCCTACAAGATGGTGCGCCTTTTGGCGTACAACGGCGCAAAAAAAGAAAAAAAGAAGATCCTGTACCGTGATCGCGACTACCACGGAACCACCATCGGCGCGCTGAGTTCCTGCGGCCAGCCGGAACGCAGGGAGTGTTTCGGCCCCTTTGTCGACGGGTTCGCGGAAGTTCCGCACGCCTGCTGTTACCGTTGCGCGTTCGGACAAAGCTATCCCGGCTGCAAGCTGGAGTGCGTCAAGGCCATTGAGGATGTGTTGTGCAAAGAGGGGCCGGACACGGTCGGCGCGATCATTTTTGAGCCCATCACCGCCGGCGGCGGGGTCATTCCTCCGGTCGCGGAGTATTACAGGGAGGCGGCCGCCGTCTGCAAAAAATACGAGGTCCTGCTGATCATGGACGAGGTCGTCTGCGGCATGGGGCGTACCGGCCCCATGTTCGGCTACCAGCATTACGGGATAGTGCCGGATATGGTCACCATGGCCAAGGGAGTGGCGAGCGCCTATATGCCCATTTCCTGCACGGTGACCACGGAAAAGGTCTTTGCCGGCTTGCAGGTGAGCGGCGACAGGCTGGCCTATTTCCGCGACATCAGCACCTTCGGCGGCTGCGCCGCCGGCCCGGCGGCGGCCCTGGAAAACATGCGCATCATCGAACGGGAAAAGCTGCTCGCCAACGTGGCGGCCATGGGCGCATACCTGATGGAAGGCTTGAAGGAAAGCCTCAGCCATCCAAATGTGGGCGATGTGCGCGGCAAGGGGCTGCTCCTGGGCATGGAGTTCGTTGTGGATAAACGATCCAGGCAGCCCCTGCCGGAGGAAAAGGTCATCGCGCTGTGCGGCGAAATGGCGGCCAGGGGCGTGCTTATCGGGCGCACGAACCGCTGCTTCCCGGAGCATAACAATGTCATCAACTTCGCGCCCGCGTATACCGTCACCAGGGCGGATATAGATGCCATCCTTACGACCCTGCGCGAAGCGCTGGGTTCAGTGCTGGGGTGACAGCCGAAACTGTCCGCGCAAGCGTGCAACAGCAGGAAAAGCGTATGCCCGAGACCGAACGGCAGGCAAAGATACGCGTACACAAGCTGACCAAGCGTTTTGGGGATCTCACGGTTCTGGACGAGATCTGCTTTGAGATCCGGGCCGGGGAACTGGTGGCCATCGTCGGTCCGACAGGTTGCGGGAAGACGACGTTTTTGAACACCTTGTCCAAGCTCATGCCCGCCACGGAAGGGCGGATTCTGATTGACGGCGAGGAGGCCGACCCCAAAAAGCACAACATCTCCTATGTGTTTCAGGAGCCGACCTGTCTGCCCTGGCGCACCGTGCGCGACAACGTCGCCTACGGCATGGAGCTGAAGCGGGTGCCGTACAGGGAACGCATGGAGCGCACGGACAGGATCATGGAACTCGTCGGCCTGTCGAGCTGCGCCGGTCTGTACCCCAACCAGGTCTCCGCCAGCATGATCCAGCGCATCGCCGTTTCCCGCGCTTTTGCCGTGGAGCCGGATCTCTTGCTCATGGACGAGCCTTACGGACAGTTGGACGTCAAGCTGCGCTACTACCTGGAGGACGAACTGATACGCCTGTGGCGGAAGCTCCAGAGCACCGTGCTTTTCGTCACCCATAATATCGAAGAGGCCGTGTATGTCGCGGAACGCATTCTTGTGCTCAGTCCCAAGCCGACGAAGGTCAAGGCCGAGATACCCGTGAACCTGCCGAGGCCGCGGAATTTTCTGGATCCGGCCTTCATGGAGATCCGCCGCAGGGTCACGGAACTCATCCGCTGGTGGTAGGAGGATTCTTGGATGGCATATAGGGAAGTCGCCGTGAAAACGCCGCTGTCCTTGCGCGCTCTGCCGTACATCAGCGTTGCGGCCTTTCTGCTGCTCTGGGAATGGGTGGTCGTATCCGGGGTGGTTCCCTCCGTGCTGCTGGCCCCGCCGAGCCAGGTTTTTTCGCTCTTCCTCGACAAGCTGACGGAACCCAACCCGGACGGCGCGGTGCTGGCCGTCCACGCCTGGACGAGCCTGCAGGAAGCGGTTATCGGCTATGGGCTGTCCCTGCTGGTGGGCATTCCGCTGGGGCTGGCCATGGGCTGGTTCCGGGTGGTGGAGGGCCTGGTGCGCCCCGTGTTCGAGCTGATCCGCCCCATTCCGCCCATTGCCTGGATACCGCTCACCGTGTTCTGGTTCGGCATCGGCCTGGCCGGCAAGGTCTTTATCATCTGGATAGCCGGGATTGTGCCCTGCGTCATCAATTCCTATGTCGGCGTGCGCATGACCCAGCCGACGCTCATCCAGATGGCCAGGACGTACGGCGCGAACGACTGGCAGATTTTCTGCGGCCTTTGCGTTCCCTCCGCGCTGCCGATGGTCTTCGGCGCGTTGCAGATAGCCCTGGCTTATTGCTGGACGAATCTTGTCGGTGCGGAACTGCTGGCCGCCGATACGGGACTCGGCTACCTCATCACCATGGGGGGCCGCCTCGCCAGGCCGGACATCGTGGTGCTGGGCATGGTGTGCGTGGGGCTTTCCGGGGCTGTGCTGGGCTTCGTCATTGACTGTGTGGAAAAGAAGCTCTTGGCCGGCATCAGGAGATAAGCATGGGCAGTTCAATCGCCAATGAAACTGTGGGAACTTCCGGCGGGCATGAGGGTTTTTCCCTCTACCGCTGCCTGACCAACCCCTATGTTTTGTACTGCGTGTCCTTGAGCGTGTTCTTCCTCACCTGGGACAGGGTGGCCGCGTGGCAGATTTTCGGCGACTCCCTGGCGCGGCCGCTGGTCGTGCTGGACAAGTTGTATGAATTGACGCAGATACGCTTTGCAGGCACCCATTTGGGCGGGCACATATGGGCCAGCACGAAACGGGTGATCATCGGCTTCTCCCTGGCAAGCGCGATTGCCGTGCCCCTGGGGCTGTTCATGGCGCTGAACCGCTACGCGAACGCCGCGGTCAAGCCGGTGTTCGACCTGTTCAAGCCCATGCCGCCCATCGCCTGGGTATCCATATCCATCCTCTGGTTCGGCGTCGGGGAATTTTCCAAGGTCTTCATCATAGCCATCGGCACCTTTGTGCCCTGCCTGCTGAATGCCTATAACGGCGTGCGCCTTGTCGAGCCGGAGCTCTACGACGTGATCCGGGTGCTGGGCGGCAAGCGCAAGGATGAAATCATCGAGGTCTGTTTTCCGGCGTCCTTTCCCGCCATCTTTGCCGGCCTGCAGATTTCCTTGAGCGTCGCCTGGACCTGCCTGCTCGCCGCCGAGCTCATGAATGCCCGCGACGGCATGGGTTTTCTCATCAAACGCGGCATGGACACGCACCAGCCCGCGCTGGTGCTGGGCGGCATGGTTCTCATCGCCCTTATGGCCTGGCTCAGTTCTCTCGCGATCAGCCTGATCGAGCGCAGGCTCTGTCCCTGGAAAGCCAGCATTGAAAATCTCTAAGCAGAAGGACAGCCGGAAATGAGCCCGTCCAGCCGGTCGCCGCGCCTGAAAATCCGTTGCGAGGACATTGACAAAACCTTCATCCAGAAGGGAAGCGTCGAGGTGCCCGTCATCAGGGACATCAACCTGGATGTGGCGGAGAATGAGTTTTTGGTAGTGCTGGGGCCGGGCCAGTGCGGCAAGTCAACCCTGTTGCGCATCATCGCGGGCCTTGAGACGCCGGATGCCGGGTATGTCTCGATGGACGGCCGGCCCGTCACCGGCCCCGGACCGGACAGGGGGCTGGTCTTCCAGGGCTATATGCTCTTCGCCTGGAAAACGGTGCTCGGCAATGTCGAGATGGGCCTCAAGCTGCGCAAGGTCCCCATGCGGGAGCGCCGGGCGGTGGCCCATCACTATATCAAGCTGGTGGGGCTTGAGGGTTTTGAAGGCTATTACCCGCATCAGCTTTCCGGCGGCATGAAGCAGCGGGTGGGCATAGCCCGCGCCTATGCCAACAGCCCCGAGGTCATGCTGCTTGACGAGCCCTTCGGCCAGCTCGACGCGCAGACCCGCATGTTCATGCAGCACGAGACGATCCGCATCTGGGAACAGGAAAAGCGCACGGTTGTGTTTGTCACTAATAATATTGACGAGGCGCTGTTTTTGGCGGATCGGATTGTCCTCATGGAAGGCAAGCTGCCGGGGCGCATCAGGACGACATATGCCGTGGATTTGCCGCGGCCCAGGGATCACGGGGATCCGGATCTGCTGAACCTGCGGGCGGTGATTTCCGAGGAGATCGAACTGGTGCTTTAGGAATCCAGGACATAGACAAGACATATTTTTTGCGACAGAAGAGAGGGATAGAGGGTCATGGACGCCTCGCTGCTTACATCATGCGCGCTTGTGGGCATCCTTGCCGCTGGGCTTGGCTGCTGGTTTGTGAAAAAACGCCTGCCGGCCATGGTCATGCCCTTCGCCCTGTTGCCTGAAGAGACGCGGGAGCGCATCGCGCGCCGGAAGCTGTGCTGGAGGGGGGCGGCCCTGGCCGTGTTCGCCCTTGCGGCGGCGACGATGTTCAGCGGCCTGCCCAGGGGAGTGACGGTGCTGTGCGTCTGCGTGGGCTTTTTTTGCCAGTACAGGGTATTGTGCCTGCGGCGGCGCTATCCCATGAGTTCCGCCCCAAGCTGTTTTTCGGAACGGAGTCTCGGACTTGCCGGGTCGTCCGGCGGCAATCAACAAACGGAGGACTACGATGAAAGGATGGAAAAGACTGTTTCAGCTCATGGGGATCTGCGCGTTGCTGGCGTGTTTCGCGGGCGCAGCCCTTGCCGCGGCCCCGGTGAAAATGAAAACCGCCTGGATGGACGAGCATGAAACCTTCCTCATCTGGTACGCCAAGGAAAAGGGATGGGACAAGGCAGAAGGCCTGGATCTTCATCTCGGCTACTTTGAATCCGGCATGGCCATCCTCGCGGCGCTGCCCGCCGGGGAATGGGTGATCGCCGGCGTCGGCGCCGTGCCCGCCATGATGGGCAACCTGCGCTATGACACTTACACGGTGCTTATCGGGAACGACGAATCCCTGACCAACGCCGTGATGGTGCGCCCGGACAGCCCGATACTGAAAACCAAGGGCTATAACAAGAATTTTCCGGAAGTGTACGGGGATCCCAAAGACATCAAGGGAAAGACCATACTCTGCACAACCGTGTCCTCCGCCCACTTCGCCCTGAGCCACTGGCTCAACGTGCTCGGCCTGAAGGATTCCGACGTGGTCATCAAGAACATGGATCAGGCCCAGGCCCTGGCGGCTTTTTCCACCGGCATCGGCGACGCCGTGGCCCTGTGGGCGCCGCACATGTACAGCGGCGAGGAAAAAGGCTGGAAGGTCGTGGGCACTCCCCAAACCTGCAAGCAGGGCCTGCCTATTGACATCATCGCGGACAAGAAATTCGCAGACGCGAACCCGGAACTGGTGGCCAAGTTCCTGCGCGTGTACCTGCGCGCCGTCAACATGCTGCAAAAGGAGCCTTTGGAGAGCCTGGTGCCCGAGTACCGCCGCTTTTTCCTGGAGTGGGCCGGCAATCAGTATTCCGCTGAAATGGCGCTGAAGGATCTGCAAACGCACCCCGTGTTCAACTATGCTGAACAGACTGCCCTGTTTGATACGAGCAAGGGCCCCAGCACGGCGCAGAAGTGGCATACGGAAATCGCCCGCTTCTTTACCGCAACCGGGCGCATCACCAAGGACGATCTGAAGAAGGTGGAAAGCGCGACATATTGCACCGACAAGTTCCTCAAGCAGGTGCAACAGCCCATTCCCGTGTACAAGTAATCAGGCGCATCCCATGACAAACTCCCGCCTCGTTGCGCGAGGCGGGAGTTTGCGTGTCAGAGAGTTTTTGACATGGGAAGGCGGCATACTGTACGATCCGCCTGATGCAACGCTTTTATCAGACAGAATGGCACAATATCCCCCTCGCGTCCTTTGCGAAGCTCTCCTGCTTCACCCTGCCGGATGCGGCCTTTTATTCGGCGTTCTATGAAGCCTTTTTCCTGAAGTATCATTCCTTCTCCGGCATGTCGGCATCATGGGTACGCCAGAAAAAGGCATGGGCGGCAAAAGTCTTGTCATGCCTTCCGGCTTCCGGCGCGCCGCATGTCCTGTCCGTCGGTTGCGGCCTTGGCTGCATTGAGAGCGTCCTGCTTGCGGAACGGGCGGATATACAGCTTCATTGCACGGAAATATCGGAAACTCCGCTGCGTTGGCTGCGTCCGCTCCTGCCTGAAGGGCGCTGCCATGTGGGTTATGTCCCGGATTGCCTGCCGCACGGTCTGGCCTTTGATGTGATATATTGCGGCGGCATTGATTACGCCATGCCGGATGCCGCATGGCTGCGCCTGCTGGAAACGTTGCGCGCGCGCTTGACGGCAGGGGGGAGGATCGTAATCCTGTCCGCGTCGTTGTTGCCCGATCCCCCTATGAGCATGAGGAGCCATGCCCGCCGCTGCCGGCAGGCGCTGCGAGTCCTGCGGCATCTCCTTGGAGGGGCATCGGTGCAGTTTTGGGGATGGATGCGTACAATGGAGGAAAATGTGGCGTTATGCCGCAAAGCCGGCCTGTCCGCCATAGAATACGGCCCGCTCGGCAGCGATCCCCACTGTTGCTGGTTGACGGCGTCATGAACGGGAGATGGCGTTCGGGAAGAAAGTGCGGTGTGGCGCAGTGCGGGAGATATGCCCAATGAGCATGCAGCCCCTCCGTTTGCGCGGCGTTCTGTCCCCGGTGCTGACGCCGTTCACGGATGCCCTTGAGCCGGACGCCGGGCGTTTTGTGCAGCATTGCCGCTGGCTGACGGACAGCGGCGTCGGGCTGGCGGTTTTCGGCACCAATTCGGAAGGCAACTCCCTGTCAGTCGCCGAACGCATGAAGCTGCTCGACGCGGTCCTCGCCGCTGGCATTGAACCCGCAAGGCTCATGCCCGGCACCGGGTGCTGCGCCTTTCCCGACACGGTGGAACTGACCAGGCATGCCGTCAGCGCCGGTTGCGCCGGGGTCTTGATGCTGCCGCCTTTCTATTACAAGAACCAGTCCGATGACGGCCTGTTCCGGTCGTATTCCGAAGTTATCCAGCGGGTGGGCGACGGGCGTCTGCGCGTGTATCTCTACCACATTCCGCCGGTCGCGCAGGTTCCGCTCGGTCTGGCGTTGATTGAACGCCTGCTCAGGGAATATCCCGGCACGATCGCGGGCATCAAGGACAGCTCCGGCGACTGGAGCAACACCGAAGCCCTGCTGCAACGCTTCCAATCTGACGATTTTGACGTGTTTTGCGGGAGCGAGGTCTTTTTGCTGCCGACCTTGCGCGGCGGCGGCGCGGGGTGCATTACGGCCACAGGCAACGTCAATCCCGCGGCCATTGCGGATTTGTATGCCACCTGGAAGCAGCCCGGCGCGGACGAAAAACAGGCCGAGCTGACCGCCACGCGCCGCACATTTGAAATCATGCCCATGATTCCGTCCATGAAGGCGGCCATTGCCTGGAAGCGCAATGACGCGCAATGGTGCAACGTGCGTCCGCCCCTGATGAACGCGCCGGCCGACAAAGCCGCGCAGTTGCGCGAGGCCTTGGCCAGGCGCGGCTTCGCCATGCCGGGCGTGGAGTAAGGCAGCGAACATGCTTTTTGTATTTACACAGCACCGCAAGTGCTGTATACTCTAAGACAAGTCAAAGAGTTATTCCCCCGTGCGTTCTGGAGGTAGGATGGGCAGTTCACGCCAAGGGATTGCCATGCGCGTGTTCGCTGGATGTTGCGTTTTTTTCGCCTTTTTTACGGCATTGCCCGTATGGGCGGAGTCCCTTTCTCTGGAGGCCGGTTCCGCCATCTTGATGGACGTGCGGAGCAAACGCCTGCTGTACGAGCAGGACAGCGCGCGTGCGATTCCTCCCGCGTCCCTGGCCAAGGTCATGTCCATGTTTGTTGTGCTGGACGCGGTGAAAGCCGGCAAGCTTTCCCTGCGGACGTCTGTCCGGATAAGCAGGGCCGCCGCCCATGTCGGCGGTTCCAAGATGCATCTGAAGGCAGGGGAGCGGGTGCGTCTCGACGACTTGCTGCGGGGCATGGCCGTGGTTTCGGCCAATGACGCTTCAGCCGCTGTCGCCGAACACTTGGCCGGTTCCCAGGCGGCTTTCGTGGATATGATGAACCGCAAGGCCAGGCGGATCGGCATGAAAAATACGGTGTTCAAGACGCCGCACGGACTGCCGGCCAAGGGGCAGGTGACGACAGCCGCCGATATGCTGCGCCTTGCCTGCCGCTACCTTGAAGCCCATCCGGCGGCCCGGGAGTACCACGGCGCCCCCGCCATGCTCCACAGGGGCATCGTGATGCAGAACACCAACAAGCTGTTGGGGCATGATGCGGTAAGCGGCTTGAAAACCGGGTTCACCAGGGAATCCGGGTACAATATCATACTCACAAGCAACCGCAACGGCAGGGAAATGGTGGGGGTGCTCATGCGGGCGTCTTCAGGGGAGGTCCGCACCCGGGAAGCGCAGCGCCTGCTGGAGTATGGCGCGAATCTCCAGGCGTCTCTGG
>Ga0082212_10006747_pt1 | contig 15339 bp, 8 predicted proteins | sample TergutNt197P3_FD_71548 | JGI IMG/M metagenome (GOLD analysis project Ga0082212, IMG submission 71548) | Neocapritermes taracua P3 segment gut microbial communities from Petit-Saut dam, French Guiana - Nt197 P3 | ecosystem: Host-associated > Arthropoda: Insects > Digestive system > Gut ...
CGCCCTTTGCGTTTTCCTTGCGTCCTCTGCGGTAAAATCTTAAACGCAAAGAACGCAAAGGTTTACGCAAAGTGCGCAGAGAAGAAAACAATCCATAAAATGTAAACACGATGGGTTTTTAGATGTGCCCAATACAAACTTGTCGACGGAGTGCGGATGCCGGTACGCCCGACGTAATTTTTTTCCGTTTTTTTCCCTTTTTTCGGTCAAAAGTATTGTTTTTTTCAAAAAAGTCTGGTACAATGGGCAGTGGTGTTTGTGGATAGGCGGAGAAGTGTGTTTCCGTGCAGTGTTGCCCGGTTCTTGTCTGCCGCTTTTTCAAGATGGAGGAATCAACAATGTTAAATACACTCGGCATTGTCAAAGGGGCGTTGCTCACAGATAAGCAGCGGCATCATGTTGCCCGGCGTTTGGAAGGTAAATCTGTTTTGGAATGGGTGGTCCGTCAAATGACCGACAGTATGCTCCTCAATGGAGTTGTCGTGGTCGCCGAAGAGGGATCTCACGGAGACCTTGTCCGTAACCTGTCCCCTTGTGATGTACCAGTCTATTCAACCAAGGCACAAGATACGGCGACAGCCGTTCAGGACACGTTAGAACATTTTTCCGCCGAATCCTGCGTTTTGATAGGAGCGGACTGGCCCTTTCTCGATTCGGAATTGATCGACCGGTTGGTACGTACGGCTCAGCGGACGGAAAACTGCGACTATGCGGCGTATCAATTTATGAACGAAATATTCTCAGCAGGGCGGCCGTACGGTCTCTTCCCGGAGTGGTATCGGAGTAGTTCCATTCGAAAACTCGCTTCGAAGTCAAGCGACCCGATCCACCGGCAAATGCCCGGCACATTTTTCCTTGACAACCAGAACACCTACCGGGTGGCGATGCTTCAAATCCCGGCGGGGTTGGACAAAATTGAAGACATGAAGTTTTCCTTTGATGATGAAGAAGACTGGGACCACATCCTCGAATTGCATAATGCGCTCGAACTCGAAGTGCTGGACTGCCGAAAAGTCAGCAGTCTGCTCGACAGCCGGGTTGGGAGAATACAGGATTAACTGCCCTTTCCAAATTCACATGATACTGCAAACGGGGACAAATTGGCGTTTTTTTCTGTCGAAAAGGTGCATTTTCTACCCGTTTTCAGTATAGGAAGATTAACCGCATTCCCCCAGCCTAACGTACCCGCGAAAAAAAGCAAGGGAAGTTGGACGCAAGATCATTTCTCCATTTTTTGTTGCTGTTGCAATGACGTTCTCCCATTCAAACTGTTCCCGCAAAGTTACCGGGAATTGCCCGGAGGATTTCATCGGGACTCGTGATTCCCGCATCCAATTTTTGCTGGGCATCCGCCCGCAAATCGATCATTCCTTCGTCGACCGCCTGTTTGTGAATTTGAGGCATCGGCGCACTGGTTCGGATCATCCGCTCGATTTCCCGGCTCACGCGCAAAACTTCACCGACCGCTATACGTCCTAGGTAGCCGGTGTTCTGACACTCCGGGCAACCGGCAGGAATATAAATTTGTTCGTCCGCAGTGGTACGCACGTCCGACTCCTCGTTCGAATCCAGGGCCACTTTGCAATGGGGACACAGTTTCCGAATCAACCGTTGCGTAACAACACCCAGGAGACCCGACGCAAGAAATTGCGGCTGGATTCCGAGTACCAGCATCGCTTCGCACGCTTCGACCGTTGAGCGGGCGTGGGATGTCGCAAAGACGAGTTGTCCGCTGTTTGCCGCCCGTACAACAATGTCGGCAGTCACTTGGTCCCGAATTTCACCGACCATGATAATGTCCGGCGACTGCCGTAAAATGGCGCGCAACAAGTCGGGGAAATCCACTCCCCGCCGCAAATTGACCTGCGATTGGTGGATTCCCTCCAGCGTAAACTCAATGGGGTCTTCAATCGTGTGAATTTTCCGTGTGCCGTCGTTCAAATGTTTGAGGGCGGCATAAAGTGTTGTCGTCTTGCCCATGCCGGTGGGACCCGTGACCAAGACGAGTCCGCCGGGACGATTGATGATCGAATGAAGCCGGCTGAAATTTGTTGGATGGAATCCGATGTCGTCAAGGCTGATCAACCGGCGGCGGTCAAGAATCCGCATTGCCATATCCTCTCCGTACAACGTCGGCACGGTCGAAAGCCGGAGGTCAATTCCTCCGCCTGCCCGCAATCGAATGTGAGTGCGTCCATCTTGCGGCACCAAAGAGCGAGTCACGTCCATATCGGCGGTTGCCTTGATGTGCGACATCAATCGGGAACCGAGTTCGCGGTTGACTTTCCCCAGCGACCGGATGAATCCCATCACCCGAAAGGAAATTTCAACGGAATCTTCCCGAAAAGTCAGGAACAGATCGCTTGCAGAAATACGCAAGGCTTCTGTAAGAATGTGGTCAATGTAGTCCGCCGTATCGGAGTCGAACTGTTCTACAAAGTCAGCACTGGATACCGTCAGGTCTGCGTGGTCAAGGGTGCCGTCGCTTCGCATCGTTGAAGTGGTTCTATTCACAGAAAACCTCGGCTCTGTTGGGGTGGGTCAAATACGGTTTCCCATTGTAACAAATTTGAAAATTAAAAATAGTTCGGGGGAATTCGGCTGTGTATTCGGAAATTTGACAGCCCTGTTGCGGCACGCTGTGCACAACCGGGAAATGGTATAATGAGACCGTTAACATGTCCTCTCCAACGGCAATTTTAGGTGCAGGAATGATGGGAACCGCCATTGCAGCCGCCCATCTGCGTTGCGGATTGCCTATTGTTCTGTATGACTCCGCTGACACCGCTCTGCAAACCGCCCCGTTGCGGGTTGCCGATGAACTGCGTCTGCAAGGCGTACCGATGCAGGAAGGTCTCCTGATTTGTACCGGCACTCTCGATGATACCATCGGTTGTTCCATCGTCATCGAAACGATTACCGAAAAACTCAAAGCCAAGCAGAAATTGTATCAAAAACTGACGGCGTACCGGAAACCGGATTGTTTCTTGTTTTCCAATACGTCGACGATTTCGATTTCTGTGCTTGCTCAACATTTCCCACCGGATCGGCAACGCCGGTTTTGCGGTTTTCATTTTTTTCATCCTGTCAGACAACGTTCGTTGGTGGAAATTATTGCCGGTCAACAGACCGATACACCAACGCTTGAAGCGGCAAAAGAACACGCGGGCCGGATCGACAAACGGTTCATTCAGGTCGGCGATGCTCCCGGTTTTTTGGTCAATCGTATTTTGAATCCGTATCTTTCGTCGGCACTCACGTTGCTGGAACAGCGGGTTGATATTGGGCGAATCGAAAGAGCGGCACTCCAATTCGGTATGAAAATGGGACCGTTCCGCATCATGGACGAAATCGGTCTCGATGTCGTTCTTCATGCGGGCTGGGTGTTGCACAAGGCGTTTCCTGACCGCACGCCGCAGTCGCCGGTTTTGTTGCGGCTGATCGATCAGGGGAAACTCGGAAGAAAGACCGGTCAAGGATTTATGTTTTACGACCGGTCGGTTTCGTGGGAAGGGGAAGGCGTTCCTGACCCGCAGTTTGTATCGCCAAACGACAGTATTTCAGAAACGGAACTTGTCCGCCGTCTTTTCGTACCGATGTACGAAGAGGCGGTGTGTTGTTTCAAGGAGGGAATTATTTCCGATCTTTCGTCGGCGGACATGGCTTCCATTGAAGCCTTGGGTTTTCCTGCCGAAAAGGGAGGTATCGTTACATGGGGAAAAACAATCGTTATTCCCGCGCAGACGGGAATCTAGGGGATTGATGTTCACAACTCCCCCAATACTGCCGCCATTGTACCATCGTTCCGTTCACTCTACTGCGGCACGTCAATAATGGCTTTTTTCCATTGCGTCCTTTGCGGTTCAATTTTCCGCAGAGGGCGCAAAGAACACAAAGAGAAACTGACATCTATTGGCGTTGCGCGGTCTAAACAAGGACGAGTCCCGAGTCTTCCTCTGTCGAAAATGATGCAATCGGATATAATCCATTCAACATGACCGCCAAACTACGTTTCGCATCGCTTCAATCGGGCAGCAATGGAAATTGCCTGTTCGTCGAGTCCGGTGAAGTGCGCTTGCTTTTCGATGCCGGTCTGACCGGAATACAAACGAAACAACGTCTCGAATCAATCGGAGTGGACATCGAAACGATACACGCCGTCATTATTTCGCATGTTCATAACGATCATATCCGCTATGCCGGAGTCTTGCAGCGGCAATATGCTCTGCCGATTTGGATGACTGCTGGAACATTTCGGGAAGTTACAGCGATGCAGCGGCCGGGGCGGGTCAGCGAACCGCATCTTTTCAACGCCGGGGACACGTTCCAATTCGGAGCAGTCAAGGTCGAAACTTTTCCCACCACACACGATGCCCCGGAAGGTGTTTGCTTTGTCGTCGATAACGGCACCGTCCGGCTGGGAATCATGACCGACCTCGGCAGCCGGTTCTTCGGTTTGAAGGAAACCATCGCTTCGCTTGACGGGGTGTATCTCGAAAGCAATTATGATTGCGAAATGTTGGCAAATGGTGTCTATCCTGAAGAATTGAAACAGCGGATTCGCGGAGACCACGGGCATCTTTCCAATATCGATGCTGCCGAATTGCTTTTGCCGTCGAAGCGGCTGCGTTGGGCATGTTTAGGACATTTATCGGCACAAAACAACAGCCCAGAGGCAGTATTGGCGACCCATCGGAAAATCTTGGGTGAAACGTTGCCCCTGTATATCGCTCCCCGATATGACGTGTCCGAAGTGTTGGAATTGTAAAACACCGCTATTCATTGAGGATCGTCCGTAAACACGGCTTTCACCCATCGGGGCGGCGATATCGTCGAATTGGTAAAAATAATCTCACGCGCTGCCGGATCGGTACTCACTCGAAACGGCTGTAACCGAATGTTGTTTTCGTTGTTGCCTTCATCGCTGTTTTCGGTAAACATTTTGCTAAACCGAATCTCTCCCGAACGTTTGTCTATCCCTCTAATGACCACTGACCGGTATTGCTTGCCGCCTGTGACCGGCTGATCGTTAATCGCAACGGCAAACAACATGACTGGTAAACGGTTGGGAATATCCTGTAACCGCACAAATTTTTCAATGATTACCGGTTTCTGCCAACAAGGTCTCCCTTCCGAATCGAACAACATCATCGTTCCCTCGCCGATGGTGTGTCCCAATACACCGGGGATCATCTGAAAACGGCGGCGAAATGATAGACCGGCTTCTTCATGCGGTACTGGTGTATTCGGCAATTGTGAATCTTTTGTAAACAGCACCAACAAACGGTCCCCCATGAGTTCGACATCGCATCTTGTCCGGTTTGGACTTTTTTCTTCCGGGACAAACTCCAGTATTTTATTCTCTTCGGGCAGTAATTTTTTCTTTGTTTGTAAGTCATAAATTTGTAACGATTTTGTTTCCCAAGCGGCAACGGAAAGAAACCGGTCATTTTGCATCGTTTGCAGCATAGACGTGTTTCTGACTTTATCGTGCAGCGTATTCACCGGTATCCCGGAACCCAATTTTCCTTCCGGGGCATCGGCAATTTGTAAAGCCCGTTGCCGTTTGTTATGGATGTCCCGAAGATCGCTGATACCAAGAGTGTAGTCATTTCCTTGCCCTTGTACAAAAACGACGTTCGTTCCGTAGACGTATGTTCCGCCGGGAGGAAGAGGTCCGTCGGCAAGTTCCCTGCCGCTGACCGGATCCACGGCAACGACCTGCCGAACGTCGGGAAAGACCAAAAATAAATTCTCTTCATCACCCAATATCGAACAATTGTCGTGCGGTGTTCGCCGCACCCAAAGCGTTTGTCCCGTCAGCGGATCGAGTCCGTAAGCACAATTTGTATTCCAACAGCAAACGGCATGCGGCGAAACAAAAACGGAATTCTTCGGAAAAGGAATGGATTGAGGACGTTGATTCTGATCGATTTTCAAACTGTTTTGGTACGCGGGGAACGGCAAGGGAAATGTTTTTGACCAAAGAACTTTTTCTGATTGGGGAGTCGTGTCTATGGCAGTGATGCAGGTTCCGCGAACACACAGGAGAATATGCTGAAATCCCTTGATGTAGGAAACGAACTCGCCGTTGTAGGGATTATTGGTGCCTTGGTACTCCGACCGATTCGTCATCGGCAACTCCAGTTGCCATCGTTCCCGTCCTAATGAATCGTAACAACACAAGAACAAGTCCCCCATTATTCCCGACTGAACAGCATAATCGAACGCCGCGAGTTCCGAATCGGCAGTTCCAAAAAACGGCAACTGCAACAAATTTTCGCCCGTGCGCAACACACCGGGTTCTTTGGCAATCCGTAAAAGACTATCAATCAGCCGGTTTATTTCCTTTCGATTGGCATCTCCCTCTGCGGGGGGGGAACTCGAGGGATCGGGAGGTATTGCTGAATCCATTTGCATGGTCACTGTTTTCGACTGCCAGTCGAAGGGAGCAGGCAATTCCGACCAGGCTAAAACAGCCGAAGGTTTATCCTGTAAATCCAATGCAAGAGGCAAACGATGGCGTTGATAGGCTTCTCGAAGTGTTTGCTTCGATTTTTTTGCCGCCGCAGTGTTTCGGAAAATGCCGATAAACATCGACAAGCGTTGAACCTCCGGCGGAAGATAAACAGAGTTTTGCATCCATCGAAGCGATTGACTCGACGTGTGAGCGGGGGGCGTCATCTCCCCGGTGTCCCCGCTCAATTGCTGCAAAAACGTTTCGGCAAGTTCCTCCCATGCCGCTTTGATACCGGGACGATTCCCCTTTGCAATGGCTTGCTCGATCAAACCGCCGATTGCCCGGTGAAGTTGAGCAGAATGGTCGCCGCTTACCGGAATCAACACAGACTGATCCTGCCCAAAAGCGAAAACTTTTTCCAAAACGGGAGCAAGATCACCTGTTTGACCCGATTGGAGAATACCTTCGATTTGGGCGTAAAGGATCGTTCCCCATTCGTCGGGAAATTCGACAAGCGATTCGAGTTCTGGACCGGCATGCGACCACACGGGATAGTCATTCCGCATCGCTTCCAATAAAATTTTCCGCAGCAGGTCGGCGGCGAGCGGAGTCGGTTTTGCTTTCAATGACGCACGGAAAGCGTCAACCGCTTCGGCAAGTTTCCCTTCGGATTTGAGAATTCGTCCCCGTTGCAACAACCCTTCGGGATCGTTTACATCGGCACTGAGCCGTGTTTCGGCACGTTGCCGCAATGGTTCCTTTTGATCGAAACAGGCAATTTGTGCCGGCGATTGCGAAAAGAAACGCCCTTTAATACCGACGAGATTGCCGAATTGAATCGGCTTGGGGAACAAATCGTTTGCTGAAACGTACTCGCTATTTTGTGCCGGTAAGTTAGTTTTTCCCGATGCGTTCAGTAACGTTAATTTGCTGTTCATCAAATCGGCAACTGCCAGGTGAGCGTCCGTGAGGGGAACAAAGTAATGTTCTCCGCTACGCACACCGACACCCGTTGGATTCAATCCCGCCGGAAACCGGATACCGAAATCCTTTGTCAGGTCATCGCCGTTGCTCATATCAATCGCCATGATATTCCCCGGTGTCACCACAAAGGCTTTGTTGTCTTGGATGCCGGCGACATAAAGGGTGTTCACCCGTGACACCGACTGTTCCCAAATCAGTGTTCCCGAAAACAGATTGAGACAGTAGAGGACGGCTCGATCCGAAGGGGCAACCAACACACGTTGTCCGTCGATGATAATGCCGGGAACTTGCCAGCCGCAACCGCTTTCGTCAAGGAGTCTTTTGATACCGGGTTCGTCTGCGGGTAATTGCTGCAACTGTCCTCGCCCCCGGATCACTGCATTACGGTTGACCAGATTGGGCGTGCGTTCATTCGCGTAAGTGTAGCACCAAACCGGTGCCAGTGTTGTTGCATCCAGAGCGGTAATAAGTCCGGTGCCGCTCGGGCAAATAATCAGTCCGCCCGATGCCGATGGAAACAGCGGATAGGTTCGACGGAGAGCATGCATCGAAAAAGACGATGTGACTTGGGCAAACGGTTGTCTGGCAATCAGCCGGCCGGTCTGACTTTCCAAGACGAATAATTGGAGAACGCTGTCGGTTTCGCCAATCACATAGAGCCGACCCTGAAGCGGAAGGGGGGCACCGAGGAACCAAGTTTCCCGGAGTGTTTTTTCATCGTCGGTAAAGATGCTTTCGTCCACATTCACCGGACCGGGACGAGCATTTTCTCCGCGCGGTCTCGGAGTCTGAGAAGCGTCGATATATTTTTGCACATAAGGAAATTTTCCAACCTGCCAGAGAATACTGCCTGTTTTCAAATCGCGTGCCGTAAGTGTGCTTCCCGGATCAAAACGCCGGTCTTCTCCTCTGCCTGCGAGGTTAATGGGCCGCCCGGGTATTATCTGAGCAGAACCTCGGAGATCATGTTCGTCGATGCCGAAGAGGCGTTCGCCGTCGCTGCTCAACTGATGCGAAATGCGGTCGTGCCACAAAAAATGCCGAAGCGTCGAACGGGGATTCTGGACGAAGTTGATTGGGCGTTGCATGCCGCTTGTTCCCTCAGGAAAGCGGTATTCCGGTTCGGCAGCGATCCAGAGCCGCTTGCCGGTATTCGCATCGACGGCAATGATTTCCCCCATCGTCTGGGTGATAAACAGATCGCCGACGACAAGCGGCTGCGATGCCGGAATGTACACGTCGTCTCTGCTTTTCATCAGCCGGGTCAGCGCATCAATTTCACGTTTCAAAGAAAACTGGTTGGAAATGGGAACCGTCCAATTCTGTTCCAACAGCGGTACGGTTGCCGCTGTCCCGGAATTTTGGGCAGGGGAACCCGAGGGCATGCGCCAGCCGATCTGTTCGATCCACGCCGAATCCGAAATGATTTGCGCCGGTTCGGCAATGTTCTGCAACTTGTTTTGCAATTCGGCAAGCGTTTGTTCCAGTACCGGCTTTACCGTATCGGGAATCGCTGTATGTTGCCGTTGCAGTCTGTCCAACGTAAGAGAAGCGGCGGCGTAGTCTCCGCGTTCAAATTGGGTTAATCCAACGATAAACGTTGCGGCGGCTCCCGATGATGTCGGAAAATACTTCCGGGCAACTTGCTGAATATCGTCCAGTGATCCGGCGGCGACGGCATCATCCAAGAGCCGCTTTGCCGTTGGTTCAAATTGAAAAGCGTAAGAATCTCTCGCCTCTTTGGGCAATGTCCGAAGTCGGTCGATGATGTAATCGTTGATCGTTTGTCGAAGCGTGCGGATTGCCGTTTTTTCTTTCTCTTCCTCTTCACCTTCTTCTTTTTTGTCAGTTTTTTCCGGCACACGAAAGGAAAAGTCGGCACTTTCAAGGATACCGCCGAGAAGTTGGGCGGCTTCGGCACTTCGACCTGCCTCGAAGAGCCGGTCTGCCTGTTCGAGTCTGCGTGAAAGAGTCCGGTCAGGAACGACGACGGAGTCGTAGAGGGAATCAGTCCATTCGACCTCTGTTCCGCCCGGCACGATGATACCTTGTTGGGCGATTCCGAGCGGCAAGAAACTGTAAACCAACAAGAATAGGCACAACCGGCGCATCATATTAACTCCATGTTAAGACGGGGAGTATTATACCAAATTTTTTCGTAACTGCCCATTTATCCTTTCTTCTCGATTTTCGCCCACGAGTCCCGCAAGGATGCCGTGCGATTGAAAACCAACTTGTTCGGCTTTGAATCCACCGAGTCCACGCAGAAATATCCTATCCGCTCGAATTGATAGCGATCCGCCGCCGTTGCCTTTTCAAGGCTCGGCTCCAATTTTGCTTCGGCAATCACTTCCAACGAGTTTGGATTTAGGTATTCCTTGTAATCCGTCGGGTCTTGCGGATCATCGGGATTCTCCTTCGTGAAAAGCCGGTCGTACAACCGGATTTCCGCCGACAAAGCGTGCTCCGCACTGACCCAATGGATCGTTCCCTGCACTCGCCGACCATCCGCCGATTGACCGCCGCGAGTATCGGGATCATACGTGCAATGCACTTCCACCACGTTGCCCGATGCGTCTTTGACACAGCCCGTACAGGTTACGTAGTAAGCATAGCGGAGCCGCACCTCTTGTCCCGGCGTGAGACGGAAATACTTTTTCGGTGCCTCCTCCATAAAATCGTCCTGCTCAATGTACAACACCTTTGAAAACGGCACGGAACGTGTTCCATCCGCTTCGTTTTCGGGATTGTTGACCGCTTCGAGTTGTTCCGTTTGCCCTTCCGGGTAATTGTCGATAATCAGTTTGACCGGTTTCAAGACTCCCATCCGGCGGAGTGCCCGCTTGTTGAGGTCGTCTCGAATCGCATTTTCAAGTTTCACGACATCAATGATGCTGTTCATTTTTGCCACGCCGATTTCTTTGCAGAATGCCCGAATCGCTTCCGGTGTATATCCTCGCCGCCGATAACCGCAAATCGTCGGCATTCGCGGATCGCTCCAACCAGAGACGAGTCCGCCTTTGACCAGTTCCAAGAGTTTCCGCTTGCTCATCACGGTGTATGTCAAATTGAGCCGGGCAAACTCGTACTGGTGCGGTCGCCAAATGTTATCGAGATTGTCGATGAACCAATCGTACAGCGGTCGGTGATGTTCAAACTCCAACGTACAGATCGAGTGCGTAATGTTTTCGATGGAATCTTCGAGACCGTGTGCCCAATCGTACATTGGATAGATGATCCACTTGTCGCCGGTGCGATGGTGTGCCGACTTGATAATGCGGTACATCACAGGATCACGCATATTGAAGTTCGGCGAACCGAGGTCAATTTTCGCCCGGAGTGTTCGCTCTCCTTCGTTAAATTCTCCGTCTCGCATCATCCGAAAGAGTTCGAGATTCCGTACAGGAGAAAATTTTCTGCCCTCACTGGGAGTCATCGGCTTATCCGGTGTGCCGCGGTTGTCCCGCATCTGTTCCGGTGTTTGATCGCAAACGTAGGCTTTGCCTTTGAGAATGAGTTCTTCCGCCCATTGGTACATCTGCTCGAAATAATCGGAAGCATAACGAACACAACCCGTAAAGTTGTCGCCGGTAAGCCACTGGACATCCTCGATGATCGACTCAACATATTCGGTCTCTTCTTTGGAAGGATTAGTATCATCGAAGCGGAGCGTGAAGGTGCCGCCGTATTTTTGTGCCAAACCGTAGTTCAAACAGATGCTCTTGGCATGTCCGATGTGCAGGTATCCATTCGGCTCCGGCGGAAATCGGGTGGCAACTTTGCCGTTGTGTTTGCCGGTGCGAAGGTCTTCTTCGATGATTTGCTCGATGAAGTTGAGCGGTTGTTTCGTTTGTGTTTCGGTCATTAGGGTATTATACCACAGAACGATTTTCCTGATCATACTGGATAACCAGATTTTGGACAATGCGGCGTATCAGTGTGAAAACGCCGCTACTTCCGACTTTTTGCCGACAAGGTATGGAGCGAGCAATTCCTGCTCCGGCTTGCCCAACCTGATTCCAAGCCCCACTTCACAGCAAGCCGAAAGTGGTCGTGTACTACCGAAAAGGGAGAGTGTCAACAAGGATAGGCCACAAGAAGATTTTTTGACTGGGCAATCACGGCAATTCCGTTGCCGAACCGTCGAGGAGAGTCCGCAATACGTCGGGATCAATCGTGTCACTCACTGCCCGCATCGCTCCGCTACGGAATCCCAAGTTCGTACATCGCGGATGAGCACTGCCGAAACCATCAAAATCTTTCGGTCGCAGTTCGAGCGGTCTTGCGAAACCCCGCTGCCAAAACACCGCCTTTTCAAAGGGCAAGCGACCGTCTCCTTCGCCGAATTTCTGCGGTTGCAATACTTCCGCAAGCAAAATTTGGTTCGGCGACGACACCGCATTCGGGACATTGCCGATCATGGCATACGTCGTTTCGTCTTCCGCTAATCCATGACACGACGGACACTGAAACCATTGAGCCGGTACGCCGGTTTTCATGAGTGCCGCTCGCCAATCACCGTCCGGCAACGAACCGTGTTCCTTTTCGTACAGAAGCAACGCAAGCGTCAGCCGTTGCATGTTTTCGACACATTCCATTCGTCGGCTTGCTTCTCGTTCCGCTTGCATTGCTGGTATGAACAGCGTGGACAACGCATCCATGATTGTATGCGTGCGGCTACGGACGAACAAGAGCGGTAACGGCGGTAACGAGATCGAGGAAGTTTCGCGCATATTATCGTCAAATTCTCTGCCATCGATCGTCTTGCTTTTACCGGTCAACACATCATATACCTTGTTTTGCCGTGCCATGGCGATGTTGATATCAAGCGTCCAAATTATGCGAGGTAACATCTCTCCAAATGGTGTGTCGTACAACAAATTATTACTATTTCCCCAATAAATATCCTGCAAGGCGGCAAGACCGAACAAGCGTTCTGATTCGATGGCTTCGATCAATGTCCGTCGCGGCGGCAGAGCATCGAGTTCTGCCACGAGCCGTTCGAGTTGTTCTTTCGTCGGTGGAAATTCGGGATTGCTGCCAATACCGGTGGCATAAGCCATCCCTTCAAACGCAATGCCGACGAGCCACGAAACGAGCATCCCCTGTTTTCCGACATGTCTTCCGAGATGATGAATGGTAACAATATCGTAGGTCGCCCCGTCAATGTCGCCGATTCCAAGACGATAGTTCGCTCTGGCTTGTAATGCTCTTGCCCACACCCGCATCATCTGGACTTCACTCAAAAATAGGCAGGCTTCAAAGATCGAAGTATTTTCGTTTTCACGAGTATAGGGAATACGGAACACCGGCTTTCGTACCGCTTCGCCGAGCAGATCGAGTCCTGCCGTATTTTCTACGTGCCATTTTTCGAGTTCGGGAAAATCGTCGAATGTCCAGTACATTGCTCTTTGGAACTTTAAGTCCGGCATCATTCTTTCTTCATCGGTAATCACGCGTTCTTCACCGGGAGGGTACAAATAGCCGCGGGTAAAAGGACACTCGATTTTTTTCAACGTTGGTTTTTCATTCGGATCGAGACCGAGTTTTTCATAAACTTGCCGTCGGTATAGTTCGGGATCAGTTTCTACCTCGACCCATTCTCTGGTTTTTGGGTCTTGCCGACTTATTCCACGATTGGTCATATTATCCCCGCAGGCACGGACGATGAGTCGATAGCCGTTGTCGTCGGTTTTCATCTCCGGCGGATAGTACCGCTCTTCCATGGCGAGGAAGTAGTCAATGCGTTTGCCGTCGGAGGTCATCGGACCGAGGACGTAGGTGGTTTCCTTCGAGACTCGCAGCGGTGTGGTATGGAGGCAGAACCACCAAACCGGCACGACAAGAACGAGGACGATAATGAAACATCCGCGAAAGCAACCGAGTCTTTTCGGTTGATTCTTCACGGCAGATTCGAGAACTTCTTGGGCTTGGGACATGGTTGATTGGGTTGTTAGTGGTTTGTTTGAAAAATCGCAATCCGTTAGGATTGCATCTCTTGGTAGAACAATCGTCCCACCCGCATCTTTCGCATTCCGTTAGGAATGCGTCTCTTGGTCTATTACCGAAAGAGGCATTCCTACGGAATGCCATGTTTTTTTGCATCTTTTTCTACCGAGAGATACATCCCTAGCGGGATGTTTTTCTCTTGCCCTTGCAGGGCGGTTTTTCGCAATCTTACGATTGCGGCTCTGATAATTCTCTGCTGCCGCTTCCTACCGTTCCTTCATCACATCCCCCACCAAATACGGTACGGGAACGTGATGAATCTCCCGCACCGCCGGTTTCACGACCAATAACATCAATCCGATGCCGAGCAACAGACCGACGAGCATACCGAAACGTACAAACTGTCATTCGTGTAAAGCGTGTTGGGTGAAATGCGTTTTGTCATGATTTCATTTTCAATTTTACAAACTACAAATGGCAAAAAATCCTTTTACGCCACCGGCACGGGAATCGTTTCGAGAACCCGTTCGATAATCGATTCTTCCATCTGCCGTTGATTACTGTGCAAAATCGACTTCGGAACAATACGATGGGCGAGGACCGCAACGGCAAGCGATTTTACGTCATCCGGCACAGCAAAATTACGCCCCTCTATTAACGCCTGCGACTGGACTGCTCGGCTCAATGCAATCGCTCCCCGCGTACTCACTCCGACGAGCAAATCCTCATGCGTTCGGGTCGCATCGACAATATCGAGAATGTACCGGTTAATCGAATCATCCACGCGAATTGCCGATACCGCCTGCTGAATTTCAACGATCTGCTCGCTGGTCAAAACCGGCTGCAACGCATCAATCGGACGAGACGTTTGATGTGTTTTCAAGACGTTGATTTCGTTTTGCCGATCGGGATAACCTACCGAAACGCGGAGCAAAAATCGGTCGAGTTGACTTTCCGGCAATGGATACGTACCTTCAAATTCCATAGGATTTTCCGTTGCAATGACCATGAAAGGATTCGGCAACGGATACGTCGTGCCGTCCACTGATACTTGGCGTTCATTCATGGCTTCCAGCATAGCACTTTGCGTTCGGGGAGTGGTGCGGTTGATTTCGTCTGCCAAAACGATGTTGGCAAAAATGGCTCCACGAACAAAGTGAAAGGCTTTCGAGCCGGTGTCATAGATACTGCTGCCGGTGATGTCGGCAGGAAGCAGATCAGGTGTGAACTGAATTCGGCGAAAGTCTCCGGCGATGCTTTTGGCAATGGCTTGGGCGATCAGCGTTTTGCCCACGCCTGGTACGTCTTCGAGCAAGACGTGTTCTGCCGCAAAGAGTGCGACCAAACAGCGGCGAACGAGCGGTTTTTTACCAAAAACCGCCAAGGCAATGTTTTGTTCTAATTTGTTAATGAGTTCTGCGTTCGCCATAGTTTTAGATTTTCGATGTAAGGTTGACCATTGTACCGGAGTTTTATAAAAAACAAAGTCGTCCGTGCAGCCGACGGTCGCACGGTAAAAGAGCAATTTATCCCCGTTTACGATATAATATCCTCTCATATCTTTCAACTCCTTCCATGCCTGACCTAACGTTCAAAATCATCGCTTGGCTCGCCCTGTTTTTCGTCGTAGTGGGAATCGGAGTCTATCAAATTTCGCTCTCGCTCCATCGAGAGTCGGCAGACGAGAGACGGCAGACGACAATGGATTTCGACTTCGATAACGTTGACATCTTTTTCGGCGAAATACCTCCGCTCGGAATGTCGGATGCAGATTATAATAATTCCGTACAAATTGCCGACAGAACTAAACTCGATGCAATCGCCCCGATGAAAACTTTACCGGGCGGAACGTTCCGCATGGGGAGCGACACCGCTCCTGAAAGGGATCAGCGACCGGTTCATGAAGTTCGGCTTGCCCCATTCAAGATGGATATTTATCCAGTAAC
>Ga0082212_10006748_pt1 | contig 15338 bp, 11 predicted proteins | sample TergutNt197P3_FD_71548 | JGI IMG/M metagenome (GOLD analysis project Ga0082212, IMG submission 71548) | Neocapritermes taracua P3 segment gut microbial communities from Petit-Saut dam, French Guiana - Nt197 P3 | ecosystem: Host-associated > Arthropoda: Insects > Digestive system > Gut ...
AACGATATTGGGAGGAAAACGCTGATGAATGGGATGATTGGTAACGCCGGACAGGACGAACGCGGCTTGCTGCCCTACCCGGTCATCATAGCCGCGACAAAGGGCGACACGGACGCTATGGCGGTAGTCATGCGCCGGTACGAGGGTGAGATAGCAGACCTTTCTATGCGGAAGTTGCGCGACGAGCGCGGAAATACTTATTACGGCATAGACGAGGATATAAGAGACCGTTTGCGGTCAAAGCTAATGCGGGCTGTCCTTTCATTCAGGATTTAGCACATTCCGGGCTGCGATCCCCTTTCCGCAGTTTGGGTGTGCCCCTGACACAAAGAAAGCGCGGAAGATAACGCCGACGCAGTATAAGGCAATTCGGATACATTTGGTTTATACCGAGCCGGGCGGCGGGTGCGCCATGACCTCTATCTCAGAGAGAGCGACCAACATCGGCGCCGTAAAGCAAGCGTGGCAGCTTGCGGGCGAGGACGTATAGATCGGTACAATGGTACTCCTGTCCAGCCACAGCTTGAGCGTTAGAAGCGTCGCACGCAATGGGGGCAGCCCGGTGAGAACCACGGGGGGATGAAATTTCCGTGAGGGCGCGCCCGCGCCCGTCCGCATTATGCCTACTAAAATTAAGGATAGTTCGAAAACTTTTAATTAGCAGCAGACAATCGCTCAACAGCGCGGTAGAATAGGCTTAGGAAGCTTATTTGCGTGCTGTTGTTTGTTATAGAAAGGGAGGTTTCTATGAGCCAGACAGCCAACAGCATACAAAGCTGTGATGTTCCCGAAACCAGAACATATAAAGTGGATGAAATTTCTGAAATACTTGGTATCGGTATGACATCCGCCTACACTCTTGTTAAACTGGGACATTTCAAAACTGTACGCATCGGCACAGCCATACGCATCTCCAAAAAGTCTTTTGACGAGTGGTTAGATTCACAAACTCACTAATCACGAAAGGAAGATCGATATGGCATCAATTATTAAACGTAAAAAGAACTACTCCGTTGTCTATAACTTTGTTGATGATAACGGGGAGACAAAACAGAAATGGGAAACATGCCATTCCCACAAAGACGCGCTTAAACGGAAAGCCGAGATCGAGCATGAAATTACCACCGGGACATTTTTACCGCCCAACAAGCAGGTTGTTCTTGAGTTTATGAAAGATTTTGTTTCTCTCTATGGCGAGAAAAAATGGGGTGTATCCATGTATGACGGTTGTTGTTCGCTTATTAACAACTACATCAACCCCGTCATCGGTGATCTGGAGGTTCAATCCATAACGCCCCGTGTGGTAGACAAATATGTGCAGACACTACAAAAGACGCCATCTGTATCTACCAGGACGCGAAAAGCGACAACGGTTTATGTATCCAATCAGACCATAGAGAAAATCATCAAGCTGCTTCGCTGCGCTTTCAATCAGGCGGTCCGCTGGGAACTGGTATCAAGAAATCCTTTTGACCACACGGTACTTCCAAAAACGGAGTACAAGAAACGGGATATATGGGATGCGGAAACAATCCGCAAGGCGTTGGATGAATGTACCGACAGCAAATTGTATATAGCAATGAACCTGTCATTTGCCTGTTCTCTGCGTATTGGCGAGGTGCTTGGGCTCACTTGGGATAACGTACATATCTCTGATGAAGATATTGCGGCGGACAATGCCTATGTTTACATCGACAAGGAACTGACGCGGGCTTCAAAACAGGCAATAGATATGTTGGGGGAAAAGGACATCTATCATATTTTTATTCCGCTGCTCCCCAACACCAGTACGAGGATTATTCTGAAAAAGCCTAAAACAGATTCCAGTATCCGCAAGGTGTGGCTTCCAAAAACATTAGCCTATATCATCAGAGAATGGAAAACAGCGCAGGACGAGCTTAAAGGCTTCTTAGGAAGTGAATACCAGGACTTCAATTTAGTTGTTGCACTTCCAAACGGGCGCCCATGTGAGGACCGGATTATACACAAGGAGTTTTCACTTTTGAAAGAGAAGGCAGGCCTCCCGAACGTGGTTTTCCATTCCCTCCGGCATTCCAGTACCACATACAAGTTGAAACTCAACCACGGCGATCTGAAAGCGACCCAGGGCGATACAGGCCACGCTGAGATTGACATGATAACTAAAATCTATGCTCATATCTTAGACGAGGACAGGAAGGTTAACGCGCAAAAATTTGAAAGCGCCTTTTATTCCAATCCTGATCTGCGGGGTGTACGGCCGCCGGAAGAAGCGCCGCAAACACAAGCTGTTGACCTTGCCGCTCTCATTGAGCAGCTTCAAAGATCGCCTGAACTGGCGAACACACTGGCGGCTCTGATCGGAGCGCAGGAAATAAGAGTATAACGGCGAAAGCTTCTCTTAGCAAACTCACCGAAATTCTTAGCAAACTCTCAAAATACGTTCGAAGCCTATTAGCAAAATATACAGACTTTATGCAATCAACCGATTTCAAACCACCTCGTCGGCGGCAGACGAGTAATCCTGTGGGCAACAAGCAAAAGAAAACCGAAAACCTCTCTATATCAAGGCTTTCGGTGTAGTTGATGGCACGCCTGGCGCGAGTCGAACGCGCGACCCTTCGCTTAGGAGGCGAATGCTCTATCCTCTGAGCTACAGGCGCATATACAGTATGAGGGGATACCTTCCGGAGCACGAGCGGTCTGGCGCAATGGAGCCGGATACGCTGCCCGCTGTGCGAGCCATGGCAGCATTCTAGAGCATAGCGGGCAGCTTGTCAAGATTTTTAGAATCAGGGGGTGCACGCAACAGGCTGGCTGCCCATCAGGGGCGGAAAATGTAGAAACTTCGTAGAAACTTTTCGATTAAAAGTTTCGTTTTTACAATATTTGATGTATAATGGCTTAGGTCGTGGCGTTTGGCGCCGCGCCCATGAAGGGGAAAAGCCACGCAGACTCTTTAGGCGGGAGTGAAAAACGATAAAAGAACGACTTGACGCCGACCTTCCGATTTTTCTGTTCCATCAGGGAACGAACTACCACTCATACGAGTACCTCGGCTGCCATCACGAACCGGACGAGGGAGTGACAGTATTCCGGACATGGGCGCCTGCCGCAGCCGCCGTGCATATTACCGGCGACTTCAACGGCTGGGATGCAAGCGCGTCCCCGATGCAGCGCGTCTCCGATGACGGGATATGGGAACTCTCGGTCGAAGGCGCGCACCCGGGGCAGCGTTACAAGTTTTCAATCACGAAGCGGAACGGGACGAGGGTGCTCAAGGCTGATCCGTACGCTTTCTTTTCCGAAACAGATGGGAAGACAGCGTCAATCGTGTGCGATTTGAGCGGATACAATTGGGGCGACGGCGCCTGGCAGGCGCGAACGCGCAGCGCGAACGTCTACGAGGAACCGATGAACATCTACGAAGTACATCTCGGGTCCTGGATGAGATCGCCGGGCGGCGAAATGCACAGTTACATTCAAACGGCGGAACTCCTTATTAAATATGTAAAAGAAATGAACTATACGCACATTGAGCTCATGCCGGTGATGGAGCATCCTTATGGCGGGTCGTGGGGCTACCAGGTGTGCGGATACTACTCGCCGACGTCCCGTTTCGGCGCGCCCCATGACTTCATGTGCTTCGTAGATATGTGCCACCAGGCCGGAATAGGAGTTATACTCGACTGGGTTCCGGCTCACTTTCCGAAAGATGAGCACGGCCTTATTGAGTTTGACGGCGGACCGCTGTATGAGTGCATGGGCACGGACAGAATTGAGCACGAGCAGTGGGGGACCCGCTGCTTCGATTACGGCCGCACCGAAGTGCAGTCGTTCCTTGTCTCAAACGCCATCTTCTGGCACGATCTCTACCACGCGGACGGGCTTAGGGTCGATGCTGTCAGCTCTATGCTGTACCTCGACTATGGCAGGGAAGCGGGCAAATGGCAGCCAAATACATTTGGCGGCAACGAGAATCTGGATGCGATAGCATTCATAAGAAAACTGGGCAAAGCCGTCTTCGAGGCATATCCAAATTCACTGCTAATCGCGGAAGAATCGACGGCCTGGCCGATGGTATCAAAACCGGTGCACGACGGCGGGCTTGGGTTCAACTTCAAATGGAACATGGGCTGGATGAACGATATGTTCGACTATGTCGAGACAGACCCTGTTTACAGAAGAGGGAACCACGAGAAAATTACGTTCTCTTTCTTCTATGCCTTTAGCGAGAATTTTATCCTGCCGTTGTCCCACGACGAAGTTGTGCATGGGAAGAAGTCCCTGATTGAGAAAATGCCCGGAGATTACGAGATGAAATTCGCCGGGTTGCGAGCATTTCTCGGGTATATGATGACGCACCCCGGTAAAAAGCTGACATTCATGGGCGCGGAGTTCGGGCAGTTCAAAGAGTGGGACTGCAACAGTGAACTCGACTGGTTCCTCCTGGAATACCCGATGCACGGCAAACTCAAGCATTATGTTGCACAGCTGAATGCCTACTATTTAAAAACACCCGCGCTTTGGGAGATAGATTGCTCGTGGGATGGCTTTGACTGGATTTGCAACGATGACAGGGATGCTAATGTAATTGCTTTCACGCGCACGGATAAAAAAGGGAAAAGCATTGTAGTTGTGCAGAATTTTTCGCCGGTCAACAGGGAAGGCTACAGGCTTGGCGTACCGGAGAAGGGCGTCTACAGGGAAGCGTTCAACTCGGATTTGGCAGACTATGGCGGTTGGGGGAACACGAACGCTTTGATGCGTTCCTCAGATATATCCGTCCATGGGCTTGCACAGAGCATCCTGCTCACGGTACCGCCGCTTGCAACGATATGCCTTGAAAAGGTAACACGAACAAGATGAGGAGGTGAACGTCGAGTTCGTCTACTCGACATAACAATGCCAAATACGAACCAAAAGGAATGCATCGCGATGCTGCTCGCCGGCGGCAGGGGTTCGAGGCTGAAATCCCTCACGGAGCAGATTGCGAAACCTGCCGTAACATTCGGAGGCAAGTATAGGATCATCGACTTCCCTCTTACGAACTGCGTGCGCTCGGGCGTGGATACGGTCGGCGTTATGACGCAGTACCAGCCTCTGCTACTGCATAATTATATTGGCAAAGGGCAGTACTGGGATCTTGACCTGCTGTACGGCGGAGTTTCGATTTTGCCGCCTCACAGCAAGCCCGGCAGCACCGCTTGGTACAGCGGTACGGCGAACGCGGTTTACCAAAACCAGGATTTTATCGACACATACGACCCGGAGTATGTACTCATACTGGCAGGCGACCATGTTTACAAGATGGATTACTCCACCATGCTGGAGTACCATAAGGCTATCGACGCAGATTGCACGATCGCTGTGATACAGGTGCCTATGGAAGACGCAGCCCGCTTTGGGATCATGATTACTGACGACCGGGACAGGATTACCATGTTCGAGGAGAAACCGGAAGCCCCAAAAAGCGACCTCGCCTCGATGGGAATATACATCTTCAACTGGCGCGTCCTGAAAGAGTTGCTGTACGAAGATGAGAAGCGCCCCGACTCGTCCCATGATTTCGGAAAGGACATCATACCCGGCATGCTCGCCTCGGGTCACAAACTCTATGCTTACCACTTCAGCGGCTACTGGAAGGATGTCGGAACTGAAGAGAGCTTGTGGCAGGCAAACATGGATCTCCTCGACGATATGCACCTGGGATTCGAAGACTGGCATGTGCTGTCAAGGACAGCGGGCAGGCCGCCTCATTATATCGCTCCGAGCGGAAGCATCAGCAACACGCTCATCACGGAAGGCTGCGAGATTTACGGGTCAGTAGAAAACAGCATCTTATCCGTGGGTGTGGTAGTGGAGGAAGGAGCCAGCGTCAAGGACTGCGTAATAATGGAGAATGTCCGTATATGTTCGGGCGCCTCAGTCAACTACGCGATTCTGGATGAGGACACGATCGTTGAAAAAGGCGCTGCGGTCGGTACTGCGGCCGGGGACGGCGGGAAACTGACGGTTTTGGCGCGCGGTTCTGTCGTTGGGAGCGTGGCTGCTGAGAGGAGCTGACCCCGCCGGTGAACCATCGGATGGGCGTTTTGTTCATGGGATTGCGGCGCGGAGGCCGCAATGACGCTATCTTGGATGGGATTGCTGCGCGGAGGCCGCAATGGCGCAGATGTCGCTATCGAATGTGTTGTTCTTACAAAAATAGTGGATTTTACAACTTTCTTTGAAAGTTGCAACTTGTAAAGCTCAGAAGAAAGTGATATATATTATGCTGGGCTTGGCGATATGGAGGCTTGGAGTATGGTAGCGGGAATATGTTTGTCAGATCCGCATCCGGATCGGGCGAGTGAAGGGAGCTCCACAAGAACGATATCAGCGGCGCGGTTCGCGGGCAGATACCGACTCGTGGATTTCATGCTATCCAACATGGTCAATGCAGGCGTCAACAACATTGTTATGATACTAAACAGCCACTACCAGTCGCTCATTGGGCACATTGGCATGGGCAAGGAATGGGACCTGGCCCGGAAGAGCGGGGGAGTTAAGTTCTTTCCGCCCTATTTGGCTGATGAAAGGCAAACCGTCAACAGCGAGCTTGACGGCCCGCTGCAAAGAGCCGCGGAGTATATGTCGGAGTCAAGGGTCGACCTGGTTATACTCGCGGATAGCAGCGTCGTGTACAATATGGATTACCGTTTCGCCCTCGACGAGCATGCAAGAAGGGGCGCGGACATTACTGCCATCTACTCCAGGAAGAACATAACGCAGGGCGAGCGGGAAAGCGCTATCATTTTCGATATTGACCCGAGCGGCAGGGTCGTAGCGCTGAGCGGGCATGCAGAGGATGCCCCGGAGCAAAATGTATCGCTTGGCGCTTACATTATGCATAAAGACCTCTTCATCGAGTTGACCGCCGGGGAGAAAAACTGCGGAATGCTGAGGTTCTCCCGCGTCCTCGTAGCGGGAGCGCTTGGCAGGTTGAATGTCGTCGCGCATGAGTTCCGGGGGTATTCGGCGCAGATTTGCACCGTTGGCACGTTCTTCCATTATAATATGGAGATGCTGGACATTGAGAAGAGAAACGCGCTGTTCGACCTGGAAGGGAGGCGGATCTACACGAGCCGCCGCGACTCGCTCCCTACGAAGTATGGCAAGAAAGCGCAGATAAGGAACTCAATTGTGGCCGAAGGCTGTCAGATCGACGGCGAGGTAACTGACAGCGTAATATTCAGGAATGTGAAGGTCAAGGCAGGGGCGGTCGTAAGAAACAGCATACTTCAGGAGAGCACTGTGATAGAAAAAGACGCGGATCTCGATTATGTGATCGCCGACCGCGCCGTAGTAATATCAGAGCAGCGCAGGATCGCCGGGTATAGCACATACCCTGTATATATTGAGAATTCAAGGATTATTTAGCAGATTTGGAGGTAAGTTTCAATGAGTGATGAAAAGAGGCTAACCATACTGCATGCGGTCTCCGAGGCTGTGCCTTTTCTCGCTACGGGAGGGATGGGGCAGGTTGCGGGAGCGCTTGCGAGCGCGCTTGCGACAAGCGGCAGGAACCTTAACGTTTGCGTCGTGACCCCGCTTTATGCGAACTTCCGCGACAGATTCCTGCCTCAGATGAAGTATCTGGGCGAAGCTGTCGTCACGCTGGCATGGAGGACGGAGTACTGCGGAGTCTACTCCCTGGATCAGGGCGGCGTGACATATTACTTCGTCGATAACCGGCACTATTTCGACCGCGAACGCGCGTACGGTTACTACGACGACGGCGAGAGGTTCGCCTATTTTTCCAAAGCAGTATTCGCGGTCATGGATCTAGCCGGGCTCATGCCTGACGTCATCCATTCCCACGACTGGCAGACAGCCCTTGTGCCTGTTTATGTGAGGACGAGGGCGGCTGAGAAGTATGGCGGGGTGAAGACTGTTTTCACGATCCACAACATGGAGTATCAAGGCAAGTTCCCGCAAGGTATCCTTACCGATGTTATGGACTTGTGGGAGGATGAGATTGGGCTGGTAGAGTATGACTGGTGCATAAACCTGATGAAAGGCGCCATTGTCTGCTCGGACAGGCTGACGACCGTGAGCCCCTCCTATGCCAGGGAGATCCAATTCGGCGGCGGGTACGGGCTTGACGCGATAATAGCGGAGCACTCCGGCAAACTCAGGGGCATCATCAACGGGATCGACACCGTGACTTACGATCCTGCGGCCGACCCGCTACTCGATAAGAACTACACATATTCAACTATAGAGGACAAGCTCAAAAACAAGCTAAAACTCCAGCAGCTCTTCGGACTGCCAAAGGCGCCGAGGAAAATGCTTATCTGCGTGGTGTCGAGGCTGGTGTCGCATAAGGGCATGGATCTCATCACATATATGATGGACGATCTGCTTAAACTCGACGTGCAGTTCCTGTTGCTTGGTACCGGCGACCATGAGTACGAGCTGTTCTTCTCCGAGCGGGCTGTGCATAACCCGGATAAAGTCGGGGTGAACATCTCGTTCAACCCTGAAATCGCCGGCAAGATTTACGCGGGCGCGGATGTGATCCTGATGCCGTCGCGCAGCGAGCCATGCGGCCTGACTCAAATGATTGCATGCAGGTACGGCACTATTCCTATAGTAAGGAAAACCGGCGGCCTTGCCGATACGATTCGCGACTGCAGGGCAGGCGAGGGAAACGGCTTCGTCTTCGACGAGTACAGTTCCGGGCTGCTGCTCAGCACGATTACACAGGCGCTCGACCTCTACACCTACCGCGAGGAAGACTGGAAAAACCTCATGCGCGAAGCTATGAGATGCGACTTCAGTTGGGAGACTTCCGCGCAGGAGTACGCCGACATTTATGAAGAATTGAAGGATGCATAAGCATAATGTACTTTTTTGATGAATGCAGCGAGTTTTGCAGGTCTCCGGGAGGGGCGGTCAAAGTACCCGGAACGCTCGTGCTGAGGATCAAGCTGCTTAGAGGGAAAGCTTCGGGCGCAAGCGTCAACATTAGGATCGACAGCGAGGGGCCGCATGAGGCAGTAATGGAACTGACGGGCGTCGAAGGCGCCTACGATGTATATGAACATGAGATAGTATTTGACAGACCGGGCTTGTACTGGTATCATTTTCTCGTGGGTACGCAAAGCGGCGATACGCTAAAAGTTCCTGCAAGCAACGGCGCCGAGTACCAGGTGACTGCGTATGCGCCCGGCGCCAGCGAGCCTGACTGGATCAAGGGCGGAGTGATATATCACATCTTCGTGGACAGGTTCAGGCGCGCCGGCGAGCTAAACCTCAAGCCGGGCGGAGTTTTCCGGGAGGACTGGGACGGTTGCCCGAGCTATCTGCCCGACGCCGAAGGCATAGTGCGCAACAACGACTTTTTCGGCGGGGATTTTTACGGTATCATAGAGAAACTGCCGTACCTCAAGCAATTGGGAGTATCGTGCATATATCTCAGCCCGGTATTCGAAGCCGCGTCGAATCATAAGTATGACACGGGCGACTTCATGAAAATTGACGACGCATTCGGGGGCGACGACGCCTTCGAGAAGCTATGCGCGAAAGCCGGGGAGCAGGGCATCAGGATTATTCTTGACGGCGTTTTCAATCATGTTGGAGCCGATAGCAGGTATTTCAATAAGTACGGCAACTATGAAGAACCCGGGGCGTGGCAAGGTCCGCAATCGCGGTGGTATGACTGGTTCACATTCCGGGATGACGGCAAGTACGATTCCTGGTGGGGGATTGAGCTTCTGCCTGCCCTAAACAAACAAAACAGCGCCTACAGGGACTTTATCTGCGATGAAGACGGCGTCATCGCGAAATGGACGAAGAAAGGCGTCTCGGGTTGGAGGTTCGACGTCGTCGACGAACTGCCCGACGCATTCCTCTACCCGCTGTGCGAAGCGATCAAACGCGAAAATGCGAACGCCCTTATCGTCGGCGAAGTCTGGGAGAACGCGTCGAACAAGATATCATACGGCGTACGGCGCAACTACCTGCTCGGCGGCCAGCTCGACAGCGTTACAAACTACCCGCTGCGCGAAGCGATAATTGCGTGCGTCAGAGACGGCAACGCGCAATGGCTTGCTGATACGATGGCAGAGCTGTGCAGGAACTACCCGGAGAGCGTCCTGCACTCGCTGATGAACATACTTGGAACACACGATACCGTACGCATACTCACTGTGCTCGGAGGCGAGGGGCTGCCTGACAACAAGAGGATGATGGAAGACTACCGCCTTGAAGGCTGGCGCCGGAAGCTGGCGACGCGCAGGCTGAAGATGGCCGCGCTTTTGCAGTTTACGCTGCCCGGGGCTCCGTGCGTTTACTATGGCGACGAGGCGGGTATGGAGGGCTGCTCGGATCCGTTCAACAGGAGATGCTATCCCTGGGGTTCGGAGGATGCGGAGCTGCTCGAGTGGTATAAGAAGCTGGCCGAACTGAGAGCCGGCAATGCCTGCTTTACCGATGGCGCGTATTTCCTGGTTTACGCCCATGAGGGAGTGTTCGCTTTCACGCGAGGCAGCGGGGACGGGCGCGTGCTGATTGCCGTGAATGCGTCTGACTCGGACAAGACGCTCAAAGCGGATCGCTTCAATTATGATATAATAGGGAGCGGGTTTACGGACTCGCTGACTGTCTTGTCCGGCCAACCGGCTGTATTCACTATTAAAGTTTGCAACGACGTGGAGGCATGAATCTATGAATCTGCTCGATAAAAAAACATTCACACTGCTGTTTACCGACAAGCTTGAAGTTACGCGCGGCATATCCGTCGAAGAAGCGACGCCGGAAGATTGCTACACCGCGCTCGCGCACCTGGTCAAGGACCAAATCATGAAACACTGGGTGCAGACTGCCGATAACACATACAAGAAAAATAAAAAGAAGCAAGTATACTACTTTTCGCTGGAGTTTCTCCTCGGGCGCATGCTGGAGAGCAACATTATGGCCCTCGGCCTTCGCGAAGTCTGCGCGGAAACTCTAAAAGAACTCGGATACGATATCAGGGAGGTCTACGAAGTTGAGCTGGATCCCGGCCTTGGCAACGGAGGGCTGGGCAGGCTGGCCGCCTGTTTCATGGACTCCCTTGCTTTTCTGGGGTTGCCGGGAAATGGTTGCAGCATTCGGTATAAGTACGGGCTGTTCGAGCAGAAAATCATCGACGGTTATCAGGTAGAACTGCCTGACAACTGGCTGAAAAACGAAGCGGTGTGGGAGATCAGGAAACCGCACAGGGCGAAAGTCGTCAAGTTTTTCGGCGACGTCTATGAGGAAGAGAAGGATGGCAGACGCTGGTTCCACCACGAGAACTTCGAACCGGTCGTTGCCATGCCGTACGACGTCCCGCTGCCGGGCGGGGACGGCGGCATTGTCAACACGCTGAGGCTGTGGAGCGCGGAAGCGACGCAGCAGTTCGACTACGGTTCGTTCTCCAGCGGCGATTACCTCAACGCGGTGTCGAGAAAATACTCAGCAGAAGCGATCTCGGAGGTGCTCTACCCGGACGATTCAAACTACCAGAACCGTATGCTGAGACTGAAGCAGCAGTACTTCTTTGTGTCAGCGGGCGTGCAGAGCATCATAGGCCACCACAAACGTTATTACGGGGATATACGGACTCTCGCGGACTATGTGTCAATCCACATCAACGATACGCACCCCGCCTTGGCGGTTCCGGAACTCATGAGAATACTCATGGACGAAGAGGGCCTGGGTTGGGACGAAGCCTGGGATATGACTGTCAAGACGATATCCTACACGAACCACACAATCCTGCCGGAAGCTCTGGAAAAGTGGCCGATCGATGCTTTTTCGTGGCTGCTGCCCAGGATATATATGATAGTGCGCGAGATAAACAGGCGCTTTTGCGGAATGCTTGCCGATAAGTATGGCAAGGACTCTGAGAAAATATCGAAGCTGGCAATCATAGGGGACCATGAGATTCACATGGCGTATCTGGCGATCGTCGGCAGCCACGCGATTAACGGCGTCGCCGCAGTACACAGCGAGATCCTCAAACATGAGTTGTTCAGCGGGTTTTATGAGTTGTACCCGGAGCGGTTCAACAACAAGACCAACGGCATCGCTCACAGAAGATGGCTGCAAATGTCGAACACGAACTTGACAAAACACATCTCTGACGCGATAGGTTCGCAGTGGATCAAGGAACCGCTGAAACTTTCGCTCCTCGACGAGACCGGCGCGGTGCGCGACAGCGCTTTCCTCGAAAAGCTTCTTGCGATAAAAAGGGAGAACAAAGTCCGCCTCGCGAAGATCATCGAGGAGAGCAACCAGATTAAGCTTGACCCGGACTCCATTTTCGACGTCCAGGTCAAGAGGATACATGCTTACAAACGCCAGCTCCTGCTGCTGCTGAACATCATGGATCTCTACTACTCTATCCTGGACGACCCAAACCTGGATATCGTTCCGAGGACATTCATCACGGCGGGCAAAGCTGCGCCGAGCTATCACTACGCGAAAGAGATTATAAAGCTCATATCTGTCCTGGGGGAGAAGATCAACAAGGATCCCCGCGCGAGGGACTTGATAAAAGTAGTGTTCCTGGAGAACTACCGTGTCTCGCTCGCGGAGAATATTTTCCCGGCGTCAGACTTGAGCGAGCAGATTTCGACAGCCAGCATGGAAGCGTCGGGCACGGGAAATATGAAGTTCATGATGAACGGCGCGGTGACGATAGGCACGCACGACGGGGCGAACATTGAGATATTCGAAGCTGTCGGGGAAGGAAACTTCATACCCTTCGGCATGACCGTGCCGGAAGTGCTGGAACTCTACCGCAACCGCAGCTACAACAGCCGCGAGTTCTTGAGTGGCCACAAGCGCCTGCAGCGCATTATTTACGACGTCATCAACTCAAACCCGACCGAAGCGGGGCACGCGCAGTTCCCGAACATATATGATTCGCTGACTGCCAGCAACGACCAGTATTTCGTTATGAAGGACTTCGACGCGTACATCGCGGCGCAGGAAAAGGCGAACGAACTTTATAAAGACACGAAGAACTGGGCGCATATGTCCGCGATGAACATAGCTCACTCGGGCAGGTTCGCCAGCGATGAGGTTATCAAGAAGTATGCACAGGAAATCTGGAGTCTTAATTGAGCGATAGAAACGAAATGTAGCGCCTGGAGGTACTGGGTACCTGAACAGACACGGTAAAGTTTACGAACCGCTGCGAGGCGCCTGCCTCCGGAGGACTGGATGTGGTAAGCTATGAAACCTACCTATAAATACCCGCGCTCATCCGGGGTGCTGTTGCCTGTGACAATGCTCCACGGCCCTTTCGGCGTCGGCGTTCTGGGTGTGGAAGCGATGGAGTTCATAGATTTTCTCTGCAGCGCCGGCTTTCACGCATGGCAAATGCTGCCTGTCGAACATACGGCCGAGGGGTTCGCGCCGTACACATGCGTTTCGGCGTTTGCCGGCGAGCCTATGCTTATCGATCCGAGGATGCTGCTCGAGATGAAGCTCGTCACAGCGAAAGAACTGGCCGAACGCAGCAAGGAGACCAGCGAGTTCTACGTCGAGCATATTACTGTCTGCGACAAGCAATGGGTGCTGCTCAGAAAGGCGTTTTCGAGGCTGAAGAGCAAACCTTACTCGCGATTCAAGCCGTTCTGGCTTGAAAACTATGCTGTGTACATGGCCCTAAAACACCATTTCGGCGACATACCCTGGTACGACTGGCCGGACGCGGACTTGCGCGCGCGCGAACCGGCCGCGCTGAAAAGCGCGGAGAAGAAGTTCAAGGCGGACATCGACTTCTACAAGTTCGTACAATGGCTGTTCAATGAGCAATGGACAAAGCTAAAGAGCTACGCGGCGGACAAGGGCGTAGTCATAATCGGGGATTTACCGTTCTATGTTTCGAAAGACAGCGCGGAAGTATGGAGCAGAAGGGATTTATTCGACTGCGACCCGGAAGGCAACGTGCCGGCAGTCGCAGGGTGCCCGCCCGATTACTTTTCGCCCGAGGGGCAGCACTGGGGCAATCCGATATATAACTGGAAACAGATGAAGGAAAACGGCTATGTATGGTGGACGAACAGGATGGCGGCGTCGATCGAGCGCTATGACATCATAAGGATCGATCATTTCCGCGGGTTCGAGAGTTATTGGCGTATACCGTCGGAAGCGCCTACAGCGGCCGGCGGCGCCTGGGTCAAGGGCCCGGGTAAGCAACTGTTTACCGCTATGGAGAAGGTGCTCGGCAAACTGCCGGTAGTGGCCGAGGATCTGGGCGATATTGGGGATAAGGTCGAAAAGCTGCTGAAAGCGACGAAGATCAGGGGGATGCGGGTAGTGCAGTTCGGGTTCCTTGGCGACGAGAGGCACTTTTTGCACAACTATACAGAGGATAGCATCGCCTACACAGGCACGCACGACAACACAACGCTGCTGGCATGGTTGTTCGAGCTCCGCAAAGAAGACAGGGACAAGGCGCTGTTCTATATAGGCTTCGACGGGGACTGGTCGAAGGGCGGGCCGAACTGCGCGATAAACGAGGCCTGGATTAGGGCGCTGTTTATGTCGAGCGCGTCGCTCGCAATAGTGCCGATTCAGGATCTTCTCGGTTATGGCGCGGATACCAGGACGAATACGCCGGGCACGATAGAGGGCAACTGGCGCTTCAGGATTCGATCCGGGGCGCTCAGCGAGATCGACGCAAAGTTCTATGCCAGCCTGAATGAAACATTTGAAAGGAACAACCCCCCGGTAGATAAAAAAACGTAATACCAATGCGAGCCTGCTCGCATTGGAAAGGAGAAATGACGTAGCGGGCGGATATCAGACGCGAAGCGGCTGATGTAGCTTAGCGGAGTCCATTTCGACGCCGGGGTGTAGCGCAGTTGGTAGCGCGCCAGCTTTGGGAGCTGGATGCCGGGAGTTCGAGTCTCCCCACTCCGACCATGATGAACCGTTATAAGGGGCATAGCTCCTAATAACGGTTCGTTTTCTCACAGTACTCCGAAGATTGAGTTTGTTGACTTATTGACTCTTCCGAGTAGTTAGGATTTCATTATGCCGTAGAAGGTTCTAAGACCGTTAGCGGAAAATGTGTCGACCTCTCCCTGGTAGATCCTGACGATGAACGCATCGCCGACACGTCCGAAGACAACATGCAGATCTCCGCTTGAGTACCAGTCGCAAACCCACGCTTTCGAGCCGATGCTGGTAGTCCCGCCGGTTACGCTTCTGGCGATCTCTGCCTCAAAATTGATTGTACCCTGCCAGCGCAAGCGCTATGCAAAGAGCCAGTGTGATACACGTGATCCTGTTTTTGATCTTCATTACGAGACCTCCTAAATTCAATAGCCTTA
>Ga0082212_10006750_pt1 | contig 15336 bp, 17 predicted proteins | sample TergutNt197P3_FD_71548 | JGI IMG/M metagenome (GOLD analysis project Ga0082212, IMG submission 71548) | Neocapritermes taracua P3 segment gut microbial communities from Petit-Saut dam, French Guiana - Nt197 P3 | ecosystem: Host-associated > Arthropoda: Insects > Digestive system > Gut ...
GGCAAGGGAACCCCAACGGCGGCGGTTTTGCTTGGCGGGGAAGAATCCCCGCGCCCCCTCTTTGTGGGAAGAATCCCACACCCTCTAAAAGAAACTATCCCCTGTTACCGGGGCTTGAAAGGAGTTGAAGTTAGTGCCCTCACAAAATCGCGGCTTTTACGAAGTCTATACGCATGATTCTCTGAAACCCGCAGAAAACATAAAACTTGAACGTACAATTTATTTCCGTGAAGCAAACGCGGATATATCGCCGCTTACGGCTTTTTCCTTGCTAAAGCTACAGTCCATGCACGAAGAAAGCGCGGCGGCTGAACAGACTGTATTGGAAAACTTAAAGGAAGCTATAACGGCATGGGACGCACAGGCGGGGCAAACCCTTTTACTGAATAAAGCGATAGAATATGTCAAAACGCCCGCCGTGGCACATTCCTCAAACATTTGGGGCGTAGACCAAATAAACAGCAACCGTCAAAGTATCAGCAACACAGTATATAAAATGCAATATCATGTGAATCAGCGGACTGTTTACGACTGGGACGCAAAAGAACACAAAATTGTCGCTTGGGAATTGGATTGGGACGTTTACGTCAACGCGCCGGAAAATATGCGCTATATAAAGATTGCTGGACAGGATAAAAAATTCGCGGATAAAGCCGAACTGGACAAATACCTGAATGGGCGCATAAAGGCTTACGCCCACCTATTCACCGAAATATCGCCGCCGATTCCACAAGAGTACGCAAAGCATTTTACTGTGAACGGTCTGCTATTGCCGGGCTACACAATCGAGGGGCAAGAAACGCCCGACCATGAACGAACCGCCGCCGCCATCACGGACGGCGGCATTTCATCTTTAGCGCAGAATTTGAATGATAATCGAAAGGAGCATGAGGACATGAATCAACCATTGGATATACAATTAGTACACCGCGACGCCACAGAGCGAGGAATCAATGACGGCGCGTGGCTGAAACTTCCCGCCACCGCCGAACAGCTTAACGCCGCGCTTGCGCGTATCGGGGCGCAGGGCAACGACTATATCATTAACAGCATAGAATCCCCGATTGCCGCCGTTTTCAATATACCGCTTGAAGCCGTGCGGAGCGGCGGGATTGACGAACTGAACCACTTGGCGGCGCGGCTTGAAACCGTTGAATCTGATAAATTGGAAAAATTCAATGCCGCTATTGAATCTATGGCTGACGGTGGCGACATTCGCCGCATTGCAGAGTGTACGGAAAACTTGGGCTTTTATGATTTTCACAACGACATTTCCGACCATGAACAGCTTGGCGAATACACATTCAAAAAGTCAGGGCTTATACAGATACCCGACGAGTGGGCGGCGGCGGTTGACCGTGTGAAATTAGGGGAGCTTGCCGCCACCAATGAAAAAGGCGTATTTACCGAGTACGGCTATATCGTTCCAAACGGCGAGGAATGGAAGCATATCACCGAGATACCGCAAGAGTATAAAATCGCGTCGCAAGTTAAACCGCCGGAGTTTGAAACGCCGGAAATCGACTTTGACGCTACCGCCACACGCGCCCCTGCCGCCGTTGTCGTCGCAACCCCTATCGTGCTTGTGTCCGACAACCCACGCGATAAAATGAAAGAAATAACGGACAAACTGGAAGCGGGCATTAAAGGGATTTTCGATAGCGAGAAGTATAAAAGCTACTTACAGACCCTTGCCAAATTCCATAATTACAGCTTCAACAACTGTATATTGATAGCCATGCAGAACCCCGCCGCTTCCCATATCGCCGGATTCAATGATTGGCGGGACAAATTCAAACGCCCTGTGATGAAGGGCGAAAAGGGCATAAAGATTTTCGCCCCCGCGCCGTTCAAGACTAAGAAGATGGTGGACGCGGTGGACGCGGACGGCAAGCCCAAACACGACAAAAACGGGCAACGTGTCAAAGAGGAAAAAGAAATCACCGTCCCGGCTTTCAAAATCGTATCAGTCTTTGACGTGTCGCAGACAGACGGCGAACCGCTGCCGGAAATCGGCGTGAACGAGTTGACCGGGAGCGTGGACAAGTACAGGGATTTTTACGCCGCGCTTGAAAAAACGTCGCCTGTCACGGTTGGCTTTGAAAAAATCACATCCGGCGCAAAGGGCTATTATCATCAGGAAGATAAGCGTATTGCCATAAACGAGGGCATGAGCGAATTGCAAACGCTAAAAACGGCTATCCATGAAATCGCGCACTCACGGCTACACGCCATAGACAAAAATGCGCCCATTACCGAGCCGCGCCCGGACAGGCGCACCCGCGAGATTGAAGCCGAGAGCATAGCCTATACCGTATGCCAACACTACGGGCTTGACACTTCTGATTACTCATTCGGCTATGTCGCAACATGGAGCGGCGATAAACAGCTTGACGCGCTGAAATCTTCCCTTGACACCATACGCAAAGAAGCCGACGCGATTATCACCGAGGTAGACAAACATTTTACGGAGCTTACGCAGGGCAAGGAGCAGACCGCCGAGCAAGCCGCGCCGGAACAGACCGCGCCTGTTGGCGGCGATTCGCCGGGGTTGCAAAAAGCGAAACAGGGTTTGGACGGTGAAGTGAAAACGACGTTGCAGTTTTTCATTGACAGGGATATAGAGGATAACGGCACGATACGCGCCGCTACATTGGAAATGATTGCGGTGCAAGGCTATGAACTCCGCGACGGCAAACTTGAAGAAGCCCCGCCCATGAGCGGCACATTTACGATTTACCAAATAAAAGACGGCGACGATACGCGGGGTATTCGCTTTGAACCTCTCGACAGCTTAAAGCAAGCCCCGGACGTGGCGAATTACAATACGGTTTACACCGCGCCATTGAAGCACGGCGACACGCTTGACAGAATCTATATGCAATTCAACCTTGACCGCCCGCAGGACTTTACGGGTCATTCCCTTTCCGTTTCCGACATTGTTGTGATGAACCGTGACGGACAGGAAACCGCGTATTATGTAGACAGCGCAGGGTTTAAGGAATTGCCCGGATTCCTTGCGGAAAAAGCACAGGCACAAGAAAAACCCGTTGACCTCACCGCCGCCGCTGCGTATATGCAAAAGCTGAATGACGCTCTGCAAGCAGTCAAGCCGGATTCGGCTATGAGCGAAGCGGCATACAGCGCGACGATAAAGCGGCTTGAACAGGCTAACGGGCGTATACCAGACGAACACCCGCAGTTAAAAGCCCTAATCACCAACGCCGCGCAAAGCCCCGACTTCAACACGCTCAAAGAGCGTATGAGTACCTTGAACACCGAGTTTACACAGCACTACTCAACCGCCGTACAAATGACGATTGACGGGGGCGGCAAGGCAGAGCCGCCGACCGCCGCCGCTTCCGTCAAGCAGACCGAACCCGCGCCCGCGCAGAAGCCCCCGGCGCAAGGCGAGAACGTGGCGGCAATCGAAGCCAGAGTAAACGCCGGGGAAGTCATCAACATTTCTGACCTCACGGACGCGATAAAAAAAGACAAACAGGCGGCGCAGACTTCACAGACAGGCAAGACCAACGCGCCGACCCCGGCTAAATCCGGGACGCGGGGAACGGCAAAAAAGGGCGACTGGAAAGCGGCACAGGCACAAGATTCTTGGGATAGGGCGGCGCAGGGCAAAAGCGCGGCAAAGCCCGCCGAGCAAAAACCGTCTATCCGTGAAGAACTTGCGGCAGGGAAAAAACAGCTTGCGGGGCAGAAGTCCGCGCCGTCAAAGGCGCAGAACAAAAACGCCGAGATTGGGGGATAAGCCATGCGGAAATATGAAAACGTGGATATTGTCGCCGCGCTTGGCGCGGTTGTCGAGCTGAACACCGAGCATTACAAAAGCGATTTCAAGTATGACGTCGATAGGTTCAAGGAAGCCGCACGAAACCCGGACGGCGAGAATAACCGCTTGCTATGGCTCTCCCGCCATTCCGGGACGCATTGTTTCGCGGAGCGTGACGTTTATATCAAAGATACTGACGCTCACCACACTTGGAACTATCACGCGAAACTGCTTGGCTCGCCCGATTTTTACAGACCTGTTATTGTTGACGACCGCATACTTGCCTATGCGTTGAACATCAAAGGCATAGAAAACGGGCGTATCAAAGGCGACTTGTACGAACTGGACTACCGCGACCATATCCGGGATTTAGACAAAGCCGCCCTGCCCCGGCACACGGTAACGGTGAAATTTGAGGACGGCACAAGGTTGACGCTTCCCCCTACGGAATACGACGGCAAGCGGGAACGTCTTTCTTTTCAGCACGGAAAGGTTACGGAATATAAATCAAACCCGGAGGACGCGGGCGCGTTGCGCGACATTCTCAAACAGGCGCGGGAAAAGCGCGAGGGCGACGCCCGACCCGCCGCGTTCAAGCTCCGTGTCCAAAACCCGAAGCCGAGCATAAAACAGCAGATAGCGGCAGGACAAAAACAGCTTGCCGCGCAACGCGCCGCCGCTCCCGCGAGGGCAGCGGCGAAAAATCTAAATACAGGATTGGGGGATTAGCAATGTCCATTATGAATTTCACGGTAGAAGAAACAAACCTTGTCGCCATTTATAAAGCCGATACTTCGGCGGCGACGCTTGCGCGGATCGCCGCCGCGCTTCCCGACATGGACGCGGAATTTAAGGCAATCGCAGAAAGCGCAAGCCGGAAACTTGCCGCGATAACTGAGCTGGAGTTTTTCGGGCTGTCATTCGCGCCCACGGACGATATTGACGAGGTGTGACCCATGCCGAAACTGTCCAAACGTGCGCGGCTTGAATGGAGCATATTTATTGGCGACAACGGACGGCGGCAGTTCAACGCCTTATGCCGGAAATGCCGCCATGATTGCAAGCAAAGCTACCGCGCTATTATCTTGCAATGCCCGAAATATGAGAGCAAGCGGAGAAATGTATAGAAATGGGGCTTGTTTCGCTGATAATGCCGCCTGTGCGAGGCGATACGCAGGGCGGCAATATGATTTCATTACCGGGGGCGGCTCTATCCATACGCGGGGAAAAATCTATCAAAACCACACCCAACGGCGCAGGGCGCGGCGGGCTGTCATTCGACGGCCGCCGCGCCCTCTTTTTTTGCGTTCATTCCCTTACCAGACAGAAAGGGCATTTTACTGTATCAAAAAGGTGCTTGTTTCGCGGTTTTTATCGCCTGTACGCGGCGATAGTCAAGGCGGCAATGGTTTTATATCACCGTGCGCGGGTATGTGAAACGGTTGGGAAAAGGTATCAATATCGCCTTTTACCTAAACTCGATATAAAGTGTTTTGCCTACTCCGTCCGCAATCTGCTGTAATGTGGCGACGGTGGGGCTGCTGTTTCCGTTCTCTATCCGGCTAATGTTGGATTGCCGGATCCCCGTCCTTTCGGCTAACTCTTTTTGTGTAAGATTCTGCTCCGTCCGGGCGGCGATAATTGCCTTGATGTATTCGCGCTCTGGGCGTTGCCGCTCCCATTCAGCCGCAAACACCGGGTTTTCAAGCTGTTTATCCAAATGCTTTTTATAGTCGCTCATTTTTTTGCCTCCCCTCATAGTCAGCTTTGTATTTCATGGCAAGCGCAATTTCGCTTGGTGGCGTTTTGCGCGTTTTCTTGATAAAGCCGTTAGTCAGGATAATTTTATTATCCACTACGAAAAAGTAAAATATCCGCGTAATATCCCCGGCGAACTTGATACGCAATTCAAACAAGCCGTTGCCTATCGCTTTTGAATACGGCTCACGCAGAGCGTTACCAAACTCCGCGAGTATATCAATACACCCCAATGCCTTTACCCGCATTTTCACATCAAGACTGTCAATAAATTTTTCGACAGGTTTATCACCGCTTGGAAGTTCGTAGTATTCCACATTGAACATGAGCCGTTCACCCTCTATATAATATTCCTTTTTTGATATATTGTCAAGTGGATTCCCAATATGAAACCTGCAATATATTTCCAGACAATTATACACTATCCGCGACTTTTCGGCACTTGTATTTTTACAGCTCCGCGTTTCTGTCCTTGCCCCGCGCCCGTTCCGTGCCGGGGCTTAGTATGCTGTCAACATTTTTCTTGACTATGCCGTACTCCCTCGCCTGTTGTTTCAGCTTGCCATATTCAGCGCGTAGGGTATTTTTTTTGTCGTTGAGCTTTATATACTCCGCTTGGAGCGCGGCGGGGTTCGGGAGCTTGCCGCCGTCGCCCACTTGTTTGCGTAACGCTCTGGCGGCGGCTTCATGGAGTATCACCGCGCTTTCGTGTTCACGGCGGTATGCGTCCTTGTCCTTTGCGGTTTTCAAGCCGTCATACACGGGCTTTGTCTGCTGATAATTAGCGATATACTTCAACAGACCCGCCATGTCCGCAAGCCGTTTCTCGGCGGCTTTCAGCGTGTCGGCGGCTTCATCAAAGGCGGCGGCGACCTCAAAGGTCTTGGCTTCTAAACTCCCATATTGCAAAAGGTTGTTTTCCGTGAGGAAATTGATTGTTTTCGCGGCTTCCTTTAGGTTCTGTATCTTCTGCCAACGGGCAAACCCCGCGCTCTGCTGTGCCTTTACGCAGTTTTCAATGTCAATGATTAGGTTGACGGCGGGAGCTGGGCGAACATACACGGGCTTGTCGGGCTTAATGTCAATGTCGAAAATATCAACAGCCGCGTCCGTGGCTTCCGGCGCGTAGATTGAAAGGTCAATGTCTTTTTCGTCCGGCTCATGGGTAGGCGCGGTAATGGTGTATTCCCCGGCTATGCGTTTGGATATGGCTTCCTCTGTGTAATCCGCGCCGAGGGTTTTTGTGCGCGTGAAACGCTCTTGACCGGGGGCGCGGACGGATATGTATTTCCCCCTCTTTATCTCATGCCCCGCCGCTTCCAAACGGCTTAACAAGTCCTCAAAGTCCTTTGATTCCGGGATAAGGGTATCAATGGCGGTTTTCAGCTTTGATTTCCAACTGCCACCGCCGTCACGGTCGGCGGCGTATTCGGCGTAGCTCTTGCCCTTGTCTTGCCCCGGCGTGACAACTGACAGGCTGTATTCCTTGCAGAGTTTGTCGCTGTAATTGCGGATTTCATAATAGCTTTTCTTGTTGGAGTTGTATTTTTTATAGTCTATGAAACTGGCGGCGCAGAAAATCAAGTGGTTATGGATATGCCCCTTGTCAATGTGGGTAGTCAAGACATATTCATACCGCCCCTTTGTGATTTCATCGGCAAGCCGCCGCCCGATTTCGTGCGCCTGTTCCGGCGTGGATTCCCCCGGCTCAAATGACTGTATCAAGTGGTGGGCGAGGTTGTTGCCCTTGTCAATCGCTTTTGACAGGGTAAGATTAAATTCCTCATACGCCGATTCAAAGGAACAGCCAAAGGACGAAACGAGCAGTTTTTCGTCCGTCTTGGCGGGATTCTGTATATAGTCTATTGCCTTGCTCAGACCACCCTTGACAGGCTTGATTTTAGTAACCGCCATATATCGGCTATCCCCCTTTTCATTTCCTCAAAGTCCTGTTCATATATGCGCGTGGTGCTGTTCACCCGCTTTGCTATCTGGTTTATATTAACGCCGATTTTCTGCATTTCGGCGGCGACGGCTTTCAAATCTGAATAGTCGGTATTTATCGAATAGCCGTCAATCAACATTTTCCGGGCATACGCCCCGAAGTTGTTAGTATTCTGTTGACGCATTTTCTCGTCAATCATATCGCGCTCCGCTTCCGATACGGCAAGTCGCAGTATGATTTCACGCTTGCGCCCGCCCGCGTTCCCGTTATCCATATCGCTGTCGCTCCTTTTCTTTTCGTATTGCAGAGGGTTTGGGAAACTTCCCAAAAAAGAGGGTTCGGGATTCTTCCCGGCAAGCACAAAACCGACGCGACCATAGGCGCGGAGGGTTTGACGGAAGCGGGGAAAAAAACGGAGTGTTGCCACACTTCCTATGCTTGCGAGTAAACTCTCTCTATTCCCTATAACAACTGAAAAGTGAAAATGCCAAACGTAACATACAAAAAAGAAAAACGCCGCAATCTTGATAAGTTGCAACGTCTTTCATTACAGATATTTGGTTGTCTTGCGTGCTTTACTGTTCCCCTGTCGCAGCTTCCATTATCCCTTTAGCGGTTGCGGTCATAATGACTATACCTGACCTATCCATGTCGTCAAGCATACTGTCAAGCTGACGGCGGTGCGTGTCTTTTACTGTTTCCTTGTCCGGGAAAAAGAATTGGTCTACCGATATGTCAAAAAGGGTAGCAAGTGAATAGAGTACCTGTAAACTTGGGTGCTGCCCCTCATTCTCAATGTCAACAAGATAACGAGGGGAAAGCCCTAACATGGTGGCTAACTGCTCTCTTGTCCAGTCATTGTCATTCCGTGCTGCTTTGATGGCTTGTCCTATAGGTCGAAAATTGAATTGTTCAATTTTAATTTCCATATATATCTCACCCTATTTTAGTTTACATTTCACTTTTTGGTGCATAAATGAGCCTATATAACAAAGCGTTTCCGTAAATAGTTCAAATTTTTGCATTGGAAGCGTTGATACTATACGGCTGACCGTATATAATATATAAAGTTTAACACAGAGAGGGCAGGCAAGCATGGATTATATTTCCGTACAAGAAGCAGTTAAAAAATGGGGCATATCAGAACGGCGTATACAAAAACTCTGCGAGGAAAACCGGATACCCGGTGTTATCCGTTTTAGCCGTATGTGGCTAATTCCCAAAGGTGCGGAAAAGCCCAAAGATGGACGCAGAAAGAAATGAATTCATATCCTATGCGGTGTTCTTATCGAGTTAATATATAGAGTCGTACAATTTTACAACTTGATGATGACTTTGGTTGTAGCATTGTGAAAAAATAGATTGAATTCTTCTGGGGGTTAAAGTATGGCAACAGTATTGATTGTCGAAGATGAAGCCGCAATAGCGGATTTAATTGAATTACAAGTAAAATTAGCCGGACATTCAGCTCATGTTTTATATAGCGGCGATACGATTATGGACGCAATCCAGAATAAGCGCCCGGACATTATCATTCTTGATGTAATGCTGCCCGGACGAGACGGTTTTTCCATTATGCAGGAGATTAAGCCGCTCGGCATCCCGGTTATCTTCCTGACCGCTAAGGTTGCCATTGACGACAGAGTAACGGGGTTGAAACTCGGCGCAGACGACTATATTGTAAAACCTTTTGCCGCTGTTGAACTAATCGCTCGTATTGAAACCGTACTCCGGCGTTGCATGAAAGATACTGTAGTCTTTCGATTAGGTGATGTCGAAGTGAGACAGGACGAGCATATTGTTCTTTTTAACGGCGATAAGGTTGAACTAACGGTGAAAGAATTTGAGTTGTTGTGCGTCTTAATTGACAACAAAAACCTCGCATTGACACGGGATAAACTGCTTGAATTGGTTTGGGGTTATGATTTCATGGGAGAAACCAGAACAGTAGACGTACATATTCAAAAGTTGCGAAAAAAACTCGGATTTGAAGAATACATTAAAACCATTTTCAAACATGGTTACAGATTGGAGGTTCCGCGATGAAATTTTGGCAAAAAGCGTTTTTTATCACACTTGTTTTGTTTATCATTGCCTTTGACTCGCTTGGATATATATTGCTACAGCGTAGTTTTGCATTGAATGAAGGATATGCTATTCGCACGGCGCAGACAGAGCAAAACATTATTAAGCAATCCGCATTTGAGCGCATTATCCAATTATCAGAGTTTTTTACGGAATTAAACTCTGATAACCTGAAAGGGATGATAACACCATACGCAAATTATTATTCGGGACAAGGTACATATATCGTGCTATTTCAAAATGAAAATATGGTCTTTAGTAATATCCCCGATTCCATAACAATAGACTTACAGAACGAAGACGCGCAAATGATTGAATCATCTGGCGGGTTATTCTGTGTTGTCTGGAACTATTTGCCACCACCGCTTGATGATTTACGTCTTGTCTATATCAAGGACGCAAATTCTTTGGTGAGATATAAAAATGATATGACCCATGAGTTTATAAAGATAAGCGTAATTATAAGCTCCATATTATCAATAATCCTATTGCTTCTGCTCATACGTTTGACGCGACCGTTCCGTATATTAAATGCGGCAGCAATAGCTATCGCACAAGGTGATTTTAGCAACCGCGCCCCGATACTTGGAAAAGACGAAATTGGTGAGTATGCAAGCAGTTTCAACATTATGGCTGACAAAGTACAGGAGCATATCCATACGCTTTCGTTGATGGGTGAAAGTCGTGAGAGGTTAATCAACAATTTGGCTCACGAAATGAGGACGCCCATAACCGCAATATCGGGATATGCTGAACTATTGAAAATCGGCAACATAAACGATGAGGAACGAGAAAAGTCCATTGACTATATAATCAGACAGAGCCAGAGAATACAAAATATGTCAATTAAACTTGCGGAGTTAGCGAGAATCAACCACGGGTATATTGAGAAAAAACCAATAGACCTTGAAAATATCGTCCAGAGCGTACAAGCGACCTGTAAATCACAATTAGATAATAAGCATATTAAATTGAATACGGATATTCGTGGCGTAAACATATCGGGCGATACTGAACTTATAGAATCACTGATTCAAAACTTGCTCGAAAATGCGACTAAATATTCCAGAGACGGCGGGGAGATTGACATTCGTATATATTCAGAGAATAACGAAGCAGTTATTTCTATTGCTGATTACGGCAAAGGCATGGAAGAAAACGAAATCTCAAAAATAACAGAGCCTTTTTACCGTGTAGATCAATCCCGGTCAAGAGAAGATGGCGGTATAGGGTTGGGGCTTGCGCTCTGTGCCCGAATATGTGAATTGCATAATGCCCGACTTGAAATCAAATCTGCGCCAATGGCTGGTACAAAAATAAAAATATGTTTTACAACTCCATGATAACTCTCTGATTACTCGGTAATATCAGCGTGCTACGATGTATTTGTTCACGCGAGAACATTAAAAATTTAAGGAGTGATATTACACATGAAGAAGCAAGGAAAAATCATTGGAGCAATCGCACTAACTTTTGCGCTTGGCGGCGTACTTATTCTCGGGAATGCCGCGCTTGCCACGAAAACCGTAGCAGCAGGATTCGAGCCTGAAAACCAGACAATAGTATCAACTGTCAAACAAGAAACGACAGGACAGGCCATCACGGAAAACAACGGGACAGATACTATTGAGGTTTCGACAGTTATGAAAACACTCCCCAACGGCACAACGGTCATCGTCGAATATTTCTACGGTGAAAACGGGGCGCAAGCAACGGTATCTTATAGTAATGACAGCACAGTTCATACTTACGAAGGTCAAGCAGCCGAAGCCACGATAGAGCGTTTTGGCGGGCCGAAACGAAACCTACCTGACCGTTACGTTGAGGGGCAACCGGGCGACAGCGATATTGAACAGGAAGCAGCCGTTTCTATCGGGTTGAACGCAATCACAGGTAAATACGCGCTTAAACAAACGACTTTAGACAAGTTTTACATCACGGCAACTTACTACTCTACTTACGAGGATATTGTCGGCGCGGTTTGGTTTGTAAGACTATATCCAATAAACGTAGACGAATTTTCTGAAATCGGTAGTTATTCAGCGGTTTTGGACGCTGCAACTGGTGAAGCGATTCAGTTACTTTCTGCGGCTGACGGCAGAGGATAAACAACAGTCATACGCCTTAACATGATTGCCGCAATAATAGGCAAGTACAAAATCAATGATAATGGCGGTTTTGATGAGGTGAGCTATGGAAAATGCAGACTGGCTTTTATGCCCAATTTGCAATAATAAGACTCGTACAAGAATACGGCAGGATACAACATTAACAAATTTCCCATTGTTCTGTCCGAAATGTAAACAAGAAACATTGGTGAATGTCCAACAGCTAAATATATCAGTTATCAAAGAGCCAGACGCTAAGGCGCAGAGCCACTAAGTTCAAAGCCTTATAGACGCAGAGCCGATAATCTGTGAAAGCAATCACAGTTATCGGCTCTGTTTTATTTATTAACGATACATATCTGCACTTGCGGAAATAAAAAAAACCGCAGTTGTGTAGAGATATTTTCATGCCTTTTTATTAGGCGAATAGACGGCGGTTTTGAAAATCAAAACCGTCGTTTTCGTTTGGAAGAACTACTGTTAAAGGCGACACGGCGGTATCAGGAGGTATCGCCATGTTCTTTGCTTCATATATACCCCTGCCATTTGGTAGGCTATCAAAAAAAGCCTTGCCTATGAGCAGGAGATTTATACCCAACGATTTACGTTCACAGTTCACCATGTAGGAAACAACAACAATGTTGCCCGATTGGATTTAGTCCAGTCGGGCATTTTTACGTCTTACCTAAATAATATTTTTGAGAATCTTGCTCAAATCTTTGGCATTTCAGATTTGTCGTTGTTGAAGGGGTACGGAAGGGGAAACCACCACCCGCCTTTGCGGAAGCGAAAGGGGGTGAGAACATGGACGAACCTGCTCGTACCCAATGGCAGATACGTTGTGCGTTTAACGGATTCTGCAAACGGGTGTTGAAGCACGAAGCTATCAACGCCCACAAGCAGACCAAACGGCAACAGCTACGGGAAGTGAGCTTTTCTGACCTTACGCCACAAGACGAAAATCAGCTTTATAACCTCGATTCCTATTTCGAGAATGAAGCCGCAGAAGCCTTTACCGTGGGAGGAATGAAAATCACACCGAAGCTGCTTGCCGACGCGCTGCACAGTTTGCCGGAGGACAAACGCAAAGCCGTTTTGCTGTACTACTTCTTTGAAATGTCTGACGTGGAGATCGGAGAACAACTTGATATTCCGCGCAGCACGGTACAGTACAGACGGACAAGCTCCTTTGAACTACTAAAACGATATTTGGAGGAAAATGCAGATGAATGGGAAGATTGATAACGCCGAACAGAACGAGCGCGGCTTGTTGCCTTTCCCAGTCATCGTAGCCGCGACAAAGGGCGATCCGGACGCTATGGCGGTAGTCATACAGCGTTACGAGAGCTACATAGCCGACCTATCTATGCGGAAGTTGCGCGACGAGCGTGGTAATACCTATTACGGCATAAACGGCGATATACGCGACCGTTTACGGTCAAAGCTCATGCGGGCTGTCCTTTCATTCAGAATTTAATAAGTATCTGGTTACGCCCCCCCTTTCCGTAGCCCTGTTACATTCCTGAAACTGTTCTTTGACAAAGAAAGCCCGCAAGATAACGGCGGCGCAGTATAAAGCAAAACGGACACTTTAGGTTTATGTCGAGCCGTGCGGATTGTGCGCCATGACTTCCCTGACGGGAACGAGCGACAGACACAACGCCGTAATGGGGATTGGCAATCCTCGGGCGAGGACGCATAAACCCTACAATGATACTCCTGTCCAGCCACAGCCTGAGCGTTAAAAGCGTCGCACGCGATGGGGGCAGCCCGGTGAGAACCACGGGGGAGTGAAATTCTCGTGAGGACGCGCCCGCGTCTGTCCGTTGAGCTTATTTGTTTAATTCTTATCAGAAAGGGGGCTTTGTTATGCAAACAACAGCCGAAAACAATACACTTCCGGCGTTTTACACCGTTGAAGATATACAACGCTTATTAGGTATAGGTCGGAATAGCGCATATAAACTTGTTGCCGAAAATGATTTTCCGGCTATCTATGTCGGTAATCGAATTATTATCCCCGCCGATTTGTTTCAAGCGTGGATAGGCAGACAAGCCGCCCAAAGAAAGGGGGGCAGCATAAATGGCAAACGCCCGTAGGGACAGGGGTGACGGCTCAATCCGTAAGCGACCTAACGGCAGCTTTGAGGGGCGTTTTAGCTATACCGATACTAACACAGGCAAGCGCATGGAAAAATCAGTTTACGCCCCTACCCAAAGCGAAGTAAAACGCAAACTCAAGGAGCTTATAAAACAAATCGAAAACAAAGGGGAAAATAACGAATATGTAAAACCGAGCAATATCACGCTTGGCGATTGGATGGACACTTGGATGAAAGAGTATAAAAAGAATAGTGTGCGTCCGGCTACATACACCAGTTATCACCACAGCATTGAATCGCACATCAAACCTGCTCTTGGTGATATTGAATTACAAAAACTACGCCCCGACCATATACAGACCTTGCTTAATGACATGGCGCGAGGGAGTGCGGTAAAAACGCCCCTTGCCCCGTGGACGGTGCTTAAAGCAAAAAATATCATATCCGGTGCATTGGAACAGGCTATACGAAATCAAATCATACCCTATAATCCCGCGAAAGCGGCTGTACCGCCGAAATTGGAGCAGAAAGATATTCGTATCCTCACCGAATCGGAACAGAAGCAGTTTATGGAAGCGGTAAAAGGTCACAGACTTGAAGCCCTCTATCTGCTTGCTCTGGCTACGGGAATGAGGCGCGGCGAAATAATGGCTCTCTCATGGGATTGTGTTGACTGGAAAAACAAACAGATTGCCGTAAAAGGCTCAATATCCCGCGTGAAAGACCCGGACACAGGTATAACGGCCCTACGCTATTCCGAACCAAAGACGAAAAGCGGACGGCGGCAAGTTCCGATACTGCCTAATATGATACCTGTTCTACAGGCACATCAAAGGCGGCAGGAAGCGGAAAAAGCAGAAGCCGGATCAGCGTGGAATCCGCATAACCTTGTTTTCTGTTCCAATGTAGGTACAGTCATAGAACCGCGCCGCGTCTGTACCACTATGAATAAGATTACGGACGCGGCAGAATTGCCGCGCTTCACTTTTCACGCCTTACGCCATACATTCGCCACCCGTATGTTGGAAGCTAATGTTCCCGCAAAAGTTGTTCAGGACGTTCTCGGTCACGCTGACGTAACGCTAACATTGAATACTTATTCGCACGTTATCGGCTCTACCGCACATGAGCAGATGGCGAAAATCAACGGTTTGTTTCAGTCCGACGATATAGTCAAACAACAACCTGTGCGAAAGCCAAGTATAAAACAACAGATTGAGGACGGAAAAAAGGAGCAGAAAGCGACCGAAAATAAGACCCCGGCAAAGAACAAAAAGAAGAATGAGCCAGAGATATGAAGCTAACCGTGGAGCGCATACTTTATTTTTGCTACCTTACCCACTAACTATTAGGACTTAGTGGGTACGATTTTTACCCACGACCGTACCCACGAACAAACCCGCAAAGCCAGTAGCCATGCGGGTTCGAGTAGTGTTAAAATGGAGCTGCTATCCGGGATTGAACCGGAGACCTCGTCCTTACCAAGGACGTGCTCTACCGACTGATCCATGCCCTGAAAGCATTGCTATCATTGGGTTCTTGTTTTTCTCT
>Ga0082212_10006751_pt1 | contig 15336 bp, 25 predicted proteins | sample TergutNt197P3_FD_71548 | JGI IMG/M metagenome (GOLD analysis project Ga0082212, IMG submission 71548) | Neocapritermes taracua P3 segment gut microbial communities from Petit-Saut dam, French Guiana - Nt197 P3 | ecosystem: Host-associated > Arthropoda: Insects > Digestive system > Gut ...
TCCGAGTACATTTTTTTATGATAAACCGCATTGCGGAAGTAGCTCAGTTGGTAGAGCATAACCTTGCCAAGGTTAGGGTCGCGGGTTCGAGTCCCGTCTTCCGCTCATAAAAAGAAAGCGCCTGAAAGGGCGCTTTTTTATTTTGCTAAAACTCCACCATCACCTCTTCTCCTTCGTTGCCGTTGAGTAAGCCGGCGGCGTTGCCGTGTTTGATGGCGATGACCAAATAATCATTAACAAAAAAGGCTCCCATGACGCCGTCGCCTACTTTTTGGAAGTTGTTGGAGATTTTCAAATTGTCGTAACGGTTATAACTGCCGCCTACATAGAGCGTAAAACGAAGGGCGTCTTTTCGCGCTTTATCGAAAACGCTACGGTGAATATTGGTAAAAATATTTTCGTAATTATCCACATAAACCACCTGCCCTTTGATGATGTTTCCGGAAATCATCGGCACAAACGACATCATCTTCCGAATGGAAGAAACAGGGTGCGTTATCTTTTGAATATCAACGCCTTGCAAAAGTTGCGTCAGCACCGGAACATAAATGTCGCGCATCGGAAAAAGCGTCTCCGGCGGGTCGTTGATGGCAAAAATTTTATCCGGCGGAACGTCTCCAAGTATCAAAGAAAAAATGCCGTCGTCGCGTCCGATAAAAAAGTGTTCTCGGTGATTTACAATGAGATACGGCGCATCGACAGGCGTGCCGGAAGAGACTTCTATCACGTGCCACGTATTTTTCGGAAAATGGAAAAAACTGTTTTTCAGCACAAAAGCCGCCTCCGAAATGTTAAACGGCTTGATAGAATGAGAAATATCCACCACCGTCGCATCGGGACAACACGACAACAACTGCCCTTTGACAATCGCCAAATAGTAACCCTTTATTCCCCAGTCACTTGTGATGGTAATAATGTGATTTTCCTTTTTTGTCATGTGAATATTTCCGTTTTAATTTGCGGGGGCAAAGGTAACGCTTTTTTGAATAATTTGATGTTTTATTCCGATACTTTTTCGCACCAAATTATTGCCGGTTTGTCGTTGTTCAGCGTGGTGCAAAAGAGAAAAACATCGCCGCCGTCCTTCAATTTCAACTTTTTACGAACCTCATTGGGCGTTGCAGGAAAATTACGCACAGAAATATTTGCCTGCAAAAGATTTTTAACCGGTTTATACGCCATGACTTCTTTGATGTAAAAAATCCTGCCGGGGAAATCGGAAACAGAGTGATTTGAAGTGTATAAATGACTGTTTTTGTGTAACTTAAAAAGATTAAATCGCGCACTCACCCAATTAAACGCTCCCGCTTTCATCATCGCCGCATGAGGCTCATACAAAAACGTAAGCGGCATGGAAAAAGTCGCTTTTGCGCTTTGCAGTTCCTCTTTTGAAAACGAAAACAATTCTGTTTTATCCGCTAAAATATTAACAACCATCATCATAACAGCCGTTTGATTTCCTTTTTTCAACAGATATAAAACCTCGCGCACTTCGTTTTTCACGGCTACGATATGCACCTCCGCAACGTGTTTTAACTCCGAAATTGCCTTGTCGATGTCGAGCATGGGCGACGATTTCAGCATGATGCGCTCGCCGTGTTGAAACAGCAGGTCGAGATTTTCCACCACATCGGGCGTGCAGTCGGAGAGGGTGTGAATTTTTCTGTTATGTTGGTCGCGACGGGAGGGGTCAATGTAAATCCAGTCGAAAGTTTGTTGATGTTGTTTCAAAAAATCCAATCCGTTACCTTGTTGAAAAACAATGTTTTGCGCATGGAGAACGGAAAAATTATGTTGAGCGATTTTTCCCAAATCTTCGTTTTTTTCACAGTAAAAAACTTGTTGAAACGCCTTTGAAAACGCCCACGTGTCCACACCAAAACCGCCGGTAAGGTCAATCAGACGCTCGCCCCGACAGAGGGACGCCTTGTAGGAAGCCGTCTGTTCCGACGAACATTGTTCCATAGAAACGGGCGGCGGATAAATGACGTCGTCCGTTTGAAAAAAAGTGGGAATTTTATCCTTCGCTTTGCGTTTTCCTTCCATCTGAAACAGCAAATCCCGCATCGAAATATCGGAAAAAGGCGATTTTTTCAACGCCAACGTCCGCGTGTCGGCGTACAAATGTTCGTTGATAAATTGTCGAACGGAGATGTTGTTAAAACGCTGTTCCATAGCCTTTTATCGCTATTTTTCAAATTTCTTTTCCAACAAATTAAAGTTAAAAATTGAAAACCACATCACAGACTATCATCTGTAAGCATTTTTCAAAAATTCATTTAATGTTGTTTCATATTCGTTGTCTAAAAGTGTAGATGTTTCACTTTTATCGTATATTTCAACTAATATCACCACTTTATCTTCTGTTTTGATGCAAACATCGTATGTGATAATCCTTGCACCGCCTTTTTTACCGCTGTTTTTTGATTTTATGGCAACACGTATCTTACGAAAACCTCCACCTAAATCGCTGCCAATATCAGGATTTTCGTTGTATTCTCTCTTAAATTCTTCGAGGTCTTCTCTTAAAGAACGATATTTTTTTTTCAGTCTTTTATATGACTTTTCAAATGTTGGTGTTGGAATAAATATGTGTTCCATTGCCTGTTTATTTAATCTTCGTTCAACAAATCGTCCAATGTTTTATATCCGTTTATTCCGTTTTGTATCATATCTGCCGACATTGTTTGGGTCTCACGCAATGCCGTTTTAAACGCTGCAATTTTCGGATTTTTTATTTCATTTTTACGGCGAATAATACCGGAACCTATCAAACCCGTCAAAACTTGCCTCGTATATTTATTTTTTTCGTTATATTCTATCGTCATTGTTGCCATAACATTATGATTTTTATTGTTCTGCAAAAGTACAACTTTTTTCAATGATGACTGTCTATCGCCTTAAATATTCCGGCGATAAATTTTTCTTCGCTAAATCCGACTAATTTTACAATCGTATAGGAACGGGAGATGACGATGTGTTCTATTTCGTAGATGGTTTCAAAATCTAATTTGCCGCGCGGATCAGCATATTTGTTGCGCAAAAATTCTACTTGTAAATCGTTTATGCCGATGTAATGAACTTTGGCGCCCTCTTCTAATCCTGTTCTTGCCTTAAATTGCATTTTTGCATACGCCAAACGTTCTTCATCAGAGGCTTCTTCGGAGGGTTGCGGCAAAGATTTTAATTTTTTGATGAGATTTTCATCTTTTTTGGAGTTTTCGGCTTTTTTTATTTTTAACTGTCTCATATTGGTTTGTTTTAAAGTGAAAAATCGGAAGTAATTTTTATTTTTTCTTTCATTTCGGTAATACAACTGCCTATTTGGTCTATTCCGCGATGGATGGTGATTTTCATGGTTTTTCAAATGTGTAATTTCCCGAATATTGATACTCTTCTATTTCTTTATATTTATCCTGCGGAGGTTTTGGGGTTCCGTTTGCCTTTTTCCACACAATTACACATTGTACGTTTCCACTCCAAGATTTTCCTGTCATCAATTCGGTTAAATGTTTAAAGAATGTTTTGTGTTCATTTGATTGAATGATTTTTTTAAAATCAAGGGCTTGATCCTTCACTTGATTTACCCGAGCCGATTTTAATTCTACAACAACAAGGTCATTATTTTCATTGATGGCTAAAATATCATTGACCATTCGTTTGTTATTCTCTAATACAATCGCTAATTCAGAGGTTATAAAAGTCAAATTATCACCAAATGGTAATATATGATTGTTGCGTATAGCGTTGAGAATAATCCAAGATTGTAGAGATTTTTCAGGAGTATCTCGATGCTTTTCAGGTTTGAATTTGGATAATTCTTTTTCTGCTTTTTCCATTGTTTTAATGCCACTCACACCGATTTCAGGCGTTTCACTATTTAGCGAGATTAGAGAACATGATTTCACATTACCTCTAAAGTGTGCTTCCATTTCAAGTAGTTTTTTGCTGAATTTTTCATTCAACTCGTTTGCTAACTTAAAATATTTTAAATTTTCTTCGTAATTATCCTTTTTCATTGTCAATTTCCCCAAAAACATTTTTTGAGATTGTAAAAATTCGATGTTTTTTTGGAAGTCTATTGATGTTATACTTTTTAGAGTAAGTTCTAATGCCGCTTTTGCCTGTATTTTTGACAGAGAAAAATGTTGCATTAAGTTAATAGAAGCGTCAAATGGCGTAGCGGATTCGCGAATAATTTTTATGGTTTTATCCACATCTGCCGCACATATTTTAAGCCCTTTTTGTTTTTCGATTTCAGTTTCAATTTTTTTTATTTCATCGTCGATAACATTCATTAAATACCACGCCAACGAATGTTTTAATTCAAATTCATCAATACTTAAATACCCTTCTCCTATTCCTGTGTTATGATAATGAAAGAATAATTTGTTTATATCGTCTTCATAAAATTCGCGCTCTTCATCGCTTATTGCTTCCAAATCGTCATCGAAATCTTCTATGTCGTTTTGTTGAAAATGTTCTTTGTGGTTTTTCAGTTCTTTGGCATATTTTTTCAAAAAGATGGTTCTTTGTTCCGAATCGGATTTTTTCAAATCATCTTTAATTTGTTTTAGCTGATAATCAACTGAATACCAATGATTAACCATAAGAGAATAATCGTTACCAATTTGTGGTATTTCGATGATAGCACTGCCGTTGTCGTTAAAATCTAAGATGGGACACATAAAATTGTTTTTAAATTTTACTGCAAAAATACAACTTTTTCAACTCTCCATAGCCAATTCTCTCTTATTTCTCCTCCACATCGCCCAAAAAATCATCACTGTTGCGGCGGCGCTGATTAAACCCCACATTTCGGCGTTTTTCATGACGCCAAAATCTTCGGCGGAGGTTTCGATGATAGCCTGCGATTCCAAAAAAGCGACAATAACCGCCGTCGCATTATTGACAAAATGGGCTATGACCGGCGCCCAGATAGAGCGCATCGTTACAAAGAGATAACCCAGCATCAACCCCAGCGCAAAACGCGGCAAAAATCCGAAGAACTGTCCATGTATCGCGCTGAAAATCAACGCTGTTACAATCACCGCCCAGTGAACGTTGCGAAGCCATTGTTTCAACACATTTTGTATCACGCCGCGAAACAAAAACTCCTCCGCAAGAGCCGGAATGACCGCTATAATAAGGAGATTCAACAGCAAACCCCAGCCGGTTTCGGCGTGTAAAAATATCGCAGTCATCGCGGCGGCGGAGTCTTCTTGACGGTGTAAATATTGCTCCAACGAGGCTAAAAAATCGGGGAATTTCACGGCATAGTTCCACTCTGCCAACGATCCCGCCAACGGCAATAAAATAAATGGAATCGATATGGCAATTCCTATTCTCCAAAATGGTTTTATTTTATTGATTTTCAACATTTTGAACGGACTTTCACCATAAAAATAGGCGAAAATCAACGCCGGAATCAGCATCGCACCAATTTGAACCAAACCTTGCATCCACTTCAAAAACAAACGCACATTTTCCGGTGAATTGCTTGATAATGAGGCGATTTCGTCAATACCTCCTTCCAAAAAAACCATTCCAAACAAGAACATCAAAAACGAAAATACGCACATTCCGGCAACCACAAAAGCCAGCAAAAGCAAAAGTTGCCAAAAAGGGTGAAAACGCGAAAAATCAAATAATTTCATAACCAAAAATTTTGTTATTTTGCAGTTGCAAATATAAGATGTTTTTTTGTTTGTTCAATGGTTAAAATACGAAATATTGAGTTAGGGGAATTTCCCGTCCTTTTGGCGCCGATGGAGGAGATTACGGGCGTTGCGTTCCGAAAAATCTGTAAAGATTTCGGGGCAGACCTTGTTTATACGGAATTTGTTGCCGCCGACGGACTGATTCGTGATGTTCAAAAAAGCACGCAAAAGATTGATTTTCAACAAGATGAACGTCCAATCGGTATCCAGATTTTCGGCAATAATGAATTGGCAATGTGTCGCGCTGCCGAAGTTGCCGCCGAACAAAATCCCGATATTATTGACATTAATTGGGGCTGTCCGGTGAAGAAAATCGTGAAAAAAGGCTCCGGTTCGGGGATGTTGCAGGAGCCGGAGAAGTTGGTTAAAATAACGGAAGCCGTTGTAAAATCGGTTAAAATTCCTGTTACCGTAAAAACCCGATTGGGCTGGGACGAAGGTAATAAACCCATTGTTACGCTCTCCGAACAGTTACAAGACGTTGGAATAGAGGCAATTACCATTCACGGGCGCACGCGGGCGCAACTCTATTCCGGTACCGCCGACTGGACTTTAATTGGCAAAGTAAAAGAAAATCCGCGTATGAAAATCCCCGTCTTTGGCAACGGAGACGTCAATTCGCCCGAAAAAGCGTTGGAAATGAAACAAAAATATGGCGTTGACGGCGTTATGATAGGACGAGCGTCTATTGGTAATCCTTTCATTTTCAGAGAAATCCGGCACTATTTGGAAACCGGACAACTTCTCCCGCCTCCCACCATACACGAGCGCATAGAACTCTGTAAAACGCATCTTTTGAACGAAATCCTTTATAAAAATGAACGTGCAGCGCTTTTAGAGATGCGCCGCCAATATTCCGGTTATCTCAAAAATATTCCGAATGTAAAACCTTTTCGTATTCAACTGATGGAAGTTGGAGATGCTGATTCTGTTGTGGCGATATTGGAGAGATTGAAAAACGGCTAAAAAAGCCCTTTTTTCGGCTACGAACTCCTTCTTGTCAATGGTTTTTCCTGTTTTACAGTAAAAACGGCTTAAATCGCAGGAAAATGGCAAAAAATTGAATGTTGAAAAATCGCCTTTGTTAAGACAACGGTTATACCTTGTCTCAACTATATTGACAGGTTGAACCTGTCATTATAAAACAGACGAGGTAGAACCTCGTCCGAACGGAATACAACGGGACGCACCGATTACAAATCGGCGCGAGCGATAAAATTTGTTTCACGTGAAACATCTGTATTGTTCTTTGTAAAAGAAGGTGTTAGGAAAAAATGTTTTTTAATCTGTTTCCTTGTTCAGGTAGATGAGCAGCACGGCAATATCAGCCGGACTGACGCCGCTGATGCGGGAGGCTTCGCCTAAGGTGTGAGGGCGACGTTTGGAGAGTTTTTCACGTGCTTCGTAAGAGAGCGTCAAAATGGAGCGGTAGTCTAATTCCGGATTGAGTCGAAGGTGTTCCATTTTTGAAAGGCGGTCGGCAATCTCTTGTTCGCGGGTGATATAACTGTCGTATTTCAATAAAATTTCCGCTTCTGCAATCGCCTCTTTGGATTCTTCTCCCAAAACATCTACAAAATCGGAGAGCGTTTTCACGTGTTTTATCAACTCCTCCATCTCCACTTGCGGACGCAGCAACAAAGCGGCGAGGCGCATTTTTTCCGTCAAAACGGGCGTTTCTTTTTGTATGAGATAATCTTCAACCTCTTCCGGCGCAACGTTGGTAACTTTAGCAAATTGAATGATTTTTTCAACTTTTTCATACTTTTCAACAACCTTTTTCAACCGTTCATCCGAAGCCAAACCCAAACGATGGCTCAATTCCGTCAAGCGGAAATCGGCGTTATCCTGTCGCAACAATATCCGATATTCGGCGCGGGAGGTAAACATTCTGTATGGCTCGTCAACGCCTTTGGTTATCAAATCGTCTATCAAAACGCCGATGTACGCCTGCGAGCGAAGCAACACAAACGGCTCCTGTTCCCGCACCAAGAGATGAGCATTGACGCCCGCCATCAAACCCTGTGCGGCGGCTTCTTCGTAGCCGGTTGTTCCGTTGATTTGTCCGGCGAAAAACAACCCTTTGACGGCTTTTGTTTCGAGCGTGTAGGTCAGTTGCGTCGGGTCGAAATAGTCATATTCGATAGCATATCCGGGCTTCAAAATACGGGCGTTTTCAAGTCCGGGAACTTGCTGTAAGGCTTTCAGTTGAATCTCCTCCGGCAGAGAAGATGAAAAGCCGTTTACATAATATTCCTGCGTGTCTCTGCTTTCCGGTTCGATGAAAAGTTGATGCCGGTCTTTGTCGGCAAAACGGTTGATTTTGTCTTCAACAGATGGACAATAACGCGGTCCCGTTCCTTGAATCCGTCCGGTAAACATGGGGCTTTGGTCGAAGCCGGTACGCAAAATATCATGTACCTGTTCGTTAGTCCATGTGAGCCAGCAACTGCGTTGTTGTTGCAGTTTTTGCGTGTGGAGAAAGGAGAAGTTTTCGGGGTTTTCGTCCCCCGGCTGCTCTGTCATTTTGGAAAAATCGATGCTTCTGCCATCTACTCTGACGGGGGTTCCGGTTTTCAGACGTTGCGGTTCAAAACCCAGACGTTGCAGATTTTCGGTAAGCCCGAAAACGGCGGCTTCGCCCAGCCGTCCGCCCGAAAATTGTTTTAATCCGATGTGGATTTTGCCGTTTAAGAAGGTTCCGTTGGTTAGAATCACCGTCTTTGATTTGATTTCGATGCCCATGGCGGTTTTTACGCCGCAGACGCGCTCTTTTTCGGTGATGACTTCGGTAACAACGTCTTGCCAGAGGTCGATTTTCGGAATGGATTCCAACGCTATCCGCCACTGTAAGGAGAAGTGTTTTTTGTCGCTTTGTGCGCGGGGACTCCACATGGCGGGACCTTTGGATTTGTTCAACATTCGGAATTGAATCATGGTTTTGTCGGTTACGATGCCCGAAAGTCCGCCCAGCGCGTCTATTTCGCGGACGATTTGTCCTTTGGCAACGCCGCCCATTGCAGGGTTGCACGACATAGCGGCAATGGCGTCTAAATTCATGGAAATCAACAAAACGGAACTTCCCATATTGCCTGCGGCGGCGGCGGCTTCACAACCGGCATGACCCGCTCCTACTACAATAACATCATACGCGTTGAACATGAATGAGATTTTTTGTGTTTCACGTGAAACATTGAGGTTAATTTGCTGATAATGTTATATTTAACAGATATTCATCTTCTTTTTCCTGCATCTTTTTACGGTCGTTTACCGTTTTATCTTTATAACCGCAAAGATGTAAAATTCCGTGAACCATCACTCGCTTTAACTCTTGATTTTCAGAGACTTTGAACTTCATCGCATTTTCACAAACCCGCTCAATACTGATAAAAATATCGCCCGAAAGCGTTTTATCTTCGGACGTGTCAAAAGTGATAATATCGGTAAGCGTATCGTGGTGCAAATAGGTTTTGTTGTATTTCAAAAGTTCCGCATCGGAACAAAAAATGATGTTTATCTCCCCTACTTTGCAACCTTCCTTCGCCGCAGCATCGAACAACCACCTACGAATAGCGGTTTTATCCCGCAAAATAAATTTTATATCCTCTGTGAAAAAATTGATTTTTGAAGCCATGTTTGTTTGATTGAAAGTTAAAAATTTCACCACATATAATTCAGCCCATCAGCGCTGTAAAATTTCATTTTATTGTCTTTGCTTATGTTTTTCCAAGTTCTTCGGGTGTCATCCTCCAATCATCATGAAAAATCACTTCTGCCTTTCCATCTAAAATGCCTATCTCTCGTTTTTTGTTCGCTCTTTTTGGAAAATATTATGATTAATGTTATTTATTAAATTTTCGTCGGTTGTCGTAAGAATTTCGCGAGCCAAACCTGTTTTTTGAACTTCTAATTCTAATGTACTCATAATATTTTGTTCTTACAATTTTTTAAACACATTGCTGCATTGCTGCATTACTCAATTCTCGAACAGACATACCCGTAAACAAATTTTGCTGCCATTCGGTATAATCAAAAGGTTCGCGGTTAATGAGTGAAATAAAACGTTCTGCTTCAACGTTTCCTAAATTATTAATCAAAACGCGCAAACCTTTATTGCGCAAAACGGTATCGGTGTACATAATTAATTAATTTAATTCGTTAATAACTATAAGCGGATTAATGACTCTTATTTCAGGGATAAATGTATTTATCAATTTTTTGTCGGTAGTAATGAAAAAATCGGCATTGGCATCAACAGCACACGCAATATGTAAAGCATCTTTTACTTTAATTCCTTTGCTGAACAATGATTCTGCAAACACCAAAATTTTATCATTTTCCACACAAAACACACTGGCATATTTTTTCCAATCAATAATAGCATCTCGTCTCTCTTTGTATGGATTTTGAGCATTTTCAAATTCTAAAATATAAGACCATATCAACTCATATCTGCCTGATAATATGGCACTTTGTATATACAATTTTGCCTCTGTTTCCAATCTGATTTTCAATTGTTCTTGATTATCAAACGGACGATTAAAACAACAATTATCCAAATATAAACGCATAGCATTAATTTTCGTTTGCAAAGATACTGTATTTTCAATTCCCTCCCACCTTTTTAACTGAAAATATCATAAAAATCTATTTCGTAGTTATCGAAAACGTGTATGGGGATTTTTCCGGCATCGTATCTTGTTCCGGCGTCATATTTTCCGTCCGGTTGTAACAAAAACACTTCAATACCATTTTCACGCGGATAAACAACCCAATATTCTTTAACTCCGGAGGCTTCATATAGATGAAATTTTTCGTTCAAATCGTATTTGGCTGTGGAGAACGACTGTATCTCTATAATCATGTCAGGTGCGCCAAGACAGCCGTTGTCGTCAATTTTAGAGGGGTCGCAAATAACCGAAATATCGGGACGAACTACATTGTAAATTTGTTCGTCTGCTCTTTCGCCATTTTGGGGCAAACGCACATCAATGTCGGGATATACTTTACATTTTCCTTTGTTCTTTTTAATAATCCTTATTAGTTCATAACTCAACGAAAGCCTTGCGGCTTGATGTATCGGTTTTGCCGACGGAGACATGATTTTGATAAATCCGCCTATAAGTTCGCGCACTTTATCATCTGCCCACGTTAAATAATCGGCGTAAGTGTAACGTTTTGTTAAGTCTAATGATAATTCCATGATTTTGATGGTATTAAATTTTTTGCAAAGATACAAATTAATGGAGAATTGATAATGTTTTTTTCATTGTCAACTGTCAATTGTTCATTGTCAATTATTATATCCACCCTTTCAGTTTGTAATACCCTATAGCAGCGTATTCGCGGAGGCAGTCGATTTCCAATTTCAGGTAGTTCCAGAAGGTATAGCGCAGGTTGGTGTTTTCGACGGAAGGGATGTGTTTGTTTCCTTCTAACTCTTTGTCTTTCAGCGATAAATCGAAATCCACAGTTGCTTCAAAGGCGCCTTGTCCATAGACGGCGGTAAATCCGAGTTTACGAAAACATTTTACTGTTCGGGTGAGATATTCGGGCGAGGTGATGACCAACAAATCTTGTTGAAGCAGTTCGGGGCGTTGCTGTTTTAGTTGGAGAATTTGCGAATGGGTGTTGCTGCCTTCGGTGATGAAGGTGATATTTTCGAGGGTGATGCCTTTGGCGGTGAGTTCCTGTGTCATAACTGCTTGACAAAGAGAGTCTTTTGGGTGCAAGATGATGATTTCCGTCTCCGGTTGCGCAAAACCTGCCGTGTAATACAACCGTATCAAATTGCCCTGCGACGGCATCCCCGCACCGCCCAACATGACGATATGTTCGGGTGAAAAAGCAACTTCCGTGCGATGAGAATCTGTTCCCAGATGATAATACATATAAAACGGCGCCGGAGTAAATGCCAGCACAATCATCACAAAAAAGAGACAACCGCCGGTAAAAGCGGTGATTTTTAAGGTTTTTTTGATGGGTTGCAAAATCTTCATAATTGATTTTAAAACAAGTCGGAATGCGTGCCTGTGTTTGTTAGTACAACCATAATCTTTATATTATCTCTTTTCCATATTAATAACCAATCAGATTCTAAATGTGCCTCCCAGTGATTGTTAAAATCTCCCGATAATTTATGCGTTTTATATGGCACAATAGGCAAAGTTCCTGTTTCGCCTAATATTTCAATGGCTTTATTCATCACATCGGCGCTCTTACCCCTTTTAATCATCTGCTTGAGTTGCCGTTTGAACTCGTTGGTAAAATATATTTCGTACATTATCCCAAAATTTCAGCAACAGCGTTTTTATGATTAGCTAGCCTTGTAATACGTCCTTTTTTCTCATCGTCCAACGCTTTTTGCATGGATTGAGAAAGCATATAATCTTTTTTTACGGATACATTAATGCGATTATTGTCCGGTTTGTAAACAGTACTTAACATTTTTCTTCGATATTAAAATTTACGCTGCAAAGATACTATATTTTTCATTGTTCATTATTCACTATTCATTGTTATATCCACCCTTTCAGTTTGTAATAAATGTTTATCGAGCAATCACGTCATCATTGCTCAACTCTACTAAGTTGTGTGTTTCAAACAAATATTTAATCAATTTCCAATTATGTTCCCACAAAGCGAATAGTTGTTTGTTTTTTATATTTCCCGTCGTTATAATTAATAATTTTTCGGGGTTTCTTTTTATGATAAATGAATCAACAAAATCATAATCTTTGGTGATAACTATCCGATTTTCTGCTGCGGCAATATTTCTGATTTGGCTATCTTTTGTACGTTCTTTATCCGGAAGATCGTTTGTATGTAAAACATCAAACCCTTTATCTTTCAAAAATAAAGCGATGCCGTAGGGCAACTGAGCGTCAACAATAAATTTCATACAAGCACTCTATGCATGGTTTTTACTCTGGCAAGTTGTGACGCAAAAAGCAAACATGCTCGAATATCATCCTCTACGATGGCGGGATAATCTGCTGTTATCTCTTTCCAACTCATTCCGGAAGATAACAATTCTATAATCATCTCCACCGGATAACGCATATTCCTAATGGTTGGCTTGCCGTGACATACATCGGCATCAACAGTAATTCGTTTAATAAGAGATTCCATTTTCTTCGATATTAAAATTTACGCTGCAAAGATACAATGTTTTCGGATATTTTTATATGGTTTTCATCTCAATAGAAAAAGAGGGAGACAAGACGTGTTTCCGCCTCCCTCTTAACCTCGCTGCACCAAACCGCTCATTGTGTTACAGCGGTTTTGTTCTCCTCTTACTCAGATAACTTGTTATTCGAGTTTGCTGGATTTCAACTCTTCTTTCTGGTCTTTTAACTTTTTGTAATTCATAACGGATAATTCACTAATACGCCTGTATGTTTCTTTGTTTAGTACCATTTCGGCAGCAATACGGAATTGTCTATTAGCCATCATTTCTTTGCGTTCAATGCTTTCTCCAAAAAATACTTTGGGGTCTTCAATTCGCTTGTTTATTATGTTTTGAAGAGTGGTTAGTAACGAGATTTTTCCTTTTACAACTGTTTTCTCCAAAACGGTTTCCGCCTCAACAAGTTCGACATGGTGCCGTGATATTTCTTCGTTCAATTCGATGATGATTTCAAAAAGCCTGCCTTGATTACTCGAATATATTGCTTCTTTTTGTATTTCTTCTACATTCATTGTCATTCTCTATTTGTTTCCGGCGTGCTGGCATTAAAATTGTTTTTCCCCAATTGTTCCCAACAGCTAACTCCATCTAACTTTATTTGCAGAACTGCCACTAAAACGATTAATCCAATCAAACTACTTACTATAACAGCAGGCCGAGCCACGAAAAGCGACGCAACACTCGTAACTACGATTAGCCAAAAACCAAACTTTTTCCAGTTCAAGATTAATGCTGCGGCAACTATATTCACCAATCCAAGTATCAAATATGCTATACTTTTATTATAAATACCACTATTATAGGTAAGCATTATATCTTCAATGAAGAAAAAGTTGAGGATACTCATAAGCATTACAAGAACGTTTGCTATTATAATAGTCCACAACCAAAAAGTTATAAATAAAAGACGTTTTTTCATTTTAAAATCCTCCTATGATATTGTTTCCCCTACTCCTTTGGTTTTTCGGACTAACCCCGTTTGATAAATGGTCTCTGGACTCCATCGCACCGTTGTGCTGTTTTTGTTTCAAATACTGTAACATAAAAAAAATATTTTTAAATTTTGCCTCCACTTTACGGCTATCGGCATCTCCGTATATCTTTCAAAATTATGCAAATAAAAAAAGAGCGAACTATTTGCTGATTGCTTATTTACTATACTGGCTCTGGTAAACCCTTTCCATCAAACAAGCACAAACAATTCACACTTCGCGCATGAACTTTCGCAACCTGTCCTCGATGGAAATTTACCAGATTTCGTATAGTGAGAACAAGAGCTACAAACTCAAACTATATATTATTTTGCATATTTTATTGATTATTAATTATGAATAAATTATTTTTCTGTTTTTACCACATAACTCAATCCTATATTCGGGGTTAGGTTATTGTTTTAATATGTTTATGATATTGTCTATTGTCTTGTTGATTATTTCGTTGGAAAATGGAAACGGAATAACTACTACACCGCCTTTTACAAATTTTTCCATGCTTTATCTTCGTTTTCATTTAACCAATCCTTTGCTAATGCCTGTTCACTGACGAGATATAGAAAGTCATCATCTTTTTTTCTTGTCAAACGAGCCATTCCTTTATGCCGTTTTTCGGTGTTATGTAGTTTGAAATATCCCAATGCAAGAATGTTTTCTAATGCTTTTTGAGCCTGTACATTGTATCTGTCATAATTTAATGTAACGGTATCCATAATATTTTGTTCTTAAATTTTCAATGTGCAAAGATACAATATTTTCAATCATAAACTTTCTACACCATCTCCTCTATCTCCTTACAAATATTTTCAACGGTAAATCCGAATTTTTCGTCTAATACCTCTGCGGGGGCGGAGTAGCCGAAGTGGGTAAGTCCAAAGACTTTTCCGTTGGTTCCGGTATATTTTTCAAAGAGGGAGGGCAATCCGGCTGTTAAGGCAAAGATGGGGGTATTTTCGGGGAAAATGCGCTTTTTGTACGCTTCCGGCTGTGTATCGAACACGCCTAACGAAGGCATGGAGACGATACGACAGTTTATATTTCGCTTTTGTTTGAGCAGTTGGAGGGCATCGTATAACATCCGCACTTCCGAGCCGTGTCCCAGCAAGATGACGTCGGGCGTGGCGGCGTCTTCATAGACGATATAACCGCCGTGAACGGCTTCCGTAACGTCTTGCGCACGCGAACTTCCCTGTTTTGCGGGTAGCGATTTCACATTCTGTCGGCTTAAAACGATGGCGGAGGGCGTTTTTCGGTTTTCCATTGCCATTTTATACGCCATATTCACCTCTGCGCCGTCAGCCGGACGTAGCAACAACAGGGCGGGTTCGCCGTCGTGGTTTTTCAACTGTTCCATCAACGCTAAACCGGCATAGTGTTCAACGGGTTGATGCGTAGGACCGTCTTCGCCCACGCGGTACGAGTCGTGCGACCAGAC
>Ga0082212_10006752_pt1 | contig 15332 bp, 10 predicted proteins | sample TergutNt197P3_FD_71548 | JGI IMG/M metagenome (GOLD analysis project Ga0082212, IMG submission 71548) | Neocapritermes taracua P3 segment gut microbial communities from Petit-Saut dam, French Guiana - Nt197 P3 | ecosystem: Host-associated > Arthropoda: Insects > Digestive system > Gut ...
TCGCTCCGGGATGATCTTTGTTCATCACGGGTATCGTTGTTTCATCCACCTGAACATAATCCGATGACAGTACCTCTTTCCTGAGGGTATCATACAGAGGTTCCAGCAGATCAACGGCCGAGCTAAACCATCCGTTGACGGTGGCGGGTGAGAGGGATACCTCCTCACGTTTGAACATCTCTATCTGACGGTAGAACGGAAGGTGATCCTGATATTTGCTTACCAGCAGGTGCGCCAGCAGAGATGATCCGGCATTGCTCTCAGGCAGGGGCAACGAGGGCAACTCGCCAATGACAACTCCCTCTTCCTGTGGCAAGACATATTTCCTGCGTATGATCCGACGGACATACAGCGTGCCAGGGGTATATTCCAATACTTCCGTTACTTCTTCTCCAATACATTTGGAACCTTCCGGTACGGGATCAGGCTCGATAATCTCCTCTCTGCGCTCTAAGTGGGCGGGAAGGGGCTGACGAACAGGCTTGCCTCCCTGTTCACGCTTTTTCTTCCACTCACAGGTGATGGTTTCCTTTGCGGATAACAATTGGGCCTGTTTTTCTTTTATTCTGATTCCGGAACTGAATTTTACAGAATTACTCACCATGACGATGTTGGCTTGCGGTTACGCTGTTGCCATCTTAGGCCTAACCCTGCTCCTCCCAAAGGTCAATACCGGCAAAACGGTGCAAAGCCTCCGCCAATCCATTAACAGCATCAAGGCCGATGAGGATGTTTTTGTCGCTTTACTCAAGAAACAGCCCCATTACGACATCGATTACAATTCGATCATCCGTTTTGGAAACCCCAATGCTCCTCTGCAACTTACCATCCTAAGCAATCCATACTGCAACCCCTGCGCAAGAATGCACAAAAGAATTGAAAAACTATTGCAAAAGACAGACAACAATATGGGCATACAATATTTTCTCTCCTCTTTTAAAGAGGAGTGGAACAGCACCAACAAATACCTGATTGCAGTATGTTTGGCTAATGGCGGCGACTCTGCCATGCAAATCATGACCGATTGGTTTGAAAAAGGAAAACCCCTGAGAGATGAATACTTCAAAGAGAGGGACTTGGATATCGAAGCGGCTGAAGTGGAGACTGAATTTCAAAAGCATGAGGAGTGGAAAAAGAGAAGTCAAATACGTGCAACCCCAACGCTATTGGTAAATGGGTACAAATTACCTGACAATTACAAAATAGAAGATTTACAACATTTAATAGAATTTAATATCGATATTGGATAGCCTCTGACAGGCAAGCAGGGGGCAATGGTAGGCCAACTATTGAAAATGCCACAAAACTATTTATTAAAATTTTAAAATTTAATGCTTTATGAAAAAGATCAATGTTCGATCAATTCTTGATCCTCTCTCCAATAAGGAGATGAAAAATGTTACGGGTGGCAATGACCCCAATTCCTTGATGATGGGTGGCGATGGTGAAGGGCAACTTCCCGGACATTGCTGTGATGCGCTAATGGATAATTGTCATTATCAAGTTCGATGTTCAAAAGATGAATCCTGTGTACCTGGTTATGGGCCTGGCGCAAAATGCGTGATGGATTAGAAAAACAATCTGTTATAAAAGCTATTTTCATCTTCTGTTGTCAAGAAACTACATGACAATGAGATTATCTCTATTTACAAAGCGTTTGGCATTCATTTTTCCAACGCTTTGCTTTTTTTAGTACTTTTGGTGCAAAATACTTATTATTTTTTCATGAAACAATCTTCACACTCTTTCCTTTTCATAACAGCTATCGCCTTTATCTGCGGCGCATGTCAACATTCGATAGACAAATTGCCTTGCATTGACGTTAGAAAGATCTATCCCGACAAGGAAATCCTCTTGCCGGAAATTGCCGATATCTCCTATTTTGTTCCATGTTCTGATGATGGTTTCCTCTACAACGGAACTATCAGATCAATAACACAAAAAAGGATTGTTATTGCAGATTTTGACTCAGGAACAATTCTTTTCTTTGCTCATGATGGAACGGCCATATCGCATTTCAATCATCAAGGAAATGGTCCAAAGGAATATCGCAGAACAAGGCATATTTTTTATGATGAAAAAGAGGATGACTTATTTCTTATTGACGATTCAAAACAGGTTATTCAAGTTTATTCATCATTAGGAGAGCATAAGAGAGAGCTAACGCTTCCACAAGGTACAAGGATCAATAATGACATCATCTCTCTTGATGATTGTTCTCTAATGTTTTATGATACAGGTATTGAGTATCGAAGAGCAATGGTAGGAGATCTTTCTATAGCAGTTGATACCGCTCCTTTTTATCTAATTTCCAAAAAAGATGGTGCGGTAATAGACCATTTTGAACTTCGAATACCCTCTGTTTTCCTCGGTATTTATTTGAATGGCTTACCACTCCCCGGCAACAAAAGGTACTTGACAAAATGTAATGAAGGCGCTCTTTTGTGCATCCCTGAGAACGATACCGTTTTCCTTTACAACAAAGAGCAATCATTGATACCTGTAGTACGCAAAGCTCCTTTGGCGATCTCTACCTATCCGGTATCATATTTGAACAACTGTATTGATATGGGTAGCCATCTTTTTTCAGAAGTTTATGAAGTGCATAAAGGTGAGGAATTTGCTCTAGATTTTCCTGTAAAATACTATATGATGAACAAGAACACAGGAGATGTTGTCCACCCAAAACTTCTCTTACCTGACTATCAGGGAAAAATCTTTATCATAAGTCCAAATTCACGAAACAGAAATTTTGAGAATATCTATTACTTTGAATTAGACCTCTTAGAACTCAAAGAAGCCTACACCCAAGACAGGCTCAGCGGCAAACTCAAAGAGTTGGTAGTCACGCTCAAAGAAGACGACAACAATGTGTTTGTGTTGGCTCATTTTAAGTGAAATGCCTTTCATGATAGAAATGATTTGTTTGAAAAAGATCATTGTCTTTTACAAACTGATGCAAAGTGCCTTGTTGGTGGAGCAATAAGGCAGGTGTTTTGATTGATTCTATCCTAGGGGTAGGAATTTGCCAATTCGTGGTTTTGAGAACGATTTGGATGGAGGATTACCCTTTTGGCCACAGCAAATCATTTCTGATAAGGAGATGATGTGTGTGTACACAGCAGAAGAGATCTTAGCATTAGATAGAACCAAAATCACGAATTCAAAATTAACTAAGGTGTTGAATCAATTACAGGAAGACAGTAATCCGGTTATGACCTTTGCATCAACCCATAATCTGCCATAACTCACCAAAAATAGTGTGTTTTGGCAGAAAATAACTTCTGATAACTTGCCATAACTAATCTTTTTTATATATTTGTGGCAGGTTTTAACCCATCTAAATTATGGAAATTATCGGAAGACACAACGAACAATACGCTTTACAACAATATTTTGAATCAGAAAAGCCGGAATTTGTTGCGGTATATGGCCGAAGGCGAGTGGGCAAAACATTTTTGATCAAAGAGTATTTTAAAAAATCGTTTTCGTTCTATATCTCAGGATTGGCAAATGCTTCCAAAGAAGAGCAACTCGAAAATTTTAACGCCAACCTCACTTTCTATGGGAATATACCTTATCCAAAAGTCAAAAACTGGATAGATGCCTTTAGGCAACTTATTCATCTGCTCGAACATCGTACCAAAAGGGGCAAGAAAGTGGTTTTTATTGATGAATTGCCCTGGTTCGACACACCGCGTTCTGGTTTTATCATGGGGCTTGAATACTTTTGGAACAGTTGGGCCTCTGCCTGTCCAGACATTCTTTTGATTGTTTGTGGTTCGGCTACCTCCTGGATGATGAACAAACTGATTAAAAATCACGGCGGACTGCACCACCGCGTAACACAACGGATGCCCCTTGAACCTTTTAATTTGGCAGAATGTGAAGCGTTTTTTAACCATAAAAAAATCGTTTTAAACCGTAAAAGTATGGTCGAAAGTTATATGATTTTTGGTGGTATCCCTTTTTATCTCAATATGTTTGAAAAAGGACTTAGCCTTGCCCAAAATGTAGACAGGCTCTGTTTTGCAAAAACCGGAGCCTTGCGGGATGAGTTTTCGATTTTATACGCATCGCTTTTTAAACACTCCAAAAATCATGAACTTGTTATAAAAGCGTTGGCAAAAAAGAAGATGGGACTGACAAGGGAAGAAATCGTACGGGAAACCAAATTGCAGGGCGGCGGATTAACCACCCTGTTGGAAGAACTCGAATTGTGCAGTTTTCTCCGCTCATACAACGCATACGAGAAAAAAACAAGGGAGTGTTTGTATCAATTGATAGACTTTTATTCGCTGTTTTACCTCAATTTTATCAACAACGCCAAACAAAGCGACGAGCACTTTTGGACCAACCTCATGGACAACGCCAAACATCGGGCATGGAGTGGATACGCCTTTGAGCAGGTTTGTATGCAACATACCGCCCAGATCAGGCAAAAATTGGGCATACAGGGGGTGGTTACTTATTCGGCGGCGTGGCGCAGCAAAAAGTCTGAACCGGCGGCTCAAATTGATTTACTCATTGACCGGAACGACGGAATCATCAATCTGTGTGAAATGAAGTATGCCGACTCTCAATTTGTGCTTGATAAAAAACAAGATGAAATCCTGCGAAACAAAAAATCGATATTTGTCGGTGAGACCCAAACACGCAAATCCGCACATATTACCCTGATCACACCATATGGCTTAAAACGGAACGAATATTGGGGCAACATTCAGTCAGAAGTTACCATGGACGATTTGTTTGCTTAGACACGCACCCTTTTTGTAGTAAAAAATTTCCATTTTCTTCACATTATTTTTACATTTCCAAAATACTTTTGCCGCAGTTGAATCGACCCACTACTCCGATTCAACAGACAATACTTCGTTAAGAAAACAGCCCTATCATGGTATATCAACATTTTTATCTGATTTTTACTTATTTAAATAAATATTGTATATAATTATTGTAAAAAATATACTATGTAATAAAAATACAAATAGATAGAATGAAATATTACTCTTTTGATAAAGATGAGCATATTTCTCAAACAAAATAATGTTTGTTTGATTCTGAAAAATGATTAGCTTTGTTTTCCAGCAGACGAAGGTGAGAAGGGAAATTAACTATTTTATTGAATTTAAAACATTTATGAAAAAAATTAATTTACACAATGTTACTGAATCTCTTTCAAGTAAGGAGATGAAGAATGTACAAGGAGGATCTATGGGCGAAGATTTGTCTTTTTTGTTTTGTTGTAGCGAACTAGTATCTTTTACCCCTGGTGGTCACACTTCTAATTCCTGGCCATGGGATACTGAAGTCTATTGTTATGGTGCACATATTGCAGCAGGGCCTATGGGTAGGGAAGAATGTGAACAGGCGGCAAGCCAATCTGATCTTATATGCAGGTGTCAAGGAAGTATGCTCTAAAAATAATGAAAAAATTGCTGTTACTCATTTTTTTACATCTAATTTCCTTTTGCCTTGTTGCTCAGACTGCGCTTGATATCAAATCCAACTTTCTCAAACAGAGCATTATTTTTCCTCAAGAGAAAGTTTATATCCATACAGATAAATCTGCTTATGTTTCCGGCGAGACGATTTGGTTCCGGATATATTTGGTAGATGCTTCTCTCCATGTTTCTGATTTGGCAATTAGCCGTTACGTATATGTGGATTTGATTGATCCAATGGGTAATGTTGTAAGCCACTCCATGATCAGGCCTAATGAAGAGGATTGTTACCACAACAATATTATACTTGATGGTGATTTGCCCGAAGGTCATTACATGATAAGAGGTTATACTAAATATATGCTCAACCGTCCGGATTATATCTTCCAAAAAAAGGTCTTTATTTCTGATTCCCAATCCCATAATGCCGATATTAGTGTTAGTTTTACCAAAACCGGAAATCACAGAGGAAATGCAAAGATCGCTTTTAAGGATCGGAATGGAAACTCCATTGAGGGCGTTAAGTTTACCGCAGGAGTTGATACAACGTATAATTTACAGGTGCATAATAAAGATAAAGAGGTCACTTTTCGCATATTACCCGATATACAGCAAACGTTGTATGTAGCCTTTGAATACCAAAACAGGGTACACCGCAAGTATGTTTCTATTCCCGACTTAAATGAGGATTATGACATCAGTTTTTATCCCGAAGGAGGAGATATTTTGGCCAATACAGAAAATGTAATCGGGTTTAAAGCTGTCAGCACAAAAGGAGTATCCGAGTTTGTACAGGTGTCGGTAATGGATGAGGCTGGCAATATGGTCACTTCTGCCAATTCCAATGCGCTGGGGATGGGCAAACTAAGCTATTTTGCACAGGCGAACAAAAAGTATGTAGCCGTTTGTATCAATGCACAAAACATTGTCAAAGAAATTAAGTTACCCGATGCACGATCAGATGTGTTTAGCCTGCAGGCTCTTTGGAAAGAGGATACCCTTAGCATTATCGCGAGACAAGGAAGAATGGCACCTCAAACGCCTTTATGGTTGGTGGTTCACGTTCGTGGTATAGTTGTGCGAGAAGGGGCCATCAAACCCAATAGAGAGGTTGTTTTTGATAAAGCTCTATTTCCCTCCGGGGTTGTTCACATTCTTTTGCTTGATTTCAACATGAATCCGTTGAGTGAACGCCTGATCTTTTGTTTGAACAAAGAGAGGGCTGTGGCCGAAATTAGCACAGAGAGAGATAATTACGAGAAACGTGAACACATACAGGTTTCTGTGAATGTCAGAGATCAGGATGGTTTTCCCCTTTCCGGCAGTTATTCGGTATCGGTGACAGACAACAGCGATATTTTACCTGAAAAAGAGTTTACCGTAGAGTCTGTATTGCTCCTTTCTTCAGACCTTAAAGGTTTTATTGAATCGCCTGGATATTACTTTGAAAATGACGTTGATAAGTATGAAGATGTAGATGCGTTATTGCTCACTCAAGGATGGAGAAGATATTATGTTTCGGATGTGGTAAAAGGCACTCTTGAGCTTCCCTCAATACCCGTAGAGCAGAGCAGTACGATATCCGGAGTCCTTAGGAAAAATTTCAGCGGCAAGCCGCTTCTTGGGGATTCTGTGCTACTCTTTGCTCCAAAAGTTGGAATATGGGACCAAACGCTTAGTGGGGCTGGAGGAGGGTTTTTCTTTTCCGATTTGGAATTTCCCGACAGTACTAGAATCATCTTACAGGCCGGATCGGCCAAAAGGAGGGAAACGTTGTTAGAGGTTGATGATATTCCTGTTTTACACTCGTTTGCTTTTGCTCACCCAACCAAGATATTGGATACATTCATTGAGAAGCACAAGATAGAGTACCTTGAAAAGGCCAATTCCAAATACTCCATAGAAGAGGGCGTGCGTATCACGGAATTGAGTCCGGCAGTTGTAACAGCCAATCGAATTTCTGTGGAAAAAGGAGTGCCTGCTCAATACATTTCCGTATATTCCAATGGAACAGGGAAAATGATTACACCTAAGATGATTGAAGATGAAATCTTCCAAACAAATAATATTTTGTCTTTGTTGCTAGACAATGTGCCGGGACTTGACTATGCAACCGGGGAGTTTGGACTTCCGATTCTTTTTTTTCGTGGAGAGAGCAGATCCTTTATTCCCAGTAGCCGTACTACTGCTGCGATATATATTGACGATTTTCTGATGGATGAAGAGTTTGATATTAGAACCCTCCCCTTGACCGCTATTGCTTCCATAGAAGCGCTAAGACACGCAAGCACTGCCTTGACGGGTATGAACGGTGCTACCGGAGCAATTTTTATCATGACCAATAAATGGGGTGATGCACATATTCAATACCCAAAAAATCCGGGCATCAAAGCAATAATGCCTGTAGGTTATAAAAGGGAGGTGGAGTTTTATTCCCCAAAATACGATTCACCCGAATCGTTACACGCTGCTATACCTGATTTACGCACAACCATTTATTGGAAGCCAGATAATCATTTGACGGATGGTAAATCATGCTTTGATTTTTATGCTGCCGATGACAACACCACCTACACCGTCATTATTGAAGGTATTTCTGATCAAGGAAAACTCTTTCGACAAGATATGCAAATAAACAGAACAAAGTAAGATGGCGAATTCTATGTGAAATACTATTTTGTACCACGTTGAAGTGAAGTCGGATTAATCCCCACCATCCCATCCGCACCATAGAGCAACTCCCCCTGCTCCACCATCCATCGCAATAACTCTATTATCTGTTCCGGATCGCGGTTAAAGAGAGGAATCAGCACCTGCACGGGAAGAGGGCCGGCTTCCAATTTTCCCAAGACCTCTGAGCGCAGTTCTTCGAGTTCAGAGGTTGTGTTTTTGGCTCCTCTTCTCAAACAGATATCGCATTGGCCGCACCGCTGTTTCTGCACCTCTCCAAAGTAAGCCAACAGTTGTTTGCTGCGGCAAACGGAGCTACTTTGGGCATAGTTTAGCATTGCCTCAATCCGCTCTTTGAAGCGCTCCTTTTTTGCAAGGTACTCATTCATAGAGATGTGAACGTCTTCATTTTGCAAACGCTCTTCAACAAAATAGATTTGCGGAGAGCGTTTTTGGGGAATATAGTTGATAATATGGAGTCTTGAGAGCTGTATCAGATACTCTTTGACCATATTCACCGAGCATTGAAATTGTTGAGCCAAGAAGGTTTCGTCAATGGGTACAAAGGAGGAGAACAGTCCGGGGTAAATCCTTAGAATGATCTTGATAAATCTGTCCATTTCAAGGCTGTTCAACTGAACGCGATACAATTCGTCTCGAGAGACAATAAAGTGGATGCGGGCGGGGTGATCAGACTCTTCGCTCAAGGTAAAATAACCTTCCTGTTCCAAGCAAGAGAGGGCATGCCAAGCTGCGCTGGGAAGCAACTTGAATCTCTGCGAAAATTCTTCTATATTGAAATCAAAAACCATCTCTTTTCCACAACCGTAAGCAATCCCAAGGTAAACAAAGAGGTTCTGATAGACTGATTTAATATAGTCAAGGTTGGGAAAGGAGAGTTGATAGATTTGTTTGAGTCTCTTTGAATCGGAACTGTTGTACAACAACACCGCAAAAGACTTTTGTTCGTCTCTGCCGCATCGTCCGGCTTCCTGAAAATAGGCTTCAATGCTTTCAGGAAGGTCGTAGTGACAAACAAAGCGGACGTCAGACTTGTCAATGCCCATTCCAAAAGCGTTGGTAGAGACAATAATTCTCTTTTTGCCGCTTTTCCACGCCTCCTGTTTGGCGTTTCGTAACTCCATACTCATGCCGGCGTGATAGGAATCTGCTTCTATTCCGTTTGCACACAAAAAATTGCTTATTTCGATTGTCTTTTTGCGCTCTCGAACATAAACAATACCCGAACCGGGGATCCCCTGAGAAATACGCAACATCTGCCCCATTTTGTCTTGAGCCTCTCGAACAACATAAGCAATATTTTTTCGCTCAAAGCTGTTTACAAACAGTCTATGTTCTTTGAACCCCAATTTTTCCATGATGTCCTGAGCCACCTTAGGCGTTGCCGTTGCAGTGAGGGCCATAAAAGAAACCTTAGGAAGAAGTGCTCTAAGTTGTGTTATTTGGAGGTATGCCGGTCGAAAGTCATACCCCCATTGCGAGATACAATGCGCTTCATCCACCACCACCATACTCACTTCCATTTTGGAGAGGCGGATCTTAAAAATGTCGGTATGAAGTCGTTCAGGAGAGAGGTAGAGAAATTTGTACCCTCCGTAAATGGCGTTGTCCAAGGCTATATCAATCTCTTGGAACGTTAAACCTGAGTGAATGGACAAGGCTCGGATTCCTTTTGCTTTTAGGTTTTCTACTTGATCTTTCATTAAAGCAATCAAGGGAGTAACCACAATACAGATGCCCTCCTTGAGCAGCGCAGGCACCTGAAAACAGATCGACTTTCCGCCTCCGGTGGGCATGAGCGCCAAAAGATCGTTTCCTTGATAAGCAGCCTTAATAATCTCTTTTTGCCCCGGTCGAAAATCGGAATAGCCCCAATACTCCTTCAAAATATTTCTAAACAACTCTGCCATTTCAAGGCAAAAATAGGGATATTGGCGTGATTCGTATTGGAATTATTTCTATCTTCGCACCAATTTCAAATAAAAATATTATTAACAATCTTAAAATAAACGTTTTATGCAAAATTTAGATTTGAGTAAATATGGGTTAACTGGTATTAAAACCATTGTACACAACCCTACCTACGAACAGATGTTTCAGGCCGAGATGGCCTCCACCAATGAAGGTTTTGAAAAAGGCGAACTCACCAAAACCGGTGCAGTGGCCGTAAAAACAGGAGTCTTTACCGGACGCTCTCCCAAAGACCGCTTTATTGTAAAAGACGCTGTGTCTCAAGATACAATCTGGTGGGACGGTACCATCAACAAACCCACGGACGAATCGGTTTGGCACGATCTCAAAGGGTTGGTTCAAAACGAACTCTCCAACAAAGAGGTACTTTACGTGATGGATACCTACTGCGGTACCAACAAAGATACCCGCATGAAGGTGCGCTTTATTATGGAGGTGGCATGGCAGGCTCACTTTGTAACCAATATGTTTATTCGCCCCTCCAAGTACGAATTGGAGCACTACGGAGAGCCTGATTTTGTGGTGTTGAATGGCTCTAAAGTTACCGACCCCAATTGGAAAGAACACAAGCTTCATTCAGAGGTATTTGTATTGTTTAACCTCACCGAGCGAATGCAAATTATTGGAGGCACCTGGTACGGAGGAGAGATGAAGAAAGGGATGTTCTCCATGATGAACTACTACCTGCCGCTCAAAGGAATGGCCTCTATGCACTGTTCTGCCAATGTTGGGGATAAGGGAGATGTTGCCATCTTCTTTGGTCTTTCCGGCACAGGAAAAACCACCCTTTCGGCCGATCCCAAGCGTTACCTTATTGGCGATGACGAGCACGGCTGGGACGATCAAGGCGTTTTCAACTTTGAGGGAGGATGTTATGCCAAAGTGATCAACTTGAGCGAAGAGAACGAACCCGATATTTGGCGCGCCATCAAAAGGGACGCTCTATTGGAAAACGTTGTGGTCAAAGAGGATGGCACTCCGGACTATGCAGACGGCTCCATCACCGAAAACACCCGTGTGTCGTATCCCATTTTCAACATCAACAAAATTGTGCTCCCATCCAAAGCGGGACACGCCAAAAAGATTGTCTATCTCTCGGCAGATGCCTTTGGGGTATTGCCTCCGGTATCGTGCTTAGACGACAATCAGGCGCAATACCACTTTTTGTGCGGTTACACTTCAAAATTGGCCGGAACGGAGCGCGGGATTACCGAACCCCTACCCTCTTTCTCTCCCGCCTTTGGCGAAGCGTTCTTAACCCTTCACCCCACCATGTATGCCCAAGCATTGGTCAAAAAGATGAACGAGCATGGAGCCAAAGCTTATTTGGTGAACACCGGGTGGAACGGCACCGGCAAACGCATCTCCATAAAAGATACACGAGCCATTATTGATGCCATTATTGACGGATCTATTGAAGAGGCAGAAAAGATCCACATCCCCATCCTCAACCTAACCGTTCCCAAAAAGTTGAACAACGTTACGGAAGGGCTGTTAGACCCTCGCGACACATACGCAAACAAGGAAGAATGGGAAAGCAAAGCGCGCTCATTGGCAGCCAAGTATATCAAGAATTTTGAACAGTATTGCGATAATGATGCGGCAAAGGCGCTTATTGCAAGTGGGCCGCAATTGTAAAATTGTAGTTTATAATTGATTAGAACGTCCTGATATTTTCGGGACGTTTTTTTCGTCTATATTTGAAATATTGTTGTACATTTGTAGGTAGTAAATTAAAGACCTAATCAAATGAAAACACAACTAAAAGAATTGGACAAAATGATTGGCAATACGCCAATGATTGGTATTAACTACCGTTATCGGGGAGAAGAGGGCGTGGTATATGTAAAGTGCGAATACTACAACTTGTCGGGGAGCATTAAAGACCGTATGGCGCTCAATATCCTCAAAGAGGCGTATAAAAGTGGCGCCATTCAACCCGGCTCAACGATTGTGGAAGCCACAAGCGGGAACACCGGTATCGCTTTTTCGGCTTTGGGACGTATGTTGGGGCACAAAGTGTGCATCATCATGCCCGACTGGATGAGTCAGGAGCGTAAAATGTTGGTAAAGAGTTATGGCGCTGAAATTATTCCCATTTCCAAAGAGGAGGGCGGATTTGTGGGGAGCATCCGGCTCTCCGAAGAGATGGCGAAAAAAGACGCCAATGTATTTTTACCGTGCCAATTTTCTAACCACGACAATATCAGGGCGCACGAAAAGACTACCGGTCCCGAAATCATTCAGCAGTTAAAGAAAATTGGGCTATCTCCCAATGCTTTTGTTGCCGGAGTGGGTACAGGCGGAACGGTGATGGGCGTTGGCAAAGCGATGCGCGCGGCTTTAGACAATGTAAAGATTCACCCTTTGGAACCCGAAGAAAGCCCAACGTTAACCACCGGTTACAAAGTGGGAAGTCACAGAATACAAGGTATTTCAGACGAGTTTATCCCCGAAATCATGAATGCCGACCGTTTGGACGAAGTGGTACAGGTGTCGGACGGCGACTCCATATTGATGGCGCAAAAATTGGCCTCTTCCTTAGGTTTGGCCGTGGGGATCTCATCCGGAGCCAACCTGATTGGCGCCATTAAGTTGCAACAGAAATATGGGTACGACTCGGTAGTGGCTACCGTGTTTTCCGATTGCAACAAGAAATACCTGAGCACCGATTTGATGAGAGAAGAGCCGGTCAAACCTCATTTCCTTACCCCTGATGTAGAACTGAATCACTTCTTTGCATTAGAAAAAGCCTTCTAACCATCATGAATGAAAAGATACCATTCATACACCCTTTTGAATTGGGATCGGATCCCTCAGGCTGCCTCCATCTCTCCAGAGGATCGCCACACCATTGAGGTGGTTGGGCGTGTACTTCCGTTTAAGACCAATAACTATGTAACCGATGAATTGATCCAATGGGACGCCTTACAAGACGATCCCATTTTTACACTAAACTTTCCCCGAAGGGAGGTGTTGCAGCCTCGCCACTTTGCAGAAGTGGAGAAGGGGATGGATGCGGGTGGTGGTCAAAGATTAGCCGATGTTATTGAAAAGATCCGTTTGGAGCTAAACCCCAATCCGTCCGGGCAGGAGCACAACGTTCCCGAATCAAATGGAGTGCGCCTTCACGGGTTGCAGCACAAATACCGCGAAACGGCGCTCCTCTTTCCCCGTCCCGGGCAAACGTGCCACGCCTACTGCACCTTCTGTTTCCGTTGGCCGCAGTTCTCTGGCTTGCCCGAAATGAAGTTTTCGATTAAAGAGGATTACGAACTCTACGTAAAGTATATAACGGCGCACCCCAAAGTAACCGACATCCTCTTTACCGGTGGCGATCCCATGGTGATGAGCGCCTCCCTCCTGCGCGCCCATATCGAACCCATGCTCTCCCCCGCTATGAAGCAGATCAGGAATATCCGAATCGGCACCAAAGCGTTGGCTTATTGGCCCTACCGCTTTACCACCGACGAGGACGCCGACGAGGTGCTCCGCCTCTTTGACGAGGTTATCAGTTCCGGCAAGCACCTCTCGATCATGGGGCACTTTAACCACCCTGTAGAGCTTTCTACCCAAGCCGTGAAAGAGGCGATTCGGCGCATCCGCAACACCGGCGCCCAGATTCGTACCCAATCTCCCGTACTCAGTCATATCAACGACCAGCCGGACGTATGGGCAGAAATGTGGCGCCGACAGGTGGAGTTGGGCTGTGTCCCGTACTATATGTTTGTGGCGCGTAACACCGGAGCCAAACACTACTTTGAACTCCCCTTAGCGCAGTGCCAAACCATTTTTCGCAAAGCGTACCAAAAGGTGAGCGGGATATGCCGCACCGTCAGAGGTCCCTGCATGAGCGACCATGCCGGCAAAATACAGATTCTGGGGGTTAGCGAAGCGGGTGGAGAAAAACTCTTTGTCCTCCGCTTTATTCAGGGACGCAACCCCGACTGGGTAGCCACCCCTTTCTTTGCAAAATATAGTCCCACAGCCACTTGGTTTGATCAATTAACGCCTGCCTTTGGCGAAAAAGAGTTCTTTTTTGAGCCGGAATTGGGAAACTACCTCCGAGATGCGCTGGAGCATGATATGGGGGCGTATTAAATAGCCGTATTGTTGTATGAATTTTACCCCCTCCCCCTATATTTTAGAGAATATCGCCACCGGACGAAAGTTTGAGGATACGGGGTGGCTTCTGAGTGATCCTGAATATTCGCTGCCGTCCTTAGTCAGGGCGCATTATCAAAAGAGACAATTGCAACTTAAAGAGGAGTGTTATGGCTTTTATCGGTATGCGGACTGGTTGCCGGTGAAGCGCTATTTGACGCACTCGGCTGCTCCGGTTACCTACCGCAGCAAGGTGTTGGCAAAGCGGCTTGGTTTGGAAAATCTATACATCACGTTTAGCGGGTATTGGCCCGAAAAGGGGGCGTTGATGGAGACGTGCTCTTTTAAGGAGGCGGAAGCGTATTCTGTTTGCGGGCGCATGGAGGGCGATGGCGGGGCGCTATATGGAGGAGTTGCCGCTGAACGAATGGATGGAGGAGTTGTTACTGAACGAATGGATGGAGGAGTTGCCGCTGAACGAATGGATGGAGGAGTTGCCGCTGAACGAATGAATGGAGGAGTTGCCGCTGAACGAATGGATGGAGGAGTTGCCGCAAGGCGATTGGAGGCTCGTGGGAAGTGTTTGGTGGTGGCTTCTGCCGGAAATACTGCCCGTGCGTTTGCCCGCATCTGTTCCGATAACCACATTCCTCTGTTGCTCTGTGTTCCATACGCCAACATAGACGCCCTTTGGTTTGGACGTCCGATTGAGGAGTGTGTTCGACTGGTTTGTACGCCTCCGGAGAGCGATTACTTTGACGCCATTCGCCTGAGTCAGACGATTGGTTCAATGGACGGCTTTGTAGAGGAGGGCGGCGCTCGTAATATTGCCCGTCGTGACGGTATGGGCGTTACGGTGCTCTCAGCAGCCACGCATATTGGCGCCATTCCCGACTATTACGTTCAGGCGGTTGGGAGTGGAACCGGCGCTATTGCCGCGTGGGAAGCCCTCCTGCGCCTCTTAGAAGATGGTCGTTTTGGGAACACTAAAATGAAACTCATTGCGGTACAAAATCATCCATTTACCCCTATTTACGAGGCATGGAGTGCAGGCAGTCGCTCCCTCCTACCCTTTGATAACCAAACAGCGCGCCTTTTCGCCCACGAAATTGACGCCAA
>Ga0082212_10006753_pt1 | contig 15331 bp, 15 predicted proteins | sample TergutNt197P3_FD_71548 | JGI IMG/M metagenome (GOLD analysis project Ga0082212, IMG submission 71548) | Neocapritermes taracua P3 segment gut microbial communities from Petit-Saut dam, French Guiana - Nt197 P3 | ecosystem: Host-associated > Arthropoda: Insects > Digestive system > Gut ...
AAAACGCAACTTGAAGAAGATGTTTTCAAAGATTATAACGATATCAATGAAGATACAAGGATTCAACTTGAACTTATCAACGCATCATTGGCAGTCATCAATCAGGATTACACAAAATTGACGGCAACTACTTCATGGTCTACTACTTTTGGGACTATCACAATCAGGGTGTTTGATCCAATCCGACTAAAATTAGCCTCTGTCCCGGCCACCAACAGCCGGACGTCTTTAACCGATCGATTGTCGGGAATGTTAATCGTGACCAATTGGGTCCCCACCGGAATATCTTCCCTGTAAGCAGATCTCAACATAAATGTATTTGTGCAGTTGAGCATATGCACCGTCATAGAATCCGCCTGACAGAAACAAGTAACTTCTAAAATGCCGGGGCCGGTCACTGTTGCCGGTTGAGGTTCATCATTCATTGCCCATTCTACCACATTCCGGATGATAGTTGCAAAATCAGGAGCCATATTGTCAAGAAATGCCGAATCTATATCATTCGGGAAATAGGCTACCCGTCCACGACCAATGGTGCGCAGATAAACCTCCGGAATATCCGTTTTCGGAATTCGTGGATAAATCTGCTCCATCGGATCGGTTGGATAAGTCGGAATTCTTGTCAACGGCACAACAGGGAAAGTGGTATTTGCTTTTACATTTACATACTGGCGGGGGCTTATCACTTGTTGTACTTCTTCCAAGCCTCTTAAAATAGGATGTTTAGTTTCATGTTCGAGACGAATATATCCATTTGAACCATTATTTCCGGTTCCTCCGGTATAAGTAACACCGAAGATATCGGAAAGCCCGAAATCCGTGCGCTCTTTTCCGTCATTGTACAATGATGTTTGATACGTGGCGATAAGACTTCCTCCACGATTAACAAACTGTCGTATTTTTTCACATTCGCTATTGGTTAAATTAGAGGCGTTTGGAAGAATCAATACTTTATATTTATCTAAATTTTCTGCATCCATATTTCCGTTGTACGCCCAATTAAACGGAATACGTGATTCGATAAGCATCTGATACATTCCCCTTGCAGCCCGTCCGTCATTGACCGGAACGTCCGGATTTTGAAGTCTTCCTTCAGGGTCGATATCGCGGTCTCCACCGACAGTAGTGGCAGCGCCTGTACCAAGTAAAGGATTTCGGGGATTATCTTTGCGGAACAATATGGCAACTTTGGCCAGATTTTCCGTATTGTTCATGTATTTTTCATTGTTATGATGCCAAATAAATACTTTTTCCAAAGCCGGAATCCAGCGGTTATCCCAATTCATGGCAGATGATTTGATGAGCCATGGAGAAAAGCCGTTGGTAACAGCGCCGAGTAACCACATTTTTAATTCGGCTCCGGGCACGACAGAATGACGCGAACTCAGTGTCATTCCCACCATTGCAAGAACTTTTTTCTTTCCAAAAATAGCTTGTGTTCGTTTCCCCTGTTCTCCGACATGCCAGGGCTGACTCTGTGAACGTGACTGAGTTTCACTTATATACGTAGGAGCCAGTTCCGTAGCACGGTCAATATCAATACCTACGTTAGTGAAATACCTCGCTTTCGGATTAATCTTACGGATTTCCCCATCCCATAAATGCCATAGTTCGGTCAGGCGTTCGGTCTCCCATTCGTAATATTTTAATAAAACATCTTTTTGTGAATGTAGCCGGGGCAGCTCCATACCGCCGCTAAATTTACGGAATAATGTCTGGCAAGTCGGACAATAACACATTCCACGCGCCCACCCCTGCCAACGGTTACAAAAAAGTCCATCTACCATATACATTTCCATTATTTCCTTGTGGATACCGGTCATGTATTTGAAATTATAATCTCCGTAGGCGCATGTTCCGGTACGGGTTTCTAAAAATGATTTATGTTTTCGCGGAATTCCGTTTTCGTCGATATTCAACCACTCCGGATGTTTAACAGCTGCTTCGTTAAGACAAGCTTGTGCATCGGTACGGGCAACGATTGTAATACCCATTTTCTGAGCCGGACGAACGATGTCACCAAACATATCTTGGCCGTCTTTCATAAATTGAGCACGGGGATGATACTGTATCTTAGTCGGATAGAAAGCCGTAACGCCTCCTGCAACCAAACAGATTCCCTGCACGTGTGCCCGCTTGAACAGGTCTAACCACCACTGCGGATCGTACTTCCCGGTATCGCCCTCCGTAAAGACAACTTGTACCCATCTCCTTGTTCGGTCGTACCATGGCTCTAATTCAGTTCCGGTCGGTACTCCCGCTTGTGCGACAATTCCACCTGCATGACCAATCGTACTTATTCCACTTGCTAACATTGTGCTTGCTACAGCTAAAGATGAGGTGGTAAGAAATTTTCGCCGGTTAATATTTTTGTTACCCACAGTTGTGGAGGTATTCCGATCTTCAGAAGATTCGGGTAATTTTGTAAGAATCATGTTTTGTTTCATGCCGGATTTGCCGGCTTGATGTGTGTTTTCCATATCTTGTTTTCTTCTTAAGGAATTATTTTTACAAAATTACTATATTTCTTTGAATAAGAACAAAAGTATTGATACCGGAATGATATTTTCATATTTTTTCATCACATTAAAAGTGCGTGGTGAAAAAATATGGATTGCTTCGGACTTTATCCTCAGATGACGGAATACGACAATTTAAAATGCTTTATTATTCACGAAAAAACATTACTTTTGCCTCCTGTAAGCTTGCTTTCCTGTTTTTTAATTCTTAATTTTTAATTGAAATAAATGAACCCATTCGATGTATACGCCCGCTGGGCAATTGAGCCGGTAAAGGGAAAAGGTTGTAAAATATACGACAAAGACGGAACGGAATATTTGGATTTCTACGGAGGACACGCCGTAATCTCCATCGGTCATTCACACCCGTATTATGTGGAAGCCTTGACCAGGCAACTGAATCAAATCGGTTTTTACTCCAACGCCGTACTCAATCCCTTGCAGGATGAATATGCGGAAAAGCTTGGCAGACTATCAGGCTACAACGACTATTCGCTTTTTATGGTCAATTCCGGAGCGGAAGCAAATGAAAATGCTTTGAAATTGGCCTCGTTCCACAACGGACGAAAGAAAGTTGTTTCGTTCCGGAAAGCCTTTCACGGACGCACTTTTGCCGCCGTTAAAGTAACCGATAATCCCAATTATTTAGCGCCCATCAACGAAAGTTTGAATGTTTTATTTCTTCCTTTCAACGATATAGGCGCAGTGGGCGAACAATTGAAACAGCGTGATGTATCCTGTGTTATCATAGAAGGAATTCAGGGGATTGGAGGGATTCAGATACCCGAGCCGGCTTTTCTGCAAGATTTAAGCCGGCTGTGTCAGGAAACGGGAACTGTTTTGATTGTGGACGAGATACAATCGGGTTACGGACGCAGCGGAAAATTCTTCGCTCATCAATATGCAGAAATTCGTCCCGATATCATTACTATTGCCAAGGGAATGGGTAATGGCTTTCCTGTTTCGGGTATGCTGATTGCCCCCATGTTCAGAGCGGTTTCCGGACAATTAGGTACAACTTTCGGTGGGAACCACTTGGCTTGTGCCGCCGCTAACGCTGTGATTGATGTAATAGAAGCGGAAAGCCTGATTGAAAATGCAGCTGTTATAGGTAATTATTTAATCGGTGAATTGAAGAAACTGCCGCAGATAAAAGAAGTCCGCGGTTACGGTCTGATGATTGGATTGGAATTTGAAGCGCCTATCAAACCGTTACGGGACAGATTGTTGTTTGAAGAAAAAGTATTTACGGGCGTTACGGGAAGTAACATATTTCGCCTGTTGCCCCCGCTTTGTGTAAACAAAGAAGAAGCGGACGAATTTTTGAAACGATTTAAAAGGGTGATATAAATATGAAACTGACAGTTATCGGAAGCGGCAATATGGGAAGCGCTATTGTTCGCGGATTAATGCAGGGGAATATCTTCAAGGCGGAAGACATTACCATAATAGATATACATCAAGCCCCTTTGGATGTACTGAAGAAAGAGTATCCGTCTTTGAATACGGTTATGGGGAATTTCGACACAGTCGCAGAAGCCGACATTATCCTGCTTGCCGTAAAACCCTGGCTGATTCACGACCTTATTACCGATATTAAACTCAAAATGGATTATCGCCGGCAAATATTGGTTTCCATCGCCGCCGGTGTGCGTTTCGAGGCTATGGAAGATTCGTTAAAAATTCATCCGGTTACAGACGAATTGCCTGCCATTTTCCGTGTTATACCGAACACGGCTATCGCCGTAAAACAAAGCATGACACTGATTAGTTCCAAAAGAGCCTCTTACGAACAGGAAAGTTTACTGTTGGAAATTTTCAACGAATTGGGTAGCGCTGTCTTGTTAGAAGAAAATAAATTAGTAGCCGGAACAGCTTTGACGTCTTGTGGGATTGCTTATTTATTCCGTTATGTACGGGCTGCTACCTTGGCAGGTGTGGAAATGGGATTTTATCCGAAGGAAGCGCAAAATATGGTGATTAACACGATGTTGGGAGCAGCCGAATTGCTGAAAGCAACGGGACAAGACCCTGAAACGGAAATAGACAAAGTCACCACTCCCGGCGGAATCACTATCAAGGGCTTAAACGAGTTGGAAGCCAATGGCTTTTCGGATGCTATCATCAAAGCGATGAAAGCAAGCCGGTAGACATTGTGAACTTCTCTCGAATATGACTGTTTGATTATAAGCCGGAAAATAAAATTAAGAACAGAATTCGAATCACTGGCCAAATAAAAAAAGGCAGCGGATAAGTCAGGTAAACTGTTGCGTATTACCGCCCGTTTTTCCCTACTTATCCGCTACCTGATTTTTAATCAGAGGTTTTTTTGAGAGAGCCTCTAACTAATAGGATTAATACCGGTTACGATATCCTCCGCCGCCACGATTTCCGCCAAATGAATTACGAGGACGTTCTTCACGTGGTTTTGCTTCGGAAACAGAAAGAACCCTTCCGTCGTACTCGGCTCCGTTCAATTCTGCAATTGCCTTTTCGGCTGCTTCATTATCGTCTATCTCCACAAATCCGTATCCTTTGGATCTGCCGGATTGACGATCGGTAATGACTTTTGCAGAAGTGATAGCTCCGTACTCTTCAAAAAGGCTTGCTAAATCGGCATCGTTTACTTTGAAACTTAAGCCTGCAATAAAAATGTTCATTTTAATAGATAAAAAAGTAAATAAATTTGAATAATAAATCAGATGAGGATTATTGCAGACTTAGTACTAAGACGAATATTTGAACTCGAAAAAAGGAATAAAACTGTCATAAAAAACTCAAATGCTGAGGCAAAGGTAGAGTTATTTTTTTGAATAAAAAAATTTTTATCTTAAAAAAGTCATTTTTCGTAATTAAAGAAAAATTAGTAACTTTGCGTTACCAAACAGAGCATAAGTACATATAATCATGGATAAAGTAACCCCCATATTTATTGCAGGACCTTGTGTCATTGAGTCGCAAGAAATTTTAGATGAAGTAGCGAAAGAACTGGTCCGGTTGAATGAGAAATATAGAATCAACATTTTCTTCAAAGCTTCTTTTGATAAAGCCAATCGGACGTCTATTCATTCTTATCGTGGCCCGGGATTAGAAAAGGGTTTGATTATATTAAACGATATTAAATCCCGTTACGGATTGTCAATATTGACGGATATTCATGAATCGTGTCAGGCGGCGCTTGCCGGAGAGATAGTGGACGTACTTCAAATACCGGCTTTTCTTTGCCGCCAAACCGATTTATTGATTGCCGCCACCCGTACCGGTAAAATTGTCAATATCAAAAAAGCACAATTCCTGTCCGGTTTGGATATGCGATATCCGGTTGAAAAAGTGAAAGAAGCCGGAGGCTCGGCCATCTGGTTAACAGAAAGAGGTAATATGTATGGATACAATAATTTAGTGGTAGATTTCCGGAATATTGCCGATATGAAGCAATTCACATCCCATGTCATTATGGATTGCACCCATTCGGTTCAACGTCCGGGTTCGGCAGAGGGGAAAACGGGTGGCAACAGTGAATTTATTCCGGCAATGGCATTGGCGGCTAAAGCTTTTGGAGCTAATGGCTATTTTTTTGAAGTACATCCGGATCCGCAAGTTGCGTTAAGCGACGGGCCTAACATGTTGCATTTAAATAAGTTAGAAACAGTAATTACATCTTTGCTATGAGTGATATAAAAGAATCAGCCGTAAAGTGTTTTCAGGACGAAGCACAAGCCTTGTTGGATTTGATTCCTCAATTAACGGAAGATTTCGACAAAGCCATTGATTTAATTTACCAATGTAAGGGAAAATTAATAATTACCGGTGTCGGTAAATCAGGGCACATCGGTGCTAAGATTGCAGCAACATTAGCGAGTACGGGAACGCCCTCTTTCTTTATCAACCCTTTGGATGCTTTTCATGGCGATTTGGGGATGGTTTCTTCAAATGATATCATGTTGGCTCTTTCATATTCCGGACAAACGGACGAACTGTTGCGTTTTATTCCGTTCTTGGTTGAACGGAAAATTCCATTAATCGGTATGTCGGGTAATCCCAAATCGTTATTGGCTCAATGGTCAACTTATCATCTGAACGTTGCTGTGAAAAAAGAGGCCTGCCCGTTGAATCTGGCTCCAACTTCTTCTACAACAGCCATGATAGCAATGGGAGACGCAATCACTTGCGCGCTAATCAACAAAAGGAATTTCCGAACTATGGACTTTGCCTTACTCCATCCGGGAGGCGCTTTAGGTAAACGTTTATTGGCGAAAGTGAAAGATGTTATGCGCACCGATAATTTACCTGTAACATCTTCAAAAACAATTATCAGTGATGCTTTATTTACTATCAGTCAAGGTCGTTTGTGTTTGGCAATAATATCGGATGGGCAGGATGTCAAAGGAATTGTTTCGGATGGAGATATCAGGAGAGCCCTTCTGCAGTATAAAAATCAGGATGTATTTAATATGCCGGTAGAAACCATTATGAATCCCCATCCTTTTGTGGTAAAAAGTTCCGACAGTCTGATAACGGCTGAAAAAATATTTAAAGAGCATAACATCCACACTTTAATAGTATTGGATGATAATAAATTGACGGGAGTGATAGAATCTTACAAATGTATATTATAAACAGAACCATATGAAAAAAATATTGGGTGTTATCCCCTCAAGATACGAATCAAGCCGGTTGCCGGGTAAACCACTGAGGGACATTTGTGGAAAGCCAATGGTTTGGTGGGTCTATCAGGTAGCCCTTAAAGTTCCCGGATTAACAGAGGCTATTGTTGCTACGGACGACGAGCGCGTTGTATCTGCATGTAATGACTTGAATATTCCAACGATTATGACGTCCAAACAATGGATCAACGGGACAGAACGCGTGGCGGAAGTTGCATCTCTTATAGCAGCCGATTTATATGTAACTATGCAGGGAGACGAACCCCTGCTGGAACCTTTGGTGGTGCAAAAAGTAATAGATATCATGTTGAATGACGACCAAGTGAAATGTGCTACATTAAAAACGGCTTTTCACAATCCGGTGGATGTAGTTAACGGGACAACGCCCAAAGTAGTTTGCGATGCGAATGATGATATTATGTTGTTTTCCAGAGCGCCTATTCCATATCCCAAAGCGTCTTTGAACTATATCTATTACAAAGCGATTGGAGTTTACGGCTTTCGTCCCGAGGCGCTTGCATTGTATCGGCGTTTGCCTCCCGGCTTTATTGAAAGAATTGAAGACATTGAGTTACTCCGCTTATTGGAGAATGGCTTGAAAATCAGGATTGCTGAAGTGGCGTCCGACACAATCGCAGTCGATACGGAAAAAGATTTGAACCGTGTCCGTGATTATTTAGCACAAAACATGAAGTGAGTATAGATCGTTGCATGAAAGATTTACAAACGGTGGATAAACACTACAGCAGAGTATATATTGGTTATACGGCTTATTCGTTATATTTATATTTATTATATTCTTCGTTGGAAGAAATAAAGGAAACTTTTTTCTTTGTGGGCGAAGGAATACATGAAAATATTCGTAATCAACTCTGTAATAAGTATTATTTCAGTAACGGGGAATATGAAAAAAAGCGCCCTTTATCCCGTATAATCCATAGAATTCGTTTAAGACTTTGTAGCCGCAGGAAATGGCCGTTTTTAAGAACTGCACAGATATTTGCTCAGGATCATTTCTACTATTCAAGAGGATTAATCGGAAGGCGCAAGTATACTTTAATTGAGGATGCACCTAACATATTTACTTGCCATAGAGATAGAATAAATAGATTTAATCACTCCAAAACCGTATTCTTGAAAGGTTTGTTGTATCAAATTTTAGAAAATAGTTACAATGGAGAATTTGGCGACAATGGTTCGTGTAAAGCGGTACTAATCACCAATATGGAATCGGATCCCATACTGACAGGTAAGGAATTGATACAGGTTCACGACGTACAATACTGGAATCAAGCGACAGAAGCTAAGCAAACTGAAATTCTTTCTGTTTTTAATATCTCATCGGAAGACTTGGTTCAACTGAAAAAAAGGAAAGTAATCTTATTATCACAGAATTTTGCCACTTTGGGTTATGTGTCCGAACAGGAATTGGTAGATATTTATGCTGAAAGATTGAAAGAATATTCCCAAGACGATATTGTGATTAAGAATCATCCATTGGATAGAGTGCAGTATCAGAAATATTTTCCGGAAGTATTTGTTTTTGATAAAGTCGTTCCCATGCAGTTGATGAATCTTTTAGATATCCGGTACGGCACGGTGGTTACAATCTGTTCGTCGGCAGCATTTAGTTTCCCTTACGATATTCATATAGATTGGATAGGGACAGAAAGCAATCCCAAACTTTTTGCCGCCCTGGGGAAGCAGGAGTTAAAGATAAACGCTACGCGCCTTTGATTTTTCCACAATCAACTCCGGTATAATTTGTTTCAGACAGGCATAATCGCCTCGGTAGCAAGGTTTGTTTCCGTATATCGAGCAGGGCCGGCAAGGCATATCAATCTGAACAATATTCGATTCATCTTGATTGAATCCGTAGAAACCGGCAAAAGGATGCGTAGCGCCCCAGATAGAGATTACCGGTGTATTGACTAAAGAGGCTAAGTGCATATTCGCCGAGTCCATACTTATCATTAAATCCATCTGATTCATTAGTAGAAGTTCTTCATGTAGCGGCATTTGTCCGGCTACCGAGTTTACGTTTGCGTATTTTTCAGCCCAAGATTCCAATAATTTACGTCCGTCTTTACCTCCCCAAAGCAGAATTTGCAGATTTGGTAATTTACTCAATTTGTAAACAACTTCTTCCATCTGAAGGAACGGATAGGTTTTCCCCCGATGGTTAGCAAAAGGAGCTATCCCTATCCGGATTTGTTCTTTTGTTGGTTTTTCTGTAAATAATCCCTCGAAACACAAAGATGAGTCGTAGCCTAACTTTTCAAATACCTGCCGGTAACGATCAAGAGCGGTTTTTAGCGGTTGTTTTATTTTATTTTTCCTCCGAACAAGTTTTCGTTTCTCTTTCCTGCCTTTGTCGATGATGGCTACCGGAAAACCTTTGAGTCGAAAATAACAATCAATGAGAAAAGAGCGAACGACTCCGTGCAAATCGGCTACTTTCACCTCCTTTGCAGGAATAATCAGGGAAAGTTCCCGTGTTAACCGGATAATTCCCCGCAGTCCTTTGTGCTTATCTTTCGTATATACCGGAAAAACCGTCAGATTGGAAGGTTTGTTGACAAACAGCGATTGCCAAACGTCTTTGGTAAGCAGTAGGAAATGGTCGTCGGGATGTTTTTTCGCAACCGAATACAATACGGGAATCGCGATCGCAATATCTCCCAATGAGGACAAACGAATGACCAAAGTTGTTGTCATGCTTATTTTTTTCCGTATAGTACCGGATTTAATTCAGGGTCGTTGTACATCTTCATCTGTTTATATACTTTCATATATTTTTTCCCTGATTCGATATCCGTTAGCAATTGGTCGATAGCTGACGATAAATCTTGCCGTTGTTCCGACAGAACAGCTAATTTTTCCCTGCATTTGTTCAGGTGTTCTTCACCAATATCTTTTCGCAATAATTCCTGTTGCATATGGTAAATCTTCAGAGCAAGAATTGAAAGGCGGTCGACAGCCCAGGCAGGACTTTCGGTATTAAATGTTGCTGTTTCAGAATAAACAGCCGATTGATATTTTTCGTAAAAATAACTGTCGATCCATTCCACTATGTCCGTTCGCTCCTGATTGGAGCGGTCAATCCGCCGTTTGATTTCCAATGCCTTTCCCGTGTTAATATCCGGATCGCGGATAACATCTTCCAAATGCCACTGAACCGTATCTATCCAATTTTTAAGATAAAGATAGTATTCAATGGTTTTTTCCGGATATGGATTTTGAATTTTCGAATTGATATTATTGTTTAGATGATAATCTGAAATCGACTGTTCAAAAATGGAATTAGCGGATGTTGTGAATTGCATAGTTAGTTACGAGTTACAAGTTGGCTCTGTCGATGATTGTAGTGAATAGCAAAGCAAAAGATAAAATAATTATTATCGAGCCTATGATTCTGTTCATTATCAATAAACTTCTAAGATTCATTATTTTTCGTAGTTTTCCGACAAGAAAGGTTATCAGAAACCACCACGATATTGCTCCCGCAAAAATACCGGCCAATCCGAGCAGGATGGAAAACGTTTTCTCCTCCGGAGCGATAAAATCCAAACGGGCAAAAAGTGCAACAAAAAGAAAAATAATTAAGGGATTAGATAAGGTAAGAAAGAAAGCGGTAATTGTGTCTTGTGAATACGATGAATATGAACCGCCGTTCTCTTTCGATTCGCGAATCCGCTTGTGATTGAAAGGATTTGACCGGAATATGTAAATCCCGAAAATCATAAGCATGGCGCATCCGAATATATGCAATGTAAGTTGGTTGGTTGCGATGAAGCTAATGATGAATCCCATTCCAAGGCTGGTGATTCCGGCATAAAAAACATCGGAAAAGGCAGCGCCTATTCCTGAGAAAAAACCGTGCCACTGCCCTTTGTTTAACGTTCTTTGCACGCAAAGCAACCCGATAGGTCCCATAGGAGCGGATACAAGAACGCCAATGAGGAAACCTTTAATAATGATATCAACAATATTTAGAACCACAAATAAAATTATGAATTATGAATTATAAATTAAGTGTCATCCCGCACTTGATGCGGGATCTCCTGATAATTAGATTCTCTATATTAAAAGGGGATTGCGGGTCAAGCCCGCAATGACAGAAAATTTATAATTCATAATTAATTTCTACAACATATTTATTTCTTTCAGAACCTGATTGGTTGAACGAACCGTATTCGCACTTTTTTCGAACAAAGCTTTTTCTTCATCGTTTAGTTTGAGCGTTACAATTCCTTCAACGCCATTTTTGCCAATAATTGCCGGCACGCCGATGCAAATATCGTTTTGTCCGTATTCGCCTTCTAAATAGACGCAGGAAGGCATTAAGCGTTTATAATCATTAATAATGGACTGGGCTACGAATGCGGCTGACGCTCCGGGTGCATACCATGATGAGATGCCCAGCAAAGCGGTGATAGTAGCTCCGCCGATCATTGTGTCTGCAACTACTTTGTCTAAAGTTTCAGCGCTTAAAAGCTCGGTCACCGGAATTTCGTTATACGTAGCCAAACGCTTCAATGGAATCATTGTCGTGTCGCCATGTCCTCCGATTACCATTCCGTCCACTTGTGCCGGATTTACACGTAAGGCTTGACTTAAATAATATTTAAAGCGTGAGCTATCCAAAACGCCACCCATACCGAATACGCGGTTTTTGGGTAAACCGGTTGCTTTCAAAGCCAAGTAAGTCATCGTATCCATTGGATTGGATATAATGATGAAGATGGCATCGGGTGAATAACGTAAGCAGCTACACGCAACATCTTTTACAATACCTGCATTAGTGCCCAGCAATTCTTCGCGGGTCATGCCCTGTTTACGGGGAATGCCGGAGGTAATAACGACTATATCGGAATTTGCCGTTTTGGAAAAGTCGCCGGTTACTCCCGTAATTTTCGATTCAAAACCCAATGTTTGAACCGCCTGTAACATATCAATTGTTTTCCCTTCTGCTACCCCTTCTTTAACGTCAAGCATGATAATTTCACTTGCAATTTTATTAATTGCTAAAATATTAGCGCAAGTTGCACCTACGTTTCCGGCGCCTACAACAGTTACTCTCGACATAGATAAAATAATTAAAAATTTATATAGTTTTCTTTATATTTATACAACATACGTCATTGCGAGGGCAATCGCCCGAAGCAATCCACTCCACCCCTAAGCCCTCCCCATAAGGAGAGGGGAACTGGTTTGCTTCGCTTCGCTCGCAATGACGAAAACGGTATCTGTCTTCGGTAACGGAACGAAACAATGACGGGGTATCCATAATTTATAGTAAGGCTTTCAATTTTTCTTCCAATGTATTTTTCGAAGCAACTCCGACATGCCTGTCCGTCAAGACGCCGTTTCTAAAGAAAAGAATCGTAGGGATGCTGCGAATACCGTATTCAACCGGTATTTCGTCGTTTTCATCTACATTCATTTTGCCTATAATCACCCTGTTTTCATATTCATTCGCTAACTCATCAATTACCGGGCCAACCATTCTGCAAGGACCGCACCATTCCGCCCAAAAATCAATCATAAAGGATTTATTTCCGGCTATTAGTTCCTTAAAACTTTCATCTGTAATTTGTAATGCCATAAATTTCTATTTTTTATTATTAGTTAATTATAAATTTCACGTTATGCTCTTCTAAAAAACGAACTACTTCTTTATTAATCGTAAATTTTTGATTATCACCAAATAAAGAGACCGATATGCGTTTATCAATATCTTCTATCATAAAATATAACGAACTTCCTGCCGGATTATTTTTTATCAAAAAAGATAATTCCGAAATAAGGTTATCGTCTAATTCATGCAAAGGCAAAGCGATGGTAATTTTCTTTACCAACGAATCTTTAAGATTAGCCAAGGGCTGAATGGAACTGATTTTAAAATCCAAAATGGTTTCCTTGTATTGTCGCGGCTGAAATTTTCCCTTGACGAGTAAGCACATATTCGGGAGACCATATTTGCCGTAGTCGATTAAATCATTGCCGAAGAGAGGAATTTCTGCGCTTCCCGTGAAATCTTCCAACTTTATCACTCCATAGAGATTGCCTGCTTTTGTATTCCCCTGTTTGAAAGAAGTTACTATTCCTCCGATTGTCAAATCTTTATTTGCAAAGTTATCTTTTGCTTTTTCGAAATCTTTCAATTCCAAGTTGCAAATATAATTCAAAATCACGAAATAATCGTCCAGGGGATGTGACGACAAATAAATCCCAACCAAATCTTTTTCTTTATTCAGCCGTTCAATATTACTCCAAGTTTCCGTTACGGGTATTTCCGGCTTGGCAATATCAATGGCGTCCAAACCACCGAACAACGAATACATAGCCGAATTTTTATCGGTTTGATATTTGTTGCCGTATCGCATCAGGGTTTCCAAGAAAATTTCCCCCTTCATGTTCGGTGCAAAAAACTGTTCACGTCGGATTTCCTGAAAAGTATCGAAGGCTCCCGAATAACAAAGCGCTTCGATATTCTTTTTATTGCAGGTAGTAAGATTTACCCGTTCTACGAAATCGAAAATAGTAGTGAATGTTCCGTTTGCATTTTTTTCTTTCACGATTGCATCCACTGCCGCTGCGCCTACGCCTTTCACGCCTCCCAAACCGAAACGGATATCCCCGACTTTGTTTACCGTGAAATTCAGTTCCGACTCATTGACATCGGGTCCTTTCACGACGATGCCCATCAAACGGCACTCGTCCATAAATTTGGTGATTTCACCTATATCATCTTTATTCCGGGTCAAGTTAGCCGCCATAAACTCAGCGGGGAAATGGGCTTTCAGATAGGCGGTATGATAAGCGACAAGCGAATAGCAGGTAGCATGTGATTTATTGAAAGCATATTCGGCAAACTTTGCCCAATCTGTCCAGACTTTCTCCAATTTTTCCGGCGGACCGAAGCCTTTTTGGGTAGCGCCTTCAATAAATTCGCTATGCAAGGCTTCCATTTTATCCTTTAACTTTTTCCCCATGGCTTTTCGCAACTCATCGGATTGTCCGCGTGTGAATCCGGCTAAATCACGGCTCAGGAGCATGACTTGTTCCTGATAAACCGTAATCCCATACGTTTCTTTCAAGCGGGATTCCATTTCCGGGAAATCGTATTTAATTTCTTTGCGACCGTGTTTCCGGTCGATGAAATCCGGAATATACGCCATAGGACCCGGACGATACAAGGCGTTCATCGCTATCAGGTCGTCGAACTTGGTCGGCTTCAGTTCGCGCAGGTATTTTTGCATTCCTGCCGATTCAAATTGAAAAGTGCCTATTGTTTGACCATTACTAAACAATTCGTATGTTTTCTCATCATCCAAAGGAATTTGGGTAATGTCAATATCAATTCCTCTTGATTTTTTAATATTAGCAATCGCTTCTTTGATAATAGACAGAGTTTTAAGTCCCAAGAAATCCATTTTAATCAAACCGACGGTTTCGATGATCGACCCTTCGTATTGCGTAAGCCTTAAATCTTCATCACTCCCTTTTTCCTTCGCTGTACTTAGCGGGACGTAATTGGTTAAATCGTCCGCACCGATGATGATTCCGCAGGCGTGCACACCGACCTGACGGACGGTTCCTTCCAACATCTGGGCGTATTTCAATGTATCGGATAGTTTTTGGTCGGTCGAATGTCTTGCTTCATACAATTCGGGAACATATCTGATACAATTTTCTATGCTTATTTTTGAGGGGTTTCCATCTTCATCGTCCGGTAAACGATCGGGAATCAGTTTGGTCAACCGGTCGGCTTCCTGAAGTGACAGACCTTGTACGCGCGCTACATCTTTGATAGACAGTTTTGCAGCCATTGTACCGTAGGTCACAATATGGGCTACTTTCTCTTTACCGTATTTATCTGTTACCCACCGTAACACATCTGTCCTTCCGTCGTCGTCGAAGTCAATATCGATATCCGGCATGGAAATGCGATCGGGGTTCAAAAAGCGTTCAAAAAGCAAATCATACTTCAAGGGGTCAATATCCGTAACTCCCAAACAATAGGCGACTGCCGATCCTGCGGCAGAACCTCGTCCCGGTCCAACCGAAACTCCCATTGATTTGGCTGCCTGAATAAAATCCTGTACAATCAGGAAATACCCGGGATAACCCATCGTTTTCATG